>Ga0207695_10007630_pt1 | contig 13711 bp, 8 predicted proteins | sample KBSC54metaG_FD_184354 | JGI IMG/M metagenome (GOLD analysis project Ga0207695, IMG submission 184354) | Corn rhizosphere microbial communities from Kellogg Biological Station, Michigan, USA - KBS C5-4 metaG (SPAdes) (version 2) | ecosystem: Host-associated > Plants > Roots > Rhizosphere > Soil...
AGATGCTGACAGTGCTGCTGTTCGCGACGCTGATCATCGCCGTCATCGCAGGCGCCGTGTTCGGGCTGATCGTGTTCTTCCGCAGCGACATCGAGAACCTGCCGCGCCTGCTGGCCAAGGTGTCCGACATCCTCGACAAGGTGCGGGCCGGCATCCCGCCGTTCCTGGCCGGCTACCTGCCCGACGACATCGCCGACCTGCAGCAGAAGGCGCTCGACTGGCTGCGCACGCACGTGGCCGAGCTGCAGATGATGGGCGCGCACACGCTGGTGACCTTCGCCGAGACCATCATCGCGATGGTGATCGGCGTGGTGCTGTCGCTGCGCGAGGTCGACCCGCACGACACGTCCGGGCCGCTGGCCGTCGAACTGACGCGGCGCGCCGAGCGCTTCGCCGACGCGTTCCGCAACGTCGCGCTGTCGCAGCTGTCGATCTCGCTGCTGAACACCACCTTCACCGGCCTGTACCTGGTCATCGGCCTGCACTTGTTCGGCGTGCACCTGCCGCTGACCAAGACGATGATCGCGATCACCTTCATCGTCGGCCTGCTGCCCATCGTCGGGAACCTGACGTCCAACACCATCGTCGTGGTGGTCAGCCTCGCCCATTCGCCGGCGGTGGCCGTCGCCTCGCTCGTGTTCCTGGTGGTGATCCACAAGCTCGAGTACTTCCTGGGCGCGCGCATCGTCGGCACGCGGATCAAGTCGCAGATCTGGGAGCTGCTGATCGCGATGATGGCCCTCGAGGCGCTGTTCGGCGTGCCCGGCCTCGTGGCCGCGCCGATCTACTACGCGTACGTCAAGAGCGAGCTGATCGACGCGAAACTGATCTGACACCGCTCGAGGCGCCCTGCCGAATGCGGCCGGTGGACACGCGAGCGTGCCGGCAGAGCGGGTCAGCCGGAGGCGTCACCCGCCATCCTGCCCCCGGGACGTGCGCCCTGGACGAGCGATCCACGGGCGCTCGACCGCACGTCGATCGCTCGAATTGGGCCGATGTTGCGGTGCAGCGCATATTTTCGGTTCGTGCCGAGTCGGGCAAACTCCTCGTTCCGGGTTTTCACCAACCAGCCCCAGGGAAAGACCGTTTCGGTGAGCGAAAAGAAGATCGAGTTCTACAAGGGCCCGGCCGGCGGCTGGGGTGCATTGAAGAGCGTGAGCAAGACGCTGCTGGCGCAGGACATCCCCGTCAAGGGCGCCCGGACCCTGCTGTCGGCCAACCAGCCCGACGGTTTCGACTGCCCGGGCTGCGCCTGGCCCGACCGCAACCACGCGTCCACCTTCGAGTTCTGCGAGAACGGCGCCAAGGCCGTCGCGTCCGAGGCCACGGCCCGCCGCGCCACGCCCGAGTTCTTCGCGCAGCACACGGTCACCGAGCTCGCCGGCAGGAGCGACTTCTTCCTCGAGGACCAGGGCCGCCTGACCGAGCCCCTGGTCTACGACGCCGCGAGCGACAAGTACCGGCCCATCGCCTGGGACGACGCGTTCGCGCTGGTCGGCCGCCACCTGAACGCCCTGCCCGACCCGAACCAGGCGATGTTCTACACGTCGGGCCGGGCCAGCAACGAGGCCGCGTTCCTGTACCAGCTGTTCGTGCGCGAGTTCGGCACCAACAACTTCCCCGACTGTTCCAACATGTGCCATGAGCCGAGCGGCTCGGCGATGCGCCCGCAGATCGGCGTCGGCAAGGGCACCGTCACGCTGGACGACTTCGAGCAGGCCGACGCGATCTTCATCTTCGGCCAGAACCCGGGCACCAACCACCCGCGCATGCTGGGCGAGTTGCGCGCGGCGGCCAAGCGTGGCGCGCGGATCGTCAGCTTCAACCCGCTGCGCGAGCGCGGGCTGGAACGCTTCGCCGACCCGCAGGACAAGCTCGAGATGGCCACGTTCGGCTCGACCCGCATCAGCACGCACTACTTCCAGCTGCGCGTCGGCGGCGACTTCGCGCTGCTCAAGGGCATGATGAAGCATGTCGTCGAGCAGGAGGACGCGCGCGGCGGCGTGCTCGACCACGCGTTCATCGCCGAGCACACCGTGGGCATCGAGGCGCTGCTGGCCGACCTGCGCGCCGAGTCGTGGCCGCTGCTGGAACAGGAGTCGGGGCTGTCCGAGGCGCAGATGCGCGCGGCCGGCGACGTCTACATCGAGGCGAACAGCGTCATCGCCTGCTGGGGCATGGGCATCACGCAGCACCAGCACTCGGTGGCGACGATCCAGATGATCAACAACCTGCTGCTGCTGCGCGGCAACCTGGGCCGGCCCGGCGCCGGGGCCTGCCCGGTGCGCGGCCACAGCAACGTGCAGGGCGACCGCACGATGGGCATCTGGGAGAAGCCGCCCGCGGCCCTGCTCGACCGCCTGCGCGAGGTGTTCGGCTTCGAGCCGCCGCGCACGCCCGGCGTGGACACGGTCGAGGCCATCAAGCTGATGCTGGACGGCCGGGGCAAGGTCTTCGTCGCCCTCGGCGGCAACTTCGCCGCCGCCACGCCCGACACCTACGAGACCTGGCGCGGCCTGCGCCAGTGCGATCTCACGGTGCACGTCGCCACCAAGCTCAACCGCAGCCATCTCGTGCATGGCCGCGAGGCGCTGATCCTGCCCTGCCTGGGCCGCACCGAGATCGACGTGCAGGCCGCCGGCCCGCAGGGCGTGACGGTGGAGGACTCGATGTCGATGGTGCACATCTCGCTCGGCATCAACCCGCCGGCGTCGGAGCACCTGCTGTCCGAGCCCGCGATCGTCGCCCGCATGGCCGCCGCCACCCTCGGCGCCCGCTCGAGGACGCCGTGGCTGTGGCTGGTGGAGGACTACGACCGCATCCGCGACAGGATCGAGGCCGTCTTCGACGATTTCTTCGACTTCAACGAGCGCATCCGCCAGCCGGGCGGCTTCCGCCTGCGCAACACCGCCAGCGAGCGCCTGTGGGCCACCGAGCCGGGCAAGGCCGTGTTCTGCACGCACGCCGTGCCGCTGGACACCCCCGTGCACCAGGCCCGCGCGCGCCAGCTCGACAAGGTCGTCTTCACGCTGCTGACGACGCGTTCGCACGACCAGTACAACACGACCATCTACGGCATGGACGACCGCTACCGCGGCGTCTTCGGCCAGCGCCGCGTCGTGTTCATCAACCCGGCCGACATCAGCCACCTCGGCCTGCAGGACGGCGACTGGGTCGACCTGCACACGGCCTGGAGCGACGGCGTCGAGCGCCGTGCCGACCGCTTCAAGCTGGTGGCCTACGACATCCCGCGCGGCAACGTGGCGGCCTACTACCCCGAGACGAATCCGCTGGTGCCGCTGTCGTCGACGGCGATCGCGGCCGGCACGCCCACGTCGAAGTCGATTCCCGTCATACTCACGCCGCACGAGGCCGCGGGATCCACCCAGCAGGCCGACACCACGTTCGCGGGCGCGTGAACCCGGGCGGGCCTCGCTCCCGCCCCCTCGCGCGCGACGCGCGCGTGCCTGCGCGAGGGCCCCGATGAACGACAACGTTCCCGAACTCGACGAGCTGTCCGCCGCCATCCTGCGCGAACTGGCCGCCGCGCCGGGCGAGGCCGGCATGTCGCTGCCGCGCCTGGGCAAGCACCTGGGGCTCGGCGCGAGCGTGCTGATGCGCTCGCTGTCGGCGATGAGCAATGCGCGCATCGGCGGCGTCGACGGGCCGGGCTGGGTGCGCGTGACGCAGGTCGAGGAGCGCTGGACCGCGGCGCTCACCGAGCAGGGTCGCGCGTTCTGCGCGCGCCGCCTGGGCGGCTGAAGCGTTCGCGGCCGCGCGGCGGCGCCGTCCCGAGCCGGATCCGGGCGGACCTCTGTTCAAATACGGCCTCCCTTGGCGCAGCCGACTTCGCAGTGACCCAGACAGACTCTCCGGCGCCCGGCTCGACAACGCCTGCAGGCGCCGACCTCGGCGAATGGTGGGCGCGGCTGCGGCCATGGCTGCTGGCCGTCGTCGGCGTCGCGCTGGCGGCGCTGGTCGGCGTCTCGCTGCGCCGCCTGCTCGACGAGGTCCACTACGCGGGCGTGATGGCGGCGATGGATGCGACGCCGGCGCCGCGCATCTGGGCTGCGGTGCTGGCCACGGCGTTCAGCTACCTGGCCCTCAGCCGCTACGACGACTCCGCGCTGCGCCATGTCGGCGCGAAGGTGGGCGAGCCCACCGTCCTGCTCACCTCGTTCGTGGCCTACGCGTTGTCCAACACCATCGGGCTCGGGCCGCTGTCGGGCGGCGTCGTGCGGATGCGGCTCTATTCGGCCGCGGGCGTCGAGCCGCCGCAGATCGCCCGCGTCATCGTCTTCAATGCCGCGGCGTTCAGCCTGGGCATGATGTTCTTCGGTGCGATCGGACTGCTGTGGGGGGCGCATGACGTCGCCACGCTGCTGCACGTGCGGGGATGGCTGATCCGGCTGCTGGCGGCGGCGATGCTGCTGCTGTTGATCGGCTTTCTCTGGCTGTGCGAGCGCCGGCGCACCGTGAATCTCGGGCGGGCCCTGCGGCTGCGGCTGCCGCCGGCGGCACTGGCGATGCGCCAGCTGGGCATCTCGGCGATCGAGCTGGCCGCGTCCGCCACCGTGCTGTGGCTGCTGCTGCCGACGGGCGGCATCCCGCTTCCCGCCTTCGTGGGCTTCTACGCCATCGCGGTGACCGCCGGCATCGTGAGCCACGTCCCGGGAGGCGTCGGCGTGTTCGAGACGGTGATGCTGCTGGCGGCCGGCAACGGCATACCGCGCGACGCGATGCTGGGGGCGTTGCTGCTCAATCGCGGCATCTACTACGTGCTGCCCCTGATCGTCGCGGCCGGCATGATGGTCGTCTACGAGCTGCGCTCGGGCGTCGTGGCGCCCGTCGGCCGCATGGCCGTGCGGCTCAGCCCCAGCCTGATGGCGGCACTGACGCTGATCGCCGGCGTGTGGCTGATCGTCTCCGGCGTCACGCCCTTCACGCAGGACGCCCGCGACGTCCTCATCGCGCTGCATGTGCCCCTGCCGGTGGTCGAGGCCTCGCACTTCCTGGGCAGCGTGGCCGGCCTGGGTCTGGTGCTGGTGGCGCGCAGCCTGCAGCACCGGCTCGCCATCGCCTGGTGGATCGCGTCCGCGCTGGCCCTCGTCGCCGCGACGCTGGCGCTGCCCAAAGGCATCGCGCTGCACGAGGCGGCGATGCTGCTGTCGCTCGCGGCGCTGCTGGCCATCTCGCGGCGCCAGTTCGACCGGCGCTCGTCCCTGCTGGCACAGCACCTCGAGCCCGAGTGGATCGTGGCCATCGGCGGCGTGGTGATCGCGTGCGCCTGGGTGCTGTTCTTCGCCTACAAGGAAGTCGCGTACAGCAACCGACTCTGGTGGGAATTCGAGATCGACGGGCAGGCCCCGCGGTCGCTGCGTGCACTGACGGCGGTGGCGCTGCTGGCGCTCGGCTACGGGCTGTGGCAACTGCTGCGGCCGCCGGCCGGCGCGCTGGCGCCGGTGACCGCCGAGGAGATCGAGCGCGCGGCCGCCATCATCCGCGCCGATCCGTCGTCGGACGCCTGCTACGCGCTGGTCGGCGACAAGCACCTCATGTTCTCGCCGTCCGGCCGCAGCTTCCTCGCCTTCGGCAAGCGCGGACGCTCCTGGGTTGCCCTGTTCGGCCCCTTCGGCGACGCGCGCGAGTTCGCCGACATCGTCTGGCAATTCATGGAGCTGGCCACCGACCACGGCGGGCGGGCGGCGTTCTACCACGTGCGACCGGCGACGCTGCCGCTGCTGCTCGACTGCGGCCTGCACTTGTTCAAGCTCGGCGAGCACGCGCAGGTGGAACTCGCGTCCTTCGACCTCAAGGGGGCCAGCCGCGCGAACCTGCGCACCGCCGTCAACCGGGCCGAGCGCGAGGGGTTGCGCTTCGAGGTCGTCGCCGCCGCCGACGTCGAGGCTCTGCTGCCCGCGCTGCGCGAGGTGTCGGACGCCTGGCTCGCCGAGCATCGCAGCGGCGAGAAGGGATTTTCCGTCGGACGCTTCGAGCAGGACTACCTGCGGCGATTTCCCGTGGCGGTCGTGCGGCGCGACGATCGCGTCATCGCGTTCGCGAACCTGTTGACGACGGACGTCCGCGAGGAAGCGGCACTCGACCTGATGCGCCATGTGCCGGACGCCCCGCCGGGGACGATGGACTTCCTGCTGGTTCGCATCCTGCAGCACCTGCAGGCGCAGGGCTACCGCCGCTTCGGCCTGGGCATGTCGCCGATGGCCGGCATGGCGCGGCGCAGCGGCGCGCCCAAATGGCAGCGCGTCGCGCGCCTGGTGTACGAGCACGGCAACGGGTTCTACAACTTCCGGGGTCTGCGCAGCTTCAAGGACAAGTTCTCTCCCGTCTGGGAAGCCCGCTTCCTGGCGGCGCCCCGCGGCCTGGCCGCCGCGTTCATCCTGGCCGACGTGACCACGCTGATCGGCGGATCCAGAGTTCCGCCAAAGACATGAACGACGCCCTCCCGCCCCTCCTGCGCCGCATTCGGCGGCCCCTCGCAGCGCTCGCGGCGGCGTCCTGCATGGCCGCGCCGACACCCTCGGTCGCCGCGCGGCCGGCGTCCTCGCCCGAGCCCTCGGCGCTGTCGCACGGCCTGTTCGGCCAGGTGCGGGTCCATCGCCCCGCCGGCGCGACGCGCCATTTCGTGTTGTTGCTGACGCGCGGCACGTCCGCGGATGCCCGCGAGCGCGCGATGCTGCGCACGATGCTCGACGCCGACGCCATGGTCGCGACCGTGCCCTTCGCGCCGTTCTACCGCCGGCTGGCGGCTCAGGACGGCCGTTGCACCTACGGGCCCGGCGCGTTCGAGAACCTCGCGCGCTACCTGCAGGCCTTCGAGCAGGTTCCCGGCTACCTGCTGCCGATGGTCGCCGGCGCGGGCGCGACTGCGTCCTACGCGCACACGCTGGTCTCGCAGGCCCCGGCCGGCACGTTCGCCGCCGGCTTGGGGCTGGCCCCGCAACCGCTGGCGTTGAAGCCGCCGCCGTGCGAACCGAAGGCCCTTTCCGCGGCGCCGCTCGAAGCCTCCGGCGTCCATGCCGCGTCGATGCCAGCGGAAGCCGCCACGCCCTGGATCGCGGTGCCGGCAGGCGCACGGCCGGCATCCGGCCCGACGTCGGATCCGATGGCGGAGTTCGCCCGCGCGTTCCGGCAGGTCGGTGGACGACAGGCCGGGCTGGGCGCGCCGCCGGCCGAACTCGGAAACCTGCCCATCGTCGAAGTACCGGCGGCGCGGCACGGCAGCCGCTTCGCGGTCCTGCTCTCGGGCGACGGCGGCTGGGCCGGCATCGACAAGAGCCTGGGCGCCGCCCTCGCGGCGCGGGGCGTGTCCGTCGCCGGCTTCGATTCCCTGCGCTACTTCTGGGGCACCCGCACGCCGGACGAACTGGCCGCCGACCTCGACCGCGTCATCCGCTACTACGCCGCGCACTGGGGGCGCAGCGAGGTGCTGCTGGTGGGGTACTCGCAGGGCGCCGACGTGCTGCCGTTCGCCCTCAACCGGCTGCCGCCCGCCACACGCGCCAGCATCCGGCTGACCGCCCTGCTCGGCCCGGGACAGAAGGCCTCGTTCGAATTCCACCTGTCGAACTGGATCGGCCCCGGCGGGGACCGGCCGATCGCACCCGAAGCCCTCAAGCTCGCCGCCGCCGACACGCTGTGCATCTACGGCCTCGACGAGAAGGACTCCCTGTGCCCGGAACTCTCGCCCGGCCATGCACGCGCGATGCCGCTCAAGGGCGGCCACCATTTCGGCGGCGACTACGACGCGCTGGCCGGACTCATCCTGGACGCGCTGCCGCGCTGAGGCACGCGACGACCGTGCCGTCGCGATCGCCCGCCGCCCGGGTGCGCCATGAGAAAAGCCCCAGAAGATGGCTCCTCTGGGGCTTCGATCGGTTGGCGGAGTTGGAGGGATTCGAACCCTCGATGCAGCTCATCACCGCATGCTCCCTTAGCAGGGGAGTACCTTCGACCACTCGGCCACAACTCCAACCTAAGCTGGCATTCTAGCCTGGATTTCGGGAGGCTTTCAAGACGCAGACGCGGCAGGTTCTTCCAGATCGAAGGCCTTGTGCAGCGCGCGCACCGCGAGCTCCATGTACTTCTCGTCGATGACCACCGACGTCTTGATCTCGCTGGTGGTGATCATCATGATGTTGATGCCCTCCTCGCTCAGCGTGCGGAACATCTTCGAGGCCACGCCCACGTGGCTGCGCATGCCGATGCCCACGATCGAGACCTTGCAGATCTTGGGATCGCCGATGACGCTGGCCGCGCCGGTGGCCGGGGCCACCTTGTTCTTGAGCAGGTCCATCGTGCGCGCGTAGTCGTTGCGGTGCACGGTGAACGAGAAGTCGGTCTTGCCGTCGTGCGAGACGTTCTGGATGATGACGTCGACGTCGATGTTGGCCTCGGCCACGTCGCCCAGGATCTGGTACGCGATGCCCGGCTTGTCGGGGACGCCCATCACGGTGACCTTGGCCTCGTCGCGGTTGAACGCGATGCCCGAAACGACTGCTTGTTCCATGTTGACGTCTTCCTCGAAAGTGATCAGCGTGCCCGAGCGGGCTTCCTCATTGATGTCGATGTTCCAGTCGGTGAAGCTGGACAGCACGCGCAGCGGCACCCGGTACTTGCCGGCGAACTCCACCGAGCGGATCTGCAGCACCTTGGATCCGAGGCTGGCCATCTCGAGCATTTCCTCGAACGAGATGGTCTGCAGGCGGCGCGCTTCCGGCACCACGCGCGGGTCGGTGGTGTAGACGCCGTCGACGTCGGTGTAGATCAGGCATTCGGCCGCCTTCATCGCGGCGGCGATCGCCACGGCCGACGTGTCCGAACCACCGCGGCCCAGCGTGGTGATGTGGCCGGCCTCGTCGATGCCCTGGAAGCCGGTGATGACCACCACCTTGCCGGCGGCCAGGTCGGCGCGCACGCGCACGTCGTCGATGCTCTCGATGCGCGCCTTGGTGTACGAGGAGTCCGTCTTCACGGCCACCTGCCAGCCGGTGTAGCTCACGGCCTCCAGGCCTTCGGCCTGCAGCGCCAGCGACAGCAGGCCCACCGACACCTGTTCGCCGGTGGAGGCGATCATGTCGAGCTCGCGGTCCGACGCCGCCGTGGGCACGCCGGGGAACAGTTCCTTGGCCAGGCCCAGCAGGCGGTTGGTCTCGCCGCTCATGGCCGAGGGCACGACCACCATCTGGTGACCGGCGCGCGCCCATTTGGCGACGCGTTTGGCGACGCTGCGAATCCGCTCCGTCGAACCCATCGAGGTGCCACCGTACTTGTGAACTATCAATGCCATGGTCTGAAACGCCCGGTTGAACCCGAGACAGGTCCACATGACCTGCCCACCCAAACCTCCAAGTTTATCGTGCGATCAGGGGTTTTCCCGGGCGGGGCCGGTTCGCGGCTGGTGGAGCCGCGCTTCTTTGGACGCGAACACGACTTGCCTAGACAGGCTCAGCCTTCGCGCCGCACGCGGTCCAGCGCGTCGCAGCCTTCGCCGGCGCCGTAGGGCGGGGCGGCACCCGCCGCCCGTCGTCTTGCCCGGCACCCACGCGGCCTGGGCGCAACTCGCCGGCAGGCCTCGACCCGCCCTGCGGCAACGCCGTGGCCAGCCGACAGCCAATGGTCCCGGCTACGCAGGCTCCAGCCAGCGCATGCCCCACTGCGGGGCGCCCGGCGGCGCCCAGGCGCGGGCGTCGATCCCCAGGCCCGGCACGAACAGCAGCGCCCCGCCGGCGTCGTAGAGCAGCGGTCCGTCGCGGCCCTCGGCCGGGACGCCCAGCGATTGCCACTGCTTCTTCAGGCTGCGCGCGCCGCCCGACGGGTTCAGCATGAAACGCTCGCCGCCGGCGCGAGCACGGGCCTCGACTTGCGCAAGCCGGTGCGGCGCGACCCCGCGTTCAGCCGTCGCGAACACCTCCAGCGCGCCGAGCCAGCCGGGCAACGCGTAGCGATCACAGCGCAGCAGCGACAGCGTCCCGCGCGCGCCGGCGTCCGCGAGCGTCACGCGGGCAGGCGCGACCACTTCCAGCACGCCGCGCCACGAGCGGATCACGCGATCGCCGAGAGGCCAGCGACGCGTCGCGTCGTCGGCGGTCTCCGCCAGCAGGCGGCCGACCAGCGTCTGCGGCACGGGGCCCGGCAGCGCGCTCGCGAGCCAGGCGCGCAACGCGTTGGTCCGGCGCGCGATGGACAGCCTGCGCCACGGCGCCAGCGGCAGGACGTCGACGGCACCGAGCCGCTGCAGATCCTCGGCCGCGACCTCGTCCAGCAGTGCCCTCGCCTCGCCCGCGCGCCGCGCCGCCGCGGCGAGCGCCACGTCGGCGTCGGGAAACGCCCGGCGCAACGCCGGCATCACGTCGCGCCGCAGGCGGCTGCGAGCGAAGCGCGGATCGGTGTTGCTCGGGTCGACCGCGACGTCGGTGCCCAGCGGCACGACGTAGGCGTCGATCTCGGCGCCCGTGCGCTCCAGCCAGGGCCGCGCCCACACGAGGCCGTCGCGTTCGACGACCCGCGGCATGGCGGCCAGCCCTGCGGGCCCGGCACCGCGCAGGGCCTGCAGCAGCACGGTCTCGGCCTGGTCGTGCAGGTGATGGCCCAGCAGCACGATCGTGGCTCCGGCCGCGCGCGCCAGGCGGGCCAGCGCGGCATAACGCTCGCGCCGCGCCCAGGCCTCGATGCTGTCGCCGGCCTGTGGCGCGCCCTGCAAGCGAACTTGGAGCAGATGCACGCCCCAGCGTTCGCACAAAGCCGCGAGTTCCGCGGACCAGCGGTCGGCGTCGGCCATCAGGCCGTGGTGGACGTGCAAGGCGACGACGCCTATTCCGTGCGCATCGGCCGCGCGAAGCGTGGCGTGCAGCAAGGCGACCGAATCGCGTCCGCCGCTGCAGGCAACCGCAACGACGGGGCGTTCGTGCATGGGCTCAGCGGTCCGTCGTGTCCGCGAAGCGGCCGTAGGCCATCAGGCGCTCCTGGCGGCGGGCCAGCAGTTCCTTGGGCTTGAGGTCGGCCACCTGGCGCAGGCCATCGGCCAGCGCGCGCTTCAGGCTCGAGGCCATCGCCTTCGGGTCGCGATGGGCACCGCCCACGGGCTCGTTGACGATCTTGTCGACCAGGCCCAGCGCCTTGAGGCGGTGCGCGGTGATGCCCAGCGCCTCGGCGGCCTCGGCCGCGCGCTCCGAGGTCTTCCACAGGATCGACGCGCAGCCTTCCGGCGAGATCACCGAGTAGGCCGAGAACTGCAGCATCAGCATCTGGTCGCAGACGCCGATGGCCAGCGCGCCGCCGGAGCCGCCCTCGCCGATGATGGTGGAGATGATGGGCACCTCCAGCTGCGCCATCTCGAAGATGCTGGCGCCGATGGCCTCCGACTGGCCGCGCTCCTCGGCGCCGATGCCGGGGTACGCGCCCATCGTGTCGATGAAGGTGAACACGGGCAGGCCGAACTTCTCGGCCGTCTTCATCAGCCGGATGGCCTTGCGGTACCCCTCGGGGCGCGGCATGCCGAAATTGCGCAGCTGGCGATCCTTGGTGTCGTAGCCGCGCTGGTGGCCCACGATCATGCAGGCCTGGCCATTGAAGCGCGCGAGTCCGCCGACGATGGCGGCATCGTCCGCGAACGAGCGGTCGCCGTGCAGCTCCTCGAACTCCGTGAACACCTCGGCCGTGTAGTCCAGCGTCTGCGGGCGCTGCGGGTGGCGCGCGATCTGGTAGACCTGCCACGGCTCCAGGCTGGAATAGATGTCCTTGGTGAGCTGCAGGCTCTTCTTGTCGAGGCGGTCGATCTCTTCCGAGATGTCGACGGCCGACTCGTTCTGCACGTAGCGCAGCTCCTCGATCTTCGATTCGAGCTCGGCGATCGGTTGTTCGAATTCCAGGAAGTGGCGTTTGGTCATCGTTTCTAGTCCTTTTGCGCGGCGGTCAGCCCTTGACGGGATCGAGGCTGCGCCAGAGATACCACGTGGCGACGGATCGGTACGGAGCCCACCCTTCGCCCAGTTCGCGGGCCTCGGCGCGCGAGACCGGCTCGCCGCTGAAGTAATTTTCGCTGATTCCGCGGATCAGGTTCGGATCGTCCAGCGGCAGCACGTTCGGGCGCAGGAGATGGAAGATCAGGAACATCTCGGCCGTCCAGCGGCCGATGCCGCGGATGGCCACCAGTTCCTCGATGATGGCCTCGTCGTCCATGCCGTGCCACAAGCCCACGTGCACGGCGCCGCTGCTGAAGTTGTGCGCCAGGTCGCGCAGGTACTCGACCTTGCGCGCCGACAGCCCGACCCCGCGCAGCGTCTCGGGCACCAGCTCGAGCACCGCGGCAGGCAGCAGCAGTTCCACGTCGGGACCGTCGACCGCGGCGACGAGCTTGCGCCAGACGCCCTGCGCCGACTTGGTGGACACCTGCTGGCCGACGATCGAGCGCGCCAGCGTCGTGAACGCGTCGCCGTTGCTCTGCAGGCGGGCGTCGCCGAACTGCGGGATGAGCTTCTTCATCACCCGGTCGCGCTTGACCAGGTGACGGCAGGCGTCGTCCCAGTACGCGGGCACGTCGCGGGCGGCATCGGAGGCGGCTGGAGCGGCCGCAGCACTGACCATGTCAGGCCTTCACCCAGGTGGTGCCTTCGGGGCCGTCCTTGAGCGTGATGCCCAGGTCCGCAAGCTCCTTGCGGATGCGGTCGGACTCCGCGAAGTTCCGGTCCTTCTTGGCCTGGGCACGGGCCTCGATGCGCGACCGGATCTCGGCCTCCGTCAGCGCGGCGCCGGCCTGCAGGAAGGCCGTCGGCTCCTGTTGCAGCACGCCCAGCGTGGCGCCGAGGGCCCGCAGCAGCCGCGCGGTCCCGACGGACTTCGTGCGGTTCAGGTCGGTCACCATCTCGAACAGCACGGCCAGTGCGCCGGGGGTGTTGAAGTCGTCGTTCATCGCGTCGCGGAAGGCCGCCGCGCGCGGGTCGGTCCAGTCGACGGCGCCGGCGTCGACCGGCTGCTCGGCCACCCCGGCGGCCGCGTTGTCGGCGTGCAGGCCGACGGCGGCGAGCGCGGTGTACAGGCGGCGCAGCGCGGAGCGCGCGTCCTCGAGATGGGCGTCGCTGAAGTTGAACGGGCTGCGGTAGTGCGTGCGCAGCATGAAGAAGCGCAGCGTCTCGCCGTCGAACTTCTGCAGCACGTCACGGATGGTGAAGAAGTTGCCGAGCGACTTCGACATCTTCTCGTTGTCGACGTTCAGGAAGCCGTTGTGCAGCCAGTAGTTGACGAACGGATGGCCGAGCGCGCCCTCGCTCTGGGCGATCTCGTTCTCGTGGTGGGGGAACTGCAGGTCCATGCCGCCGCCGTGGATGTCGAAGCGTTCGCCGAGGACGGCGCACGACATCGCGGAGCACTCGATGTGCCAGCCCGGACGGCCCGGCCCGTACGCGCTGTCCCACTTGGCATCGTCGGGCTCGGACGGCTTGGCCGACTTCCACAGCACGAAGTCGAGCGGGTCGGTCTTGCCGTCGGCCACCGCCACGCGCTCGCCGGCGCGCAGGTCGTCCAGCGACTTGCCCGACAACTTGCCGTAGCCCGGGAACTTGCGCACCGCGTAGTTCACGTCGCCGTTGTCGCCCTGGTAGGCCAGGCCCTTGTCTTGCAGCGTGGCGATCATCGAGAGCATCTGCGGCACGTACTCGGTGGCGCGCGGCTCGTGCGTGGGCGGCTCGATGCCGAT
>Ga0207695_10007631_pt1 | contig 13711 bp, 14 predicted proteins | sample KBSC54metaG_FD_184354 | JGI IMG/M metagenome (GOLD analysis project Ga0207695, IMG submission 184354) | Corn rhizosphere microbial communities from Kellogg Biological Station, Michigan, USA - KBS C5-4 metaG (SPAdes) (version 2) | ecosystem: Host-associated > Plants > Roots > Rhizosphere > Soil...
GCCCGCGCGTGGTGTTCAAGACCGATGAAGCCACCGGCGAAAGGCTGGAGCCGATCGAAGAAGTCGTGATCGACGTCGATGAAGCCTATACAGGTGTTGTCGTGCAGAAGATGTCTGAGCGCCGCGCCGATATGCGCGACATGCGCCCGTCGGGCCATGGCCGCCAGCGCATCGTGTTCCATGCGCCGACGCGCGGGCTGATCGGCTATCAGGGCGAATTGATGAGCGATACGCGCGGCACCGCGATCATGAACCGCCTGTTCCATGAATATGCGCCCCATGTCGGCGAAATTCCCGGCCGTCACACAGGCGCGCTCCTGTCGAATTCAGACGGTGAAGCCGTGGCCTATGCCATTTTCAACCTGCAGGACCGCGGGCCGATGTTCATTGAACACGGTACCAAGGTCTATCAGGGCATGATCATCGGCGAGCACACGCGCGGCAATGACCTTGAGCTCAATGTGATCAAGGGCAAGAAGCTTTCCAATGTGCGTTCCAAGGGCGCAGAAGAAGCTGTTGTACTCACGCCGCCCATCAAGATGTCGCTGGAAAAGGCGCTGGCTTACGTCGGCGAAGATGAACTCGTGGAAATCACCCCGAAGTCGATCCGCCTGCGCAAGATTCATCTCGATCCGAATGACCGCAAGCGCCTCAGCCGAGCCAAGGAAGCGGCGGCGGAGTAATTACTCCGCCAGCTTGCTGCAGGCATCCAGGGTGATGCCGGGCGGGCCGACCTTTGAATCAACGGTCGGCGTGTCGGTGTCGCATTTGAATTCTCCCGCGAGATCGTCGGCGGCTCGTTGCGCCGCGACGTTGGCATCGGGATAAGACCCGGCCACATAATGCATGTGGCAGGCGGCGCCGTTCTCCAGCTTGTTCACCACCAGCCACGTTGCCGTCTTGTTTGAATCCTCTGGATCGACCGACACCGTCCAGCGCAGGATCGCCGCGAAAGGCTTGCCATCCCTCACGCGCCATTCCACCGTGTTGCCGAGGTTATTGAAGCCGTTGAAGGTCTTGAGGCCGGAACAATTCTTCTCCGTCCGCTTGCCGAAGGCGGCGGATTCGCGGTCATCCATGGAACTCACATACACGTCGTAGCCGCCCACGCCTTTGCAGCGCCAGCTGCCGCCAAAGACGTATTCATCCGCCTTTTCTGTCTGCTTGCATTTCTTGAGGTCGATCTTGGTATAGACCGATTTCACATCGGCATGGCCCGCCGTGGCAAAGGCCAGTGTGGCGGCAAAAAGGACAAGACGCTTCATTCCTGAAACTCCGTGATGAGTGGCCCCTTCGTCAGGCCACTCTGCACGAGTTCGCGCCGCTTGTCGCGGGAAGTTTAGAGCAGGCCGATAGCGCGGAAGAAGTAAGGCAGCAGCGACTGTTCGAGGAACTGGATCAGCAGGAAGACAACGATCGGCGAGAAATCCAGGCCGCTGATCGATGGTAGTATGCGGCGGATCGGCGCCAGGATCGGCTCGGTGAGCGTGTAGAGCACCTGGGTGATCTGGCGCACCGCCGGGTTGCTGTAGTTGATGATGTTGAAGGCCGTCAGCCAGCTCACAATAATGGTGGCCAGCATGATCCACCAATAGATGTTGAGGACGGTGTAAGTGATCCAGATTGCGGGGTTCATGGTGTTTCCTTGCTGGCCAGAGATTTAGGGGCAAGCGGCCCGGCTTACAAGCCTCTGCAGTTGACGTTTGGGAGCCCCATCGCTAGTTTGCGCCCACCTTGGAAAAAGGGGTGGTAGCTCAGTTGGGAGAGCGCGGCGTTCGCAATGCCGAGGTCAGGGGTTCGATCCCCCTTCACTCCACCATCCAGTTCAGTGACAATGCAGATTTCCACCTGATTGACGCATTGCTCCACATTTGGCGGGGATTTTATAGCGGACCTCGGCGCCTGTAGTCTCGGCAGGTGGGCTTGAAGATCTCTGCGGCTTGATTTCCGCCAGCAGTCTCTGCTTGTCTTGGGAAGTTTCGCAAAATGTGGCGATCGGCAATAAGAGACCGGTTCGAAGCGGCGAGAGACAGGTTTGGTTCAGGCTTAGATCAAGCCAAGCGCCCGGCGCTGCACTTGCCAGTCCGAGGGCAGGTCGGTCATTTGGCTGACAGTGATGCCGCGTGGCAAGTCGCCGTTGATGGCAGCTTCGATGATTTCCGGACTGAGGAAGGCAAGTGACAGAGTTGAACGCACGCTGCGTTCGGAAAGGCCTTGTTCTGTTGCAATGCGGTCCATGTCGGCGGTTTGGTCGCTGATAAGGCGATTGAGCCAAGTCCTGGCTTGAGCGACCTTCTTCAGAAGGCGCCATCTGCTCTCGATTCGCATAGAACGCCGGCCGTCTTTATTGGCCTCATTGTTCAGCAATTCCCTTCTTCTGCGCGTCGGAGATTTTGACCAAGGTACAGTCAGCACTTGGGATTCCTCGGCATGTTCAACTTGCTGCTCATTTCCCGAGGCAGCCTTGCGCCTCAAGGTAATGTTGATCTCGTCAGCCAATACATCAATGCGGTCAACATGATCTCGAAGGTGGGCCACTTCAATTGGCGTAGCCTCGGCGTCATCGGCCTTTGGGAACCATGGCTTCAGGGCTTCGCGAACTAGCTCTTCGATCTCAAAGGCAGGCACTCTGCTGACAATCCCGGCCTCGTCCTTACGGCCATGGGACATGACCCAGGAGTGATAGTAGCGATAGCGGAGGCCAGACTTGTTCGAATGAGTTGCGACCATTCGGTGGCCATTGCTGTCATGAAGGAGCCCTCCAAGGAAAGCTTTGTATGGTCTTGTCCTAGGGTGCATTCTGTTGAGCCGCAGCGCAAGTTCCGCTTGCACTGCCTCGAACAGTGATCGTTCAAGGATCGGTTCATGCTCGCCAGGGTAATGCTGGTCATGATGTCTAACGTCACCAACGTAGATCCTGTTGGACAAAAGGTGTGACAGCGCCCCAGTCCTGAAAGGCAATCCACCCATGGTCTTACCGTTCAGAACGCGCTTGCGGGAGACAATGCCAAGCTCTGCGAGCTGGACCGCCAGTTTGGGGAGTGATTTGGTCCGCAGATATTGATTGAAGATCAACCTGATTGTTTCAGCCTCATCTGGGTCAACGATCAGTCGTCTGTTCCCCAGCCTGTACCCCAGGGGCACATTGCCTCCCATGAAGATGCCCTTCTTTTTGGAGGCTGCGAACTTGTCACGAATGCGCTCACCCGTAACCTCTCGCTCGAACTGGGCGAAGGATAAAAGAACATTTAGTGTCAATCGCCCCATTGAGCTTGTTGTATTGAAGGACTGGGTGACGGACTTGCCAAGCTACTCTTGGAAAAAGGCTATACTGTCCACGGTGGCGCCAGGCGCATTTCACAGCCGGAACTCGTTCGCCTCGAAAAACTTGGCGTTCATCGTGATGTTTATATGCACGATTTCGACCTAACCGAACCGAACAGCGTTTTCCGCACAATCCAGAAAACTCCCGTCGACGAATTCTACAACTTGGCAGCGCAAAGTTTCGTAGGCTATTCTTGGGAACTCCCGGTCTATACCTCTGATGTAGATGGATTGGGAGTGCTTCGCATTCTGGATTCACTGCGTACGCTATCGCCGCACACGCGCTTCTATCAAGCTTCAACATCTGAAATGTTTGGCGTCGCACAGGAGTTCCCTCAGCGCGAGACAACTCCATTTTATCCTCGCTCGCCTTATGGAGTAGCGAAAGTTTTTGGTCACTTCATAACCAGGAACTATCGCGAGAGTTTCGGAATGCATGCATCTTCGGGGATTCTTTTCAATCACGAAAGTCCTCTTCGTGGCCCCGAGTTTGTCACGCGCAAGATCTCTCTGGCGATGGCGAAGTTGGCGTTGGGGGGGAGTGAGCCCTGCCAACTTGGCAATCTCGACGCGCAGCGCGACTGGGGTTTCGCAGCAGAGTATGTCGAAGGGATTTGGCGAATGCTTCAGCAAGACCAAGCTGACGATTACGTTCTTGCTACCGGCACCATGACCTCGGTTAGGGACTTCGCTGGCTACGTGGCTGGCGCTCTCGGCATGTCTCTCGACTGGAACGGTGAGGGGCTTGCCGAATTTGCAACTGATCGGAAGAGCGGCAAAAGGGTGGTCGAAGTCTGCAGCAAATTCTTTCGTCCCGCTGAAGTCGACCTCTTAATGGGTGACTCATCCAAAGCGCGGTCTGTGCTGGGCTGGAGGCCGGTCGTTGACGCGCAACAGCTCGCAGAATTGATGGCTCATGCTGATTTTGACATGCTATCTAAACTCACTTAGTCGCATAATGATTAGTTGCGGAACGTCAGCTTCCGCAGAGGTGTATAAGATCGCAGCCAATCGCATGGGTGAGCAATAAGGCCAGAACCCAAAGCAGGGATATCAAGATCACCGCGATCAGTGCGGGAATGCCAACCGCTTGGACCTCAAGCTTCCGCCATTTCAAGTTTATTTCTGCTCGCTTCCGCATCGCGCCGGCCCCTTTGGAACAAATACCCTAGATAGGAATATATAGCATAAGTCAAATACGATGTCGAGTCACATCGAGCCGATTCTGAAAATTCCCTTTTGAAGGTCGACTCCGTTCCACTTGCTCATGAGTGCTTTGACAAATGTTAAGCAATGTCCCTTTGTCGGCTTTCTGAGAGAGAGTGCCCGGCCACAAGCACACCAGCTGAAGAACCGACAAGCTCCTAGACCGATAACTTGCCACGGCGCTTGCTATTAGCGGAAATTGAGCCCAACCGGATGATGTGGGGGCCAATAATGTCGCTCAAGGCTTGATTGCCTTTCCGCGAGGAGCTTGGCCATGGAACTGACTTATCTTTTTGACTACACCAACAATATCTTCAACGGCGCGCTGATCCCGGCGTTTGCAAAGGTAACTGTCACCCAGGACGGGGTGGTAAATTCGAATGCTGCCGGAACCGACGCCCTTATTCTTGGGGGTGCACCTGACACGGTTATCGTCAACGGTGTGGTGTGCGCCTTCGGGAACGCGAGCAATGGCATAAATTTCTTTCTCCCGGCCGTGACCGGCAGGATTGCCAGCTTGACAGTTGGCGCGACTGGTGTGGTCCAGGGTACCGCAAAAGGCGTGCAGTCCTCCCATGCCGTGAATGTGAACAATGCCGGTTTCATCTATGGTGGCAGCATTGCCATTGCCATTGATGGCGGCACCGACGCCTATACCATCACCAATTCAGGCCATCTTTATAGTGACGGCATTAATGCCATCACCATGGCTGGCAGCGGCACTCACACGTTGAAGAATGCCGGCCTGATTGATGGATTCGTGATCGACAACGCGACGAACGCCAATGACATCGTCACCAATTCTGGAACCATCAACGGCGACGTCACCCTGAATGACGGCGTCAACAAGTTCACCAACACAGGGGATTTGGGTGGAAGCATAGGTTCTGGGTCTGGAAATGATGTGTTCACCAACAGCGGCCATGTATTCGGCGCGATAGTGGATACCGGCGGAAACAACAGCCTGAGTAACAAGGGCCATATCGACAGCGGTGCCACGTTCTCAGGCGGCAATAACACCTTGAGCAACACAGGAACCATCGGCGACGTGTTGCTGGGCAGCGGGAATGACAAAGTCACCAACAGCGGTACCATGGACCATGTCGCCCTGGGCAACGGCGACAATACCCTTTCTAACAGCGGCTACATCCTCGAGATAACGGGTGGCAGCGGCAAGGACGTTATCACCAATACAGGGACAGTGAATAATATCATGTCCTTTGGTGCTCAGGACGACAAGTTTACTGGCGGCTCTCATGTTGACCGCGTGATTGATGAGGGTGGCAAAGATACCTACAGTTTCGGCAGTGGGAATGACCATTTTTATGCCGTGGGCACGGGCTCAGGCGACGCCAACGTCGATACTGTGGACGGCGGCAGCAACGACGCAATCAACATCGTAAATGGTACGTTTGGCGATATCTACGACGCAACAGGTGCGATAAATGGCGTCCAGATCAATCTTGATACGGTTCAGCATCAGGCTTTCGTTCTGACTCTTGCAGCCAATAAGGCTACAGGTACCGATGTTGGAACCGATACAGTCAAGAACTTCGAGGAAGTGATTGGCGGGGGAGCTGGGGACGTTATCTACGGCAGCGCTTCAGCCAATCGCCTGGACGGCGCTGCTGGCAGCGATGTCATCTATGGCGGTGGCGGTAACGACTGGCTCATTGGTGGAACCGGGAGTGATATTCTTCAAGGTGGCGCCGGTGCAGATAAGCTGTGGGGTGGCCTCTACCATTCCAGCGGCGACGGTGAGCAGGACATTTTTTCGTTCCACGCCATCAGCGACAGCACTGTGGCCGTTACCGGGCGAGATACGATCAACGGCTTTGACGACGGCACTGACTTAATTACTTTCTACAGTGCAATGGGGCTGGGTTCGGCCGTGTTCATTGGCTCAGATGTGGCATTCACCGGATTGCATGGCACCCTGGGAGAAGTGCGGGCGGTGTCGGTTGCTGAGGGCTGGACGATTCAGGTCGATACCAATGGTGACAAGAAAATCGACATGGCTATCGATGTGGATGATTTCCAACATGCCATCCACTGGGGCCAAGCCGACTTCAACTTCCAGTACATTCTTTGATGTGACCGTTACCCTAACCCGACTGGCTAATCCTTCCATCCGCCATATGCGCGGTGGGAAAAGAGGAGGCAGCCAGAGGGGCTGGGGATGGCTTTGCAGAGGCAATGCTGTTGGCAGGGTGGTGAACGGCGAGGCTAGCCTGTCAGCTAACCCGGCGAGCCATTAGCCGTCTTCGCTAGGTCATAAACTCGTCGCAAGCGATTACAGCACGAAGTCACTTGCTTGCAGATGAATAGAATGAGTGGGGTCGATCACATCAATGGAGAAATCCGCCTTGCCGTCTCCCGTAACGTCGCCATAGATGCGCTCGCCAGTGGCCGTGGTGACGACCTCCAATTGTCCTGCAGCTCCTGTGAACGTGCTGTCCGCCGCCAGCAATGTAAATACTTGGTCACCGGGGGCTGAGGCGTTGGTATTAGCGTCTATGCGGGACAGGTCGATTTGGTCATGGTGTTGAGTGAAGTTATAGATGACGTCGCGGGTAGCGTTGGTCAGCCCGCTGTCACTCAGTGCCGTGTAGATGAAATTTGTCGTCTGATTTGGACCTGTACCACTGTACAATTTGTCAGCTCCAGCGCCACCAATCATGTTTGCCGTGCCGGTATCGTAGCCCTTAAGGATGTCATTGCCGCCGAAGCCATCGAACTCGACGATTCCACCTTGCGATAACAAGGTGTCGGCCACTTTTGTGCCTATGATCAGCCCCCCGCCATAGCCGCCATAGACGGTGTGGAAATTCAGAATTGTATCCACATTGTTATTTGTCGGGTCGATGATTGCAGTGTTTGCAGCAACTGTGATTGTATTGTTGATAATTCCACTATGCGCGACCGAATCCAGATTTATCTTTTCAAAAACCGCACTTGGCCCCAAGGCGTAGTAGGTATTGGTTCCGCTGCCACCGTCCACGATGTCGGCACCGTCTGCATGTACTCCCGGATCGAAGCTTGCAAAATAAATGTCGTCCCCCGACCCAAACTTGTAAGTATCTTGGCCCGCATCATCTCTCACAGTTACGCCAAATGACCCTCCTGTGAAGCGATCAGCACCGTCGCCCAGATCGATCATGCTCGTCACTTTTCCAGTATTGGTGAAGGCATCATCGCCGTCATTTGTTTGAACGCCGCCGGCCATCGTACCAGAGTTCGTCAGCGTGTCGGCGCCGGATCCGCCAACGTATCCATTCATCGTGCCGGAGTTTTTCAGGGTGTTTGCGCCGTCTCCGACGTTCACATAGCCGTTCAATATTCCTGAATTGACAATAGTGTCATCTCCCGTGCCACCCCTGTAACTGGCGCTGCCGCCGTCGTAACCGATGGTGCCGCTATTTGTCAGAGAGTTCGTTCCGTCATCCCCATAAACGGCGCCGTCCAAGGTTCCGCTGTTCTTGACGGTGTCGGTATTCACGCCCCCGCCATAGCTAATTTGGGCATTGGCGCCGACGTGACCATCGTTGGTAAACGAATTGGTGCCACTCGCGAGTGCGACCTTGCCTTGCATGTAGCCGGTCTTGGTGTTGGTCACGGTATCCTGCCCGGCACCGCCCACGTAACTCAGATGATTGCCATCTATTCCGATCAGGCCGCTGTTGGTGAGTGAATTGGTTCCACTGAGGGCCGAGACGCCGCCGTAGAGCTTTCCCGAATTTTTGATGGTGTCTGCGTCGTCCCCACCCTCATAACTAAGGCTATTGGGCGTGAACGAATATATCTCGCCAGCATTTGTAAGCGAGTTTGTACCGTTGTGCAGCACGAGTCCTCCATCGAAGACGGCGCCTTTGCTGTTGGTCACGGTGTCAGATCCGGTACTTCCATAATATGAAACGCCCGTGCCGTCGTTTTCTATAATCCCCGCATTGGATAGATTATTAGATCCGTTGCCCAGGTTGACAGTCTCAGTGCGCCCAGCCGCTCCGACGGTGAGTTTGTCATTGCCGGCCCCTGTGAGAATAGTGCCGGCAATGGTCGCGGTCGTACTGATCGTATTGGTACCGTCGCCAAGATGGATATTGCCCGTAATCGTGCCTGAATTGGTGATGCTGATGGCGCTGGCGTTCAATGCCCTGACCGCATCATATGTTAAAGCGGCCGTAATCGTCCCCGTATTTACCAGGGAACTTATGCCGTAGTTATCGAAGGAAATAGTCTCGCCCGAGCCATTAACAATCGAGCCGTTGTTGACCAAGGCCAGAGCCTGGTCGGCCAGCACCGTCGGATCCGACAAAGAGGTATCTTTGTTATAGAGGCTGCCTTCTGCCCCAATGGTGATTTTGGATTGCGGTCCCAGAACAGTGTCGGTGCCTTGCAACCAGATGGCATCGTCGCCGTCACTAATCAGTTGGCCGTTGACAGTGACGGTCCACGCGCCCGTATTTGCGCCGAGCCTCACAGTCTGTGCACTCGTTGAATGGAGGAAAGCCCCGTCATCGACGGTTAAACTGTTGTTGCTTCCAACGTTGACATAGAACAACGGGCCGGGGCCGGTAGCGCTAAGAAGATTGGTAGCAGTGAGGTTACCGAATGCGATGATGTGATAGGCAGTCATGGCAAGCTCCAAAAGTCTGGGGTTAAGCGCAAAGCTAAAGCAGGCGCGTAGTTTCTGGCTGCGAAATTGCCCAACTGTAACGAGCAATTGAATGAAGATAAATGGGCATAGCTGAGAGCATTAAACTCCCATCGACATGAATCGATACAGGTTCACCACCTTTCGACGGCGATGCGATTGTGAGATGGGCGGAATGGAACTCGTCAGCGTTGACGCTGAGTAATTGGCGCTAGGTGCCCGCGCCTTTGCGGGAACAAGCCTTTCTCAAAGCACGTTATCAAAGCGCTCGGAGTGGATAACCCCTTGCTTTCATGTTTCCATAAACCGTGCGAGAGCCCTCGGGACGAAATCCGGGGGCTTTTCTCTTGATATAAGCCTAATACAGGTGGCGAAGTAGCCAGCCTAGCATTACGGCGAGTGGAGGCTTATACGGCGGCGGCCGAAGATTTGAGTATTTTTGATCTTTTGGATGGTGGGATTCTTGATAAAATGGTCTTCTGACGGGCGGCAGAAACGACAGGATAAAGAGCCGCCTTGGTGGAGGCTGTCACGTCCGACATTAAAACTTCCATACGTCTGCACTTGGACGAAGAGCTCGCGCACAACAAGGCCGTCGATGTCGATGCCACGGCGGAGAAGCTTCTGGAGCATTTTCCAAGCCTGACAATCGAAACACTCCGAAAAGAAATTCTGGAAGTGGTGGTTGCCGCCGGAGGAAATGCTTCTTGGGGTCAACATCGCTAACCACTTCAGCCGGTGCATGGCTTTCAACGTCGTCGGCGCAAAACCCAGCAAGCCAATACAAGCGACACGCCAATACCGATAGGATAACCCAGCATTTGTCCTAAACTGATGTGGGCAACGGGGGACATCCAAGAACGCCACTGCCAGTAGGCGATCCATGCAATAGCGAATAGCGCCCATATTCCGGCGAAAGCCTTTTCAATGCCCACTACCGGGATTCCCAACCATCAACCCTCACAATAGATTATTTCAGGTTGGTTTCCGGCGTCAACGAATCGCTGGAGATGTCATATCTCCCGGCCCGCCCACGGCGTCCTCCACCAGGTAATGAAGGGCTTCGGTGGCAAGTTCGCGAATATGGGGTGAGGCTTTTGGGTGGCTCGAAAGTATTTCCATCCAGGCCACCAAATAGCTCGGCTGCCGTTCATGTGCGAGCGCACGGGCTGCTTCATGGAGTAGAGTGGCATGGAACGGGCGGCCTCCTTGGGCGCCGTCGTTCACGGTTCTAAGAATATCCACGAGGCAGTCCCGGGTTCTCATTAGAAACTATGGGACCAAGTTGTGAAGCCGCTAAAATTAATTTGCAAAGGGATGCGTGGAGAACGGGCCAAGGACCTCTTCGCAATAAGTGCAAGGAGCTCGGACTCAAGGCGCGCCGCTGATGTCATTTTCCTCGCGTTCCTCATAATTCTTGAAGAGCTTTTCCACTCCACCAATGACAGAGGCGCTGGCCTGCAGGATAGCCCGCAGTTCGGCCTCATCGATGGCCTCTACTTCTTGCAGGAGCCTGTCCTGAAGAATTTTCAAGGATTCTCGAATTTGCTGCGTGTGATTAAGTACGGCTAGCTTTTCAGCTCCAATAATAACGGCGGCGCCTTCTTCCTGCTCCCCTTCCTCTTTCGTCACGTTCAGACTGCCGCAACGGGCGCAGGCAATTTTCGATTTTCCGTGCTCGTCGAAACGGAAACCCTCACCAAGCCACTCCACCCGAAGGTCAAGATGGCCGTTATTGAAAATGGGGTTTTCAACTTCGCTAAATTTGGCGATGCCCGTCTGGCCACAGACCGAGCAAACTATTTTGGCTGTGTATCGTTCTCGTCCAGGCATAGATCACCTTTCCACGCCTCAACCGCCGTGGGAAGCATTCAGTTCCTAACTTAGCTTCTGCGGGGGTGTAGCCGGCCCAAAAGAAGCTAATCTTCAGTCCATCATTGGGGAATAGGTAACGCCGTGTAGTGTCTGCTGTATGTCCACACAGTCAGTGCAGAGCTTGAAAGTCCCCGGGCAATTCCCTTGGGGAAGGCCCAAGCGCTCGTAGTCGGCTGCTTTTTGGCTGCCGCAAACTCCACACACCTCGCGTGAACCCGCCATTGCGAAGAGCTCTTCCAGCCGCAAAACCTCAGACGGGTTTAGCTTCCGCAGCGTCTCGAACCATTCCTGAGTGTGCGGTCTCGGTTTCATCGCTTTCTCGCAATTATTCGGCCTACCATCTTACGATAAGCTAGCCCCACTGGATGAGGGTCGTGTTGACGTCACACATAATTTTAAGAAAGATTTTTACAAGCGGGCACGACAATCCTTGCCACCGCCAAGCTCATTTGTCGTTCAGGCTTTGAACGAACGGCGAACAGCGATTGCAAACCCGACAATACTTTAAATGTTCGAATTTTGTCCCAGCCTCGGGCAAAAATGATTCTGCAGGGGTAGGCCAGCGCTCCAATATACCCCCGAGCTGATTTGGCTCTGGTGCGAAGTTACCGCTCTGGCGCTTCAGGTGGGCCGCAAAGAAGGCGACTGGCAGGGCAAGGACCTTCTTGCCAATCTTAGGGCGTGCCGAGGCCCTAAGAAGCTCCTCCACCGCATTAGCGGATCGTCACACTTAACTTCGGATGTCTCGAAATCACTGGCCGAAGGGTGTAGTGACTTAACTAGCCGAGCAATCATTTCGAAGACTTCTTGGCTGACTTTTTCGCAGCCTTCTTGGGCACCTTGGCGCCCTTTTCCCGAGCCTCTGAAAGCCCTATGGCGATGGCCTGCTTGCGGCTGGTGACCTTCTTGCCGCTTTTCCCTGAACGCAAGGTACCTTCCTTGCGTTCTTTCATGGCCTTCTCAACCTTTTTGCTTGCCGTGCTCTGTGCCTTTTTTGCCATGGGCGAACTCCTCCGTGGGTTTAATATGGCCTGACTGCGGGACCTGCCGGGAAGGCCCTCATCGCGGGCGGTATAAACCCTGCGTCGTCAAAAACGTGGTCTTGGAGCTTGGCCCGAGCCCTGCTCACCCGGCTCTTGATCGTGCCTACAGGCACCCCGCATATGGCTGCAGCTTCCTCAACGGTGAAGCCACTTACCGCCACCAGCACCAATGCCTCATGTTGACATGGCGGCAAGCCCTCCAAGGCACGCGCGAAATCATTAAGTTCTATCACACCAATCTGGCCGGGTTTTTGATATGTAGAACTTTCTAACAGCTCTTCATCCGTATTCAGGTAACGCTTTTGGCGCCTGTAGTTGGTAAGGAAGTAATTTCGGAGAATGGTGAAAGCCCACGCGCGTAAGTTTGTGCCAGGTTCAAACTGTTCGCTGTGTTCCCAAGCCCTCAGGAGTGTCTCCTGCACCAAATCGTCTGCCAAGTTGCCATCGCGAGCCAAGGCTACTGCAAAGCGACGGAGGCTTGGAATGCACGCAACGAGTTGGTCCTTGAATCCGGAACTCACCATCTAGGCCACCCTTAATAACTCCCGGCAACTCCAAAATGCCGGTCCATTTTCTGAGTTCCACCGAAAGCGTAAAATTTCAGCAGCGATACTGAGTGATAATAGGTGAGGAAGTTTGGATTACACCGGGCAAGCCTCTCCTTGCCAGCGGTTGCTCAGCAGACAGAGCCCTCGGCGCGCCCCAACCGGGGGCCTTTTCATTTCAATGCATATAAGGCGCGGTGAACTGAAAACGCGTTGAAGATGGCCCGGAGTCGGGCGCCGGTGAACCGGGCGCGCGCCTCTAGGAGCCCTCTCTGGTGACTTGCGAACTTCGTGGATTCCCAGTCGTTAGATGAAGCCAGGAGGTTCGCATGAAAGCAGAATTTCAGATCATTCGGGCAGGCCAAATTATCTTCAAATCCAAATCCAATGTCGATCACCCAGCCGACGTCGCCTCCGGCGCCCAACAGGCGCTGTTCTCGTTTGTCCGCTCCCACCCCGTGGAGTCGTTGTTTGAAGGAGAGGTGGTCATGAAGTGGGCTAAACTTGAGGATTGAATAGTGCAGGCTACTGGTGAATACCTCGCCATCAATAATCACCCGTACATGACCAAACAGGCAATGTCGTCTGGCGAACATTTTTGAAATCAACAGATCAGCGGCTTCCTTGGCTGGCATGCCAGCTGCAAGAGCTTCAAGGGCGGCAAACTTCGCTTCTTCCTCTTCTCGCAGTGAAGCGCGACGAGGATGGGGCCATTCCACCTGTACGTGGTGAGCGTTGCCATCCATCGCCTCAGTATAATCTCGCGGGTTCCGAAATTGAAGCAGTTGCACTGACGCAATTTTCCTGACGAAAGAAACTTTTCCCCTTTGGAACTCTCACCGGATCATTATGCTTCCCCAAGAGCCTCCTTCCGGGGCGAAAGTTCACAGTGGCTAAGGTTGCGCATGAAACGATGTATATGAGTTTGCTCCTTCGAATGGCGCGATCAGGAGAATATCGTGACGTCGCAGACATCGAGACTGCCTTGGCACTGAAGGAAATGCATATTGGGGCCGAGTTCTACCTCGCTCCTCTTCGGACCAGGCTGAATGCGCTGTGCAAAG
>Ga0207695_10007632_pt1 | contig 13711 bp, 9 predicted proteins | sample KBSC54metaG_FD_184354 | JGI IMG/M metagenome (GOLD analysis project Ga0207695, IMG submission 184354) | Corn rhizosphere microbial communities from Kellogg Biological Station, Michigan, USA - KBS C5-4 metaG (SPAdes) (version 2) | ecosystem: Host-associated > Plants > Roots > Rhizosphere > Soil...
GGGGTTACATTCTCTGGCTTACGTAGCGGAAACGACAGATAAGGCGGTAGAGGAATTCTATCCCGGCTATGCGGCGAGTATGACGGAAGTGGGGCGTGAGCGGGGCTGGCCGCCGATGACAAGGGGGCGTTTTGAGGCTCAGAACGGGCCGACAGGGGCATTGCTGGTCGGAGGACCGGAGGAAGTAGCTGAGAAGATACGCCGGCATGCAGAGGCGCTGGGGGGAATATCGCGGGTGACTTTGCAGATGGACAGTGCGGAGCTGACGCATGATAAATTAATGGGATCTATAGAGATCATCGGCGCGCGGGTCGCGCCGTTGCTAAAGAAAAAGACCGCCTGACGGCGGTCTTTTCGTATTTGCAATTTATGCGTTGCGGTTGATGCAGTTGAGGTCCTGGAAGGCTATCTCGAGGCGTTTGGCGAACGTCTCTTCGCCTTTACGAAGCCATACTCTGGGGTCGTAGTGTTTTTTGTTGGGCTTGTCCGGACCTTCGGGGTTGCCGAGCTGGCCCTGGAGATAGCCTTCGTTCTTTTTGTAATACTGGAGGATACCTTCCCAGAATGCCCACTGCAGGTCGGTGTCGATGTTCATCTTGATGGCGCCGTAGCTGATGGCTTCGCGTATCTGGTGCTGGGGGCTGCCGCTGCCGCCGTGGAAGACGAAGTAGACGGGTTTGGGCCCGGTCTTCAGGGTCTTTTCGATATGGTCCTGGCTGTTCTTCAGGATGACGGGTCGCAGTTCGACATTACCCGGGCTGTATACGCCGTGTACGTTGCCGAATGCGGCTGCCACGCTGAACAGGCGGCCTACCTTGCTGAGTTCTGTATATGCGTAGGCGACGTCTTCGGGCTGGGTGTAGAGTTTGTGGTTCTCTACGCCGCTGTTGTCGACGCCGTCCTCTTCACCGCCGGTAACGCCGAGTTCGATCTCGATGGCCATGCCGAGGGGTTGCATACGTCGGAAGAACTCTACCGAGGTATGGATATTCTCTGCGATCGGCTCCTCGGAAAGGTCCAGCATGTGCGAGCTGAAGAGGGGCTGTTTCTTTTCCTTATAAAATTGTTCGCCCGCGTCGAGCAGTCCGCTGATCCACGGGAGCCATTTCTTTGCTGCGTGGTCGGTGTGCAGGACGACGGGAACGCCGTAGTATTTGGCGACGTTGTGAATATGAAGAGCGCCGGAGATGCCGCCTGAGATATTGCCCTGGAGCTGGTCATTGGGCATGCCTTTTCCGGCGATGAACTGGGCACCGCCATTGGAGAACTGGATGATGACCGGTGAGTTGACCTTTGCGGCTGTTTCGAGTACGGCGTTGATGGTGTTCGTTCCGATAGTGTTGACAGCGGGCAGGGCGAACTGGTTGTCTTTTGCGTCTTTGTAAAGCGCTTCCAATTCTTCACCAAACAGAACTCCGGCTTTGTATTTTTTCATATTTTATGAACTTTGAAGCCGCGAATATACAGGTTAAGTGGTAAAAGTTTGAATAAAAGTGAACTTTTACCACTGTTTGGCTAATGTCCTTGAAACGGACTCCGTCCGGTTTGGGTGGTGAAATATTAGATCAAGGCGGGCTAATCTTCGAATTTGCTTAGATTTTTCTGCAACAACGCCAAGTTTTTTTGAAGAGTCTGTTTCAGCTGTCTTTTGACGAGCTGGCCCATGGAGCGGCATTTGTGGAAGGCGGGGCTTTTGAACCAGGCGCCGAGTTCGGATCGCAGCTGGTGCATCTTTTCGGGGGTAGAAATGGCGTCCCGGGACATGATATTGAGCAGTTCCATCAGCCGAAAACGGGAGGAGGCTACGCGGAAGGCCATCATGGTCCTTTCTTCTGTCTGGTATTGTTCGATCGATTCTTTGTTGAGGTGTTTGAGGCTGAGGTCGACGAGGGCCGTGTTCTCCTTGAAGAACTGGGGAATGTAGAGGTTCTTTCTGCCTTCGTAGGACTGTTGGTCGAAGTCGATAGCCCTGATCCGGTATTGGTAGTCTTCGATGTCGGGGGTGATGTCGACAACAAAGTTATAGCTGCGCATGTCCCCGAGCAGCCGGACAAAACAGCGTTCGTTGAATTTTACAAATTCCTTGGAAAGCCGGATCTTATTGGTCTGGGGATCGTCGAGGAAGTTTTTGATGAACAGGTCGCCGGGGATGCCGGGGATATGTTCTTCCACCAGCGTATTGTGCCAGGTGAAATAGGTGATGCGGTTGGGAGAAAGGAGGTGTTCGAGTTCGAGTCCGTAGATGCGGGAAGCGTCGGCCTGTTTGATATAGTAGTGGTCGTAGTTGTCGTTGAACTTATTGACGATGCGGATGCGGAAAGGGCAGGAATTGGCAAAGCTGCAGAAGTCAATGCGTGCCACGTCGAGGTGTTTGGTAAAGGTGAGGTCGCCTTCCGTCTTCAGGATCGCGTACATCTGGACGAGTCCTTCGCGGATGTAGTCCCAGTGGCGCATGTCGTAGAGAGCGGTTTCCCAGAGGGTGTCCTGGCCGTGTTTGTCTTTCAGGGGGACGGAGTAGGTGATATGCTGCAGGAGGTCGCGGTAGGAGACGGGGAGTTTCACTTCCCGGCCGTGCGTTTTCAGGTAGTTGCGGAGGGGTTCGGTGACGGGGAAGATGGGTTTTTTCCGGGAGGGTTTGTTGGATTCTCCGGAGGGGTTGGGCTGGCCGGAAGCGCTGGGGTCGCCTGGAACGGGAGAGAGCTGGTCGCTAAAGTGCATGGGTCAAAGGTCGTTAATTTTCGTCATTTCTCTGTATCGGCGGCAGGGGCGGGTGCGGTGGTCCGGTCGAAGAGTGTAGAGAACTGGGCGCCGATGGAGACGAGGGAGGTGAGGAGGCCCGTCAGTTTCTGGAAAAGGGCGTCCTGTGTAAAGAAGAGGAAGAGGCCAAAGGCCGTAAAGAGGATCATCAGCGGGGTTTTGAAGGAGAGCCATTCTCCTTTGTGGCGGCTCTTTCTCCAGAGGGCGATCACGTCGGGGTCGTCCTTTTTTTCGAGTACGTATTCGCGAAAACTCTTTGTAATAAAGGTCAGCTGGCCGTTATCGCGGAAGACAAGCAGGCCGTCGCAGACGAGGGTATAGAGGGTGTTACCTGTCCGGTAGTTGGCGAAGCCGTCGCGGGAGAGGTCGTAGAGGACGAATTTTTTTACGGGTGTGAGGGTCTTCCAGCAGTCGTCGAATCTTTTTTCGAAGTTGATCCGGTCCAGCAGGATCTGTTCGGCCATGCTGGGGTTGTCCTCGCGGAAGCCTTTTTCCATTTCCCGTATATCGGCAAGGGGAGAGAGAACGGCGCCGCGTTGCTGTGCGGTTACGGGACCCGCCAGCTGGTACCGGGAATGGATGCCTTCGCTGAACATGTCGACGAGGAAGACGCGGATGGCCAGCGCCCGGGTCAATTTGTAGACGAGAAAGAGCGCCAGCAGCTGACCGCCGAAGAACAGGGAAAAGAAGATGAGACCGGCGGAGCGGGTCGTGTCATACATCAGGCCGATGGCGGATGACCGGGCTTCTTCGCCTGCTATGAGGCGGAAGGCGCCGGGGGTTAGGTGGTCGGCGGAAGAGCCGTAGAGCAGCAGGATATGTCCTTTCCCGCTGGTGTCGTGGTCCGTGTCCGTAACGGAGAAGAATTTCCATGTACCGTCGGTTGCCGAGTCGGGGGGAATGGCGGATGCGAGGATGTTGGTATCGTTCGCGAAGAAGAGGCGGTGAATATTGCTGTATTGCGCGGTGAAGGGCAGGGCGTTGCCGCTGCCTGTACCGCCCGGAAAAGAGAGGCGGTCGTTGTGAAGGAAGTAGATGCCGTGGTTGAATTTCAGCGCGGTGAGGTTGCCGGGGTTTCCGCCGGTGGCCGGGTCGGGGTATTTATAGGCTACCGAGGCAGAATTCAGCTCTTGCCTTCGGCAGTTGATCGACCTGGCCTGTTCGATCCGGGAGCTGTTGCGCTGGATGCCGGTCTCCTGCCGCATCACGAGCCAGAAGATGCTGCAGCCTGGTATGATACTGATGATGATGACGCCGGTGATGATCGAGATGGCGTACAGCTGGAGGTAGTGCAGCCGACTAATTCGTGCGTTTATCCATGACCGGGGTTTGACCAGTACGGTAAATCGGGTTCGGGCCCATCTGTCCAGTACGTCAAAGGACCGGAGCAGGCTTTGGAGCCAGTCGGGCAGGCCGGTGGGATGGTAGACGATGTAGCGGCAGAGAGAAGAGAAGCAGACGCCGCAGAAGATCAACTGGGTCAGCAGGAACAGGAGTGGAATGACGGGGTCTGCTGCGGCGCCATAGCAGCAAAAGACGAATATCAGCAGGAGTATCAGCAGGAGGAAATGCAGCAGGGGCGCCATCTGCCGGGAGGATCTTTCCCTTCTTCTGCGTCGTTCCCGAAGCGCGTAGTAGTGCAGGGCTGCGTAGAAGGGAAGGGAGAGGGAGATATAGAAGAGCGTGAATTCGTATCTGTGAGGGGGGATGGAAACCAGGACCCCAATCAGCAGGTAAGCGGTGATCAGCCTGCGCATACCGCGGATGAGGTGGCGGTAGTATTGCCGCTTGCGGTGGACGGGGCGCAGCCATTCGAAGTGTCGCGAGGGCAGCAGGAGGATGCCGGGGCGTTTGCCGGTGAATTCGTTGAAGACGCCGGACAGGATGATCAGGAGGATGACACAAAAGGTAAAGAATGCGGACAGTCCGATGATGTGGACCTGAAAATCGTCGGCGTTGGCAAGGTCGCAGTAGGTGAGGAGCATGTAGGGCATTCCGGCAATGGGGGTGATGTCGAGGGCCATTTGTCTTCCTCTGAGGCTAAAGCGGCCGAAGTACCGGTGGTCCCGGAAATGGATGGCTTCCTGGATGACCGACGGGTCTTCGCTCTCGTTGAGGACGTTGGAGACCAGTGCCCGTCCGGGGCGTGAGTCATAGAGAACGGAGCCGGTCTCGTCGATGATGCTGAAGTTGTAGCCGGTGGGGAGGATCGTTCTTGTGACGGAGGGCATCTGGGCCGAGAGGCCGACTGCCACGGGGTGTACATGACCCGTATCGACGGCGGGGTCGGTCTTTATCATGACGGTTATCGTATATCCTCCGTCGAGCCTGGAGAAGGTGGGCAGGATCGTGAAATGGAAGGAGGAATCGCCGCGTCCAAGGCTTATGTAGCGGCCTTCCATCAGGTCTTTGAAATAGGCGCGGTCTCCGACGTTGATCAGGGGAGGCGGGGGTCTTTTTTTTCCGCTGTATGTGCCGAGCCATTTCCCCGAGGGGCCGATCCAGAAACCATAGTCGACGTAGGGGTATATCTTCGGAAAGAACTGGTTCTCTAGGCTTGTGCTGTGAGCCGCCGCCGTGTCACCGCGTATAGCTTTCAGCAGGAAGGAATCGTTGTTCACGACCTGGAAGTCCTGGTCCCACTGGCGCAGTTGCCGGTGGATGAGGTGTATCTCCCGGACGAAATTGGTGCGTATCGAATCGGAAAGTTCGTAGAGGTTATTTTGGTTGCTCACTGCCTGGGTCCTGTCGAGAAAAAGCCATGAAAACAGGAAGAGGCAGGTGAATGCGATCGCAAAATACGAGCCTATGATGAGCCGGATATTTCCGTCGGCGATCCTTTCGCCGGAACCGAGGATAAAGATCTTCAGTATGGGCAGGCTGATGACCAGCAAAAGTATCATGATGATGGCGGGGACAAAGAACCGGAGCGGAAAATCCTTATAGCCTGAAGTATAGTCGCTGGTGGCGATGAGGCCTACCAGCAGCAGTTGTTCATTGTTGAACTGAAACGGATAGAGGAACATTTTTTGACTGACGCCTTCGACGCTGACGTCGTGTACGTAGGGCAGGCTGAGGCCGTCCTGTTTTTTCAGGAGGGAATCAAGACCCAGGCTTCTTCCAAGGGGAAGGTTGTCCGAATTGAACAGGATGGCGCCTCTGTCGGGGGAGTCGCCGATCTGGACCAGGAGATAGTGCTGGAAGATGTCCTGGTAGGTGGATACCATCGGACGTAACAGGGAGTCGACGCGAAGCGAGAAGGCCGAGCCGTCGGATAGCGGATAGCAGAAACGCCAGCTGCCGATATTTCTTGTGTCCGGGCAGAGCACGGGAGGGAGTGGGGTAAGGGGGGAATCGGGGGCTGACAGTATTGGGCGGGTGTAGAGAAGGGAATAGAGCAGGGGACTTGTCGATCCTGGGTCGTTGGCATAGGCTCTTACCGCGCCGGTATAGCCGGAGTTCTTTCCTCTGACGGCCTTGACGATCTGTTCCAGCTCGAGCGAGGCGCGGCTGTTATAGTCGGTTTGCCGGGCCGGGATATATTTCAGCAGATACAGGGAAAGGAAGATACCCAATACCACAAGAGTGAGCATTACCGGTATGATCTTTCGTATGACCTGGTTTTGTTGCATGTATTGCCGGGGACAGGGCTTTGTTGATTAGTCGGGGCGGGGTGCCGGGGGGAAACATCGCGAAGCTAAGGTACCGGAGGGGAGCTTGCAATGGCCTATTTAGGGTATTTTGCCTGCAGGCTTTTAAGGAGTTCACGGAAATAGGCAGGCGCTTCGAGGAGGCGGCTTCCGTACCAGCTGAAGATCTGGCCGTCGACGAGGAGGGTATTGGCGGCAGCGGGCAGGAGCTTTCTTAGCTCATCGATATGTTTTTCGCGGAATGGGTAGGGTTCGGAGGACAGGAGGATGAGGTCGCAGTGTGAGAGTATTCCGGTATCTGCCGTCGGGTAGCGGTTGACATGGGCGAAAGCATTAGTGAGGCCGCAGCGGCGGATCATATCGTGGATAAAGGTGTCACCTCCGGCGGCCATATAGGGGTTGCGCCAGATAAGGTAGGCGGTCTTCGGATGGGGTCCGGTATTATCGGGTGCGGGCGGAGGGGGAAGGGTGTCGAACCGGCGCTGTATCTCTTCGGCGAGGGACCGGGCCTGTGCGTTGCGGTGGGTGAGGCTGCCGATGGTGCGGATCATGTCGAGTGCGTCGGGGAGCGATCTTACGTCGCTGACCCATACGGTGTAGCGGGCGGCGAGGGCTTCGACCTGTTGTCTGTCGTTCTCTTCCCTGTTGGCGAGGATGAGGTCGGGTTTGAGTGCGTCGATCGTTTCCGGATGGAGGTTCCTTGTCCCGCCGACGCGGGTTTTTGTACGAAACCAGGCGGAAGGATGGATACAAAATTTGGTAATGCCGACGACTTCGTCTTCGAGGCCAAGTGTGTGGAGGAGCTCTGTCTGGGAAGGAACCAGAGATACGATTCGCATGTTTGTTCAATGAAGACCTCCTGCTAAACTTGCGATGCTCTAATCAGAATAAATTTAGCAGGAGGGTTAGCAAAAGCAGGGTTTGGTTCGATAGGATTGGACTGCTTTTCGTGGTTTGTTCGGACGTTGGATTTTGAGAAGAATACGTTTTAGTCTTTAAGGGCCAAATGTCGTTCTATTGTTAGTACAAAGTGTTCAGAAAAAAAGAAGTTGACTGATATTGGATTGAATTTCTTAGGTATTGGGTCTTCGGTTTTTATTGGATATAGGACTGGTATCGGTTTTTCGGATATTGGTGATTGATAACTCAATTACCAATCAACTTCTATATCAAAAATAAAATGTTAAAGTTGATCCATCAATAGAGATTTTGCTTTATTTATATGTCGCAGCTTTTACTAACCCTTTCGTAATCATTGCATAATGTACCAGAAAAAACACGCGTCTACGGACTAGTAAATCTACGATCCCTATTGCGTATTAGCTGCCAAGTGCTTGAATTACATCGTATTTGGTAACGATATGGTAGTTGCCGCTTTCGTCTTTTCCGAGTACAGCGCCGTTCTCCCGCGTGATCAGCGTGCTGAGTCTTTCCAGGGGCGTATCGAACGCTACGACGGGGTAGGGCTTTTCGAGTACTTCCCGGATGGTCTTGCCCTTGATATCGGCGCCGTTGGTCATCATACGGGTGAAGAGTCCGCTTTCACTGATAGCGCCGATAACCTCGCCCTGGTCCAGGACGGGGAGGTTTTCGATGTTGTATTTCTGCATGAGATCGAAGGCTTCCGCTACGGTCTGGTTCGGGGCGGCAGCGATCAGCCGTTTGGTGCCGCGGCCGGCGACGACATCCCTGAAGGTCCTCACGTCGAGGAAACCGCGTTCGAGCATCCACTGGTCGTTGTATATTTTACCCACATAGCGGCTGCCGTGGTCGTGCAGGATGACGACGACGAGGTCGTCTTTTTTGAGCAGGTCTTTCAGCTGGAGCATGCCCTGGATGGCGGTACCGGCGCTATAGCCGCAGAAAAGCCCTTCTTCGCGGGCGATCCGGCGGGCCATGATGGCGGCGTCCTTGTCGGTCACCTGCTCGAAGACGTCGACGTATTTCATGTCGTAGTTCTGCGGTACGAAGTCTTCCCCGATGCCTTCGGTGATATAGGGGTGGACTTCCTTCATATCGACTTCGCCGGTGCGGAAGTATTTGGTCAGCAGGGAGCCGTAGGGGTCCATTGCCCAGACCTGGATGCCGGGGTTCTTCTCCTTCAGGAACATGGCGGTGCCGGTGACCGTCCCGCCGGTGCCGGTAGCCACGACGAGGTGGGTTATTTTCCCGTCCGTCTGTTCCCAGATCTCCGGGCCGGTGGTCTCGTAGTGGGCGAGGCGGTTGGCCAGGTTGTCGTATTGGTTGGCGTAAAAGGAGTTGGGTATCTCTTTGGCGAGGCGTTTTGAAACGGAATAATAGCTTTTGGGGTCGTCCGGTTCGACGTTGGTGGGGCAGACGATGACCTCGGCCCCCAGGGCCTTGAGGATATCCACTTTTTCCTTTGACTGTTTGTCGGTAGTCGCGAAAATGCATTTGTATCCTTTTACGACGGCGGCGAGGGCGAGGCCCATACCGGTATTGCCGGAGGTACCTTCGATTATCGTTCCACCGGGCTTTAGGCGGCCGTCTTTTTCGGCCACTTCGACCATTTTCAGCGCCATTCTGTCTTTGGCGGAGTTTCCGGGGTTAAAGTATTCGACTTTTGCAAGGACGGAGCAGGGAAGGTCTTTGGTCAACTTGTTGAGGCGTATCAGCGGGGTATGTCCAATCGTTTCGAGAATATTGTTTTTGATATCCATGGTGGAAATTTTGTGCTGCGTAAAGGTAGGATTTTGTCTACATTTGCCGCCCCTACAAAACGTACCGGGGGCAGAACTATGGAACCTATCTATATTCAAAAGATTGCTGAGAAATTAAGCTTTAGTGTAAAGCAGGTAAATAATATTTTCGGTCTGCAGGCGGAAGGAGCGACAATTCCTTTTATGGCCCGCTACCGCAAGGAGGCCACGGGAAATATGGACGAAGTACAGATCAATGATGTGGTGGAGCAGATAAAATATTTTTCCGAGCTGGACAAGCGGAAGGAGACCGTTATCAAGACGATCGAGGGGCTGGGTAAACTAAGCCCCGAGCTGAAGGCCCGGATCGAGGGTTGTTATGACGCGACGGTGCTGGAGGATATTTATCTGCCGTATAAGCCCAAACGAAAGACGAGGGCTACCGTTGCCATCGAGAAGGGACTGGAGCCGCTGGCAAAGCTGCTTTTCGAACAGGGGAATGGCGACGTCGGTGAGGAAGCCGCAAAGTATATCAATGAGCAGGTAAAGGATCAGAAAGATGCGCTGCAGGGTGCGAGGGATATTATTGCCGAGTGGATATCGGAGAATGAGCAGGCGAGAAATAAGGTGCGGCAGCTCTATACGGAAACCGCGTCGGTGAGTGCGAAGGTGATCACCAGCAAGAAAGACGAAGAAGAGGCGCAGAAATACCGGGATTATTTTGAGTTCAGCGGGTCTCTCGCGGACAGTCCTTCCCATCGGATACTGGCGATACGCAGGGGGGAGAAGGAAGGGTATCTGACGATGGATCTTTCGATAGACCGGCAGGGGGCTGTGGATGACCTGGACAGGATATTTGTGAAGGGCCCGGGTGCGGCGTCGGGTGAAGTGAAGAAAGCGGTGGAAGATTCCTATGACCGGCTGCTGAAGTCTTCGATCGAGAATGAGTTCAGGCTTATCAGTAAAAATAAGGCGGACGAGGAGGCGATCCGGGTGTTTGCGGAGAATCTCAGGCAGCTGCTGCTGGCTTCGCCGCTGGGTTCCAAGCGGGTGTTGGCGCTGGACCCGGGTTTCAGGACGGGCTGTAAGGTGGTCTGTCTGGATGCGCAGGGGAATTTCCTTCATAACAGTACCATCTATCCGCATCCGCCGCAGCACGATACGCAGGGAAGCATAGCCGAACTGAAGCATTTGGTGACGAAATATGATATAGAGGCCATTGGTGTCGGGAATGGCACGGCTGGCCGGGAGACCGAGCAGCTGGTGCGGGGGATCGATTTTGGCAGGCATGTGGCGGTGTTCATGGTGAATGAGAGCGGGGCTTCGATATATTCGGCTTCCGAAGTAGCGAGGGAGGAGTTTCCGAATGAGGACGTTACGGTACGTGGTTCGATAAGCATCGGCCGCAGGCTGCTGGACCCGTTGAGCGAGCTGGTGAAGATCGACGCCAAATCCATCGGGGTAGGACAGTATCAGCACGACGTCAACCAGAACAAGCTGAAAGAAGAGCTGGACCGGGTCGTCGAGAGCTGTGTAAACCACGTTGGGGTGGACCTCAATACGGCCAGCAAGCATCTTCTGACCTATGTTTCGGGGTTGAGTGGAACGCTTGCGAAGAATATAGTGGAGTACAGGGCGAAGAATGGGGCGTTCGTGAGCCGGGATGAATTGAAGAAGGTGAGTCTGATGGGGCCGAAGACCTTCGAACAGTGTGCGGGGTTTTTGCGGATACGCGAGGCGGCCAATCCACTGGACAATAGCGCCGTGCATCCGGAGAGCTACCATGTGGTCGAGACGATGGCGGCTGACCTTAGCTGTTCGGTAGCCGATCTGATCAGCCAGGCGGAGTTGAGGAAGAAGGTCGTCAGAAAGAAGTATGTTTCCGGGTCGGTGGGTGAATTCACGATCGACGATATATTGAAGGAATTGGAGAAGCCGGGCCGGGACCCGCGTAACCAAATCGAAGAGTTCCGGTTTGAGGAGACGATCAAGACGATGGATGATCTCAAACAGGGCATGACGGTGCCGGGTATCGTCACGAATATCACGGCCTTCGGGGTGTTTGTGGATATCGGGGTCAAGCAGGACGGGCTGGTGCACATATCGCAGCTTTCCAACACTTATGTGTCTGATCCGAATTCGGTGGTCAAGCTGCAGCAGAAGGTGATGGTGACTGTACTGGAGGTGGATGCGGCGAGGAAGAGGATATCCCTGTCGATGAAGGGAAATTCTCCGGCTAAGGGTCAGGGTGGCGGCAGCGGTCAGCGGCCGGGTGGTCAGGGTGGAGGACAGAAAGGCAAGCCTGCTCCGGCGGGGAAAGGGGGGCGTGCGGCCGAGACTCCGGATGCGTTTCAGGCCAAACTGATGGAGCTGAAGAAAAAGTTCAAGGATTAGTGGTGCCGCGTTTCTTTTGTTGAAGATACATGTCGAGCAGCATCCAGCTCATGACGACGAGGATCAGCATGAATCCGATGACCCAGGTGCTGTTGAATGTTTTGGAATAGTCGATCTTATTCAGCTGCCCGAGGCCAATGTCGTTGACCGACGGTAGTTTGATAGATTTGGAAGACTGGCTTCCGGAGGACCATTTGATCTGGCTGAAGACGAAGGCCAGCAGGCCGAGGATCATAGTGAGGAAGAAGGCGCCGATACCGCGGATGACGTTCTTATTGATATACGATCTTGTTGCCGGAGCTATCTGGTAGCGGCTGATCTCCTCCATGACGTTTTTGGTGAAGCGCATGGATGGGGCTTCCAGCTCAGATGCGTTGAGCAGCTGGTGGATGTTGAGCAGCTCGCGGTATTTCTCCTGCCATTCCCTGTTGGTGGCGATGAGGGTTTCGATGGCCGACTTCTCGGCGGGGCTGCAGCCTCCGTCGATATAGTTCCAGAGGCGATCTTCCATGGGTTGCTGTGTATTCATGGTGGTGTAATGAAAATTAAGATAAATCTTTGAGCTCATGACTGAAATGTTTTTCCAGTTTCTCCCTCAGTCGGTTGCGCGCGCGGTGTAGCTTAACTTTTACGGTATTGGGTTCGAGTCGCATGATCTTTCCTATTTCTTCCAGCGACTGTTCTCCTTTATAAAATAGTGTGATCAGCTGGCTGTCGTCGGGGCTTAGCAGGCGGATGGCCTGGTTGACCATGGCGTGTCTGGACTTTTGTTCGATCGTGTTGGCGTTGAAGCCGGATTCTCTGTTCTCCAGCTGGAGCGCGGTCCTTTCGTTGTCGATCGAGGTCGTGTCGAGTCGTTTCTTTCTCAGGAACGTGATACAGCTGGTGCGGACTACGGTATAGAGCCAGGTACTGAATTTGGCATCACCGCGGAAGTCAGCGAGTGAGCGGTAGGCTTTTACAAATACGTCCTGGCTGACCTCTTCGGCGTCTTCCCTGCTGTCCGTAAAGCGGAGGACCAGGGTAAATACGTATTGCTGATAGCGTTGGACCAGCGTTGCAAATATAGCCTGATCCCCTTGCAGAATTCTTTTAATGATCTCTGTATCAGTGAGTTCAGTGTGCATTACTATGGTATAGGACGCCGGGTGTTTTGGTTAGGTTACAGGGTGAAGGTAAAAAAGAAAATCCGGTTGGCTGTAACCTCCGGTTTCCAGCCGTAGTCTGAGATGGTGAAGTTCATTTTTTACAATAAAAGGAAATTATATGGGACCAGAACAATTGGTTTTTTTGTGGCTCATTTTGATGAGTTTAGGGATTTGCGCAGTAATATTTGGCTGGAGGTATATGCGCAGCAGGGAGAACTTGTCGATGATCGAAAAGGGGCTTGATCCGAGCATCAAGCCGGAGCGTCCGCGGCCGGCGCCATTCAGGAGTCTGAAATGGGGGTTGCTGCTGGTAGGAGTGGGGCTGGGGTTGTTCGTGGCCTATTTGTTGGATAATACGGTATTATACAAGGTCGGACATAGCGTCAGCCGCTGGGAAGATGGGGGATTCAGTACGAACGGTGCGAATGTGAGCATATATTTTGCACTGATCGCGATTGGCGGCGGTTTGGGGCTGATCACCTCCTATAAGATCGAGAAGAAGGAGTTGCTGGATAAGGAGAGATAGGCGTGATTACGAAAGTTGTAAGGGCTGGCATTGCGCCAGCCCTTTTTTATTTATTCGAAGACTTTGGGTGTTATTTGACGGTATCGAGGGCTCTGGCGACTGCGGGGTCGTAGGCATTGGATACTTCGTAGTAGCCTTCCGTTCGCCATATTTGTCTGGCCATCAAAGCTTTGATGCGATGCTGGAGGACGGTTTTATCCTTTGGGGGGATGGCCCGGAGGTTGATGGTGTCCTTGTCCGCAAAACTGACGAGTGCGGTCCAGAGGCGGTCTTCGTCGTGGTAGCCGCTGATGAAGTCGGAAGGTGATTTGAAGTTTTGGAAGGAGGGGATATGCTGCGTATACCAGGTGTAGACGAACCTGCTGAGGGTACCGTCGATATATAGGGTGGTGACCTCTTTGGAGAGGGTACTGGTATCGAATCCGACGAAAATGTCGGGGGTGATGCCGCCGCCGCCGAATACGGTCCTTTTTTGGGGGCCGAGGGTTTTGAAGGCGGGGCCTGAGTGCTGACTGGATGTGTCGCCGTGGAGGACTTCCCCGTCATGAAACCGTTTCATAACCTCTTCATTGTAGT
>Ga0207695_10007633_pt1 | contig 13710 bp, 11 predicted proteins | sample KBSC54metaG_FD_184354 | JGI IMG/M metagenome (GOLD analysis project Ga0207695, IMG submission 184354) | Corn rhizosphere microbial communities from Kellogg Biological Station, Michigan, USA - KBS C5-4 metaG (SPAdes) (version 2) | ecosystem: Host-associated > Plants > Roots > Rhizosphere > Soil...
CTATGACGAAAAGCGGATTTTTGTATATTTATGTGAGCAATGCGACGCCGGGGTGGGATGTGTTCTTTGATAATCTGAGTGTGAAGACCTATGCAGGGCCGATGTTGGAGGAGGATCATTATTATCCGTTCGGGTTGGGGATGGCGGGGATTAGTGATAAGGCGCTGAAGAATAATTACGCACAGAATAAGTATCGTTGGAATAGAGGCAGTGAACTTCAAAACAAGGAGTTCTCTGACGGATCAGGTTTGGAAATGTATGAGACCCCTTTGAGGAGTTTAGACCCGCAATTAGGAAGATGGTGGCAGATCGATCCAGTATTTACCAACGGTGTTGATGGAGATGATGAAGTAGACGGCGTGATTATCGACGGCCTGAAAAGCCAATCGCCCTATGCCTCCATGGATAACAATCCAATAAGGCTCGATGATCCAAAGGGGGATTACGCGTGTTGTATTGTCCAGGAACTCGTTGCGGTGTTGACAGGGGAAGAAGGTGCTGGGGCAGCAACTGCTGCAACTACTGGATCTTCTGGGAGTACGATGGGGCCGGGGGAAGCAATCGTCGCTGCGTTGAATCCTGTAGGAGCATGGCATGGAATGCAGAAATTTTGGAATTGGATTCATCCAAGTCCTCCCAGCGCTCCTACGGCAACTGCACACCCAGGAACCCCTAAAGCGCCTACGGCAACTGCGCCTACTCAGACCATAACGCAAGCGAAAGAACACACGAAAGGTGCAAGAAATAGCACCAAGGGAAAGCATGAATCTGGCCAGGCAAGGAAACAACAAGATCGGGAGGGATCAAAAGGACAGAGGAATCCGCCAAGGAAGCGACCCGACGGTTGGAAAGGGCCGTGGCCTCCAAAGGCACCACCACCTCCGCCGCCACCGCCGCCTACACCACCACCACCGCCTGAGCCACCAAAGCCTCCTTCAACGGGGCAGGGCCAGTAAGAGTTCACTTATGTAATGAATCACAAGCAAAAGGAAATAAAATGGCAAATGGAGACTTGATATTGAAACAAGCGTTGACTGAAATGGAAAAAGAAAAGCCGGATCTAAAGGTTGCTTTTGATCTTCTACAAAGGTCAGCTAAACAAAAAAACTTCGAAGCGCTTTATGCAATTGGCACATGGCATTTATTTGGCAGGTTTGTGAAAAAAGATCCATCGGAAGCTGTTAAGTATTTTTTACAGGCGATAGAAGGGAACAACAGCAATGCTTATTACGATTTAGGAGTTTGTTATGAGGAAGGCGTTGGAATCAGGAAGAATAAGAAGGCTGCCTTCGAATGCTATTTGAATGCCGCTTTGCTTGGAGATAAACAATCTTTGTATGAGGTGGGGAGGTGCTATTATTATGGGATAGGGACACCGAAGAGCGTACATATTGCCGAAATCTGGCTGAAACATGCTGAATTAAACGGGATCAAATAGCAATGAAGTAATGGAAATCGAAAGAGAACTGGAAGAGAGAGCAGGCGAGGCGATGGAGTTATAAAGAAGCCAGTTTAGCGCACTCGTAATGAATAATCGAAAACGCCGCGGCCTCGATGCTGCGGCGTTTGTTTTGTTGTCGGAAACTTCCCTAGCTTTACGGTACAGCAAACAGTTAGACCGTGAACACAACGCTAGAGCATTTACCGGAGCACAAGCAAAAGCAGCTGAGAGAGATCACCGGGATCATCGTGAAGGCGGTGGATCCTGAGAAGGTGATCCTGTTCGGCAGTCATGCGACGGGCCGGTGGGTGGAGCACCGGTACACGGAAGGCGGGATCACCTACGAATATATCAGCGACTACGATATCCTGGTCATCACCAAATCCGGGGAGAGCCGCAAGGACTATGAAGTGCAGGACGTCATCGAGAACCGCTGCGTGTACAAGACGCCGGTGACGGTGATCACCCACGACATTGATTTTGTGAACAAGATGCTCACGGAGGGCCAGTACTTCTTTACCGATATCGAGCAAGAGGGCATCCTGCTGTATGATGCCGGCAACACGCCGCTGGCGGAGCGCAAGCCGTTAAGCGCGGCCGAAGCCAAGGCCATCGCGCAGAATTACTACGAGCAGTGGTTTTACAGCGCCCAACGGTTTTTAAAGATCGCTGCATACTGTTTGCAGGAAGGAGACCTGAAGGAAGGGGCCTTCAACCTGCACCAGGCCGCCGAACGCACCTACAACGCCATCATCCTGGTACATGCTGGCTATAAGTCCAAGACCCATAACCTGGGCAAGCTGAAACGTTACTCCAAGCGGTTCAGTGAAGAACTGGACGCCGTCTTCCCCGACAACACGCCGGAGGAAAAACACCTCTTCGACCTGCTGAAACGCGGCTACATCGATACCCGGTACAAAGAACACTACGAGATCACAGCGGGCGAGCTGGGCCTCCTGATCGAGCGGGTGGGAAAACTACAGGCAATAGCGGAGACGTTATGCCAGCAGAAAATTGCTTCCTTCGATGCGGAGTAACCGGCTGGGCTTACCTGGCAGAGACGAGCAGGTATTGATCTCCTACGGAGGCTATCGATCAAGTGTTCGAGGGAATCCCACTCGTGCTGATGCCGCAAGCCATCTTCCAGATGCTTTTTAAAAACACTATCGGATATCCCTGGTACTGAGTAAAACCGAAAGTTTTTAAAATACTCCTGCATGGCGGTATCCTCGCTCTCCTTCTGTGCCTGCGCACTCATGACGGTGCCGGCAAGCAGCACCAGGTAAAGCCATCTCATAGCGAAATCAGTTTTGTTGTTCTTGATACAAGGCAATGCCCACGCCTTGCCCCTGAGTAGTATCCCACTGCCAGGCGATGGCGCAGCGTTTATCCGGGTCGGGTGCGAGATAGCCTTCATAGGAAAAGACGGGGGTCTTACAGCCGGAGTGCAGCACCTTGCAGATAAAATAGATCGACTCCGTATGTACATGACCGGTACAAAGCCACTCTTTTAATGCTTCCTGTTTTACCCCAGTCGTATCGAGGTAGGGGAAATCCGTCCACTGCCGCCGGGCCGCTATGATCAGCTCACCGGGCCGGAGGTTTGCATCCAGGCCATAGAGTTCGTAAGCGACGGTAACGGGAATGGTGGCCGGCAGCCGCATGCGGAAATTATTTTGCGTAGGCCTGGCGGGTCTTGGCGTGCTGGATCAGGCCATCGATGGAATACATGATGCAGTTCTTATCCTCGTCGGGCAGCTTCTGGATCAGGGCGATCTTATCGAGGATGGATTTATCCAGCTCCACGTCGGTATTGCCGACCAGGTAGTCGAGGGAAACACCTAAAGCGTCGGCGAGTTTGGCGGCCATGTCCACCGAGGGGGTGGCCTCTTCCCGCTCGTATCGTCCGAGGACATTGGAGTGTATGCCGATCCGTTCGGCCAGATCGACCTGGGCGATCTTACGCTCTTTGCGAATGCTGCTTAAACGGTGTCCTAAACTCATATCTGTTGTTATTTTACCGCATCAGCGGGGGATATGGCAAAGATAGAAACCTATTTTGTAGGAAAAAATACGGAAAGAGTTGGCTGAAATTACAAAAGTGTTAGTTTTGCACCTAATCAGTTGTTTTTAAAAATATTTTTCCATGGAGATACCCGAGATCAAGGCGCAGCTATCCATCGGCACCGTTTTAGCCCACTACGGCCTGAAACCCGACAAGCACGACCGGCTGCACTGCCCCTTCCACCCGGACAAGACCCCGAGCTTGCAGATCTACCCCAAGACAAATACGTATTGCTGCTTCAGCAGCAACTGCACGGCGGGTACAGGTGATGTGATCCAGTTCATCCAGCTGATGGAGAAATGTAACAAGCACGAAGCCCTGGTGAAAGCGGCCTCCCTGGCCGGTTCGAGCCCTCTGCCTTCCTCGCCGGCACCCACCGCTAAACTGTTCATCGAAGCGGGCGAGCTGGAGAAGGAGGCGATCATGGGTAAGATGTTCAATTATTTTAAACGCGCCTTGCCGCTGACGAAGAAGGCGCTGGAATATCTTCAAGGCCGGGGCATCGATCATGAGCAACACGAGGCTGGTTACAACAGCGGCGGGCTGCACGGCGAGAGCAAGAACCACCACCTGGTGGCCAGCATGGAAAAGTATGGCCTGTTGAAACGCCGGCCGGCCGGAGGGTACAGCGTGTGGGCAAAGGACTGCATCATCTTCCCCTTGCGCAACAAGGAACACAAGATCGTGAGCTTGTATGGCCGGAGCCTTACCAACGACAGCGACCAGCGGCATTTTTATCTGGCCGGAAGGGAGGGGCTGTATCCGGGTTACCCGAAGGCTGCGACCACGCGGCTGATCCTGGTGGAGAGCATCATTGATGCGGCAACGCTTTTGCAGCAGCACGAGCTGACGATCCAATACGAAGTGCTGGCGCTGTATGGCACCAATGGCCTGACGGAGGAACACGGGAAAGCCATCCTCTCGCTGAGACACCTGGAAGAGATCATCTTTATGCTCAACGGTGATGATGCCGGCAGAGCAGCCACCATGAAGCATGCCACGGCGGTACGCGCCCTGCTGCCGGAGATAGCTCTCACCACTGTGGCGGTGCCTGATGGCGAAGACGTCAACAGCCTGCTGCAAACGCACGACGATCCGCGCGTACTGGCCGAGCTGATCGGGACACGAACGGAATTTTCTTTTTCACCCGCCCCTGCTGCTGCACCGGAGCTGCCGATGCAAAAAGCTATGCCGGCAACACTACCAGCTACGGATGCCAAACTGATCACGGCCAACCCCGAACTATTGGTGTATGATCACGGCGAACTGCTGATCACGGTGCTGGGCGGTATCAAGCTCACAGGCCTGGACAGGCTGCGGGTGACGTTGAAAGTCGAGCATAAGGCAAAGGCATGTTTACCGGTGCGGCATAACCTGGACTTGTATCATCATGCCCATACCGAGCAGTTCATTAACAAGATCGCCGAGAGCCTGGATATCCCCACGCAGGCCAGTACCCGTACCATTGCGGCCCTCACCAGCGAGCTGGAGAGTTACCGTGCCCGGCGCCTGGAAGCAGTGCAGCCACGGGCGGAAGAACGGGTGCAACTGAGCCCTGCCCAACGGCAGGCGGCGATCAACTACCTGAAGCAGGCGAACCTGCTGGAACGCACTGCGGAAGACATAGGCCGGTCGGGTGTTGTAGGAGAAGAAACCAACCGGCTGATCGCCTACCTGGTGTACAGCAGCCGCAAGTTGGCTGTACCCCTGCACCTGATGTTTTTGGGATCGAGCGGCAGCGGGAAGACCTGGTTACAGGAACGGGTCAGCGAACTGATCCCACCGGAGGACAAGATCGAGATCACGCAGATCACGGAGAATGCCTTCTACTACTTCCGGCAGGACGAACTGCGGCACCGGCTGCTGCTGATCGAAGACCTGGACGGCGCGGAATCTTCTCTGTACCCCTTGCGGGAGCTGCAAAGCAAACGGCGGATCAGCAAGACCGTTACCCTCAAAGACAGTAAGGGCAACCTGAAGACGATCACCCTCACGGTGGAAGGCCCGGTCAGCGTGAGCGGTTGTACCACGCGGGAAAGGTTATATGAAGATAACGCCAACCGCTGTCTGCTGCTGTACATCGATGGCAGCAAAGCACAGGACAGCCGTATACTCGATTATCAGACCCGATTGGCTGCTGGCGAGATCAACCGGGAGAACGAACAGCATACCCGACAACAGTTGCAGCAGGTACAGCGGGTGCTGATGCCGGTGGCGGTGATCAATCCCTATGCGAAATACATCCAGCTGCCGGAACAGGTGTTCAAGCCGCGGCGCACCATGACCCTGCTGCTGGCCTTTATCGAGGCGATCACCTTTTATCACCAATACCAGCGGCCGGTGAAACGGGACTCGCAGGGCCAGCCGTATATAGAAAGCACGATTGCGGATATCGAAGCAGCGTTTGCCTTATTAACCGATGTCCTGTTCAGCAAGAGTGATGAACTGACCAAAGCCAGCCGGGGATTTTTAGAGCTGTTGAAGGTACTGCTGAAAGAGCAAGGCAAAACGAGCTTCCACACGCGGGATATCCGCCGGCAGCTGCGCATCGCGCCTTCGACCCTGAAGCGTCACCTGCTGGAACTGGAAAGATATGGCCATATCCAGGTAAACCGCCACAGCCGGCAGGGGAAGTACGAATATACCATCGCCGATTACACCGAATACGACCGCCTGAAATCCGCTATCAACGAGCATCTACAGACCATCCTGGACAAAATAAAGTCCCGAAAGTAGCCCACTGGCCCACCACTGGCCCACTAACGGTAGTGGGCCACCTACGGAACTATCCTTCAATTGTTTACAGACGCCGGCCCACTGGCCCGGAAAAGTGTAGTAATAGCGAAAAATTGTTTTGCCATGAACTTCCTATACCCGCTCCACAGTGATGAGCATATCCTGCTGCGGCAAGGCTTTGCCGAATGGCTGCAAGTGCTGGGTTATTCTTCTTCCAGCGTAGCGAGCCTTCCCCGTCATCTGGTAGAGTTCCTGCATTACCAGGAAGCCCATGGAAAGTACAGCCTGGTGCAGCTCACGGCCACTGATGCCACAGCCTTTATAGAACACCTGCAAACCCGTATCGGCATCCGCACGGGCCGGGCGTTCAGCGCGGGACATATCAACAAGTACATCCAGGCCTTGCACCTGTTCAGCAGTTACATCCGCCGTACTGGTAAAAGTCTGGTCGGCTTCGCGGTGGAGCTGCTGGAGCCCGACAGCCCTACACCTGTGTGGCTCACCCGAGCGGAGATCCGCCGGCTGTATGCTGCGGCTGGCGAGGATGTACTCGGGCTACGCGACAAGGCCATGCTATCGGTGTTCTATGGTTGCGGACTGCGCCTTCAGGAAGGGGCAAGCCTGGAACTGAGCGATATCCTCCACGACCGGAAGCTGCTGTATGTCCGCCGGGGAAAGGGGTACAAGGAAAGATATGTGCCGATGGCGGAGAAATCCTACCAGGATATCCAGGTCTACATCGAGCAGGCCCGTCCGGAGCTGTTGCAACGTCCCTGTGCCGCGCTCTTCCTCGATGCCAACAAGGGCCGACCGATCCATAAGCAAAGCCTATATCTGCGGATAAAGGCGCTGGTGCGAAAAGCGGGTATTACCAAGGATGTAGGAACGCACAGCCTGCGCCATAGTATTGCGACGCACCTGCTGCAAAGCGGAATGAAGCTGGAACGGATCAAGGAGTTTTTAGGACATGCGGCCCTCGACAGCACCCAAATCTATACGCATCTGATTAATGAACCTCAAACAATCAACGATGACCTTTGAGCAGTATCTACAGGAAAAACGCTATAGCCCCAACACGATCCATCATTACCGGCTATATGCTGACCTTTTTACGCAGTGGCTTACCCAGGAACAGCTGGCCGGGGAGCAGGCCACCTACAACGATGTGATCGCTTTTATGCGCTACCTGAATGAGCAGGGCAAAAGCAAAAAGCGGGTACACAGCCAGCTAAACGTCATCCGGCATTATTTTACCTACCTGATCGCCGAAGGCAAGCGGGAGGACAACCCGGCAGCGGGAATTTTTGTACAGGGTATTGTACGGAAGCTGCCGAGCAACCTGCTGGCTATGGACGAGCTGGAAGAGCTGCACCGGCGATATCAGTTACAGATCAATGTTGATCCTGCTAAAAAGATCATGCTGGGCCTGCTCGTCTACCAGGGCCTGCAAACCGAAGAGATCACCCGGCTGGAACCGGCACATATCCACCTGAAGGAGGGCAAGATTTTTATCAAAGGAACTTCCTGGAGCAACGAACGGTGGTTGCCCCTGCAGGCCCACCAGGTGGGCGAGCTGCAGGAATATATGCAGGCTAACCGGTTTAAAGAAGGCATCTTCTTAGCCCGGCCGGTTCGCGTAGATGCCAGCAAACGAAACATCAGCAACCGGATGAAGCACATGCTCGTCCAGCTGCAAAAGCTCAACCCGAAGATCATTAACGCGAATCAAATCCGTAATAGTGTCATCACGTTTTGGCTACAGCGGTACAATCTGCGCCAGGTGCAATACATGGCCGGCCACAGATATGTGAGCAGCACGGAACGCTACCAGGTGCTCAATACGGATGACCTGCAAAACGAGCTGCAAAAGCATCACCCCATGAGCTGACCCTACCGCACAAAACCCACGCTTCTAGCAGGAAGATAGGTGTGCCCTCTTCGCGTCCCCTGTTAAGAAAAACACGCGCCAGCCGGGCGTTGCCGCGTCTGTCACGGTTTTGCCATGGGCCACGAATGGGCACTCCGCTGCTGTCTCTGCCGGCGGGAGCCGGCAGCGCAGCTCCTCATTAAAGTCCGCCACCTGCCGGTGGCCGGCCGCTTTATCTGATGATTATTGCCGCCGCTGGCGCTCTGGCCAAACAACCAAGGTCGATCCGGCGGGTAGTGGCCCGGCGGCCTACCGGCCTTCCTCCGTGCCACACGGCCGGCCACATGGCGGTGGTGGCGGGCGCTGCACACTCGTCCGTTCCTCTCCCGAGTGCTCACTGCCACAAATACAAAAGACATTCTTAACCATCAAACCATACAGCTATGTATTACGTCAAGAAGTACGCCGACTGCTGGGCGATCCATAACGATGACAACGGAAAGAGCCGTCCACTGACGCAGGCAGAAGTCCAGGCCGTCCAGGAAGAATACCCCAGCCTGAAAGACCCGAAGACCTGTACCATCTTCGCCGACAAGATCAATAGTCTCGAAAGCAAGCCATAGTGCAGGCAACCGCCGCCGATCAGCAGAAGAATAGAGCCGGGCAACAGTAACGGCGTTGGTGCATCCATGCGGATAGATAGGGGCGGCAGCTGGGTTAGTATGGTCGTTCTCGAATGCCCCTATCTACCGCCTGGATGGTTGTTCTTCCTTCCCCTCACATGCTGGTGATCCGAAGGGCTACGAGGTTCTTCTCGTCACCTTAAAAGCATGTAGCATGAGTAAAAAAGCAAAGGCGAAAAAGCCGCCTGAAAAGCCTACGCTGGAATCCCGGTACAAGTGGGATAAAGACGAATACCAACGGGATCAGACGATCAAGTTTATCTTACCCTGGCAGTTCCTGTACCTCTGCAAGTTGACCGGAGTAACACCGCATGAAGTCTTAGACCGGTTTACGAACGACCTGGGGCATGAGAGCTGGAAGCGCCGGGAAAACGATGCCGTCCGGCAGACCCTGGTCGATTACTTTGTCCTATGCGGCTATGGGCAGAAGTGGTACACCGAGCCGGAGATCCGGCAGATGTTCAAGGAGCTGGATGCCATCGGGTCGCTCTGGCCGGGTGACGGCGGCATGAAACTGATCGACCGCCATGCGAAGTGGCGGAACAAGTATCACGATTACTGGTTCAAAAAGTGGTACAGAAAGCTAAGACGGAAACCCTGACAAAAGCGGTGAGGCTGGACGAGCGCGTCCGGTCTTGCTGCGTTTATACCCCTCCGAATCCGCCCCCAGGCGGATGAGAGGGACAGCGTTTTGGTTGTACCAAAACATAGCTGGCTACACCTTCAGGGACTACCCAAATGAGGGTGCCCGTCGCACCCGGCAAGATGTATAAATGTCCACCAAAATACGGGGCCAGGAGCGACGATCCCCGATCCGGGAAGCCCTTACCCTCACCCGAACCCGCCGCCCCGTAAAACGCCTTAAAATGCGTGGGCTGTTCTCCCTCCCCCTAATATCCTATAAAAACCGCCTCCCCCGGAGGGGGACGGGAGGGGGCGAAAAACATCTTCACAAAATCTCCCAGGATCACACAGTAGTCCCCAATTTTACACAGTCCTTCACAAGTTTACCCAGCCCTTCCCAGGGAATCCACCCCTTTTAGTCCATCCTGCTGCCCTCACCCCCTGGCCCAGCTCCTGTAAAGCAGGATGTACTTTTGTATATACAAAAGTCTCCTGGTCGCGTGTCTGATCGGTTGCAGTCTTCCCTGCCCGGCGGCAGCTCCGCTGTTTTGCATAATGTGATTATGAGACCGTCCCGGAGGGCGGTGCGCAGCGCACTCATAATGACACGTTATGTAAAAGCCGGGCAGGGTGCATCTTATAGCTGTTGGGTTAATACTCGAATGGTATCGAGTTAATGCAATGGCCCCGGAAGCGGCCCTGGATACTCAAATAGTATCCCATCCGTGCAACAGCTGGGCTGATGCAGGATGTGTTTTTGCAGGGCAAAAACTCCGGGCCGCCGGGGCGGAATGACCGCAACGGACGGATTTTTTCTTTCATCTGAGTTCAATTGAAAAGGTCAATTGAAAGGAAAAATCGATTATCTTGGAGGGGTATAGCAGTTCTTTGAACACTCTAAAATCCGAGCGCCAGCAAAAAGGGGCTCGGATCAAAAAGGGGTTGGTAGTTATTATCCATTTGGGTTGACGATGGCGGGGATAAGTGATAAGGCGATCAAGTCGAATTACGCTGAGAATAAGTATCGGTTTAATCAAGGAACTGAATTACAGAGTCAAGAATTCTCTGACGGCGGCGGACTAGAGTTATATGAAACTATTTTCAGGAATTATGACCCTCAAATTGGCAGATTTCACAACCTTGATCACATGTCATCGGCTTCGCCAAATCAAAGTCCCTATACTTTTGCCATAAATGACCCGTTAAGATACGTTGATCCACTAGGATTGGATACTACTACGACTCAAATAAAAGATGGGAAAATACGAATTAAGGCTCATGCAGATAAGGGTGATGTTGTTAAGATAGTGAATAAAGATGGGAGTGCTTCATATTACACTTATGATCCTGACAATAAGGGCGCAAATCAGCAGGGATATGTTGGTTCCGGTACTGAGAGTACTGAGCAAGCTGTGACGGTTACGGCTCACGGCGGTAGTGTTCCACTATGGTTTCGTATAGCTGCCGGGGAGGCTGCGGGTGGTGTACGGCGTAACGGAGATGGCACTAACAATCCGAGAATTTTGGAATATCTTCATACGGTGAATCCTGACGTAAATAGTGAAAACACGCCATGGTGTGCAGCTTGTGTTAATTGGTCGCTTCAGCAAGCTGGCATACAAGGTGACAATTCTTTGTATGCGATGGATTTTGCTACAAAGAGATGGGGGCAGGAATTAAATAATCCTGCCTTGGGGGCAGTCGTGGTGTTTAATCATCACGTTGGTTTTGTAGCAGGCATAAATGCAGACGGCAGACTTGTCGTTTTGGGGGGTAATCAAGGACCGGCTCCTAATGGAGTAAATTATGGGACAAAATCTGCCTCTTCTGTTTTACCCCACGGGTATAGATATCCTATCGGCTATACTCCAAACTATAATTTACCAAAATATAACTTTCACGGACATGTGATAACTTTCAAAAATACCCGCTAAGCAGTTTACTATGAAAAATAAGTTAGGTTTTTTACTTTTCTTTGTTCTAATTGCCTGTGTGAACAATAATAAGAACGGAAAATCGGAAGATAGCATTCATGTTTCTCTGCAAGGAGGACAAGGTGCAATAAAGGCACAAGACACAATCAATAATGTTAAACAAGGGGTGACTCAGCTGCAAACTGATTCACTAGGAAATTATGATTTTTATCAGTTTGAAAATGACACGTTGCTTCAATCCGCATATATTCGTTATGTGTCACCGAGGAAAATCCAGTTCCTGGTGAGAACAAAAAACAAGAAAAGCTTAAATACGTGTGAGTACTCGGATTCAGCAAGAATGGCCAGCGGAGAGGGTACAGCTCAAGGCAGTGATGAATTAAACGATGACGAATTGTATGGTGTATACGAATATTTTACTGATAAGAAGGCGTTCTTTACCATAGATGTTGAGTTCAAAAGAGGAATGCGAATGACGATTTTTGCTAAGGCTGATAAAGCATTATGCAAGATTGATTGCCCATTGTCTTCTAAAGGCACCCTACGAAGAAAAAGTTTATCAAAACAGAAGCAGAGAAATCCTACTTGGTAGAAGCAAGCTAAATCTGCTATTTTAGAAGCATACGCCTGTTGAGCCTTATAGTCCCCGATATAGGTAGAGATCAATTTAAGAATGACGCTCGGTTCTTATTCACGCGGCGCATCGATCTCTTTAAAGCGTTGCAGGAGTTCGGAATTTTTAAGGGTGGCCTTGGACTACTAATTTTTGTCTCCAATAATGGAGCGGAACTTGCTTATGTTCCAGAATTCGTCGGTCCTGTTAATCAACTAATTTTTAGTGACCGGTTCAAATTGCTAAATTATGCTATTCAAAGCAGAGGGACACTTACTCGACCACCAGGTCGGCGAAACGGTACATTTATCCGAGCGCCGGCAGCAACGGGCTCGGATCAAAAAGGGGTTGGTAGGTATTTTTCTATACAGTCAATATTTAAGCATCGGGTTATGAGGTGTTTTTGAAGATTGATTCCATTTCGTTTTTCTGTGAGATTGAGCATAAACAACCGTTTCTTGATATTTTTTATCTGTGGATACTTTCTAACCTCAAAAGGGACCTGAGGATCTCGTTGCCGGTAGGGCTGGTTTTTAGTGATCATATTCCATATAATGACGGCAGGTTTTCTGGCAGTAGCGTTGACTGCGGCCCTTGCTGTGAGCGATGCTTTGTAAGAACAGAGTAAGTGGGCTGTTTTTGAGTTCCGATGCTATTGGCTGCCTGGCGTAAGGCTATGACTAAAACATTTTTGCCTTTCGAAATTTTATTACTGATAAGACAGGCGCCACTGAATTTATTGTTGAGGACCATCCGAGGCCAACCAGCAAAGCGCTTGGAGGATTGTTTGATATCAGTGCTCAAATTGCAAAGGATATAAAGGATGGTCGTGTGACTGACGCCGGGAATGTCCTTGTCTACAATTCCTGAATAGAACATTTCAAATCGAAAGTCTCCTTCGGGAAAGCCGACTGATTAGTGCGAGTCGGCTTTCCCGGCAATACATTTAATTAACTAACGGGAGACGCGACAGAGGACGGGGCATTGCAGGCGTAAAAAACCTTTAGGTAAGCCTGCCGCACGACCGGGGTCAAGGGTTGACCATGCGCCCCGAACGAGCATTTATTTGGGTTGGGGACCACCATCCCTAATGCTGATCGTGTGACCGCACAAATGTATACTGCTGCTCAGTGGTACCCAAATTCAGCGAGTGAGGCATTCGAGCCGCAGGCGAAGGATGAGAGCGAGGGCTCAACAGTGTTGAGACCGAAGCTCAGCATGGCAGCCTATCTGCGGAGAAGGAAAGTGAAAATTAATGCGCGTTGATGTCTTCCTGACCCGCGTCAGGGATCGCAGCGGAAAGCCCGCAACGAAGTGAGGACTTGGAGCATAGAGCCCGACCCGAAGGGGGACGCCCAATCACGTATACTCTCTGGCGCGATCGACCAGCTAACCTACACTTACCAAACGAATAGCAACAAGCTGTCGCAGGTAACCGATGGAGCCAACGACCCCAACAGCCAGCTGGGCGATTTCCACTACAAGGGAACCAAGGGCGCGTATGACTACAGCTATGACGGCAATGGCAACCTCGTCCAGGACAATAACAAGAGCATCGATAAGATCGTGTACAACTACATGAACCTGCCGCAGCAGGTGCATATGAATGGCGAAGGGAATATCTTCTATACCTATGATGCGGCCGGGACCAAGCTGCAGAAGCAGACGATCGACAGCCTGGGAGGAGTCGCCACCACGACGCTTTATCTCGACGGCTTCCAATACCAGCGGCGGACGCCGATCGCAA
>Ga0207695_10007636_pt1 | contig 13704 bp, 10 predicted proteins | sample KBSC54metaG_FD_184354 | JGI IMG/M metagenome (GOLD analysis project Ga0207695, IMG submission 184354) | Corn rhizosphere microbial communities from Kellogg Biological Station, Michigan, USA - KBS C5-4 metaG (SPAdes) (version 2) | ecosystem: Host-associated > Plants > Roots > Rhizosphere > Soil...
TCGCGCAAACGCCGGACGTCGCCGAGTTCGCGCTCCCCTTCTTTCCGTCCGACGTCCAGGTACAGCGGGCCCCGCGGCTTGGCGGAGGATGCGACGAAATCGAGGAGGGCCGTATCCGCAAACCAGACGGACGGACTCTGGATGGAACCGAACCCGAAGGTCTCGCCTCGGGCGAACAGGCCGTACGCGCTGATCAGGCCACCCATCGAGCTGCCGCCGATCCCCGTCGACGAGGGCCCCGTCTCCGTCTGGAACTTCGCGTCCACGAGCGGTTTCAGCGTATCCACGAGGAACGACAGGTACCGATCGCCCGAGCCGCCTCCGTGCTTCGCATCGCGGAACGGACTGTACTCGTTCAGCCGCTCCTGAGGCGAATTCCACACGCCGGCCACGATCGCTTCGATCCCGGCGGCGGCCAGCGCGTCAAGTCGGTCGACGAGCCCCCAGTCGCCGGCGAAGCTCGTGGATCGTTCGAACAGATTCTGGCCGTCCTGCATGTAGATCACCGGGTAGCGGCGATTGCTGCCGTCGTAGGAGGGCGGCAAATAGACGGTGACGTGCCGCGTGTTTCCCAGCTGCGGGCTGCGCACGTCGCGGATGATCTCGAGCGCGCGAGCGCGCACGCGCCGCCTGGGAAAGAAACGCCGCCGCAGCTTCGACCAGCCGACCACGCGGTCGATTCTACCGGAAGCGTCCCTAGCGCAAGGCTTCAGCCGGGCGGTGTTGTCACGTATGATTTGAAACACCGCTCACATGACCACGATTCTCCAGAGGCTTCCCGCCGGCGAGAAAGTCGGCATCGCGTTTTCCGGCGGGCTCGACACGAGCGCCGCGCTGCACTGGATGCGGCACAAGGGCGCCATTCCATTCGCCTACACCGCAAATCTCGGCCAGCCCGACGAACCGGACTACGACGAAATTCCGCGCCGCGCGCTGCAGTACGGCGCCGAGAAAGCGCGGCTTGTCGACTGCCGGCGGCAGCTCGTCGCGGAAGGCATCGCGGCGCTTCAGTGCGGCGCGTTCCACATCTCGACGGCCGGCGTTCCGTACTTCAACACCACGCCGCTCGGCCGCGCCGTCACCGGCACGATGCTCGTCGTCGCGATGCGCGACGATGACGTGCACATCTGGGGAGATGGCAGCACGTTCAAAGGGAACGACATCGAACGGTTTTACCGCTACGGCCTGCTCGCAAACCCGAACCTTCGCATCTACAAGCCGTGGCTCGATCAGCAATTCATCGACGAGCTCGGCGGACGCCGTGAGATGTCGGAATACATGCGGCGCGCGGGACTCGAGTACCGGATGAGCGTCGAGAAGGCCTACTCGACCGACTCGAACATGCTCGGTGCCACGCACGAGGCGAAGGATCTCGAGTTCCTCGATAAAGGGATGACGATCGTCGAGCCCCTCATGGGCGTCGCCTTCTGGCGCGACGAGGTGAGCGTGCGCCGCGAAACCGTGAGCGTCCGCTTCGAGGAGGGGCAGCCGGTCGCATTGAACGGCGCCTCCTTCGACGACCCCGTCGCACTGCTCATGGAGGCGAACCGCATCGGCGGCAGGCATGGCCTCGGCATGAGCGACCAGATCGAAAACCGAATCATCGAGGCCAAGAGCCGCGGCATCTACGAAGCGCCCGGGCTCGCACTGCTGTTCATCGCGTACGAGCGGCTCGTGACCGGCATCCACAACGAAGACACGATCGAAGAGTACCGCGACAACGGACGACGGCTGGGCCGGCTGCTTTACCAGGGCCGCTGGTTCGATCCGCAGGCGATGATGCGGCGCGACATGGCGCAGCGGTGGGTTGCGCGCGCGGTGACGGGCGAAGTGGCGATCGAGCTTCGCCGCGGCAACGATTACTCGATCCTCGACACGACGAGCCCGAACCTCACGTACCACCCCGAACGGCTCACGATGGAAAAGGGCGAGGCTTTCTTCACCCCGCTCGACCGAATCGGCCAGCTCACGATGCGCAATCTCGATATCTCTGATACGCGCGACAAGCTGATTACCTACACACGATCCGGCCTCCTGTCGCCCTCCTCGTCCTCGGCGCTGCCCTTGCGGCTCGACGAGGATCGGCGCGAGCGCGAGCCCGACGCGTAAGCGCGTGGACGTCAGCTCAGGGCTTCCGGTCGGTCCTCGCGTCGCTGCCCATGCGGCGCCGCGGCCAGGTCGCGCGACGCTGCGCGGCCGCGATGTCACGGTTCTGCCGATCGATCCCGCGGCGCATGGCGACGCGCTCTTCGATGGATTGGGTGGACCGGCCAATGAGGCCCTGTGGGTCTATATGCACCCCGGCCCGTTCCTCGATCGCTCGACGTTCGATCCGTGGCTGAAAGAGCGAGCGGCACTCGACGACCCATTCACGTACGCGATCGCCGATGCGACGAGCGGCGTCGCACTCGGGCTCGCGGCCTTGATGCGCGTCGATCCGCCGAACCGCGTCATCGAGGTCGGCAGCATCGTGTACTCGCACGCGCTGCAGCGGACGCGCGGCGCCACCGAAGCGATGTATCTGCTCGCGCGCTACGCCTTCGACGAGCTCGGGTATCGGCGCTACGAATGGAAGTGCAACGCGCTGAATGCGCCGTCGCGGGCGGCGGCGCTCCGGCTCGGGTTCACGTTCGAAGGCGTCTTTCGCCAGCACATGATCGTCAAAGGCCGCAATCGCGATTCGGCGTGGTTCTCGATGCTCGATGCGGAATGGCCGGAACGAAAGGCCGCCTTCGAACGATGGCTCGCGCCGGAGAACTTCGACCTCGACGGCAGGCAGCGTACACGGCTCCGTCACAATTCTTTCAACATCTGATCACACCCATCGCCGCCGCAGATGGTGTGTGATCGATTCTGTGGAGCGTCGCAGGCTCGTCGTCGGAGGAGTTCTCGCGGCGGCCGCGGTGGGCGTCGCCGCGTGGCTGCTGCACCCGATCGTGGATGTGAACGTGGCGACAGCGGCGCTGACGTCCGGCACGATCGTCCGGCGGATCGTCGCAACGGGTACCCTGCAAGCCGTGAGAACGGTCGACATCGGTTCGCAGGAATCGGGCAACATCCAGTCGATCGAGGTGGATTTCAACTCGATCGTTCACTCCGGCCAGGTCGTCGCGCGGCTCGATCCGGCTCTCTACGAGGCACAGCTGCGCGAGGCGCAGGCGGCGCTCGGAAAAACGCGCGCCGACCAGGTGAGTGCGGAAACGGCGCTGCGCGACGTCGAGATCAAGCTCGCACGGGCCGAAGCGCTCGCGGCGCGCGAGCTGATTCCCGCCGCCGATCTGGACTCGGCGCGAATCGCGGCCGCCACCGCCCGCGCCGATCTGGCAGCCGCCAAGTCGAACGTCGTCGACGCCGAGGCACAGGTGAAGCAGGCGCAGCTCGACGTCGACCGCACCGTGATCACTTCCCCAATCGACGGCATCGTCGTCGCGCGCGACGTCGACGTCGGCCAGACGCTCGCCGCGAGCGTGCAGTCGCCAACTCTGTTCTCGATTGCGACCGACTTGCGGCGCATGCAGGTGCAGGTGGCGATCGACGAGTCGGACGTCGACGGGATAGCGGCCGGTGAGCCGGTGACGTTTCAGGTCGGCTCGTATCCGAACGAGTCCTTCCAAGGCACCGTTCAGGAAGTGCGGCTGCAGCCGGTCACCAGCTCGGGTTCGACGACCTCTGCGCCCGCTGCGTCGCCGCTTACGCTGTTGCCCGCGCCTGTCGCGCCGACGAGCGTCGCGGCGTCCAATACGGGACCGTCGGGAACGACGGTGAGCTACACGACAATCGTCGATGTGGCGAATACCGACGAGCGGCTGCGGCCGGGGATGACGGCAACGGTGGTGCTCGATGGATCGCGGCGCGAACACGCCGTCCGCATTCCAAATGTCGCGTTGATGTTCCGTCCGACCGACGACGTGCTGGCGGCGTTGCACGAATCCGAATCAGCGGGCGCGCCGGACGCGGCGGGCGACGACAGCGGTCGCGCACGGCTCGTGTGGCGGCGCGACGGCCAGACACTCGCGCCGGTATGGGTGCGCACGGGACTCTCCGATGGCGCGTGGACCGAGCTCATTGGCGGCGGCCTGACGCCAGACGTTCCGCTCGTGACGTCGGCCAAGGTCGAACGCCGAGCGCGGATTCTCAGGGTTTTGAAGATGTGAGTATTTGCTTGCAACAATCGGCACGGCGCTTGCTCCGTGCCACAGCATGCCGCACTCCCCCGACCGTCGTGTTCCGAAGAGCGAGATCGTCTCTCCGGCGCCCGAAGGCGCAGATTCCGAGAGTTCGCCTTCGAATTCGGGTCACCTCATCCGCGGCGTCGTCGACTACGAAGATGTGCTCGACCGTTTGAGCAAAGGCGTGTCAGTGCCCAGCGATCTGACACACAAAGGGAAATCCACGGATAACTCCTGAGGTTTGCTACAGCGGCACGCCGACCGATTCCTGAATCCACACCTGCAGCTTCTCGACATCCCTTCCGACAGTCCGCGACGCAGCGAACAAGACGACGGCGAGCAACGCAAAGAGCGTCGGGATGATGTACATCGCGGCGTGTAAGCCGGCGCCGCGGAACGGTTCGAGCGCCTTCGCCGTGCTGTCGAGCACGCCGGCGGCGCGGGCTGCGCCGCTCGTGAAGTAGTCGCTCGCGAGCCCGGTGCCCACCGGGCCGAGCGACGCGCCCAGCACGTACATGGCGCAGAAGTACAACGACAACGCCGTTGCGCGCAGGGACGGCTCGATGATGTCCTGGATCGTCGAGTAGACGCACGAATAGTAAAAGTACATCACACCGCATCCGCTGCCCATCAGCAGCGCGAATCCGATGACGTCGCCCGCCGGCTCGCCCAGTGCGAGGAACATCAGCGGCGACGACACCGCTATCGCCGCCGCGCCGACAAGGAGCCGTCCATCGACGCGCCGACGATACGCCGCATCGGCGGCGATCCCGCCGGCGAGCAGCCCGCCGACACCCGAGAACCCAAAGATGAAGGTCGACAGCAGTCCGGCGTCCTTGATGGTCACGTGGTGAAACCGAATGAGGAACGGCGACAGGAACTGCGCGATCGCATACATGTTGAAATTGTGCAGAGCCCCCGACGCGATCAGCCACCACATCGTCGGCAGCGAGAGGACGACGGCGAACGGTGAGCCGGGGCGGCAGCGCTCGCCGACGCCGTGCGTATCTGACATGCCGCGCGGCGGTTCGTAGAGCCAGCGCACCGCGATGAGGCAGAGCAGACCGGGAATGCCCGCGACGAAAAAGGCGGCACGCCAGCCGTATGCCTGCGTCACCGGGCCGCCGACGGCATACGCGAGGCCGTTGCCGATCGGAAGGCCGAGCATGAACACCGAGAGCGCCCATGCGCGGCGCCCGATCGGAAAAAGATCGCCGATCAGCGAGTTCGCCGCCGGCGCGCAGGTCGCTTCGCCGACGCCGACGCCGATCCGGACCGCGAACAGCTGCCAGAAATTTCGCGCGAGGCCCGATGCCGCCGTCAAGAAGCTCCAGACGAAGAGACCGCCGGCAAGGACCCGCGTCCGCCGGATCTTGTCGCTCAGGCGGCCGAACGGCAGACCGACAACTGCGTAAACCAACGTGAACGAGGTGCCGAGCAGACCGATCGCCGCGTCGCCGAGGCCCCATTCCTTCCGGATCGCCTCGCCGACCGCACCGAAAAGGTTGCGGTCGAAGAAGTTCATCATGTTGATCGCGAAGAGCACGATCAGCGCGTACAGCGCTCGGTTTGGCATATCGATGGATGTATGGTCGTGGACTCGCGGGTGAAACGCGCTTCGGTTGACAGTCGAGAGGCTGGGAAGTATAAGCCTGCCAACGTGCCAACCATCAGCGAATTGTTCGATCTCACCGGGCGCGCGGCGATCGTCACCGGCGGCTCTCGCGGGCTCGGCGAGGAAATGGCTGAAGGCCTGGCCGAAGCGGGCGCGTCGCTGATGTTGTGCGCGCGGCGGGAAGAGTGGCTCACGCCCACGGTCGATCGGCTGCGCGGATGCGGCTTCGCGGTGGACGGGATCGTCTGCGACGTGGCGCGGCAGGCAGATGTCGATCGCGTCGTCCAAGCCACGGTCGCGCGCTTCGGCAAAGTCGACATTCTCGTCAACAATGCGGGAGTGACGTGGGCATCGGAACCCGAGGCGATGCCGCTCGACAAGTGGCAGAAGGTCGTCGACATCAATCTGACAGGGGCGTTTCTGTTCGCACAGGCCGCAGCGCGCGACATGCTCAAGCGCGAGCGGGGCCGCATCATCAACGTGGCGTCGATCGCCGGGCTTCAGGGATCGGTGAACGGTCCGCACTTCGCCGGCTATGCCGCGACGAAAGCCGGGCTGCTGGGCCTTACGCGCGAACTGGCGGCGTCGTGGGGCCGCAGCGGGATCCGGGTGAACGCGATCGCGCCCGGCTTCTTTCATTCACGCCTGGCCGACGCGGCGATCGCGCTCACCGAAAGCTCGATCAAGGCGTCGAGCCCGATTCCACGCGTCGGCGAGCCGGGCGAGCTGAAAGGCGTCTGTGTATTTCTCGCCGCCGACGCGTCGAACTACATCACCGGCCAGACCATCATCGTGGACGGGGGCAGGACAATCGCATGACGAAAGCAGCGCACGGCGTTGCCGCAGCCCACACGAGCTCGCCTTACGCGGCGCGTCCGTGGCTGAAGCACTACGACTATTGGGTGCGGCCGCACATGACGTATCCGGAGCGGTCGCTCTACGAGATTCTCGCGTCGACGACCGTGGACACGCCGGACGCGCCGGCGACGTCATTCCTCGGTGCCGCGCTGACCTTTCATGAGATCAAGCGCCGAACGGACATTCTCGCCGCATCGCTCGCCAGGTTCGGAATCGCCAAAGGCGACCGCGTCGGCATCATGCTGCCGAACTGCCCGCAGTACGTGATCGCCACGTTCGCGATTCTGCGCCTCGGAGCGATCGTCGTGAACATCAATCCCATCTACACCGCGCGGGAAGTGCTGAACGTCGCGACCGATTCCGGCATGCGCGCGCTGATCACGCTCGACGCGCTGGCCCCGCTCGCCCTTGGTATTCGCGCCGACACGGCGCTCGAGCGGATCATCGTGACCTCGCTCGCCGAATACTCCCCGGCCGCGGCGCCGCCGCCGCGGCTGGACGGAACGATCGCGCTGGCGGATCTCGCGCACAACGGCGCCGCCGATGCGCCGCTCGTCGACATCGCCGCTGATGATCTCGCCGTGCTTCAGTACACCGGCGGCACGACCGGCACACCCAAAGGCGCGATGCTCACGCACGCGAACATCTTTTCGAACGTGATCCAGACGGAAGCGTTCATGTACCGCCACCTCAAGCGGGGCGAGGCGCGGTATCTGCTCGTGATCCCCTATTTCCACATCTACGCGTTCACGGCCGGGATGATGATGGGCACCTGGGTCGGCGCGCTGCAGATTCTGCTGCCCAAGTACGATCCGGAACAGGTGCTCAACGCCATTCGGGATTTCCACCCGACCTACTTCCCCGCCGTGCCGACGGTGTTCGTCGGGCTGCTGAATCATCCGAAAGTGACCGAGTGCGAGCTCGACAAAGTCCGTACGTTCAACAGCGGCGGCGCCCCTTGCCCGCACGAGGTCCTCGAGCAGTGGGAAAAACTCATCGGACGTCCGCTCAACGAAGGGTACGGGCTGTCTGAAACATCTCCGGTGACGCACACGAACACGCAGCTCTCGCGGCGGAAAGTGGGCAGCATCGGGTTCCCGGTGCCCGACACCGACATGAAAATCGTCGACGTCGAGACCGGTCTTCGCGAGATGCCGGTCGGCGAGACGGGCGAGCTCTGCATCGCGGGCCCGCAGGTGTTCATCGGCTACTGGAACCGGCCCGAGGAAACGGCCTACGCCCTGCGGACGCATCTCGACGGCCGCATCTGGTTTCACACGGGCGACATCGCGCGTATGGACGAGGACGGCTACAGCTACATCGTTCAGCGCAAGAAGGACATGATCATCGTGGACGGCTTCAACGTGTATCCCTCCGAAGTGGAAGCGGTGCTCTACACGCACCCGGCCGTGCGGCTCGCGGCCGTGATCGGGATCCCCGACCGGTATCATGGTGAAGTCGTCAAGGCGTGCATCGCGCTGAAAGAAGGCGCGAAGGTCGACACGGCGGAGATCGTGGCGCACTGCCGCCGCGACCTGGCGGCGTATAAGGTGCCTCGCCACGTGGAAGTGCGAGAGGGGCTCCCGATGAGCGCCGTCGGCAAGATCCTGTATCGTGTACTGCGCGACGAACACGCCGCCTCCGCCAAACCATGACACTCACCGACACGCGCGGCACGATGAGCGGGCTCGACTTCTTCCGCAAGATGCTGACCGGCGAGCTGCCGCCGCCGCCGATGCTCGCGCTGCTCGGCATCCGCCTCGTCGAAGTGGAACACGGGCGCGTGGTGTTCGCGGCGCGCGTGGAGGAGCGTTTCTACAACGGCACCGGCGTTGCGCACGGCGGGTTTGCGGCAACGCTCCTCGATACCGCGCTCGGCTGCGCGATCAACTCGACCACGCCCGCCGGCACGCGGTTCACGACGCTCGAGCTGAAAGTGAATCTCACTCGGGCGCTCACCGTCGATGTCGGCGACGTGCGCTGCGAAGGGCAGGTGCTGCACGTCGGCCATCGCACCGGCGTGTCGGAAGCGAGAATCGTCGATGCCCGCGGAAAGCTCTACGCCCACGCGACCACGACGTGCATCGCGATCGAGAGTTCGCGAAGTGCTGAAGGTTCTCGAGGCCCTGAAGGTTCTCGCGGTTCCGCGTTTCCCACCGGCTAGCGGAGTTCCTCCTCATGGCTGCTCTCGTTCGCTACGACGTCGTGGATCGTGTCGCTGTCGTCACGATCGACAACCCTCCGGTCAATGCATTGGCCCCCGCCGTCTGGGGCGCCATCGACGAGGCGGTCGCACGAGGCGTAAGCGACCCGAGTGCCGACGCGATCGTGCTGATCGGCGCCGGATCGACGTTCATCGCCGGCGCGGACATCAAGATGTTCGACCTGCTGAAAACGGCCGGCGATGCGATGAAGCGATCGGCCGGCACCCACGCCATGTTGCGGCGCCTCGAAGATTCCCCCAAGCCGCTCGTCGCGGCCATTCACGGCAACGCGCTCGGCGGCGGCATGGAAGTCGCGCTGTCCTGTCACTTTCGCGTCGCGGTTAAGGACGCGAACGTCGGTCAGCCGGAAGTGCTGCTCGGCATCATCCCCGGCGCGGGCGGTACGCAGCGCCTGCCGCGGATCGCCGGTGTACCGCTCGCACTGCAAATGTGCACCGACGGCAAATCGATCTCCGCGGCGAAGGCGCACGACGCAGGTATCCTCGACGAGATCGTCGACGGCGACCTGGTCACCGGCGCGATTGCGTTCGCAAAGGCAAGAGCCGCCCGCCACGACGTTCGCCGAAGCCGCGACATCGCGCTTCGCTCGAGCGATGCCAGCGACGCCGTGAAGACGTGCGCGAGCGTGCGCGAGTCGCTGAAGGCGACAGCCAAAGGCCTCCGTGCGCCCTTCGCCGCCGTCGACGCCGTCGAAGCAGGCCTGCGGCACGGGTTCGACGCCGGTTCGATTCGCGAGCGCGAACTGTTCGCCGACTGTGTCGTCTCCACCGAATCCAAGGCGCTGCGCCATTTGTTCTTTGCCGAACGCGAGGTGTCGAAGATTCCCGACATCCCCAGAGACACGCCTGTCCGCGACATCAGGCGCGCCGCCGTCGTCGGCGCGGGCACCATGGGCGGCGGCATCGCGATGACGTACGCGAACGCCGGCATCCCGGCGCTGTTGAAGGACGTCGACCAGGCGGCGCTCGACCGCGGTCTCGCGACGATCCGCAAGAATTACGACGTCACGTTGTCGAAAGGCAAGATGACGCGGGAGCAGGTCGAGCGCACGCTCGCGTTGATCACGCCGACAGCGAGCTACGACGGCTTCGACCAGGTCGACATCGTCGTCGAAGCGGTGTTCGAGGACATGGCGCTCAAGACGTCCACGTTCGCGGAGCTCGGCAAGACGACGCGGCCCGATTGCATTCTCGCGTCGAACTCCTCGACGCTCGACATCGACGCGCTCGCGCGTGCGAGCGGGCGGGCATCGCAGGTGCTCGGGCATCATTTTTTCAGCCCTGCCAACGTGATGAAGCTTCTCGAAATCGTCCGCGGCGAGGAGACAGGCAAAGAGGTCGTGGCGAGTTCGCTGAAGCTCGCGAAGAAGCTGGGCAAAGTCGGCGTCGTCGTGGGCAACTGCTTCGGGTTCGTGGCGAACCGCATGCTGGCGTACTACATGCGCGAGGCGTACCTGCTGCTCGAAGAAGGCGCGACGGTACCGCAGATCGACACGGTGCTCACCGATTTCGGCCTGCCGGTCGGCCCCTTCGGCATGCAGGACATCGCCGGCATCGACGTCGGCGCCCGCATCCGCATGCACCTGAAGTCCATCGGCAAGACCCGCGCGGAAGGTCCGCAGTCTGCGATTCCGGATCGTCTGTTCGAGATGGGGCGCTACGGACAGAAAACGGGCGCGGGCTGGTACGAGTACGACGCGCCGGGAAGCCGCAACCGGTCGGTCGATCCGCTCATCGAGCAGCTTGCGAGCGAGGAAGCGGCCAAGCGCGGCATCACACGGCGCCCGGTGTCCGATGAGGAAATCGTCGCCCGCGTCACGACTGCGCTCGCCAACGAAGGCGCGCGGGTCCTCGAGGAGGGGTTCGCGCTGCGCGCGGGCGATATCGACGTCGTGTACGTCTACGGCTTCGGCTTTCCCCGCTTTCGTGGCGGACCGATGTTCTATGCCGACACCATCGGGTTGCCGACGGTTCTTTCGAGGGTGAAGGAATATCGCGCCCGATTTGGCGATTACTGGCAGCCGGCGCCGCTCCTCGAGAAACTCGTCGCCGAGGGACGCGGGTTCTACGCCGAAGCCGGCGCCGCGACGCTCGGATAATGACGCTCGGCTGAAGGCTCGCGCTACGAGTCGCGGGCGTCCGAGCTGCGGGGCGTCCTCGTAGCGCGAGGCTTTAGCCGAGCGAAACGCAACCGATGATCAACATCTCTGACGTTCGCTCGCTGGGCGGCCGCATTGGCGAAGAGATCGCCGTCAGCGACTGGGTGGACGTGACTCAGGCGCGCATCGATGAGTTCGCCGCGGCCACCGACGATCATCAGTGGATCCACGTCGATCCTGCGCGCGCCGCACACGAATCTCCGTTCAAGTCCACGATCGCCCACGGATTCCTCACGTTGGCGCTCACGAGCGTTCTTCTCCGCACCGCGGTGGCCTTTCCCGGCTTGCGCATGGCGATCAACTACGGCTGCAACCGCGTGCGATTCGTATCGCCCGTGCCGGCAGGATCGCGCGTCCGCGGCCGGTTCTCGCCGCTCGCGGTCGAGGAGCTCGGCGGCGCAGTGCAAGTGACGTGGGGGGTGACGATCGAGCGCGAACGGAGCGAGAAGCCCGCGTGCACAGTGGAGTGGCTCGTCCGCTACTACACATGAAGATCACCGCCGCGATCTTGTGGGACCAGGGCAAACCGATCTCCGTCGAGTGCGCCGAGCTCGATCCGCCTGGCGCCGGCGAGGTGCTCGTCGAGATGAAGGCCGCCGGCGTGTGCCACAGCGATTTTCATCCGGCGCGCGGCGACTGGCCGATCAAGACGCCGGTCGTCCTCGGCCACGAAGGCGCCGGGATCGTGCTCGAAGTCGGGAGCGGCGTCACCTCAGTCCATGTCGGCGATCACGTCGTCTTGTGCTGGGCGCCGCCGTGCGGTGTGTGCGAGTGCTGCCGCGACGGCCACGCCGCGCTGTGCGACCGGCTCGAGCGAACGGCGTATCGGAACCGGCTGCCGTCAGGGGCGTCTCGCCTTTACGCGCGCGGCCAACCGGTGTCGCCGTTCCTGAGCACGGCCTGCTTCGCAAGCCACGCGGTCGTCGCGGCCGAAGGCGCGGTGCCCGTACCGCGCGACGTGCCCTTCGACGCGCTCGCGACACTCGGCTGCGCGGTGGTCACCGGCGTTGGCGCGGTGAGAAACGCGGCCCGCCTGGCGGCGGGCTCGCGCGTTGCGGTGATTGGCACAGGCGGGGTCGGGCTGAACGTCATCCAAGGGGCGGCGCTCGCGGGTGCCGAGCGCATCATCGCCGTCGACGTCCGCCCGGCGCCGCTCATTCTCGCGCGGCAATTCGGCGCGACGGACACGATCGAATCGGCGGCCGGCGTGCCGGATGCGATTCGCAACCTGACGAACGGGCGAGGCGCCGATGCCGTGTTCGACACGGTCGGGCTGCCTGGGACGATCGCCGACGCACTCAACGCTGCACGCAAGGGCGGGCTTGTCGTCCTGACCGGGCTGGCGCGCATCGACGGGCACGCATCGATCGCGACGTTCCCGTTCGTGATGCAGGAAAAGCGTCTGATCGGGTCAGTGTACGGATCGGGCGATCCGGCTCGCGATATCGTCGCCCTGGTCCACGCGTATCGAGAGGGCCGTCTGAAGCTGCTGGAACTCGTCACGCGGCGGTACCGGCTGGCCGACATCGACACCGCGCTCACGGCGCTGGGATGCGCCGAAGGCGCCAGAGGGATCATCGAGTGGTGACCGCAATATCCGGCGCGGTTGAAATCGCGATCGCCCGTGTCACAATCCAAAGAGGCCTATGAGAGAAGCCGTCGTTGTCGCCGCCTCCCGCACGCCGCTGGCGAAATCCGGCCGCGGATCGTTCAATCTGACCCGTCCCGACGAACTCGCCGCGCACGCGATTCGGACCGCGCTCGCCAAGGTGCCTGAGCTCGACGCGCACGAGATCTCCGACGTCATCGTGGGCTGCGGCCAGCCGCACGGCGCCGCCGGCCACAACGTGGCGCGCGTCGCGGCGCTGCGCGCCGGAATGCCGGTCACGACCGCGGCGGTCACCGTCAACCGTTTCTGCAATTCGGGTCTGCAGGCCATCGTGCAGGCCGCGCACATGGTGATCGCCGAAGGCGCCGACGCCGCCATTGGGGGAGGCGTCGAGTCGATCACGATGATGGAGCGCGATAAATCCCCGAATCCGTGGGTGCTCGAGCACTATCCCGGCATCTACATGGTGATGGGCGATACGGCCGAAGTCGTCGCGAAGCGCTACGCCGTCACGCGGCGTATGCAGGACGAATACGCGCTGTGCAGCCAGATGCGGATCGCGCGGGCGCAGCGCGAAGGCTTCTTCGCGAACGAGATCGCGCCGATGGCCGTTCGCCGGGCGGTGCTCGACAAGAAGACCGGCGAGAAAATCGGCGAAGAGGACGTCGTAGCCGATCGCGACGAGTGCAACCGCCCGGATACCACGCTCGAGGGGCTGTTGAAGCTGCCGCCGGCGTTCAACAAGACGGCGGACGGCAGCGTCACAGCCGGCAATTCGTCGCAGCTGTCCGACGGCGCAGCGGCTGCCGTCGTCATGTCGATGGATCGGGCGACCGCACTCGGATTGACGCCGCTCGTCGTCTTCCGCGGCTACGCCGTGTCCGGTTGCGAGCCGGACGAAATGGGCATCGGGCCTGTGTTCGCCGTGCCGAAGCTGCTCAAGAAAGTCGGGCTGCGCGTGGAGGACATCGACGTGTGGGAGCTGAACGAAGCGTTCGCCTCGCAGGTCGTCTACTGCCGCGACACGCTCGGCATCCCCATGGAACGGCTGAACCCGAACGGCGGCGCGA
>Ga0207695_10007641_pt1 | contig 13697 bp, 11 predicted proteins | sample KBSC54metaG_FD_184354 | JGI IMG/M metagenome (GOLD analysis project Ga0207695, IMG submission 184354) | Corn rhizosphere microbial communities from Kellogg Biological Station, Michigan, USA - KBS C5-4 metaG (SPAdes) (version 2) | ecosystem: Host-associated > Plants > Roots > Rhizosphere > Soil...
TATGGATTATTGAACCCCAGTGTAAGCTGCTTTTGAACCAGCAGATTGAAAGCAGGAAGTACAAATATTAAAAGTATAACTGCAACGCCCGTGGCTGTCAAAGACATGAAGATAGATTCCCCAATAAATTGAAGAATGAGTGAATCTTTACCTGCACCTAAAACTTTACGTACTCCAACTTCACGGGCACGCTTTTCGCTACGAGCAGTAGCCAGATTCATGAAATTAATACAGGCGATAAACAGGATGATCCAGGCAATAATTGAAAATAACCGCACATATTCAATTTGCCCGCCGCCTGTCATTTTTCCATCTTTGAAATCATTATACAGATGCCAGTCTTTCATTGCATACAAAAAGGCATGGCCTAACGCTTTAGGCTCTCGTTTTTGAATATAATTGTATAGCTGCTTATTGACGGTTTCGGGATTAATACCCGGCTTTAATTCAACATAAGTGCTTGTCGCCTGGTTACCCCAACTTTTCAACCACGGTGCTTGATCGAAAAATATTTTATACGGCATTAACCATTCAAACTGGATACTTGTATTCGCAGGGACATCTTTTATGACGCCTGATACCATATAATCCTGCTTATTATCTACTCTGATTGTTTTTCCAACAATATCTTTCTCATTACCAAAGAACTTTTTTGCAGCACTTTCAGTGACCACCACAGAATGCAGTTGTGAAAACACCGAGCTAGCGTTTCCCTGCACAAATTTCAGCGTAAACATGCTGAATATAGAAGCTTCAGCATATTTACCAGTAGCATATACCGATTTACCGCCCTGCCCAAATAACAACGTTGATCCACCTTCAGTCATTCGACAGGTGTTGGCCACGCCGGGTAGCTCAGCCAGCATAGCCGGCCCCATCAGGCCGGGGGTTGAGGATTCAGTGAAGGTGTAAGTATCGTATTTTTGGTTTTCCCAAACCTGATACAACCTGTCTTTTTTTACGTTAACAGCGTCATAGTTTACCTCATCTTCAACCCATAAAAAAATCAAAGCAGCACATACAATACCGATGGCTAAACCGAAAATATTTAAAAAACTATAAGCCTTATTTTTGGTAAGGCTTCGAACGGCTGTTTTGATATAATTTTTTATCATATCCGGAAAATTTCAGTCAAAAACTCTCAATCTAACTCCTTCCGGTTATTGGAAGGAGTTAGGGAGACACACATTAATCAACTGATTATTAAAAACTAATCGAGTTTCGGGGATGATCTTTTAGATCATTATATTTTCCATCACTGTCTGACCGTCGAGCAGACGAATAATACGATGACTGTAGCGGGCATCGTGTTCAGAGTGAGTCACCATTATAATAGTGGTGCCTTGTTCATTCAGGTCAGTCAACAGTTCCATTACATCGTTACCGTTGCTGCTATCCAGGTTACCAGTGGGCTCATCCGCAAGTATTAATTTGGGTTTATTTACAACGGCACGTGCAATAGCCACACGTTGCTGCTGACCACCTGATAACTGCTGCGGGTAGTGATTGCGACGGTGCATAATCTGCATCTTGTCCAGCACCTCTTCTACCCTTTTTACGCGCTCAGAGCTTGGAACGCCGGTGTAGATCAAAGGCAATTCTACGTTTTCAAAAACCGTAAGCTCGTCGATCAGGTTAAAGCTTTGGAATACGAAGCCGATATTGTGCTTGCGCAGGTCAGCGCGTTTGCGTTCGTTAAAATGTGCCACTTCCACACCATTGAAAACATAGCTTCCGCCATCCGGGTCGTCCAGCATACCCAAAATGTTCAATAATGTTGATTTACCGCAACCAGAGGGTCCCATTATTGCTACAAACTCTCCAGTGTTCACATCAATGGATAATTTGTTTAGTGCTATCGTCTCAACTTCTTCAGTGCGATAAAACTTTTCTAAATCTGTAATCTTAATCATTTGTGCCTCCTAAACCTTTGTGTATAAGGTTTGATTTTATTTAGTTAATAATCAGGTTTTCTATTTCGTTAGTACTAATTCTTGTATATCTCCGTAGGTTTCATAGCTCGAAGTGATTACCTTGTCGCCTGGCTTCAAGCCTCTGACTACTTCGTAATAATCAGGGTTTGCCCTGTTTAGCTGAATGTCAACTTTGTAAGCAGTTTTTCCGTCGTCACTCACTTTAAATATCCAGTTACCACCGGTTTGCTGATAAAAGCCGCCTTTCGGCAACAATATAGCAGGTGCTTCATCGCTGAATACCAAACGGATCTGTAAAGTCTGACCTTTTCTCAGTCCCGGAGGAGTATCACCCACAAACATCATATCTACCTGGAACGTACCACCTGTGCCAACCGAAGTAAATACTTTCTTTACGACCATTTTATAGTTTTTGTCGTCAGTTGGGTAATAGGCAGTCATCCCCGGAATAACCCTGCTTATATAATGCTCATCAACATTGGCACGTACTTTTATGCCCGTCAGACCGTCAATTTGTGCCAGGTGCTCTCCTTTATTTTTGTTCTGGCCTATTTCAGCATCAAGCTGAGTTATCTGGCCGTCTATAGGTGCCCTTACCGTCAGGTCAGATACTTCTTTTCGCATCAGTTCCAGGCTGCTTTTCATTTGACGGTATTGTTCTTTGGCCTGTGCATCCTGTTCCTTTGTCATCGTTGTATCCTGGCGCAATATCTCGCGCGTCAGGTTTCTTTTGCGTAAAGTATAATTGTAAGTGTTTTCAGCTTGCTGATATTCCTGTACCCCAATTGCTTTTTGCGCGTACAGTTTTTTATCCAGATTATATATACGTTCTGCTTCACGATAAGCGCTTTCAGCATCGGCCATAGTTTGCAGCTTATTTACAGTATTCTGTTTGGCGTTGTTTCCTGAGATCTGCATTTGAGTTTGGACATTATAAACGTTATTCTCAGCATTAGCCAGGCTTAGTTCAACGTCGGTATTGGATAATTTTAGTATAGGTTCTCCTTTTTTCAATTTGGCGCCATCTTCAACATATTTTTCCTGTATAGTTCCGCCCTGCACGGCGTCAAGATAAAATGTGATTTGAGGAAGTACGGTTCCGTTCACAGGAATAAATTCTGAGAAAGGGCCCTTCTTTATTTCACTGATTGTAATACGATCAATAGATGCATTGTATTTGCTCTTGCCGGTGATACCCACATAGGTGACCGAGACAATCAAAGCGACTAATGCGGTTATACCCACGATAGTTAGTATTCTTTTTTTATTCCAAGTACTTTTTTCAATTTTTCTGTCCACGGTATTAAATTATATTTTGGTTAATGGTTATAAAAACACATGCCACAAATTAAATATCTGTTTTTCAGTAATTTAATATTAAAATACAGAATTACACCGTACGCTTCTGTTACAACAAGTGTCCGGTTATGATACAATAAGTTTTGATTGTTTTAGGCAATAAATCATATTTAATCGTTCATAGTTAACCATTTACCGGGTCAGTCGGCATTTAGCATAAAAATTGCATCCGGGTTTTCAGCCCACTAATGCGTAAATACAACTTATAGCTATATTTTATTTACTAATTTAGGGCTTTATCGTAAACGATTTACCATATAATATATAAACAAAAAATACTATGATATTGAAGAAGGCAACTGTTTTGGTTGTTGACGATGACATTGATGTGTTAACTGCGGTGAAACTCCTGCTAAAAACCGAAACACAGGAAGTGCTCACTGAAAAGAACCCCGAAAATCTAAACTGGCTGCTGCAGCGGAACCAGGTTGACCTGGTGCTGCTGGACATGAACTTTAATAGTGCCATTAACACCGGGAACGAAGGGATTTACTGGCTCAGGAAAATTAAAGAATGGAAACCAAATGTTTGCGTGATCATGATCACTGCGTATGGCGATATCGACCTGGCAGTACGTTCATTAAAAGAAGGAGCCAATGATTTTATTGTAAAACCATGGCATAACGAAAAGCTGATCACTACGATAAAAGAGCTGCTTGATAAACAAGAAGGCAGCAAACCGGCAAAAGCAAATGTAAAATCGGCCGGTAATACTTCTATTCTTGGCGATTCGGAAGTGATGCAGGATATATTTCACAAGGTAAATAAGATTGCTCCTACCGACGCCAATATATTGATATTAGGTGAAAATGGAACAGGTAAAGATTTGATGGCCAAAGCTATACACGAACGCTCACTCCGTGCTGACAAACCATTCGTCAAAGTCGACGTGGGTGCACTGACCGATACCCTGTTTGAAAGTGAATTATTCGGACATAAAAAAGGGGCTTTTACAGATGCACGTGAGGACCGGGCCGGCCGTTTTGAGGAGGCACATGGCGGGACGTTGTTTTTAGATGAAATCGGTAATATCAGCCTGCAACAACAGGCCAAGCTATTAACCGTTTTACAAAACCGCCAGGTGACCCGATTGGGTACCAACAAACCAGTAGATGTAGATATTCGCCTGATATGCGCCACTAACGTACCCTTATATGAGCTGGCAAATGAAAACCGGTTTCGCAAGGACCTGATCTACCGTATCAATACCGTCGAGATTAATGTACCAGCGTTACGCAAGCGAAATGACGATATCATTTTGTTGGCAAAACATTTCGCAAAGATGTACGCCAACAAATATCTTAAACCATCAATGGATTTTGATGCAGGCGCATTGCAAAAATTGAAACAATATAATTTCCCGGGTAATGTGCGTGAACTGCAATACACGATAGAACGCGCTGTAATTATGGCTGACGAGCACATTTTAAAAGTAGATGACCTCATCTTCTCGATATTAGAAACACCTGCTGAAAATGAAGTTGATGCAGATAATGTGCCGCTAAGCACTCTGGAAAAAAATGCTATTTTAAGAGTGATCGAAAAGAATAACGGCAATATTACCCGCGCCGCGAAAGAACTGGGACTAACACGCACCGCGTTATACCGCAGACTGAGCAAATATGATATTTAAACGTTACGAATGGCGGCTGTTGCTGCGTGTACTAATATTGTTTGTTACCCTGACCGGAACGGCTATTATTGCTGTTCAAGGACCAATTATCTACATGGTTTTGGCTTGTCCGCTGCTGGTCTATGAACTGATCGATATGATCCGCTTCCAGAAAAAAGCGCAGGATGAGGTTAGCCAGTTTGTTGAATCCATACATTACCGCGATTTTTCCCGCCATTTTGATGTACGAAAAGCGCCGACCGAATTAAAACCACTAAGAAAGGGCTTTAATGAAATCAACTCCACATTTAAACTCATTAGCCGGGAACGCGAAACACAATATCATTATCTGCAGAAGATCCTCGAAATAGTTGATACCGGTATATTGTCGTACGAACTTGAAACCGGCGAAACGGGCTGGATCAATGAGGCTTTTAAACGTATCATAGGCATACCTTACGTTAAAACCATTTCTTCACTTGAAAAGCGTGAAGAGATTCTTTATAAGGAACTTATAAACATAAAACCAGGCGAAAGCAAAGTAATTACTATCACCCGCAACCAGCAACTTATAAAAGTACTCATCACAGCAAGTTTAATGCGGAGCGATGACAAAGTTTATAAACTAATCGCTTTCCAAAACGTAAGCGAAGCTTTGGATGAAACAGAGTCAAAGGCCTGGCAAAAATTATTGAGCGTAATGACGCATGAGATCATGAATTCTGTGGCTCCTATTTCTTCTTTAGCAGATACGCTAAAAAACAGGCTGCAATCACCTGAAATTGTTAACAGCTCGATGGGGGCTGAGTTGGAAGACCTGGAGTTAGGTATCGACACTATTAAACGCCGTAGTGATGGTTTGCTTAAATTCACCGAAAGCTACCGTAACCTGAATAAGATCACCAAGCTCGATCTAAAAAAAATAATGGTACGGGACCTATTTGAAAACCTGAGCAGTTTGATGCATCCATCGTTGGAAAAAAAGCATATTGAATTGGAGATTGTGCTACGCGACCCTGCTTTGTCCATCGAGGCTGACATCAACCTTCTTGAACAAGTTATGATCAACCTGCTTGTAAATGCAATAGAAGCTGTAAAAGATAAAGACCACCCACGTATTACCCTTTCCGCGGAAACTCAACAGAATAATCGTACTGTGGTTAGGGTGGCCGATAATGGCTCGGGTATTCCCACGGAGTTGCTCGATAAAATATTTATACCATTCTTCAGCACACGAAAAACAGGCAGCGGTATAGGTTTAAGTCTTTGTAAACAGATCATGCTGTTGCACAAAGGCAACATACAGGTGCAGTCTGCTGAGGGATTAGGCTCTGCGTTTTTATTGCAGTTTGCAAGTTAATCTCTAATGATTATACTTTTTAATAAGAATTGAATTGCCTATGGGGATAATATCTTTTCTTTATAATATGTCCTTTTGATGGTGCTGAAATAATTTAAATTCTCCATATAAGTAATTGGGAAAGTGAGTCTTGATCTGAATGGGATGCCATAAAATTTTCGGCAGTGCCATCCATTACATTTTAATATTGCATCTTTTATCGCTTCGGCTAATTTGTTGTCTATTTTATTTATTACTTCAGGCTCTATAATTTTTCCGTCATAGTTGATAGTAAAAGAAATCAGAGGGGTATCCAGGTGCATTTTTTTACCTATAGAGTCTCTGGGAATTTTTAAATAATGTTTTATATCGTCGAAAAAGTTAAAATCTCCTTCTCCTCCTTCATAAAATGGGGGTTCTTGTTCTTTTTTAAAAGAGTAAGAATGTCCATATTTATCATAACTTACTCCCGATTTAAACAGTCCATTCTTGTAATCAGCAATATATCTGATTGTATCATATAAGAAAGTAGTCTCATGCCATTGCCCGTTTCTAACTCCATCTTTGACCGGTCCTTGTTCTAAAATGGTTTTAAAATCGCTATCATACTTCTTCCAAAAGCCATTACCGGCTTTGCAAAGCTGGCTGCCGTCCAAATCAAAGCAATCCCAAAGAACAAAATTATTTAATCCACGGTTATTTATAGAACAAAAAAGAGTACCATTTGAATAATATTGATATTCTAGTCCGTTAGGTAAACCGTCGTGATAATTTATAATCAACTTTCTTTTACCTGATGGGAAATACATTATACATTGGTCTTCAAAAAAAACGTTCCCAGTAACTTTATTGATATTAGCAGATTTAGCTTTCCCGGCAGTTTTTAAATTCCCATTTCTATAATACTCTGTTATATTTAACAATTTCTTCCCTGAATCAGGAGGTAGAATTAATCTAAAAAAATCACAGCTATCTGGCGTGGATTTTATATAAGAATTTTCAGGTCCGATTTTATAATAATATATGGAGGTATCTTTCGCCATCCCATTGGCAGATAACACAAGACACAGGTTAACGAAGAGCAGAGAAAAGTATTTCAAAATAATTTGCGCTAAGTTTCGGTTTTACCTAATAAGCTAATATAGTATAAAATTGAAAAATAAACGGACTATTTATTTGCCAATCTTTAGCTTCAACTAAATATCCATCACTTCTTGTTTACTATTTCCACTGCCCTTTGTGGTAATCCCACATCGCCGCTTTGCTTTTGCAGGTTGAATTTGAATTTGGTCACTTTAGCGTCATCACCGGCTGGTACAGCGAGTTCCAGGTCGTAAGTGCCTTCAACCGTCCAGCTTTCCCCATCAATAAAATGATCGGCCTTGCCCGAAAAATGAGCTTTTGCAATTCCATCCGATTGCTCAATATGGAATTTAGTTACGTAATGGTGCGTTAGATCAAAGCCCGGGAGAAAACCTTTCCATGCTTTTATGATTTCATTTGACGATAAAACAACTGCCGGATTTCCATTCATGGAGTAGTAATCCAACAACACATCATTGGCAAATGATGCTTTTACCTTCTGCCAGTCACGTTCGTCAGCACCTTCAAAAATATTGGTGATTACATTAATGATCTTTTCTGTATCCATAGATTTTAAGTATAATTACATTGCCACTTTAATTTTTATTTGTCCATCTGATAACGTCCGAACAATCAGTTTTTCCTCTGTCGGGTAAATTGCCATTATGTCCAGACTCCGTATGCTTACATCGGTATGGACGCCATTCCCCATATCGCGGCTCATTTTATTCTGGATTCGCTTTTTACTGTCAGCAATGAAACTAGTGAAATTATAAGCGGCGCGTTGCCGTATCATTTCCGTGATCTTCGCATTGAACATCCACTTAGCGGCCTTTAGCATCCATGCTTTTGTTTGTAAATCAAAAGTCAGATCAGGAAAAGACAGTTCATGGGTAATTGAATTATAGGTCGGTGTTCCCACCAGGTAGATAGTTCCAGTGTTGGAACCCTTAAAATCTATCTGCATAACGATCCGGTTACCATTACCCCATATTTTCGTATTATCTACAATAAACTGTTTACCAGCTATATCAGCGCTTTGTCCTGCTACTTGTTGGTTTACCATTTTTGTGAGATGATCATAGTTCTCTAACAAATCAAGGTATACATTGAACCCTTTAGCGGGTGTGTATGCGGTCAGATTAGGTACGGGCTTAGTAGGTGGCGAACTGCTCACCGTGGTTACAACAGGCTTAGCTGATATGCCAACGGAGAAGTTAAGCTGCGAACCATTTAAACTAAAATTACTCAAGCGCACTGATTCAGGATTGATAGAAACATAACCCACATCCCCTATTTTAGTTTCATTGACAATATTTCTCCAAATCTGGTCGATAATCGGCTTAATATTGTATGCAGCGATCTTATCATCCACTTGCTTACCCAGATCATTCAACGGACCACTTATATATTGAATCAAACGGTCGGTCACGTCAATATTCCCCATAAAAACATTACAACGGTCGATGGGTCTTGGGGCTGGATAAAGTATGGTTTTTGATTTCAGATGGTAATCGGGCAACACGGTAATGGTAGTTTGGTAGGATATCTCCATGCGGCGTGGTGGTTCGCTGCCCATACCGCATTGTGCGGATACAACCGGAACAACACATTGTGGCCCTGCCCCGAACATCGACGAGCATTTAGCACAATATGACGCATTAAAACCATAACTACCTACAAATTTGAGGCTTACTACGTTATTGCTCCCTGTAATTATAAATGGCGTACGAGTGAAAGTATAAAAGTATCGTAAACCTTCACAAGGCTGTTGATTGTCTGAATATTTAGTCGGAACCGAATTTTCAGCCTGGACAAAATAACTTTTCAAATTAACTGTAACCGGCACATCGATATTGGAAACGGGCTGAACTAATTTTGGAATATCAACTGCTGTTTTTGCCGGAGCTAAAGGTTTTGTTGTAGCGCATGAATAAAGCAAAAGAGATAGTAGAAATATTGGAAGTAATTGTGCTGGTTTAAATATCATATCCGGGGCTTGGTAGACTGGCTGTAAAAATAGCAAAGCTTTTAATTCTGCGCCGAAATATTATTTAGTTTCGCTCTCCTCATGAAAAACATATTCGCTATATCCGGCAGCCTAAGAGAAGGCTCATCCAATCATAAAATATTACAGCTATTAGGTAAAATGATACCTTCTACAATCAATTACTTTGTTTATGATGGACTACGCGATATCCCTGCCTTTGATCCAGGAATAGATAACGACATCCCTCCTGCTCCGGTTTCTGCTTTAAGAGAAAAACTCTCGCGAGCCGATGGTATAATCATCTGCATACCAGAATATGCATTCGGTGTGCCCGGAGCTTTGAAAAATGCTTTAGATTGGACGGTATACAGCGGCGCATTCTCTGGCAAACCAACCGCGCTTATTACAGCATCTACCGGCGGCGAAAATGCGCACGAAGCAATGATAAAAATTCTCAGCGCACTAGATGCCAAACTTTCATCAAAAACAACATTACTGATACAATTTGTCCGGTCAAAAATGGACGCAGATGGTAATATAACTGACATTGATACAACTCAAAAGCTACGGACCCTGCTCGAGGCATTTACCAATGTAGTCTGAATCAATCAGCTTGATCCAGCTAATTCAACTATTTCCACCCTGCCAATTTGACAATAAATTGATTTTGGAACAAGCCTTGATGAACGAGCACAGACAACATCAAACTCATTTCTAAAAATAAACATAGATTATGCAAGAAAAAGGAACAATCTCGATCCACACCGAGAACATCTTCCCGATCATTAAAAAATTCTTATACTCTGATCATGAGATATTTTTGCGCGAGCTGGTATCTAACGCAGTTGACGCAACTCAAAAAATGAAACGCCTTGCCTCATTAGGGCAGCACAATGGCGAGACGGGTGATCTCCGTGTCGAAGTGGCATTTGATGAAAAGGCAAAAACCCTAACCATATCTGATAATGGTATTGGGATGACAGCCGAAGAGATCAAAAAATATATTAATCAGATCGCTTTCTCCGGAGCGACTGAGTTCATGGAAAAATTCAAGGAATCAAAAGATGCTAATGAGATCATTGGTCGTTTCGGTTTAGGCTTTTATTCTGCCTTTATGGTCGCTGATAAAGTTGAAATCGAGAGCTTATCCTACCAGGAAGGCGCAGAGCCAGCACACTGGGTGTGTGATGGCAGCACCGAATTTGAACTAAGTGAAGGTAGCCTGACCGAGCGCGGTACCGAAATTACCCTGCACATTAATAAAGATTCAGAAGAATTCCTGAGCAAACACAAATTGCAGGAAATATTAGATAAATATTGCCGTTTTTTACCTGTGCCAATCATTTTCGGAACAAAAACTGAAGACGAACCAGATGGCAAAGACGAAGAAGGAAAACCCAAATACAAGCAGGTCGAAGTACCCAATATCATTAATGATACCAACCCGATCTGGACAAAGTCACCAAATGACCTGAAAGACGAGGATTATCTTGAATTCTACAAACAACTTTATCCATTCTCTGAAGAGCCTTTATTCTGGATCCATTTGAATGTGGATTATCCTTTTAACCTGACAGGCGTTCTGTACTTCCCTAAGGTGAAAAATGAGTTTGATTTTCAGCGTAACAAGATCAAATTATTCTCACGCCAGGTATTTATTACTGACGAAGTGAAAGATATAGTACCTGAGTTCCTGATGTTGTTGCATGGTGTGATCGACTCACCTGATATTCCACTGAACGTTTCGCGCAGCTTCTTGCAGGCTGATAGTAATGTGAAGAAGATCAATACTTATATCACCAAAAAGGTGGCAGATAAACTGGCCGAACTATTCAAAAGCGACCGTAAGGGTTACGAAGAAAAATGGCCTGATATTGGTTTGTTTGTAAAATATGGGATGGTAAGCGAAGATAAATTCTATGATAAAGCTAAGGACTTCGCTTTGGTAACCAATACACAAAAGCAAAACTTTACGCTTGAAGAGTATAAAGAGAAAGTAGCCCCTGAACAAACTGACAAGGACGGCCAACTGGTATATATTTACACCAACGATCCTGAAAAGCAAGACGCTTTTATTCAGTCAGCCAATAAGAAAGGTTACGATGTGTTGGTGATGAACTCGCCTATCGACAACCATTTTGTGAGCAGCCTGGAGCAAAAACTGGAAAAGACTTCCTTAAAACGTGTCGACTCGGATGTAGCAGATAAGCTGATAAAAAAAGAAGATGCACCTGCGCACATTCTAACCGAGGAGGAATCCGCTAAAGTGAAGACCATTTTCGAAAAAGCGATTAATCGTCCTGCATATAGGATTGAGCTGGAAAGCCTTAATCCTGAAGAGTTGCCGGTGACGGTAACCATGGATGAGTTTATGCGCCGCATGAAAGAAATGGCTGCAATGGGTGGCGGAATGGGTTTTTATGGCAGCATGCCGGATAACTACAAAGTGGTGGTCAATGCTAATCACAAACTGATTACCCGCATTTTACAGGATGAGAACGAGCAGGAACAGTCTCAGTTGGCACGTCAGGCTTTTGATTTGGCTTTATTATCACAGGGTTTGTTAACCGGTGCTGATCTGACTGAGTTTGTTAACCGTAGTGTGAACCTGATATAATTAGATTAAAATTCGTATCATGAGCCCTGGTTTTCCGGGGCTTTTTTATTAAATAAAGTTTGGGTAACTTTATGGAATCTCCCCTGGTTAAGCATCATATCTACATCATGAAGACTTTAAAGAACATATGCATCCTGCTGCTAATAGTTGGCGCCGGATTAAGTACGACATTTGCACAAAGCACCAAGAAAGACAAAAAAGCCGAAAAGGAAGCTACAATAAAGAAAAATGTCGATGGCCAGAACTACACTTTTACGGCAAATTATGTTTTACCCCAACGCGGCGGCGGCAAACCATTGACGGAAACCTATTATGACCTGAAAGTAAGTAAGGACAGTATAATTGCTTTTCTTCCATATTTTGGCCGAGCTTACTTTGATGTGCCCTATAATGGCGATACGGGTATGAAGTTTACCTCAACGAAATTTAGTTATGTCGCGAAGGCAAAGAAAAAAGGCTGGGAAATCACCATAAAACCAACGGATGCAAAAAATATCGATAGACTGATGTTAAATATCTCGCCTGACGGATATGCCTCATTATCAATAACCAGCGTAAACCGTGATTTTATTTCCTATAATGGCTATTTAAAATAATAATGCCAAAACATATTAATTGCATGTCCCTTAAAGGGTACAATTAGCATGCCTCGCCTAAGCGGGTTATGCTTTTTTATGGCTTTATACATATATATTCTACTATGGTATAGAATTTGTTAATCCTTAGTTAATTATTATTCTCCAATTATGAAAAGCTTAAGTAAATTATTAATATTTGCATTAGCTGTATTGGGAGCAAATGCTATTTATGCGCAGGCATCATTAAAGGGCGATGAAGCTAAGAAGAAAACTGAGGTAAGAGAACTGATCAACAGTAACCGCTACACATTTGAAGCGACCAAAATGGTTTCAGAAAGTGGTAATAGTGACACAATAAAAGTAGGAACAGATCTTGATATTTCAAAAGATACGCTTATTGTTTATCTGCCCGGCGTGAATAAAGAAAAAGACACATCGGATAAAGCCATTAAGGCAGGAATAACCTACACTCATTTTAGCTATACAAAAGAAAAAAGCAAAAATGGGAGCTGGAACATAACCATCATACCCGAGGAAAAATATGCTAAGGGTGAAAGAGACATCAAAAAAATAAATATGGTTGTTTCAGAGAATGGTTATGCAACATCAATCGTGAGCTTTACCGATCGCTCTCCAGTTACATACTATGGGTACATTACGGGGCACAACGCGACTTTCCCCGCATCCGACAGGACGGCCACCTCGGATCAATAATTTTAAAATTAACAGGGTTGAAGCCTAGCTATTCAAAAGCCCTGCGTTATCCTTCAATCCTACTCCGGACAACTTACGCCGGAATGCTTCTTGTATTAAATAAAATATCTTTTGTGATGCCGATTTAAATGTCAACCCGTGCGGTCGGATATTAGAAATACAATTACGCGATTCGTCCGTCAAGCCCTGCGCCGGACCGTAAGTAATATAACATCCCATGCTGTCGGCCGAACTTAAACCAGGGCGCTCCCCGATCAATATCAACGATAATTTTGCGTTCAGATGTACACCTATCTCGTCCGCTATGGCAACACGTCCCTGCTTAACCAAACTTATCGGCCCCGGCTGTAAGCCTGCAGATTGCAATTGAGGAAGCAATACTTTTAACAAGCTTACTGCGTGATGATTGACCGCTGCGGCTGAAAGACCGTCGGCTATAATTATGACGACATCCATTTGGTTGCTGGAATA
>Ga0207695_10007642_pt1 | contig 13697 bp, 18 predicted proteins | sample KBSC54metaG_FD_184354 | JGI IMG/M metagenome (GOLD analysis project Ga0207695, IMG submission 184354) | Corn rhizosphere microbial communities from Kellogg Biological Station, Michigan, USA - KBS C5-4 metaG (SPAdes) (version 2) | ecosystem: Host-associated > Plants > Roots > Rhizosphere > Soil...
GAGTAAATGGGCGGTTTAAGATTGTCTTTTGGCGGCACAGTTGACGCTATGCTTAAAAAAGACTGAATGCGCCAAATGCCCGGAATCCTTGATGTCTGATTCACCTATCGCGCCACCCGTCGCAGGCGTCACGCCCGAAGAGCGGGCGCGCCTGTTCGCGCTTCAGGCCAGTCAGGGCCAGCTCGCGGCGTTGGCCGGCTCGCCGCCGCCGGCTCCGCGCTGGTTCACCGAGGCGATTTCTCATAAGCCCGAACAGCGTTTCGTCACTGTGAAAGGCGCGCGCATCCATTATTTGCGGTGGGGCGATGCCGCCAAGCCTGGTGTGTTGCTGGTCCATGGCAACGCCGCGCATGCCTATTGGTGGAGTTTCATCGCGCCTTATCTTACCGGCGATTATCACGTGGCGGCGATGGATCTGTCGGGCATGGGCGACAGCGATTGGCGCGCCCCCCAAGGCGAAGAGAGCGGCTATTCGATGGCGCTGTTCGCGGAAGAGGCGCGCTCCGTGATGGAGGATGCCGGCATGTTCGCGGCCTTAAAGCCACCCGTGATCGTGGCGCATTCCTTTGGCGGGTTCGTCACCATGCAGGCGGGCGCGGCCTTCGGCACCCATCTTTCCGGCATCGTGATCATCGATTCACCCATCAATCCGCCGGTCCGTGAAGGGAGCGGCGCGAACCGCGCTCGCAAGGCGCAAACACCCCGGCCGCACAATGTCTATCCCAGCCTGGCGGCGGCGCTGGCTCGTTTCCGGCTGATGCCGCCCCAGATCTGCGAGAATCTGTTTCTGCTGGATTGGGTGGCGCGCTATTCGCTGAAGGACGTGGCCACGGCCACGGGCGGCATCGGCTTTAGCTGGAAATTCGATCCCGCCATCTGGCGGCATTTCTCCATCGGCGATACCGCGGGCCTGCTCAAGGAAACACGCTGCCGGGTGGCGGTTTTTCGGGGCGAACATTCGGTGCTGATGCCGCCCAAGATCGGCGACTATATCTTCGATCTGCTGGATCGGGCGGCGCCGGTGGTCGAGATTCCCGAGGCTCAGCATCACATCATGCTGGACCAGCCGCTGGCGCTGGTGGCGGCGCTCCGGTCTCTCCTGGCCGATTGGGAACATTCTGTCGCAACCCGGCGGCCCGCTTCCTAGGCCAGTAAGAGGTCATAAACGATTGCCGGGCGGCGTTCCTTTGCTATATTGCCGCCACTTTCAAGAGCGAGTCCCATGGCTTCCCACGACGATCATTATGTTTCCGGCTCGATGGATATCAGCCAGCATCAACGGGCCTATGCGGGCTTCATCAGCTTCGTGAAATATTCGATGGGTTTCATCCTTCTGGTCATGGTCTTCCTGGCCATATTCCGGACCCACGGTTGAGCGGGTTGGGGGGCTTGGGTTGAAACTCGCGGTCCCCAAGGAAACAGCTTCGGGTGAGACGCGGGTTGCCGCGACCCCGGAATCCATAAAGAAATTCAAAGGCTTGGGTCTGGACACGGTGGTGGAAACCGGCGCCGGCGCTGCCGCGCGGATTGCCGATGCCGATTTTGTCGCAGCCGGTGCCAGCATTGCGCCCGATGCGCGTACCGCCCTTTCCGACGCCGATATCGTGCTCAAGGTGCGTGGACCCTCCGCCGCTGAAAGCGCTCTGATCAAGAAGGGCGCCGTGGTGGCGGCCCTGCTGGCGCCGCATACGGAAAAGGCCGCGATCGCGACTTTGGGTGCCCAAGGCGCCACCGCCTTCGCCATGGAATTTTTACCCCGCATCTCCCGTGCCCAGGCGATGGACGTGTTGTCGTCCCAAGCCAATCTGGCGGGCTACAAAGCCGTGATCGACGCCGCCGCCCAGTTCGGCCGCGCCATGCCCATGATGATGACGGCGGCGGGTACCATCGCGCCGGCCCGCGTCCTGGTAATGGGGGTGGGTGTGGCAGGCCTGCAGGCCATCGCCACCGCCAAGCGATTAGGCGCCATCGTCAGCGCCACCGATGTGCGCCCCGCCACCAAGGAGCAAGTGGAAAGTCTGGGCGGCACCTTCGTGGCGGTGATGGACGAGGAGTTCAAAAACGCCCAGACCGCCGGCGGCTACGCCAAGGAAATGTCGGCGGAATATCAGGCCAAACAAGCGGCTCTGATCGCCGAGACCATCAAGAAACAGGACATCATCATCACCACCGCGCTCATTCCTGGCCGCAAGGCGCCCGTGCTGGTGTCGGAAGCCATGATCCAAACCATGAAGCCGGGTTCGGTGATCGTGGATCTGGCGGCGGAAGCGGGCGGCAACACACCGCTGACCAAGGCGGGCGAAGTGGTGGAAGTCCATGGCGTCACCATCATGGGCTATACGAATCTGCCCGGCCGGCTGGCGGTGGATTCCTCCTCGCTCTATGCGCGCAATCTGTTCAATTTCGTTTCGCTGCTGGTGGACAAAAAGACGGGCGCGCTCGCCATCGACTGGAATGACGAGATCGTCAAAGGCGCGCTGGTGGCGAAAGACGGCGAAGTGGTGAAGTCATGACCCCCTCCGGCGCGCTGACGCGCGCGAAGGGGAGGCGGGCCTGAGTTAGGAAGGAACAGATGGAAGCGATCGATCCCTTCGTATTCCGGCTTTCGATCTTCGTACTGGCGATCTTTGTCGGCTATTTCGTGGTCTGGGGCGTGACGCCGGCGCTGCATACGCCGCTGATGAGCGTCACCAACGCCATATCCTCCGTCATCATCGTGGGCGCCTTGATCGCGGTGGCGGTGCCCGCCCTCTCCGACGCCTCCTGGACCTCCAAGATATTGGGCTTCTTCGCGCTGATCCTGGCCAGCGTGAATATCTTCGGCGGCTTCCTGGTCACGGCGCGCATGCTGGCGATGTATAAGAAAAAGGGCGCGAAATGAAAGCCGCGATCATCTGCTTCGCGCCTTTGATCGTTTCGCTGTTTGCCGTGAACGGATCGGCGCTGTCTGCGACGCGCGACGAGAAACCGGCTGTGGAGAGGCTTGTCTTTCCGGTCACAATCTCCTCCCCAACCCAACACGACGGTGAGGGCCTGCAGTCTGGCGACGTTCTCTATTCGCAAGAAATTCGATCGCGGGGGGCGGTGCGCCTAACCGAGGATCATGTAGCACGATACACACCGCATGGCATGGATGGCCTCGATGCCAAGGGCGAAGTCACCTTTCCTTCGGGAACGCTCTTCATGCTCGCGAAAAGCCCCAAGGGCGACATGTATTGCGCCGCGCGGCCAGAAGACAAGGACACTTGGGCTACGTTTCATGATGTCGGCGTTTGCATTCGCGATACCGATCGCGATGGGCAATTCGATCAAGAAGTCGTGATTGGTCCGCCGTCCATGCGTCAGCGCATCGCGTACGAGATGTTGGGAACCGCTGGCCGCAGCTGGCAGCCCGCTCAGGTTTCTGCAGAACCCGTAGCGGAAGCCGATCTGCCCGCAATGCAATTCACGGTCAAATACAGGGAGTTTGGAGGCGGTTTTCTGAGCAAGCGGAAAGGATATGTCTCGGTCGAATTGCTTTGGCCAAAGGTCATGGTTCCCGAAGGAGCCGGAGACGATACCGGAAAGTGGGGCGCGTCACTTCGCGGCGTCAAGGGGTCCGAATTCGAACCCAGCGTGGCTGGCCTGCCGGGCGAGCAAGATAAGATAGATCTCGGTCTGTTCTCCGTGACGCTCAATTTCTCCCAGGATCGAAAGATCAGTACAGACATAGCGACTGTGCTTCCGCCAGGCCCGGCATCTCTGTTTGCAGTTGGCAGGATTTGGAAACAAAGCAACTACAAATTCCAGATTCCGATCGTTGCGATCCGTCCCGGTGATATTTTGATCACTTCAGCTGAGGGGGCGATATGAAAGCCGATATTGCAGCCCTCCTTTATCTCGTCGCTGGGGTGCTGTTCATTCTGGCGTTGAAGGGTCTCTCATCACCAGCATCTTCACGCACGGGCAACCGCAACGGCATGCTCGGCATGTTGATCGCGGTCTTGACCACGCTCTGGGTGGCGGGCGTTTCCGATCCGCTGACTTGGGGACTAATTGTGGCCGGCCTTGCCATCGGAGGCGCCATCGGTGCGGTGATGGCCCGGCGCATCGCCATGACCAACATGCCGCAGCTTGTGGCTGCGTTCCATTCACTGGTGGGCCTGGCGGCGGTGTTGACGGCTGCCGCGGCGCTTTATTCGCCGCAAGCTTTCGGCATCGGCATGGAAGGCGCCATCCGCACCCAGAGCCTGGTGGAAATGTCGCTGGGCGTCGCCATCGGCGCCATCACCTTCGCGGGTTCGCTGATCGCCTTCGCCAAGCTCAACGGCAATATGAGCGGCGCGCCGATTATTCTCCCGGCGCGGCATCTGCTCAATCTGCTGATCTTCCTGATCATCGTGGGCTTGATCGTCTATTTCACCATGGATCAGCCGTACTGGACGTTCTGGGCGATCACGGTACTGTCCTTTGTCTTCGGCATCACCCTCATCATTCCCATCGGCGGTGCCGATATGCCGGTGGTGGTGTCGATGTTGAACTCCTATTCCGGCTGGGCGGCGGCGGGCATCGGCTTCACCCTGGAGAACACAGCCCTCATCATCACCGGCGCGCTGGTGGGTTCCTCGGGCGCGATCCTCAGCTACATCATGTGCAAAGGCATGAACCGCAGCTTCGTTTCGGTGATCGCGGGCGGATTTGGCGGCGAGACCGGAGGTCCGAAAGGACCGGCCGAGACGAGACCCGTCAAGCAAGGCTCGGCCGACGACGCCGCCTTCATCATGAAGAACGCTTCGAGCGTGATCATCGTGCCGGGCTACGGCATGGCGGTGGCGCAGGCCCAGCACGCGGTGCGCGAAATGGCCGACAAGCTGAAGGCCGAAGGCGTCAAGGTCTCCTACGCCATTCATCCGGTGGCGGGCCGCATGCCGGGTCACATGAATGTGCTCTTGGCCGAAGCCAATGTGCCTTATGACGAAGTGTTCGAGCTGGAAGACATCAATTCGCAATTCGCCCAGGCCGATGTCGCCTATGTGATCGGCGCCAATGACGTCACCAATCCCTCGGCCAAGACCGATCCCAAATCGCCGATCTATGGCATGCCGATCCTGGATGTGGAGAAGGCCAAGACCGTGCTCTTCATCAAACGCGGCATGGGCTCGGGCTATGCCGGCGTCGAGAACGAACTCTTCTTCCGCGACAACACCATGATGTTGTTCTCGGACGCCAAGAAGATGACGGAAGAGATCGTCAAGGCGCTTGGGTAGATTTATCCGCTTTTTTGCGCTTGCTGTTTTTCTGGCGGCAGGGATTGCCGGTAAATCTGTCTTTGTTGCCTCCGATTTTCTTTTTTCTCGATGCTTTGCGCGCCACGATCCTTGGTGGTCAATTTTTTGGAATGGCTCTACCATTATTGTTTTTTGCCATGGGTGATCATTTTCATCAGCAACTATTTGCTGAGAAATGAGCGATCCCTCCTTTTGCTTTTTTGGCAAGTGCTGCTTTCTCTCGCAGCGCTGTTGTATCTCGAGAAAAGTTTTCTTGCCGCGAAATTCCTTGCGCGAAACTGGAATAATTGCGGGGGCGATTGTTCTTGGAATGATTTCGGGAATGATCTGCTTTACACGGGCTTGCGCAATTGGGGCGCCGCGTTAATTTCACTCCTAACCGCTGCGGTATTGATCAGAAGAAGTTTTCGATCTTCTGATCCTTGGGACAGATTTTACGACTGATGGATCAGCGAGCACGTATCCGGATAGCGGATCTGCCTGCGGATGAACCGGCGATCCTTTCCTTCATCTGGGGTTTGCAGCGCTTCGAAAACACGTTCGAGCCCAACCGGCGGCTCGATCCGGATTTCGGCGCCGAACATTGGGCGGATGTGCGCGCGCAGGTGGATGCGCGGGGCGCGATTTTCATCGCCGAAAACACAGGCACTCCGGTGGGCTGGGCTGTCGTGGTGGAGGAGGCCGGTGATCTGTTCGTGAAACAGGAGGAGCGGCGCCATGGCTTTATCGCCGAATTGTTCGTCGAGCCGTCCGTGCGCGGGCAGGGCCATGGCCGCGCCTTGATTGCAGCCTGCGAGGCCTGGACCCGGTCGCGGGGCATGGCCGTCCTCCTGATCGGAGTCTTGACCGGAAATGACAAAGCCGCCGCGGTGTATCGCCGCGACGGCTTTGCGTCCTACAATTTGTTTATGCGTAAGTATCTTTAGGCTGTTGCCCGCTTCGGCAGAGACAGCACGGCCAGACCAATCTCCGCCATGACGCGCACGATCAGAAGCGCGATCAACCCGCGCAACAGCGCGCCGATGATCACCACCAGCCCGAACCAGGGCGAGCGGGGCATCATGCCGAAGGGCCCACGGTGATGGCCCCAGCGGTGCCAGCCGCGCCAACCGCGAAAATCACCGCGGCGCATGCCGTCCCGCATATCCGGGCGGGCATTCTGATCCGGCTGCGCTTGCGGTGCTGCATTGTCCTGCTGCGCCATCGCGCCGGACGGCGGCGCGGCGCTGGATGTGACCGCCGGCCGTTGCATCGGGGCATGGGTGAGGATTATCACGCCGCGGCCGATGCCGAACAGCGTGCCAAGCCCGATCAGGATCAGGGCAATGGTATAAAGCAGGCGGATGATGCCTTCCGCCATGGGTGTTCCAAGATTGAGAATATCGCGAGCGGCCATGTCTATGCTCCCTGTGACGCGCGTGAGCGCACCTCCGGAAAGCATGTTAGCACCGTGCGGGGGCGAACCTTGTCAGTTGTTTGTCAGGCTTTGAGCGCGCCCATGGCGCAGACGATCTTCCACTCGTCGGCCGTAACCGGCTGAACCGACAAGCGAAAGCTGTTCACCAGGCTCATATTTTTCAGCTTGGGATTGGCTTTGCACTCTGCCAGCGACACAGGTTTGGGAAAATCTTTCACGGCCTTTACATCCACCAGGCCGAAAATGTGTTTCTCGTCGGTGGGATCGGGACGGTATTCGCCGATCACTTCCACGATCCCCACCACCGCCTTCTCTTCGCCGGTGTGATAGAAGAAGCCCAGATCGCCCTTCTTCATCTCTTTCATATTTTGCTTGGCGGTGTGGTTGCGCACGCCGCTCCAAGGCTCGCCCTTCGCGCCTTTCTTCTTTTGCATGTCCCAGGAAAAAGTCTCCGGTTCGGTCTTAAAGAGCCAGTATCTCATTCCGTTTTCAGCCTCCTCGACATCAATCGCGTCAGCGCTTCGCCAAGCGGCAGGGTACCGCTGAGCAGATCCGCCATCGCCTCGGCGATGGGCAGTTCGATATTATGCGCTTGGGCACGCTTGACCAAGGCAGGCGCCGTCGCCACGCCTTCGGCCAGGGGGTGGCCGGGGCGGTCGAGCTCGGTCACGGATTTGCCCTCGCCCAGCTCCACACCGAAGGAGAAATTGCGCGAGCTTTTGCTGGTGGCGGTCAAAACCAGATCGCCCAGGCCCGAAAGGCCCATCAGCGTTTCGCTTTTCGCGCCTAAGGCCTCACCCAGCCGCGCCAGTTCGGCGAAGCTGCGGGCGAGAAGGGCAGCGCGAGCGTTCTCACCCAGGCCCAGCCCTTCGACCACGCCGCAGGCGATGGCGTAGACATTCTTGGCCGCGCCGCCCAGCGCCACGCCCACGATGTCGTCGCTGGCGTAAGGCCTAAAGGACAGCGAACTCAGGCTGGCCTGCAGCCGCTCCGCCACATCGCCGTGTGCCGCAATGGTAACGGCAGTTGGCAATCCCTTGGCCACGTCGCGCGCGAAGGAAGGACCTGACAGGATCGCCGTCGCAGCCTGCGGAATGGCGGCCATCACGACTTCGTTCACCAGCCGGCCGGAGTTTTTCTCGATGCCCTTGGCGCAGATCGCAAGCGGCGTATGCGGCGCAATCAATGGCGCGAGCTGTTCGGCGAATTCACCCAGCACCTGTGCCGGCATGGTCAGGAGCAAGGCGTCGGCGCGAACCGCTTCGGCCAAGTCGCCCGTGACGGCCAGAGATGTGGGCAAAACCACGCCGGGAAGGAAGCGCTTGTTTTCATGGGTCTCGGCGATATCGGCGACGACATCTTCCTCGCGCGCCCACAGGATCGTGTCGCGTCCTGCGTTGATGGCAGCGATGGCGAGCGCGGTGCCCCAGGCGCCGCCACCCAGGACGGCAATGCGTGAATAAGGCGAAAGCTTGGTCATTTTATGAGCGGTTGCGTGGGCGAAAATGAAATGGTTTGGTGGATCGGCAAAGACGAATTGTGCCCGATCATGCGCTCCCTCGCCATCCTTACCGCTGCAGCGGCGCTTCTTCTTCTGGGCGCTGCTGCACCGTCCCGCTATCCCGGCACCTATAGCGCGGAAGACGCCGCCAAGCTGGACAAGGTCAGTGCCTATCTCAACGCCGTTCAGACGCTGAAAGGCAATTTCGTCCAGCTGAGCCCGGAAGGCGATCTGGCGCAAGGCGAGTTCGATCTCGCCCGGCCGGGCAAGTTGCGCTTCGCCTATAACCCGCCCAGCCCAATCCTGATCGTGGCCACCGGCGGCGACATCTATGTCAAGAATTCCCGCCTCAACACGGTGGATCGCACGTCGCTGTCCGATACGCCGCTCGACATCTTGCTGAACCGCGATGTGGATTTAAGGCACAATCCCGCCGTCACGGGGGTGGAGGAGCAACCCGGTGCGCTGGTCGTGCATGCCCGCGCCAATACCACCCGCAACCAAAGCAACATCACCCTGGTCTTCGCCTATCCCTCCATCGAGCTGCGGCAATGGGTGGTGAAAGACAATCAGGGCGGCACCACCACGGTGGCGCTCACAGGCGTGCAGACCGGCATGGCTTTGCCGGATGCGCTCTTCGCGGTGCCCACCAAGGATGCCGTCGCCAAAAAGAATTAGATTTCAGCGGGTTATGCCGGGATATGAGGCGGGGGTCGGCGAGGACGGATGCATCTGATTCGACCGGGATTCAGTCATACGAATCATGACAAAAATACAACTGTCACGCTGAAATATTTGTAAAACAAAAAAACTTGAAAAGTGTGGCTTCGATGCATAGGTTGGACCTTGGAAAGCAGGTTCGTCCGGCAGGCTCTGCCCCCCGCTCGCACGCCAGACCCTGTTTTCCGCGGATGCCGGTTTATCCCCTCCAGGCATCCTCGCGCGTAACGGCGCTTTTCACGCCCGGTCCCACAGGACCGGGCGTTTTTTTATATGGTCGCCCTGCCAAGGCAGGGCTCCATGGCCTTGCGGCCGAGCTTTTTTTGATGGTCGCACCGCCCGGCCCCCAAAAGGATCGGTTTTTTTTGGCTCAGGCGGTGACACGGCGGAGCGTGAGATTGATGCGGCCGCCGCCGGGAATCAGCGACGAGCTGCCCGGCCGAATGCGGTCGATGCCGTGATAGGCAAGCCGGGCCGGGCCACCGAACATCACCACATCGCCTGACGAGAGATTGACACTGCGCGTCTCGCCGCGCCGCGTGTCGCCACCAATACGGAAGAGAGCATCGTCACCCAGCGACACCGAGACCACCGGCGCCGACATCGCTTTTTCGTCCTTGTCCTGATGCAGGCCCATGCGTGCTTCGCCGCGATAGAGATTGACCAGGCAGCATTCCGCGTCCGGCGCTTCTGCGATCGCGCGCCACAACTCCATCAAGGCGGCCGGCATGGCCGGCCACGCTTTTCCCGAAACCGGATGCTGGGGCTGATAGCGATAGCCGTCCTTGTCCGAGACCCATCCCAGCGGGCCGAAATTGCTTTCCTCCACAGAGAAGGGTTTGCCCGATCCGGGCATGGCGGGCCGATAGAACGGCGCTTCTTCGAGGCGCGCCAGCACATCGTTCAGCAGCGCTTGCTGCGCGGGTTTGGAAAATCGTTCGCGCCACAGGGTCACGCCCGGCGCGATCGCGATCCCGGCCACCATTGACGTCACCATTGAAACGGGCTGCGGGTGGGCGCCAGAAAAATGCCGCCATGGGTATCGGCCATGCCATGCGTCTCAAGCCAGGCCTTCAACCGCTCTGGCGTATAGTGTTCGCCAATCCAGGCGGCCAGCGGCAAGCCCTTGGCATCTTCCGCGGCAAAATCCAGGAACGGCTTCAGCCAGCGCTGATGCTTTTTGGGAAAATGCAGATAGGGATAGCGTGCATACTGCGCCCGCGCTGCATCCATTGCACTCCAGCTGCCGCGATGGATCAGATAAAGCGCCGCCGCGAAGCTGGTGCGGTCCTGTCCACCCGAGCATTTGAGTACGAAGGGGCGCGGGGCGCTGTCAAAGGCTTCTATCAGGCGCACCAGCATGGCGCCCGTAGGAAGCTTGCGGGAATCCAGCATGGCATCGAGATGTGCGATGCCGCGCATGTCTGCCGCCTTGGTCTCGTTCTGCCACCAGGAGAGATCGTCATTGCGGCCGCGCAGATTGATCAACGCCGCGACGCCGCGTTTCTCCAGAAAGGGACCGACGCCGCCGGCCCAAGCCTGGGCCATGCGGGCGCACTCGCCCGCAGCCACCCAATGGAAATTGTAGAGAATATCGCTGACGGGCCGCATAATGCGGCGGCTTATAGCAGAGTGGGAGTGGGGATGCGCATCTCGAAAACCGCGCTGGAACAGGGCTGGGCCTGGTCCACAGGCCTGGGCTTGATCGTGTTCCTGGCTGTGGCGGGCATGGATTTGTGGCTCAAATCGCTGACCGGGGTTTCGACCACCGATCTTCAGGGGCTTGCCACGGCCGCACAATACCGGCTCGCCTTCCATGCCTGGGCGCCTGAGCCTTATGCCGTACGGGCGGGATTCGATCTTGGCCTCGACTATCTTTTGATGCCGCTTTATGCGGCGAGTTTTTTCTTCTCCGGTGTCATCGCGGCGGAGAGTTTCACGCCCGGCAAGAGCCCCTTTCGCCGCTATGTGCTGATGGCGGCGATGGTGGCACCGGTGGCCGCCCTTCTGGACGCGATCGAGAATGGGCTGGAACTGCGCATGCTTTTGGGCGGCGCGACCGACGATCTGGCGCGCATCGCCTTCACCGTCTCCAACGCCAAGACCGTGGCGCTGACCATCGGCATGGTGCTGCTGATCGCGGCCGTGGTGGCCAAGGTGGGGATGCGCAAAGCCCGCGCCAGACCCAAGGTCGAGCCCTGAATTTCGAGTCCAAAAGGCCTGCGTCATCCGAGGCTTGACCGATAAACTTCTTTCCGTATAGTGCGCCGCTCTCCGGAGACCCTGCGTTTCCGGAAAATCTTTTTATTTCAAGGAATTAGACCATGTACGCGGTCGTCCGCACCGGCGGAAAACAGTATCGGGTTGCCAAGGATTCCATCCTCAAGGTGGAAAGCCTGAAGGGCGATGTCGGCTCCAAGCTGGTTTTGGGCGATGTGCTGATGCTGGGCGGCGACAAGCCGAAGCTGGGCGCGCCGCTGGTTGCGGGTGCATCGGTCGAGTGCGAAATCCTTGAGCACGGCCAGGGCGAGAAGGTCATCGCCTTCAAGAAGAAGCGCCGCAAGAACACCCATCGCAAGCGCGGTCACCGTCAGCACTTCACCAAGGTGAAGGTGCTCGGCATCTCCGCGGGCAAGGAATAAGCCATGGCGCACAAGAAAGCAGGCGGTTCATCGCGTAACGGTCGTGACTCGGCCGGTCAGCGCTTGGGCGTGAAGCTGTTCGGCGGCGAGAAGATCGTCGGCGGCAACGTGATCGTGCGTCAGCGCGGCACCAAATTCTGGCCGGGCGAAAATGTGGGCATGGGCAAGGACCATACGCTTTTTGCCCTGTGCGACGGTGCGGTGTCGTTCAAGACCGGTTTCAAGCGTCGCACTTTCGTATCCGTGATTGCCGCCGCGCAAAACCCGGCGACGAAGATCGCGGCAGAATAGGCGGCTGAAGACATAGGCCGCCACCAGATGGCGGCCCAAGCATGCGAGGGAGATGGTCCGCCATCTCCCTTTTTTGTTTCCCTTGCACGAGAAAAAAATGAACGGGGAAACGTCATGTCGATTTTGGAGAGTGAAAGGCTGATATTGCGGCCGCCCAGGCCCACCGACATCCAGGCGATGACGGTGTGGCTGGGCGATTTTTCGGTGTCGCGCAATCTGGCGAAGGTGCCGCATCCCTATAACGAAGACGATGCGGAGGAGTTTGTGACCCGCAATGCGCATCATCGCGATGGGCAGTATTTCTTTTCCATCACGCGTGCAGCGGATGGGTTGTTCATGGGCGGGATTGGGCTGCATCTGGAAGAGACCGGCTACGAGTTCGGCTATTGGCTGGGCAAGCCGTTCTGGGGTCAGGGCTATGCCAGCGAGGCGGCCCGCACCCTGGTGCGGTTCGCCTTCGACAGGCTGGATGCGCCCACCGTCTGGGCGGGCTGGTTTCACGACAATCCGGCGTCGGGCAATGTGCTGATGAAGCTCGGGGCACGCCACAATGGCAGCCGGATGCGCGATTGCCTGGCGCGCGGCCACAAGGTGCTGTGCCACGAGATGCTGTTGACGCGGGAAAGCTTCCTCTTGAAAAGGGCAGCTTAGGGAGCATCGGCCCCGCGAAGTTGAAGACTTCGTGTCAGGCCGTGCGACCATAAAAAGGGTTTCGGATGAAATTTCTCGATATCGCCAAAGTCTATGCCGCCAGCGGTTCCGGCGGTAACGGCTGCATTGCATTCCGGCGCGAGAAATTCATCGAATATGGCGGTCCCTATGGCGGCGATGGCGGCAGGGGCGGCGATGTCTGGGTCGAAGCGGTCGAGAATCTCAACACCCTGATCGACTATCGCTATCAGCAGCATGTGAAGGCCAAGAATGGCGAAGGCGGCAAAGGCAAGCTGATGACCGGCGCCAATGGCGACGACGCCTTGATGAAGGTGCCGGTCGGCACGCAAATCTATGAAGAAGACGGTGAAACCCTTGTGGCCGATCTCTCCGAAAGCGGCCAACGGGTGAAGCTGTTGCGCGGTGGCAATGGCGGCTTCGGTAACGCGCATTTCAAAAGCCCCACTAATCAGGCGCCGCGACACGCCAATCCCGGCCAGCCCGGCGAAGAGACGATCTTCATCCTGAAGCTCAAGCTGATCGCCGATGCGGGCCTGATCGGCATGCCCAATGCCGGCAAGAGCACGTTCCTGTCCCGCGTCTCTGCCGCACGCCCAAAGATCGCGGATTATCCTTTCACCACGCTCGAGCCGCAGCTGGGCATGGTGAAGATCGACGAGTCCGATTTCGTCCTGGCCGATCTGCCCGGTTTGATCGAAGGCGCGCACGAAGGCGTGGGCCTTGGCGACCGTTTTCTGGGCCATGCGGAACGTTGCAGCGTGATCCTGCATCTGGTGGACGGCACCGGCGATGCGGTGGCCAAGACCTACAAGACCATTCGCGGCGAATTGGAAGCCTATGGTCACGGCCTGATCGACAAGCCGGAGATCGTGGCGCTCAACAAGATCGATGCGCTTGCTAAAGCAGCGCTGACCAAGAAGAAGGCAGCGCTGGAGAAAGCCTGCGGCCATCCCGTGCATCTGCTCTCCGGCGTTTCCGGTCAGGGCGTCGATGATGTCCTGCGCGCGCTGGTCAAAGAAATCCGCAAGCGGCGTCCCGCCCAGCCCAAAGTCAAACCCGTGAAAGTGAAAGCGGTCAAACCGGCGAAAGAGAAATGGACGCCATGAGCGGCCTGTTCGCCGGCGCCAGGTTGATCGTGGTGAAGGTCGGCTCGTCGCTGCTGGTCGATGGCAAGAGCGGTCAGCTGC
>Ga0207695_10007643_pt1 | contig 13697 bp, 13 predicted proteins | sample KBSC54metaG_FD_184354 | JGI IMG/M metagenome (GOLD analysis project Ga0207695, IMG submission 184354) | Corn rhizosphere microbial communities from Kellogg Biological Station, Michigan, USA - KBS C5-4 metaG (SPAdes) (version 2) | ecosystem: Host-associated > Plants > Roots > Rhizosphere > Soil...
CGAGGCCGATAAAGGAGCCCTCGATCGAGCTGAAATTCGTGGTGAATTCGACCTTGAACAGCCGCCAGCAAACGGAGAGATTGAGCGCTACCAGTAACAGGAACGCCGGGATGTTCGATTTGAGAATTCTGCCTCTCATTCGAGAGAGGAATGGGGGCACTGTTTCAGTATAGCGGCCGGTGTTAGGCTCTCCGGCAGCCTGCCGGCCGAGCTGGCGCCCGGCAACCGGCGACAAAGATAGCCGGTGTTACCGAGGGTGTTATCCTCTCCCTCGGATGGGCACGAAGAAAGAAACGGCGCGGCGGTGGTGGGTGCGAGGGCGCGTGCAGGGGGTGGGATACCGGTATTTCGTGCAGAAGGCCGCGACGGGGCTGGGACTCACGGGGTACGCGCGCAATCTCGACGATGGGCGCGTCGAGGTGTACGCGGTCGGGACCGAGGAGAAACTGTCGCAACTCGCGGGGTGCACAAGGGCCCTATGTGGTCGGACGTGCGCGGCGTCGACGAGCAGGAAGCGCCAGTCCAGGACTATGGCTCGTTTCGAATCGAGGTATAAAGGAATGTCATGCCCGACACCGCCACGGCCCCACATATGGACGATTTGAAAGCTCTCATCCGCGAAGTCCCCGATTTCCCGAAGCCCGGAATTCTTTTCTACGACATCACCACGATGCTCAAGGACAAGGCCGGCTTCCGCGGCGTGATCGACGGCCTCAAGAACCACTATCGCGAAGCGCAGGTGGATGTCGTCCTCGGGATCGAGGCTCGCGGCTTCATCTTCGCCCCGGCGTTGGCATACGCGCTCGGCGCAGGCTTCGTCCCGGTGCGCAAGCCCAAGAAACTCCCCTGGGAAACCGTCAAAGTCACCTACGACCTCGAGTACGGCACCGACACCCTGGAGATGCACAAAGACGCCGTCGTGAAGGGCTGCCGTGTGCTCATCGTCGACGACCTGCTGGCTACCGGCGGCACTGCCTCGGCCGCCGCGCGCATGGTGCACGAGGCAGGGGGCGAAGTGGTGGGACTCGGCTTCGTCGTCGAACTGACCTTCCTCAAAGGCCGCCAGCGCCTCGCGGGCTACGACGTCTTCTCGCTGCTGCAATACGACAAATGAGCGACACCCGCCGGACCCGGGTACGGGCACTGGCCAAAATCAATCTCGACCTCCGCGTGCTCGGCAAGCGCCCCGACGGTTTCCACGAACTGCGCACCATTTTCCAAACCATCTCGCTGCACGACGCGCTCGAGATCGCCTACACGCCCGGCCGCAAGACTACAATCGATCTTTCCGACCATCTGAATATTCCCGACAATCTCGTAATTAAAGCCGCGCGGCTGGCCATGGATGCCATGCGTGCGACGGGCGCGGTCGACATGCGACTGACGAAACGCATCCCCATGGGCGCGGGACTCGGCGGAGGCTCGAGCGATGCGGCGGCTGTGCTGCTGGCCCTTCCGGCGCTCGCCGGCCGCCCGCTCGATCTGCGGAAATTGAGTGAGATCGGGCAGCAACTCGGCAGCGACGTTCCCTTCTTCCTGCTCGGCGGGACCGCGGCTGGAATCGGCCGCGGCACCGAGTTGTTCCCCTTGCCCGACATGCCTCCGAAACAGGGCGTCCTGGTCGCTCCCGGGCTCCATGTCAACACCGCCCAGGCCTATCGCGATCTTAGCCCCCATTTGACAACCGAATTACAACAAAATAAAATATTTAGTTTCCAGTCGCATACATTTGGTTGGGGCAGCGAAGAGCCTTTCGAGAACGATTTTGAAACGGTGGTCTTCGAACAGCACAGGGGTCTCGCCCTGTGGAAGAAGCGGCTGAAAAGAGCGGGTGCGTCGGTAGCTCTGATGACGGGCAGCGGTTCTGCGCTGTTCGGGTTATTCGATTCGGCTGCCGCGGCCGCCCGCGCGATGGAGTTGTTGGGTAACGAAGGAAACACGCACAGGATTTCACTGGTCAGCCGCTCGCGTTATCGCGCCACCTGGTGGAGAGCGCTGGACGGACTGATACAACCGAAAACATGGCCGCCCCGAACACGCGACGCGCGATGACTCACGACCGATTACAAATTTTCACCGGGAATGCGAATCCCGAACTGTCAAAGGAGATCTGCCATTTTCTGGGGGTCGGGGTGGAACTCGGCCGCGCCATGATCAAGCAGTTTGCCGACGGCGAGATTTACCTGCAGATCCAGGAAAACGTGCGCGGCGGCGACGTTTTCATCATTCAGCCCACCTGCACACCGGTCGACAGCAACCTGATGGAACTGCTGCTGATGATCGACGCCCTCAAGCGGGCCTCAGCGGAACGCATCACCGCAGTGTTACCCTATTATGGGTACGCCCGGCAGGACCGGAAAGATAAACCCCGTGTGCCGATTTCAGCCCGCGTTGTCGCGGGGTTGCTTGAAACCGCCGGCGCAGACCGGATTCTGTCGGTGGATCTGCACGCGGCCCAGATTCAGGGATTCTTCGATATTCCGGTGGATCACCTGTTCGCGGCGCCGGTGATGATCGACTATTTCAAGTCGCTCAATGTCCCCGATATGACGGTGGTTTCGCCGGATGCGGGTGGCGTGGAGCGCGCGCGCGCGTTTGCCAAGCGGCTCAATGCTCCGCTGGCCATTATCGACAAACGGCGCGAGGAAGCGAATGTCGCCGAAGTAATGAATGTGGTCGGCGAAGTGGTGGGGCGGCATTGCCTGCTGGTGGACGATCTGATCGACACCGCCGGTACCCTGGTCAAGGGCGCCGACGCGCTGATGGAAAAAGGCGCGTTGAGCGTGTCGGCCTGCGCCACCCATGCGGTCCTGTCCGGTCCGGCAGTCCAGCGGATCGAGGAATCGTGTTTGAAGGAAGTAGTTGTGACGAATACTATTCCGTTATCGGATGAGAAACGGAATTGCAGCCGGATCAAATCGTTGTCGATCGCACGCCTGTTAGCCCAGGCCATCCGTTCGATCCACGAAGAGACCTCGGTGAGTGTCTTGTTTATTTAAGAGGCTTTCAGCGATCAGCTAGGGCGGCGTTTGCCGGAGCTGAACGCTGATAGCTGATCGCTGAAAGCTGTTTTTGAGTTTTGACGGTACTCGAACCCACGGTAAGTCCCGAGGACACAACCCTCACGGACCCAACGGACTTCGAACCCGTATAGGAGATAGGTAAGTGAAAAAAGATATTACTGTCGCCGCCGAGGTGCGTACCTCGCGCGGTAAGAACGAAGCGCACCGTACCCGCAGGGCCGGTCTCATTCCGGCCGTCGTTTACGGCGCATTCCAGGATCCGGTCAGCGTGGCCGTCAACCCCCGCGAACTCACGAAGATTATTCGCAGCAGCACCGGCTTTAACACGATCTTTAGCCTCGCCATCGCGGGCGGCGAAAACACCCCGGTGATGGTCGTGGACCAGCAGCTCGATCCTATCCGCGGTACGCTGCTCCATGCCGACCTCAAGCGCATCGACCTCACCAAGCGCATTCGCGTCAGCGTCCCGGTGCACACCACCGGCGAGCCCGCGGGCGTCAAGGTGCAGGGCGGATTGCTCGAAATCATCACCCGTTCGATCGACATCGAATGCCTGCCGGACGAGATTCCGGAGAGCTTCACGATCAGTGTCAGCGAACTGATGATCGGCCAGAGCAAGCGCGCCAGCAACGTAGAACTTTCCGGTTCCATGAAGCTCGTCAGCGCCGCCGATTCCGTGATCGCGCACATCGTCGCCCTCCGCGCCGAAGAAGCTGCCGCAACCACCGAGGCTGCGCCGGCCGCCGAACCCGAAGTCGCCAAGAAGGGCAAGAAGGAAGAAGAAGCTCCGGCCGAAGAAAAGGGCAAGAAGAAATAGTCTTCCATGTTGCTGGTTGCCGGTCTGGGGAATCCGGGCGAGGAGTACGCGCTCTCGCCCCACAACATGGGTTTCCTTACGGTGGACCGGCTGGGCGAGCGGCATGGCATTCGCATCACCCGAAAAGATTCCAAGGCGCTCGTGGGCGTGGGCGAAATCGACGGGCATCCGGTGATGTTGGCCAAACCTCAAACGTATATGAACCTCAGCGGCACATCGCTCGTGCCGTTGATGGAAAAACACTGCATCGAACTCAGCCGGCTCATCGTGGTGTATGACGAGTTGGATCTGGGATGGATGGCGCTGAAGATCAAGCCGAAGGGTTCGGCTGCCGGCCACAATGGCATGAAAAGTGTTATCGGCAGTCTGAAGACCAACGAGTTTGTAAGGGTTCGGTTGGGAGTGCATCCCGGCCATCCGCTGAAAAGCGGGCAGGATTATCTGTTGGCGCCGGTAAAGCGCTCGCAGATGAAGGAATTGGACGAGTTCATCGACTATGCAGCCGATGCGGTTCGTTCAATAATTGCCGAGGGCGTCGAAAAGGCCATGACGAGATTCAATCGTCGCGCCCCTGGCTTAAATGAAGAGGAAGAATGACTAGGATTTACGAAGAGCTGTTCATCGTGAAACCCGATGCGGCCGAAGAGGAAGTCGATGCGTTGATCGAGCAGTTGAAAACGCAGTTGACCAATCTGGGCGCAACGGTAGACAAAGTCGATAAGTGGGGCAAGCGCCGGCTGGCCTACAGGGTGGATAAGTATCGCGAAGGCACCTACGTGCTGTTCCAGTTCACCGCGTCACCCGAATCGGTGAAGGAATTCGAGCGCCGTCTGCGCGTCGCCGATGTGGTGTTGAAGTTCCTGACCGTCCGCATCGATGAGACGCTGAAGCGTCTCGACAAGCGGAAGAAGGAACGCGACAAGCGCGCGGCCAAGCGTGCTGCCGCGGCGCCCGCCGGTCCTGCACCGGCCCAACCATCTCTGGCACAGCAAATGACCGAATCGCCGGCGGTAATGCCCGGCGTGCCGAAGGAGGCTTAACCCATGGCGGAATCTAAAGGAAGACCAGGCAGTGCGGGGCAGCGTCCCACCGGCGGTGACAAGGCTGTTGCCACTCAGAAGAAACAATATTTCCGGCGCAAAAAGGTTTGCCGTTTCTGCGTCGAGAAAATTGACGACATCAACTATAAAGACGTGAAGATGCTGCACGCCTTCGTCGCCGAGCGGGGCAAGATTATTCCCCGCCGCATTTCGGGCGTGTGCGCGCCGCACCAGCGCCGCCTCACGGATGCCATCAAAAAGGCGCGGAACATCGCGCTGCTGCCGTTCGCGGCGCAGTTCTAGGGTAGGAGGAAATTTGCAATGGAAGTCATTCTTAGAGAAGACATCGAAAAATTGGGCAGTCGGGGCGAAGTGGTAAAGGTCGCTCCCGGTTACGCCCGCAATTTCCTGCTGCCGAAGAAACTGGCCGTCGCCGCCACCGCATCCAACAAGAAGATCGTCGAACAGGAACGCCAGTCGCATCTGCGCAAGGAAGCCAAGCTGCAAGGCGAGGCGCAGGATCTGGCGAAGTTGATGGACGGCGTCACCGTCACCATCAGCCAGAAGTCCGGCGAAAACGATCAACTGTTCGGATCCGTTACCTCGAAGGACGTGGCCGATGCTTTGGCCGCGAAGAACTTCACCATCGATCGCCGCAAGATCCAGTTGGACGAGCCTATTAAGCAATTGGGCGAGTTCAAGGTCCCGGTGAGACTCCACAAAGACGTCACTGCGGAAATCACCGTAGTGGTCGCCAAAGAAGAGTAGGCCAGGCGGTTTCGCTGTCGTACTTATGATGCGTCAGCCTGCAGTTTTCTTGGCGCATGGTTCCCCGATGTCCGCGTTGGGCGGCGACGATCACGCCGCCGCCCTTCGTGCTTTCGGAAGCGGCATCACGGGCATGCGGGCCATCCTCATCGTTTCCGCCCACTGGCAGGTTTCCCGTCCGCTGCGCGTGACCGCCTGGGAGAGCGCTCCCCTGCTTTACGACTTCGGCGGATTCTCTGAAGAGTTATACAAGGTGACTTATCCTGCGCCCGGCGACCCGGCGCTGGCTGCTCGCGTGGCTCGTACGCTCGTGGCCGAAGACCAGGCTTGCCGCTTCGAGCGGGAGCGCGGACTGGATCACGGCGCGTGGGTTCCGCTCCGGCTGGCCTGGCCGGAAGCTACGGTGCCGGTCTTGCAGCTTTCGATGCCTTTTGTGGATCCGCAGGACATGTTCCGCGTAGGTCGTGCGCTGCGGCCGTTACGCGACGACGGGTTCGTGGTGGTGGGCAGCGGCGGCATCGTGCACAATTTGCGGAAGGTGAAGCTGCAGGATAAGAATGCGCCCGTGGACGATTGGGCGGTTGAATTCGACTCGTGGGTGGCTCAGCAGGTGGAAGCGCGCAACCTGGATTCACTCTTCGCTTATAAGTCCGCCGGTCCCCACGCGCGGATCTCGGTGCCCACGACTGAGCACTTCGATCCCCTGTTTATTACGCTGGGGGCGGCGTTCGCGGGGGAAGCGGTCGAGCCTATCTTCGAAGGGTTTCAGTACGGGAATTTATCGATGCGGAGTTTTTCGTTTAGAGCGTGAAACAGCGGCCGAGCTAGCGCTCGGCAACCGGCGACAAGATCGCTGATGTTACTGGCTCACCTCGAGCACGATATTCCAAAGGTACTCCACGTATTTCTCCACTGCGCGGATCCCGATCCGCTCGTTATCGCTGTGGGCCGTGCCCAAGGCGCCTTCGCCTGCCGGGACCGCCGGACCGAGGCCGTACGCCTGGACGCCCTTGGCCCGTAACTGCGCATTATCCGTCGCGCCGGTCAGCATGCTCGGCAGCGTGGGCGCATCGTAAAGCCGGCGGCCGACCTTCTCCAGCGCCCGATACATGGCCGTGTCCAGCCGCGACGGCGCCGAGGTGGGACGGTATGCCGCTCCGGGCTGTATCTCCACCGAAGGGTCGCCGATCACCCGCTTCAGCTCGGCCAGGAACTTCGTCATATCCTCATCGGGTAGCGCACGGATGTCCAACTCCGCCTCTGCCTCCGACGGGATCACGTTGCGCCGGAATCCGCCTTTAATAATCGTCGGCACCACCGACGTTCGCAGGATCGAGTAGTGGCCCGGATCGTGGTCGCGGAAGTAGCGATCCGCCTCCGCCAGTTTCGCCGGATCGAGCACATCCTTGTAGCGCGCCGCTTCTTCCGGCGGCGCAATCGCAGCCATGCCCTGGAAGTACGCCCGGGTCGTCTCGTTCAATCGGACCGGCGTCTGCCACGTGCCCGCGCGCGCCACCGCCTGCGCCAGATGGACGATCGGATTGTCCGGCGTGGGGCGCGAGCCATGCCCCGCTGTCCCGTGCGCCACGAGTTTGACGCCGCGCGGAGCCTTCTCGGTTGTGGCCACGAGCACGTGATGCACCTTGCCGCTCTGCTCGAGCGTCGAGCCGCCTTCGGCCAGGGCGAATTCGGCCTCGATCTCGGGCCAGTGCTCCTTCACCATGAAGTCGACGCCCACGCTGGGAGTGCCTTCCTCGCCGGCTTCGGCCAGGAAGATCACGTCGCGATTCAGCTTCACATGCATGCGCTGGAGCAGGATCAGCACCATGATGTCCGCCAGCACGTCCGGTTTATCGTCGCTGGCGCCGCGCGCGTAGATGAAGCCGTTCTTGCGCACGGCCGCGAACGGGTCCACGCTCCACTTCTCGCGCTGCACGCCGACCACGTCCGTGTGTCCCATCAGGAGAAGGGGCCGCTGCGACCCGTTGCCTTTGATGCGCGCCACCAGGTTGGCCCGTGCCGGGTCGAGCGCAAACAGCTTGCACGGGATGCCCTCGCGCTCCAGCATCGTCTGGATCGCCTTGGCCATTTTCGTTTCGTTGCCCGGAGGGTTGCTGCTATCGATCTGCAGCAGCGTGGTGAAGCGCTCCTGAATTTCCGCGGACAGCTTGTTCCAGTCGACTGGATAGCGCTGCTGCGCGGCGGCACCGGTAGCGCACAATAGCAGGCAGGCAAGCAATCTCATAGAGGTATGTTGCCATGCTTCTTGCGCGGCATCGTGTCGACTTTGGTTTCGAGCATACGCAGCGCGCGGATCACCCGCGGTCGCGTTTCGCGGGGCTCGATCACGTCGTCCACGTACCCGCGCTCGGCCGCCACGAAGGGGTTGGCGAACCGCTCGCGAAACTCTTCGATCTTCTGTTGCCGCACCGCGTCTTTGTCCTGCGCCGTGGCCAGCTCGCGGCGGTATACGATGTTCACCGCGCCTTCGGGACCCATCACCGCGATCTCCGCCGTGGGCCAGGCCAGGTTCACGTCCGTGCGGATGTGCTTCGAGCCCATCACGCAATACGCGCCGCCGTAAGCCTTGCGCGTGATCACCGTGATCTTCGGCACGGTCGCCTCCGCGTACGCATAGAGCAGCTTGGCGCCGTGCCGGATGATGCCGCCGAACTCCTGCTCCGTGCCCGGCAGGAAGCCTGGCACGTCCTCGAACGTGAGAATCGGGATGTTGAAGGCATCGCAGAATCGCACGAACCGCGCGCCTTTTGTGGACGACGCAATGTCCAGGCAGCCCGCCAGGAATGCCGGCTGGTTGGCGACCACTCCGATCGGCCGCCCGTCCATGCGGGCGAACCCGACCACGATGTTCTTCGCCCAGTGCTCGTGTACTTCGAAGAAATCGCCCTCGTCCACCACGCGATGGATGACGTCCTTGATGTCGTAGGGCAGGCTGGAGTCCGCGGGGACGACCGTGTCTAAGGCGGCGTCCATGCGGTCTATGGGATCGGCTGTGGTGCGCCGAGGCGGATCCTCGCGGTTGTTCTGCGGCAGGTAGCCGAGCAACTCGCGGATCATGCGCAGGCAATCGGCATCGTCGGCGGCGGTGAAATGGCCGACGCCGCTGACGGAATTGTGAGTGGCGGCCCCGCCCAGCTTTTCCTTAGTGACGTCCTCGTGCGTGACCGTTTTGATCACGTCGGGCCCGGTCACGAACATGTAGCTGGTGTGGTCCACCATGAACACGAAGTCGGTAATGGCCGGCGAGTAGACCGCCCCGCCCGCGCACGGTCCCATAATGGCCGAGATCTGCGGCACGACTCCGCTGGCCAGGGTGTTGCGGAGGAAGATGTCGGCATACCCGGCGAGGGAAACGACGCCCTCCTGGATGCGCGCGCCGCCGGAATCGTTCAGCCCGATGACGGGCGCGCCGGTCTTGAGGGCGAGGTCCATGATCTTGCAGATCTTCAGCGCGTTGGTTTCGGAGAGCGAGCCGCCGAAGACGGTGAAGTCCTGCGCGAAGACGTAGACCAGGCGGCCGTCGATCCGCCCGTAGCCGGTGATGAAGCCGTCGCCGGGGACGTTCTGGTCTTCCATGCCGAAGTCACGGCAGCGATGCGTGACCAGCTTGTCCATCTCTTCGAAGGAGGCCTCGTCGAGCAGCAGTTCGATGCGCTCGCGGGCCGAGAGCTTTCCTTCTTTATGCTGGCGCTCGCGGCGCTCGGGTCCTCCGCCTTGCTCGGAAGCGGCATGGCGGCGGCGCAGTTCTTCAAGCCGGTTCATCGGCACTATTGTACGAGTTCGAAGCGTCCGTCCGGCAGAAGATAGTATTTCCGTCCGCGCCACTGTATGGTGTTGCCGAAGAAGCCGCCGATCCAGCAGAGGAAGCTGGCGATGTCCTGCACCGGCACCAGCCACCAGAGTCGCGGCGCTAGCCGGTCGTGCAGCGCGTGGCCGGCCGTAGCCCAACCGGCGATCGCGCGGAAGACCGCGGTCAGTGCGGCCACCGGCCACCATTCCGGCTTTACGGCTAGCAGGAGGAACGCGAGCGGCAAGGGATTCGTGAAGAGTTGGCCGACATATCCCCACGGCCGCGAGCGCCGGGTGCTGCGATTCCAGCGGAGGCGATGGCGCAGGTTCGCCGCCAGTGCCTGCGCACCGATGCGATGTTCGATCACATAAGAAGAAAGGATAACGCCGTGCCCCTTCCCGGCTGCGAGTTTGCCCATGACGAAGTCTTCGGCCAGATAGTCCTTCACGGCGTCGAAGCCGCCGATATCGGCCAGCACTTCGCGGCGCGCCACGATGGTCGGTCCGAGAGCGAACTTCATGCCGTCCAGCATGCGCGCCACCAGCACGCCGCCGATGAACTCGGTGTTCAGCCCGACGGCTTCCATCGTGCTCCAGAAGCTGCGGCCCGGGACGGCGCGATACGGGCAGGTGGCCAGGCCGACTTGCGGGTCCTGGAATTCGGCAGCGATGGTGGTCAGCATCGCGGGAGTCACACGGATGTCGCTGTCGGCCATGACGATGAGGTCGTAGCGCGCGGCGGACAGCATCCGGTCCAGGCTGTACACCTTGGCATTGGCATACGGCGGCTCTCCCGTAATCAGCAGTTGCGACGGGACGGCCGGATACTCCGCGCGCAAGTGCTCCACCAGGGGAATCGCCGGGTCCTGGGGACTGCGGACGGCGAACAGCATCTCGAAGTCGCCGTACTTCTGCTCGAAGAAACTCCGGAGGTTCTCTTCCAGGCCATCGTCGATTCCCGCCAGCGGCTTCAGGACGCTGATCGGCGGCGTGCCCTGCAGCGGCCCGGGCCTGACCGCCCGATAGCGTACTGCTGCAACGATCGTCAGGACGCAGTACACCACCGACCCGGTCACCAGCGCCAGAAGAAAAAGGGCGAGCACCTCCTCAATGTAGCAACCCTGGACAGGCGTTGACGCGTTTCATACCAAAATATCTCTTTTGTAATCAGCATTCCTTCTCCTTTCTTACCGAAAATGCTAGAACCTGGCCGGTAGTATGAGGTTGAGAGATGACCGCGTAAGCGGAAATCACTTAATTACAGATGCCAACCGATCCGATTATCATCGTCATGTCCGCAATGTGGATCTTAGCTCTGCTGAAGTAGCAATCGCGCACCACAGGCGCGTAAATACCTGGAAAAACCCTCTTTTGGGGGTAGACCATTATTAGGTGAAAGCTGATACTATTCTTTGGGGATTCCTTCTGGATATATCCCCAAAGAATCATTCAGCGTTTCAAACTCAGAGGGCGGAGCTAACTTTTCTTGAGAACAGCCGGCGTTTTCGCCTGTTGCGTACTCTTATTCCCGCTCATCGGTACCGTGTCTCCAGACGGTCCGCCTCACAGGGCGAAGCCCCTGACCCCCGGGCCGGCAAAATCGCCGCTCTGGCTCGAACTCCGTAGTCAACTCACCCGCGGCAACCAATACTTCTACCAAGGGCGGTTCGACCAAGCTAATCAGGTATTTACCTCTGTTTATGCGCAATCGCAATCAGCCCGCTTTCCGGATTTGTCGGCCCGCGCGGGCGGCAATATCGGAAGCTGCCAGTTCGCCCGCCACCAGTACCAAAGCGCCCTCCGCACCTTCCTCGAAGCCCGCGCCCTGGCCGTGAAAATCTCGGACTGGAGCGAGACCGCCGCGCTCGACACCAACATCGCGTCGCTGTACTCCGAGATGGGCAACCTCGATACCGCCGCCAGTTGGATGCAAGGCGCCCTGGAGCGGATGAGCGGACCCGACCGCACCCAGCATCTGCCCGAGGTCCTCATCCAGTTGGCCACCCTCCGCGCGCGCCAGGGACGCATGGCCGAAGCCCGCGACCTGTTCCGCCGCGGAATCGACGGCGCGGACAAGCTCGGCAACCTTAACCTGTACAGCATCGGCTGGAATCGCCTGGGAGAGGAATACCTCAAACGGGACGACTTGGCGGCGGCCGAACCGGCCTTCCTGGAAGCCTACCGGGTGCGGAAGTTGAACCACCTGCCGCTCGACAGTTCCTACCGCAATCTCGGCCGTCTGCGAATGATGCAGGGCGACCTCGTTTCGGCTTCCCACCTGCTGGACCGCTATGTGGAACTGGCCGAGCGCCCCAATGGTCCCCTGCCTGTCTGGGATGTGTACCACTCGCGCGGGCGGGTCCGGCTGGCGCAGGGCCGGCTGCCCGAAGCGCTGGCCGACCTCCGTGTGGCCGTCCGGCTGGCGCGCGCCTGGCGATGGTCCGCCGTGGCGAACGATGCCGGACGCCAGGGCGCGGAGGCCATGCTCGATCAGGTCCACGCGGCCTTCATCGAAGCCGGCAACCGGCTGTACCTGCAGACTCACGATCCTTCCCTGGTACGGGAGACCTTCGAAGTCGCGGAGGAAAATCGCGCCGCCAGCCTGCGCGCGTTGGCCTCCGCGCCGCGGGCCGAAACGCTGCCGTCCGCCTATTGGGAAGCGCTGCTCCGTCTGCAACGCGCCGAAGTGGAAGCCTTGCGGACCTCGACCCCCGCCGCGCAAGAGGCCGCAGTCGGAGCGCGCGCCGACCTGGCCCGCCTGGATGCCGCCGAATCGCCGGCCGCCGTTCCCAACGACGCCTCCGGTCTGGCCGGCCGTCTGCAGGCTGCCCTCGACTCCCGGTCCGCCCTGCTCAGCTTCGAGTTGGGCGATTCCATCTCGTGGATGTGGGCCGCCGACCGCGCCGGCATGGACCTGTACGTGCTGCCGCCCCGGCGCGAAATAGAAGACCGCATCGCGGTCGTTACCCAGTCGCTGCGCGAGGGCCGCCAGGATGCGATGGTTTCCGGGTCGGCACTCTACCGCGTCCTGTTCGGACGCCTAGCCCCGCGTTTTCAGCAGAAGACCCGCTGGCTCTTGGCGCTTGAGTCGGGCCTGTTCGACCTGCCCCTGGCGGCCTTGCCCGTGCTGTCCGCCGGCCGCCGCCCCGTCTTCCTGGTGGAGCGCCACAGTCCCGTCCTGATTCCCGGCGCGGCCTATTGGGTCGATTCGGTTTCGCGCCACGATCCCCGGCGGCCTGCCCCGGTTTTCGTCGGCATCGGCGATGCCATCTACAACCGGGCCGATCCGCGCCGCCCGGCGGCCCAACCCCCGCTGCCGCCGGCTTCCCGGATGTTGACCGCATGGGCTGCTACCGAAGTGTCTGGTTTGGCGCTGCCGCGTCTGGTGGCCAGCGCGACTGAATTGGACGCGTGTGCCCGGGCCTGGAACGGCGACGGCGTACTCTTGGAAGGCGCCGAAGCCTCCCGTGCCCGTCTGGAAGATCAGCTCAAAAAAAATCCGGCGGTTGTCCATTTTGCCACCCATTTCGTCGCATCCGCCGACGGGTCCGCTTCCGGCCTGATCGCGCTCAGCCTCGATCGGCGCGGCGAAACCGAACTGCTGTCGCCCGAGGAAATAGCCCATTGGAAGGTCAATGCCGGGCTGGTCGTTTTGAGCGGTTGCCATTCGGCACAAGGGGCGGTGGCCCCCGGCACCGGCCTGCTCGGATTGACACGCGCGTGGCTGGCCGCCGGCGCGCGCAACGTGATCGGGAGCCGCTGGAGCACGCCCGACGATACCGGCCCTCTGTTCAGCGCGCTTTACCGAAATCTGCGCGGGCCGCAGCATCCCGACACCGGCGAAGCCCTGCGGCGCGCACAAGTGGAAATGATTCGCTCGGGAGGTTGGCGGGCGAACCCGCAGTATTGGGCCGCCTATTTGACCGTCGGTACTCCCTGGCAGATGGAGGGAGAATGAGCGATTCGCTGCCGTCCTTCTTCCCCCAATCCAATCCCGCTGCGCCCATCGATTCGGCCGCCTGCGTGGATCTGGTGAGCCGAATCCAGTCGGGCGATCCTTCCGGCATGGAAGACTTGTACCGGATCTTTGCCACGGGGATCCGGTTCTACCTTTGCCGCCATCTCGGCTCACAAGACGTAGACGACAAGGTTCACGACGTCTTCATCGTGATCCTGCAATCGTTGCGGCGCGGCGACCTGCGCGAACCTGAGCGGCTGATGGGTTATGTGCGAACGGTC
>Ga0207695_10007644_pt1 | contig 13696 bp, 10 predicted proteins | sample KBSC54metaG_FD_184354 | JGI IMG/M metagenome (GOLD analysis project Ga0207695, IMG submission 184354) | Corn rhizosphere microbial communities from Kellogg Biological Station, Michigan, USA - KBS C5-4 metaG (SPAdes) (version 2) | ecosystem: Host-associated > Plants > Roots > Rhizosphere > Soil...
AGAAAATCGTTGGTAGTGGGTTGCTGGACATTGGGATTATTCATCTCATTATTTTAATCTGAGAAGGTGCAACGACTAAGTATATTTGGGAAATAAACTATTCTCGGTAGCATACTTGTCTTAAATAAACGATTATAAAATTTACTCCCGCATGACGAAATCAGTAGCAGCGCACAGTGATCGATACTTTATAATCAACAAGCCATGCAATATGGTATCTCAATTTGTAAGTCCTCACAAAGTTGGGCTATTGGGAGATATTCACTATACGTTTCCTGATGGAACACATGCGATAGGAAGGCTGGATAATAATTCTGAAGGATTACTTATTTTAACAACGAATAAAAAGGTAACACAGTTATTATTTTCGGGCAAAACGCAACATAAAAGAGTTTACCTGGTTCAGATAAACAACTTATTAAGTAAAGAAAATCTTCAGCGATTGAGAAATGGAGTTTCGATCCGGATAGAAGGTGGTCAAAATTATGTAACCCCCGCATGTGAGGTAAAGATTGTCGAAGATCCTTCAATAATCTATTCGCAAATTCAAGCGACCAAACAATATGGGCCATGTACCTGGCTTTTAATAAGTTTATATGAAGGGAAATACCGGCAGGTACGAAAGATGATCAACGCCCTACACCATCGTTGCAAAAGGTTGATACGTGTTAGCATTGAAGATTTAAATTTAGGTGCTCTTCCTGCCGGAGGGGTGCAGGAAATTGATGAGGATGAGTTTTTTAAAAAATTGCATATTGTACCTTAATAAAGTTCCATTAATGGTCGTTTAATTTCATTCCCCTCTTCTGAAACTCTTTCCAGTTAAGGTATTCATCTCCTACCCTGTGTTCAACCATGGTGATGCAATTTGTAACAGGACATATCAACTGGCAAAGATTACAGCCAACACATTCTTCTTCTTTTATTGCGTAAGTCTCATGTGGATTTCCTTGAACAAGACTTACCCGAAAAGGGGACCTTATTGGTGATTTCATTTTGAGACATTATTGACAAAAATTGGAATTATTAATTTACATGTTCATCAGCAATCGATATTGCTTCGCTTATTATGGCAAGACCTTCGTCGATTTGCTTTTCGTTTATGCATAACGGTGGAGCTATGAAAATGTAATTCCATCTAACAAAAGTATACATACCGAGTTCTCTTATTTTAGCAGCCACTTTACTCATTACAACCATTTCGTCAGGCTTAGCGTTGAAAGGCGCCATTGGCTCTTTGGTTTCCTTGTTTTTTACTAATTCGAGACAACCTAATAAGCCGGTATTTCTCCAATCACCGATGCTCGGATGTTTTGCCTTCAGCCCCTCAATTTTATTATCCAAATATTTTTCCATTGCCACGCAATTTTCGATGAGGTTATCTTCTTCATAGATTTTTAAAACTTCTAATGCAGCCGCACAGCATACTGGATGCGCTGAATAAGTAAGACCAATAGAAAGGTAGACATCATCAAACTTTGAAGCAATTTTATCGGACACCATTAAACAACCAAATGGCAGGTAACCGCAAGTCAATCCTTTCGCCATTGCAATCATATCGGGAACTATATCATGGTTTTGGAAGCCAAACCATTTACCCGTGCGGCCAAAGCCACTCATTACTTCATCCATTATCAAAAGAATACCGTTCTTACTGCATAGTTCTCTTACCTTTTTCAAATAGCCTTTTGGATATTGCATACACCCGGAGGAACCTGATTCCCCTTCCAATAAAATAGCTGCAATATTGCTCGGTCCTTCATAAGCGATTACACGTTCCAGTTGTGCCACACTCTCCTTTAATAAATTTTCTTCTCCGTATTCCCACCGGTATAAATAAGGGAGATCAAAATGAACAAAATTGGTAGCCTGTTGAGAATCTACTGCAAGCTTTCGCGGATCGCCGCTAGCTGTCATGGCTGCATTTGTGGAACCGTGATATGACTTATAACGAGACAAGATTTTATGCCTGCCTGTATAAAGCCTTGCCAGCTTAATCGCATTTTCAATTGAGTCTGCACCACCTAAAGTGAAGAAAGCTTTATTAAGATCGCCGGGGCAAATTTCTGCAAGCTTCTTTCCAAGCTCTCCACGGGCTTTTGTAACGCACGATGGCGTAACATAACTCACTTGTTGCATCTGTTTCATAACTGCATCGGTTACACGCTGATCGCCATGGCCAATATTAACATTCATCAAGCCAGATGAAAAATCAATATAACGTTTATCATCATAGTCATACAGGTAAACACCTTCGGCCCGTTTTACTGCAATTGGGTTTGTGCCTTTTTGTTTGCTCCAGGAAAAGATGGTGTAGTCCTGGTTGTTTTGGATTATTGCAGTTGCTTCTGATTTGGGTGGTACAATTTTTTCGAGAGTTTCCATATCCATTTTATTTAGTTGTAATTTAAATCGGCACTTATTATTTTCCAGTTTTAAAACCAATTCTTTTTCTTTCGATCCATTCCTTTTCTTTCAATTCCTTATCAACTTTATCATCCATTAAATTTTCTAATGCGGTGTAGATAGCATTCAGTTGTACGTCGTGTTCGCCTATATGCTGCCTCAATTCCTCCATTTTTTTCGATAACGTTTCATAAGTAAAAATATATTTTCGCATGGAAACAAAGGCACGCATGATAGCAATATTCATCGCAATTGCTTTACCAGAGTTTATAATGCCGCTTAACATTGCTAATCCCTGTTCTGTAAAGGCAAAAGGATTATATTTAGAATGTTCTCCTCTCTTTAAGGTGCCAAATTGGCTTCTTAAAGACTGATACTCTTCCGATGTTAATTCAAATAAAAAATCTTCAGGAAACCGACCTATATTTCGACGCACTTGCCTTTTTAAATAATTTGTTTCCACTTCGTACAAGTTAGCTAAATCAAAATCCAGCATTACTTTTTGGTCACGAACAACATAAATCTTTTTAATGATCTTTTCGTCAGGTAAATCAATTGGCGCATGTTTTTTTGCTTTAGGCATATTTACTAATTGCGTATTTACTTAACAGTTTTAAAACCTATTCTTTTTCGATTAATCCATTCTCTTTCTTTCAGTTCTTTATCAACTTTATCGTCCATTAAATTTTCTAATGCGGTGTAGATAGCATTGAGTTGTACGTCGTGTTCGCCAAGATGCTGTTTTAATAATTGAATTTGTTCAATAATTCCGCTGTATTGCAGTGCCGCTTTTTTTAACTCAATAAATGCTCTCACAACAGCAATACTCATTTTGATTGCCCTGTCGCTTTTTAAGATGCTGGCAATCATCGTGACTCCATGTTCGGTGAAGGCTAATGGTGGTGAACTTGTTTTTCTTTTCGTTTGGGATGCGGTCGCATTTTGCGACATCATCTTTTTATCTGATTGAAAATCAGTGATATAGTCAGATGATATCACAAATTGTGATACCATCTCTTTCCATTCTTCAGCAGTTAATATAAACATGAAGTCTTCCGGAAAACGATCAAGATTTCTTTTTACAGCCTGGTTGAGAGATCTGGTCTCGACCTCATATAAATCGGCCAAATCAAAATCCAGCATCACTTTTTGTTCACGAATAACATAAATTTTTCTGATGATTTTTTCATCAACTTTTATAGTCTGAATATTCTTCTTTTGTTTGGCCATATTATTTCCCATTAATCATCTTAATAAATAATTCAATTAACTCATCCAGTTAACTCCTGCTTCCGGATTCCATTTCACTGTTGACTTCTTCAACTTTGTCCAAAATTCAATTGAACTTTTACCTGTGATATCTCCAACTCCAAATTTACTTTCGTTCCAGCCACCAAAAGAAAATGGTTCTCTCGGAACAGGCACGCCAACATTTACACCAATCATTCCTGCACTCGCCCTATCAATAATGTATCGGGCCATTCCTCCATTTTGTGTAAACACACTTGCCGCATTTCCGTAAGGATTTGCATTTTCAATTGCCAAAGCTTCATCAACATTTTTTGCCCGCATAATACTTATAACAGGTCCAAAGATTTCTTCTTTCGCAACAGACATTTCAGGCGTTACATAATCAATAACTGTTGGCCCCACATAGGTGCCATTTTCCTTTCCTTCCACTTTTACATTCCTTCCATCCAGTAGAATTCTGGCTCCCTGTTGCTCAGCTTCCGTTATATATTTTTCAATCCTATCTTTTGATTGTTTATTAATAACAGCTCCGAGGTTTTTACCAGGAACTATTTTCATCGCTTCATCACATATCTTATCAATAATAGCATCAACATTACCTACGCCAACCATTGCGCTTGCTGCCATACAACGCTGACCTGCACAACCGCTCATGCTTGCTGCAACATTCTGCGCTGTCATATCAGGAATTGCATCCGGCAAAACCAACAAATGATTTTTTGCACCGCCCAAAGCCAAACATCTTTTGTAATTATGAGTTGCTCTTTGATAAACAATTTTGGCAACTTTTGTTGAACCAACAAATGACACGGCTTCAATCCCGGGATGATCGCAAATGGCTTCCACAATTTCGCTATCACCATTTACAATATTAAAAACACCATCAGGCAAGCCAGCTTCCTTTAATAATTCTGCCAGCTTTCCTGCACTTAACGGAACTTTTTCAGAAGGTTTTAAAATCATACAATTACCCAAAGCAATAGCATTCGGAATTGTCCAGTTAGGAACCATGTTTGGGAAATTAAATGGAACGATAGATGCAACGATTCCCAACGGTACATGTTCAATCCTGCATTCAACTCCACGGCTTACTTCTAAAACTTCACCGCCTATAAGCTGCGGTAATGAACAGGCAAATTCAGTTAATTCAATACTCTTTTGAATCTCCGCGATAGATTCGCCAATGGTTTTGCCATTTTCTTCCGAACATAATTCTGCTAAAGACTGTAAATTTTTTTCCAACAAGCTTCTATACCTGTAAAAAACCTGCACTCTTTCTTTTATCGGGGTCTTACTCCATGCTGCAAATGCTTTCTTCGCCGCTATAACTGCTGCATCAAGATCCTGGTAAGAAGATAAACCAACTTTTGACAGCGGAGCGCCATCTATTGGAGAGATTATTTCCAGGTATCTTTCAGATGAGGGATTTATAAAATTACCATCGATAAAATTTATAACGTTGTTGTATTTCATATACTTACTAATTTTTTCAGGCATACTTTTGGTAAAACAAAAGTTTTACCAGCCAGATGCTTATGTATTGTAAATTTATTTCTTATAGAAAACAAAATATCTTAATCGAATTTTTATTTTGAATATGCCAGGCCGGAATTTAATTCTTATTTTATTCTTTTTCGCTAAACTCCATTCCTATGAAGGTTGCAGTTCTAATAAAAACAACGTTATCATACCTTGCAAAGAATATGATCTTGAAAATCCGAAAATTTTAAAACTGGGCGATGCACTTTCAGAAATTTCCGGTATTTGTTTTTACCCCAAAGATAGCAGTGTCTTCGCCATATCAGACGACAATGGAAATCTATATAAAATTCATTTAGATAAAAATTTCCTTATAACTGAATGGAAGTTCGATAAACCGGGCATGGATTTCGAAGAAGTTTTTTTACATGACAATACGTTTTATGTTTTACAAAGTAACGGCAATGTGGTAACGATCAATTTTTCGGAAAAGGGTGATACTATTTTTAACCGAAGAAGTGTTTTTCCCGGCAGTGATAGAAATAAAAATGAATTTGAATCTATGTATTATGATGATCTTTATAACGGGTTAATTGTTCTTTGCAAAGATTGTGAAAATGATAAAAAAAATGATGTATCTGCCTGGGATTTTGACCCTTCAAACGATCGTTATTCACCATCTCAATTTTCGCTAAATGTAAAAACGATAGCTGAAAAATTAGGCACGGAAAAATTAAAATTGAAGCCATCTGCCGCTGCAATTAACCCGTTAACCAAAGATGTTTGGATACTGGCATCTGTCAACCAGTTATTAATTGTTACTGATAGGAAAGGCAACACCAAAGAGGTTTACACCTTAAATCCTGTTATCTTTAAGCAGCCTGAAGGAATTACGTTTACGCCCTGGGGTGATCTGCTGATCTCCAACGAAGCAGTTGACAAATATGGAACCGCGGACTTGTTAATTTTTAACCCAAAAAGAAAAAGCTGATGCGAAAAGGTATCCAACTTTTTGTGTTGTTTATTTTTATCTGCTGCCTTGGTTATGCCCAATCAGATTCCATTGAAGCACGCATTATTCTCATTGGCGACGCCGGAGATCTTAACTATGGAAGAGAACCTGTTGTAGATGCGGCCCGCGACCTTATTCCACTTAATAGCAAAACTACCGTGATCTATTTGGGCGATAACATATATGATCATGGGCTTCCGGATGATGATGACCCGGGATATGCTGCCGCAAGAGCCGTAATAGATTCACAAATAAATATTGTAAAAGGTACCGATGCAAAAATTGTATTCATCCCAGGTAACCATGACTGGAACAATGAAGATCCGAATGGCCTTGAAATAGTAAACCGGCAAGACAGGTATATCAATTCAAAAGGAAAAAATATAGAATTTTTGCCGAAAGATGGATGCCCCGGCCCTGAAGAATACAGCATTAGTAAAGACGTTGAATTAGTAGTATTCGATAGCCAATGGTTTATAAGAAAACCAGGCGACCGGCCAGGTATTGAGTCCGACTGCGCGTACAAAACACCAGAACAATTTTATAATGAACTCGAAGATATCTTAAACAGGAATTCTAAGAAGCTAATTATACTTGCGGGTCATCACACATTGAAGAGTTATGGAATTCATGGCGGATATTTCCGGTTAAAACAACATATTTTCCCCTTCACAGAAATGAATCCAAAACTGTGGATTCCATTACCCGTTATTGGTTCTTTATATCCCATTGTGAGAGGAATATTTGGTACTCCGGAAGATTTGCATTACCCGGCTTACGCCAATATGATAAACAAGATAGAAGATATTACAAAAGGTCATCCTAACATAATTTTCGTAGCGGGACATGAACATACTCTTCAACTTATTAAAGACTCCAGCCATTATTATATAGTAAGTGGCGCGGGTTCAAAGAGCACGAGAGTTTCTCCTAGCAAACAAACAGAGTACATCGGCCAATCTTTCGGATTTGCGAACCTCGACATATCAAAGAATAAAAATGTACATGTCGATTTTTACGCTGTAAACAACGATTCGGTTCATCATAGTTTTTCGAAAAATCTTTTTAATTTTTCATCAATCGAAAAAGAACCCGGCGATTCTTCCAATGTACCCCAATCAGTGCCAATAGTAAAGTTCCAGGATAGCGTGAAAGTTGCGGTTAATAAGCAATACGCAAAAATTTCATCCTTTCGCGAAATTATTGCCGGCAAAAATTACCGAAAAGAATGGAGCACTCCTGTTCATTTAAAAGTTTTTAGAATCAATCAGCAATATGGGGGGTTCAAAATATTAAGCTTTGGGGGAGGCAAACAAACAGAATCATTACGGCTGGAAGATACAAACCACCATGAATGGGTATTGAGAACGGTTGATAAAAATCCTACAGGATCTATACCCGAAATATTGAAACCGTATGTGGCCACCAACATTATGAAAGACATGATTACCGCTGAACATCCATATGGAGCGCTCATGGTTCCTATACTTGCGGATGCAGCCAATGTTGAACATGCTGACCCGGAATATTACTTCGTGCCAGACGATCCGGCTCTTGGATTTTACAGGCCAAAATTTGCCAAGAAAATTTGCCTGCTGGAATTTCATGACCCTACTTCTGATGAAACCGAAACAAAAAGTACCGCAAAAGTTATCGACAAACTTGTAGCGGACAGCAAAAATCATGTTGACCAGGAAAATGTATTACGGGCACGGCTACTCGATATGATGATCGGTGACTGGGACAGGCATTTTGATCAATGGCGCTTTGGAACTAGCGATACCGGTGTTGGCAAATTGTATTACCCCATTCCACGTGACAGGGACCAGGCCTTTTTTTACTCCGACGGACTTTTTATAAAATCATTAAGCGTTGCAGCATTGCCTTACCTGCAGGGTTTTAGAAAACACTATCCCAATATTAAATGGTTTAATTGGGAAGAAAGAAATTTTGACCGTTACTTCATGAACAACCTGGATGAGACCGCATGGAAAAGAATCATATCTAAATTCCAGGTTAATGAAACCAACGACGTAATTGCAGAAGCTGTAAAAAAATTACCACCGGAAATTTATAAAATTGATTCGGCTAAAATATCGGCAAAGCTAAGAAGCAGGCGGGATCTCATTTATAAAAACGGATTGAAATATTATCACTTTCTGTCAAGAGAAGTAAACGTAGTTGGCAGCAATAAAAACGAATATTTTCGAGTCTTTAATTCAGGTGGCGGCCTTGAAGTAAAAGTATATAAACGAAAGCAGGCAACGGATTCAGCAAGCGTTATGTTTGACCGCGTATTTAAACGAAGTTCAACAAAATACATTAATCTGTATGGGTTGAATGGAGATGATCTATTTGATATTGATTCATCGGCAAACAGCAAAATAAGAATAAGAATTATTGGCGGAAAGGGCCGCGATACTTTTGATATTAAAGGTAATGTTAGAAATATCGTTTATGATTATAAGCCGGATACTAATTACCTTAAGAATAGGCACAAAACAAAAAATTCAATATCAACCGACCGCGAAGCAAATTTATATGACATTACAGGTTTCAACTACAATAGCTATCGTTTGCCTCTCATAAATTTTGGATACGATGAAGAAGATGGACTCAATGCAGGAATGGGTTACTCATTAAAAACCTATGCTTTCAGAAAAGATCCTTATTCTACTTTCCAGGCTTTAACCACACTATACAATGTTAACTCAGGCAAATACCAGGTAAATTATAATGGCGAGTTTAATCATGTAATTTCTAATTATGATCTCGTGGGAACGGGTTCTTTATTTAATACTGTTCTCACTAATTATTTTGGGTCGGGAAATCAAACCGTAATAGACAAGAGTAAAAATTATAATTTTTATAAAGTCAGGTATAATTATTTATCCGGGGATCTGCTACTTAGGAAACGGTTCCATAATCTTGCTGAACTAAGTTTTGGGCCTTCTTATTATCATTATTGGAATCACCAGTTGGATAATACTGGCAAAATCCTTTCACAGCCTTCACTTGCCGGTCTTGACTCATCGGATATTTATAATGATAAAACTTACTTAGGCGGTAAAATTTCTATTATTATCCATAACATAAACAGCGATCTCTTACCTACAAGAGGTGTATATTGGAATTCAGAATTCTCTTCTTTATTTGGTATTAATAAAAGCAGCAGGCAAATCACAAAAGTTACAACCGATATGACTGTTTATGCAAGCTTTAAAGATCCAACAAGGCTTGTAACGGTTTTACGCATAGGCTATGGCCATATTTTTAGCGAGCATTATGAATATTTTCAAGCCCTTGGCCTTGGGGAAAATAATTATTTAAGAGGATTTAGAAAAAACAGGTTCTCCGGCAAATCCGTATTTTATCAATCCACAGAGTTCAGGTATAAACTTTTTGATTCTAAATCTTATATTGTGCCGGGTGCTGTTGGTTTAATTGCATTTAATGATTTGGGCAGGGTTTGGGTGCCCAATGAAGTTTCTCATAAGTGGCATGATTCTTTTGGTGGTGGCTTGTACTATTCGCCTTATAATTTTGCTATTGTTTCAGCCACGCTTGCATTTTCGGGAGAAGGCAACCTGTATAACGTTTCGATTGGAACAAAATTTAATATAACATTCTAATTTATGGATACCAATAAGCTTTATAAGAAGATTGAGGATTATGTAACCGGGCTTTTTGAGCAAATGCAAACTCCTGAACTGGTGTTTCACAACCTCGAGCACACCCAAAATGTCGTTAAACATACGCAGGAGATTGCAGGGCATTATAAAGTATCAGAAAATGAGATGCTGATCCTCTATGCGGCGGCGTGGTTTCATGATACAGGCCATCTATTTACAGAGCCCGCAAAACATGAAGAAATGGGTTGCGAAATAATGAAGAAATTCATGAGGGAACATATTGACGACGATAAAACAATTATAGAAATTGAAGCCTGTATCATGGCCACCAAGTTTCCACGAAATCCCAAAAATTTATTAGAGAAAATTATTTGCGACGCAGATACTTATCATCTTGGAACCAAAGATTTTAAGAAGACAAATAAAAATGCTTTCGAAGAATACAAACTTCGACTTGGCGGAACGGATAAAATTAAATTTAATGAGGGTACGATCAAAATGCTCGAAGAACATACGTTTTATACTGATTATGCTAAAGAATTACTTGATAAAGGAAAAAAGAAAAATTTAAAAAAACTAACGTTAAAATCAATGGAACTTCAAGAGGAGAAGCAGGTTAAACAAGAACCTGTAGTTGGCACCTTAGCCGGTTTGGAAAAAGATAAGAGCGGCTTAATGAGCAAAGGAATTCAAACCATGTTGCGCCTTACATCAGAGAATCATTTAAAACTAAGCGAATTGGCAGATCATAAGGCCAATATTCTTATATCGGTTAATTCAATTATTATTTCTGTGATATTGAGTGTATTGCTGCGTAAACTGCAGGAAGATGCTTATTTAACCATACCTACAATAATTTTTTTAATAGTTGCCGTAACAACAATTGTTATATCTATTTTATCAACAAGACCGAATATTAGTGGCGGCGAATTTACTCCTGATGATATAAAACAGAAAAAAACCAATCTTTTGTTTTTTGGAAATTTCTATAAAGCTACCTACGAACAATACAATGCAGCCATGCGGGAAATGATGCTCGATACGGACTACCTGTATGGTTCTCTTATAAAGGATATTTATTACCTCGGTGCTGTGCTTGGTCATAAATATAAACTCATTCGATTGGCTTATAATATTTTTATGATCGGGATAATTGTATCGGTTCTTGCATTTGCTATCGCTGCCTATCTTAGCCAGGGTACTTCTTCAGGCACATTAATAAACGGCACCGGATCACCGCTTTAAACGCAGGGATGTATGATGTACAACAGGGATCTTAGCTGGCTTGGTTTTAACCTAAGAGTTTTACAGGAGGCCGCAGATCCGGAAGTTCCGCTTTATGAACGCCTCAAATTTTTGTCGATTTTTTCTTCGAACCTGGATGAATTTTTTCGTGTACGCTATACCGAGATAATCGCACTTTCTGTTCTTGGTAAAAAAACAAGGAAAGAAATACAGGGCAATGATAATAATATTGCCGAAGAAGTTCAGGATGAAATTAACCGGCAGCTACACTTTTTTGGCTCCATTTTGTCTACGGAAATTTTGCCGGCACTAAGGGAAAATAAAATCATCTTTTATTATAGTGATACAATTCGCGAAGAGCATCAGCCTGAAATAAGAGAAATTTTTCTTTCAGATATTCTTTCATTCATTCAGCCTATTTACCTCGATGAGAACAGAGAAAAACAATTTATCCTTGAAAATAACAAACTCTATTTCGTAGTTACCTTGCAGGAAAATGTTGAAGGACGATTGAGACAGGCAATCGTAAATATTCCATCAGAAAAAACCAAACGATTTTTTTCTCTTACTCCGTTAGATGGATATAATTACGTAATTTTTTTAGATGATATTGTTCGCGAAAATCTTGTCTATCTTTTCCCGGGTTTACATATTATTAGTGTATATAGTATAAAATTAAACCGCGATGCAGAATTACATTTGGAAGATGATTACCGCGGCAACCTGCTCCAAAAAATAGAACAACAACTCCGGAAGAGAGATTTCGGTCCTCCTTCCAGGCTCCTTTTTCAGCAGGGAATGCCGACAAATCTCCAACTTCTTTTAAGTGCACTTTTTAATATTACCAACGACGATATGTTTGTTGGTGGCAGATATCACAATCTTAAAGATCTTACACGCTTCCCGGATTTTGGCAAGGGCCTGGTATATAAGAAAAGTAAGCCCCTGGTTTCATCGTACGTAATGAACAGCGGCGATATTTTCAATATACTCTTGCAGGAAGACATTTTGCTGCATCTTCCCTATCAATCTTATAACCCGGTGCTTTCGTTTTTTAACCAGGCGGCCGTTGATGTAAACGTTACAGATATTTATATAACGCTGTATCGTGTTGCGGAAGAATCCCACATTATTAATGCGCTCATCAGTGCAGCCAAGAATGGAAAAAACGTTATTGCATTTATTGAGCTGAAAGCCAGGTTTGATGAAGCAAACAATATTAAATGGAGCCGCATTATGAAAGAAGCGGGCGTGAAAATAATTTATAGTTCACCGCTTATTAAAGTGCATTCCAAAATTGCGTTGGTACGAAAAAGAAATAATGGCCGGAAACAATCTTTTGCCGTTTTAAGTACGGGCAATTTCAATGAGATAACTGCACAGTATTATACAGATCACGTCTTGATGACAACCGATAAAGTCATCATAACAGAATTACTGCAGCTATTTAAATTTTTACAGGTGAAGCATTCACCAAAAAAAGATAAAAAAATTGAGTTTAAATCACTGCTGGTATCCCGCTTCAATATGAACGAAGAATTAAAAAAGCTTATTGTTAGAGAGATAGATAAAGCAAAAAAAGGTGAGGATGCCTTGATACGAATAAAAGTAAATAATCTTGAAGAGCCAGGCTTTATTAATGAATTGTATAAGGCAAGTAATGCAGGTGTAAAAATTAATCTAATCGTCAGGAGCATTTGTTGCCTGGTGCCGGGAACGCCGGGCGAAAGTGAAAATATAAAAGTAATGCGTATTGTGGATCGTTATTTGGAGCACTCAAGAATATTAATTTTCGGAACAAAGGATAATGCAGAAGTTTTAATCGGCTCGGCAGATCTTATGACCAGAAATTTATATTACCGCATTGAAGTGGACGTTCGTATTAAGAATGAAAGGTGTAAAAAAGAATTGATAAAATATTTCACTAAACAATGGGACGATAACGATAAGTCGGTGATGTTGCTCCCGGGGTTTGAACAACAAAAAATAATTAATACCAGTTCAGAAAAAATAAATGCGCAGCAATCCATTTACAATTTTTTAGAAACAAGGCAATGAGCGGCATCAAAAGATTTTTTCATCTATCCAACTTAAATAAGATTCGTTTACGAACTGTAATTTATATCGGCCTGTTCTGGACTGCTATTGACTTTGTGATTGTTCTCTTACGACAAAATGAACGGCTGCCTAACAAAACTTTGTGGCTAAGAGAAATAGTTATGTTTACTGTAAGCCTGGTTATGGGATATATTTTTGTATACAAACTCAGAAAAGTTTTAACTCATTTCCCTTTATGGTTGAATTTTTTAGCAAAGAGTTTCATACTGCTCAGCGCCGCATTCGTGCTGACTTTTATAATTCAATTTACCGACATATTTTTTTTTCAACATTTAACTGCCGGCGAAGCCTTGCACCAAATACGATCCTACGCGCTCTACAAAAACTGGCTTCTTCTCAAAATAATCTATTGGATGATTGTTTTTTTTATTACACAACTAATTCTTATCATCAATGAAAAATATTCGCCTGGTGTTTTCCTGGATATTATTGCAGGACGATATATAACCCCAAAAGTGGAAACCCGTATTGTAATGTTCATGGACCTTAAAGATTCTACCCCAATTGCCGAGAAACTTGGCCATGCTATTAATTTTGAGTTTATACGGGATTT
>Ga0207695_10007647_pt1 | contig 13693 bp, 10 predicted proteins | sample KBSC54metaG_FD_184354 | JGI IMG/M metagenome (GOLD analysis project Ga0207695, IMG submission 184354) | Corn rhizosphere microbial communities from Kellogg Biological Station, Michigan, USA - KBS C5-4 metaG (SPAdes) (version 2) | ecosystem: Host-associated > Plants > Roots > Rhizosphere > Soil...
CGCCGCCCGGGCCTGGTGGGCGATCCCGCCGATCGGCGTCTTCTCGTTCGGCTGGGCGCTGATGGTGCCGGTGGTGACGCTGCTGGTGCTGGACCAGGCGCCGCTGCGGCGCGGCATGGCGTCGTCGCTGCAGGCCTGCATCGGCAGCGTGGCCAACGCCTTCGTGGCCGGCGTGATCTCGCCGCTCGTGATGCATTCCACGCTGCTGCTGGCGCTGGCTTCGCTGCTGATGTCGTGCATCGGCATCGTGTCGTGGATCTTCGTGCGCAAGGCGGTGCTCCCGGCCGGATAAGGGGCCTCAAAGGTAACGGCGCTCAAGTCGCGGCCGATCCGGCCGATCTGTGGAGGGCACACCGTCCGTGCGGAGCCCCCATGCCGTCCCGATTCCTGCTCACCCCCCTCGCCGCCCTGTGTCTGGCCGCCGCGCTGCCCGCCGCCGCCGAGCCGGGATCGGCCGTCGTCGTGGCCCAGCTGGGCCCGACCTCGCCAGGCTTCCGGATGGACGTCAAGCGCGGCGAGACGGGCGCACCGGAGGCGACCGCGGTCGGTGCGATGCCCATCGAGCGGCGTGCTGCGGCGGCGAGCAGCGCCGAGTGGCGCAGCGCCGCATCGCACCCCTCGACGAAGAAGGACGAGCCCGAGCACAAGTCGGACGAGCACGCGCCGGCCGGCGCGAAGTCCGCCAAGGCGGCCCCGGCGACGTCCGCCGCCAGCGGCAGCCCGATGGACCAGCTGCGCGAGAAGCTCGCCGCGCGGCTCGGCGCCACGCCGTCGCCCAACGGGCACTTCGCGATGCAGGTCTCCAACCGCGGCGAGTCGGGCGAGAACGTCGTCACGTCGGTGCGCCCCAGCGCCGCGGCCGTGGCCCATGCGCGCCGCAAGCACGCAGCCGCCTCGGCGGTGGCGGGCGACGCCAACATGGACATCGCGGCCAATGCCGGCCAGTCGTTGCTGCCCACCCACTGGGACTACGAAGGCAGCGCGGGTCCCGAGGCCTGGGGCCAGCTGCGTCCCGAGTACAGCAAGTGCGCGAACGGCCAGCGCCAGAGCCCGATCGACATTCGTGGCGGCATCGCCGTCGACCTCGAGCCGATCCGGTTCGACTACCGGCCCAGCGCATTCTCGGTGATCGACAACGGCCACACCGTGCAGGTCAACGTCGAGCCGGGCAACGCGATCACGATCACCGGCCGGCGCTACGAGCTGGTGCAGTTCCATTTCCATCGACCGTCCGAGGAGCGCATCAACGGCCGCCAGTACGACATGGTGGCCCACCTGGTGCACAAGGATTCCGAGGGCCGCCTCGCGGTCGTGGCGGTGCTGCTCGATCGCGGCAGCGCGCAGGCGATCGTGCAGGCCGTGTGGAACAACCTGCCGCTCGAGAAGGGCGACGAGGTGCGCGCCGGCACGCGCATCGACCTCGCGCAGCTGCTGCCCGAGGACAAGCGCTACTACACCTACATGGGCTCGCTCACCACGCCGCCGTGCAGCGAGGGCGTGCTGTGGATGGTGATGAAGCAGCCGGTGCCGATCTCGCCCGAGCAGGTGGCGATCTTCTCGCGCCTGTACCCGATGAACGCGCGGCCGATCCAGCAGGCCGACGGGCGCCTGATCAAGGAATCGAACTAGCTTCGGCGCACAATCGCCGCTCCCCCGCAACGCAAGCGACGATGGGCACGGAGACTCCCGGTTTCGAGGACTGGCGGCGCTTGCTCGCCGACACGGTGGACGTGGCGCGCGAGATCGGCTGCCAGCCGTGCGTCGTCGAGACGCTCGCCGGCATGCTCGGCGACGCGCGCCCCGAGGACTGGCGCCCCAACGGCCCGTACTGGTCGCACGTGGGCGACACCAAGGCCTGGGACGCGCTCGCGAAGGCGGCCGTCGCCGCCGTGCCGGACGGCGAGCTCGGACGCGTGACGCTGCAGGTGTTCTCCGCGCACCTGCGCTTCGAGCAGCTGCGCAGCACGCGCCTGGACCGGCTGCTGCTGCAGCGCGCGTATCCCACCGGATCGAAGCTGCCCGGACTGGCATGCAAGGCCTGGGAGTACGTGTCCTGGGCCTCGGCCATCGTCACCCTCGCTGCACTGCGGCGCAAGCCCGCGCTGGACGACGTCTCGGCGATCACCGTGCTGCGCACGTTGCAGCGCGCGCTGCTGCACTGGGCCGGCGACTTCGTCTCGGAGCCCGACCTGCCGATGCGCCACGTGTTGGCCTGGGTGGCCGGGCATCGCTTCGAGCGGCGCGGCACGGCGGCGGACATCGTCGAACGCATCGAGAAGGCGCTGGCGCTGCTGCCCGCGGCCGATGCCGAGGATCGCCAGGCCTTGGCGAAGCTGGCGGCGTCGGCCCAGTCGCTGCGAGAGCAGCTCGCGCAGCCCGTCGAGCCGCGTGCCGATGGCCTGGCGCCGCGCGAGGAGAGCTATCCCGCCGCGCGCTTCCATCGCGACTGGGACGCGCTGGTCAAGGCCGAGATGAAGCGCCAGGGCTTCGAGCGCGTGAAGGGCTCGGTCTCGCGCTGGCGGCGGCCGCGCGGCGAGCGCTGGGTGCATGTGGGGTTCCACCCGAGCAAGTGGGGATGGTCCGCCTGGGCCGGCGGCAGCTTCTGCGTCGCCGTCGCCCTGAGCGCCCAGGCCGAGCCCGACGCCGTCGACCCGCGCGACACGGTCGACTTCTTCGGCGTCTTGCCCGACGACGAATTCGCGCCGCTGCTGGCCCTCAACGCCGCCGCGCGCGACACCGTCAAGCGCCTCGTGTTCGCCGACGCGATGCAGCGGCGGATGCACGAGAGCAGGCTGCTGCAGGACGCGCGGCACGCGATACGCCGCGTGCGCGGCGACATCCAGCCCGAGCTCATGTTCTATGACCCGGCCGGCCTGGGCGCATGGGCGGCGTTGCTGCTGCCGGCGATCGCGTCCCGTCTCGACGAGGCGCTCGCGACGGCCGACGCGCCGCCCGCCTGAGCGGCCGCGTGCGTGCCCTATGCTCGCGCGTGACGCCCGCACGCGACGTCCGCCGCGCCGGCGGCCGCGGCGCCGGCGTGGAGCCCTCGCATGAAGCCCATCCGCCTCCTGATCATCGCCGGCAGCGAACGCGCCGGCGCCTACAGCCGCCGCCTGGCGCGCGTGGCCGCGGCCGCCGCGCGCCGCGACGGCTGCGACGTCACCGAGTTCGACCTGCGCGCGCTCGCGCTGCCGATCTACGACGGCGACCTCGAGCACGCTTCGGGCGTGCCGGCCGCGGCGCTGCAGCTGCGCGACGCGCTGAAGTCGCACGACGCGATGCTGCTCGTCACGCCCGAGTACAACGGCTTTCCGACGCCGCTGGTGCTCAACGCGTTCGACTGGATGTCGCGCATCCCCGCCACCGCCGACGGCGGCGCGGGGCTCGTGGCCACGGCCAACAAGCCGGCGGCGTTGCTGTCGTCCTCGCCCGGCGCGCTCGGCGGCCTGCGCGCGATGACGCTCGTGCGGCAGTACCTGCAGGGCAATTTCGCGATGATCGTCGCGCCGCAGCAGTTCGCGCTGTCGCGCGCCGGCGAGGCGTTCGACGACGCCGGGGCGCTGAAGGACGCGAAGGCGCAGCAGTCGGTGGAGCACGTGCTGGCCGCGATCGGCGACCTGGCGACGGCGCTGAAGGGCGGCGCGACGGCCTGAGCTTGCGGCGAGGCTGACGGGGCGGCCGGGTGGATCCTGCGACTGCGCGCAGGATGACGCTTGGTGGGCGCGATGCGGCAACGGGTCGTGGCGCGGCAGCCCCGGGGTGGCACGCCGCGGCCCGGTTCGCCAGCCCGGTCATCCTGCGCGAAGCGAAGCGGAGTCGCAGGATCCACGCCAGCGACAATGCCGGTCCATGGCCAAGAAACCCGCCCCGCCCGCCGTCTTCGCGCGCCCGCCATCGTTCGGCGCCGTCCCGTCGCTCGATGCGCTGATGGCGCAGGCGCAGGCGCTGCACCACGGCGGCCGGCTGGCGCAGGCCGAGCCCGTCTACCGCGAGGTGCTGCGGCGCTCGCCGCGGCATGTCGATGCGCTGCACGGGCTGGGCATGCTGGCGCTGCAGGCGGGCCATGCGCAGGCCGGCGCCGACCTGATCGCGCAGGCGCTCGCAGTCGACCCGGCGCACGCGAGCGCGCACGGCAACCTCGGCTATGCCCTGCACCTGCTCGGCCGCCACGAGGACGCGCTGCGCAGCCTGGATCGCGCGCTCGAGCTCCAGCCCGCGCTGGTCGAGGCCCTGAACAACCGCGGCAACACGCTCAGCGCGCTGGGCCGCCACGACGACGCGCTCGCGTCGTTCGAGCGTGCGCTGGCGCTGCGGCCGGACTACATCGAGGCCGTCTACAACCGTGGCAACGCGCAGCATGCGGCGGGGCGCCTGGCCGATGCGCTGGCCAGCTTCGACGCCGTCGTCGCGACGCGGCCCGACATCGCGCAGGCGCACAACAACCGCGCCCGCGTGCTGCAGGATCTCGGCCGCCAGGCCGAGGCGCTCGCCGCCTACGACCGCGCCGTCGCGCTCGTGCCGCAATACCTGCAGGCCCTCGTCGGGCGCGGCACGGCGCGGCTCGCGCTCGACCAGCCGGCCGCTGCGCTGGCCGACTTCGACGCGGCGATCCGCATCGGCGCCGACCACGCCCCCGCGCACGAGGGCCGCGGCAGCGCGCTGTTCGCGCTGCGCCGCGCGCTCGACGCCGTGCAGGCGTTCACGCGCTGTCTCGCGCTCGATCCGTCGCGCCTCGAGGCCCGGCTCCAGCGCGGCAACGCGCTGCACGAGCTGCGCCGGCACGAGGACGCGATCGCCGACTTCGACGCGGTGCTCGCCGTCACGCCCGACGCCGCCGGTGTGGTCTGCAACCGCGGCAACGCGCTGCTGGAGCTCAAGCGCTACGACGAGGCCGCGCTGGCGTTCGAGCGCGTGCAGGCGCTCGATGCGGGCTACCCGTACGCGGCAGGCAAGCGCGTGTACGCCCAGGCGATGGCCTGCGACTGGCGCGGGCTGGACGCGCTGGTGGCCGAGGTCGAGCGCGGCCTCGCGGACGGCCGCGCCGTCATCGAACCCTTCGCGTACGCCGCCATCGCCACCGACCCGCTGGCGGCGCGCCGCTGCGCCGAGCTGTTCGCGGCCGACCAGTTTCCCGCGCGGCCGGCGCTCGTCGCACCCGGCGCGGCCCTCGGCAATGCGCGGATCCGAGTCGGCTACCTCGGCGGCGAATTCCGCAACCAGGCGACGTCCATCCTCGCGGCGGAGCTGTTCGAGCTGCACGACAAGGAGCGCTTCGAGATCGTGATGTTCGACAACGGCTGGGACGATGGCAGCACGCTGCGCAAGCGCATGGACGCCGCGTTCGACGAGGTCGTGCCCATCTCGGCGCTGACGGACGACGCCGCCGCGCGCGCGGTCGCCGAGCGCCGCATCGACATCCTCGTCAACCTCAACGGCTGGTTCGGCCTCGGCCGCACCGGCGTGTTCGCGCGCCGGCCGGCGCCGGTGCAGGTCAACTACCTCGGCTTTCCCGGCACGCTGGGCGCGCCGTACCTCGACGTGATCGTGGCCGACGCCGACGTCATCCCGCCGGGCGAGGAGGCCGCCCATGTCGAGCGCGTCGCGCGCCTGCCGCACAGCTACCAGCCCAACGACCGCCGGCGCGCGGTCGCCACGGCGCCGACGCGCGCGGCGCTCGGCCTGCCCGATGGCGCGGTGGTGTTCGCGTGCTTCAACAACACGTACAAGATCACGCCCGCCACGTTCGCGTCGTGGATGCGCATCCTGGCGGCGGTCGATGGCAGCGTGCTGTGGCTGCTGCAGGACAACGACGCAGCGACGGCCAACCTGCGCGCGGCGGCCGTGTCGCACGGCATCGATCCCGGCCGGCTGCACTTCGCGCCGCGCATCCGCCTCGACGAGCACCTCGCGCGCCACGCCTGCGCCGACCTGTTCCTCGACACGCTGCCCTACAACGCGCACACCACGGCCAGCGACGCGCTGTGGGCCGGGCTGCCGGTGCTGTCGTGCCGCGGCACGACGTTCCCGGGGCGCGTCGGCGCGAGCCTGCTGCACGCGCTGGATCTCGCCGACGACCTGCTGGTGGACGACATGGCCAGCTTCGAGTCGCGCGCGATCGCGCTCGCCCGGGAGCCCGCGCGCCTCACGCGCGTGCGCGAGCGCCTGGCGCGCTCGCGCGCGACGGCGCCGTTGTGGGACACGCCCGCCTACGCCCGCGCGCTGGAGGCGCTGTACGAGCAGGCGCTGGGCCACTGACCCGCTGACTCGCTATCCGGCGATCAGCGAGAGATCGAACGCGCGCTGCACCAGCCACAGCGCGGCGACGCCGGCGATCGCCAGCGAACCGCCGGCGAACGCGCCGCGATAGGTGCGGGTCGCGCGCGAGGACCAGGCCAGCGGCAGCACCAGCCCCACGATGCACAGCTGGCCGATCTCCACGCCGAGATTGAAGCCCAGCAAGGGCGAGACGAGGTCGCCCTGCGCCAACCCCGCGTCCTTCAGCGCCGACGCGAAGCCGAAGCCGTGCACCAGGCCGAAGACGAAGGTGAGCTTCCAGCGCGCCTCGGCGATCAGCGGCCACACGTTGTTCAGCGCGGCCAGCACGACGCTGGCGGCGATCGTGGACTCGACCCAGCGCGACGGCGGGTCCACGACGTCGAACACCGACAGCGCCAGCGTGATCGAGTGCGCGAGCGTGAACGCCGTGACGACCTTGAGCACGCCCGCAAGCGCGCGCCGTCCATCGGTCGCCGGCACCCAGCGCGTGTGCATCCGGCCCGTGGCGGGAGCCGCCTCGCGCCGGCGCTGCCAGACCGAGGGCAGCAGCAGCGACAGGAGGAACAGGATGTGGTCGTAGCCGATCAGGATGTGATGGATCCCTTCGCGCACGAAGCCGCCGAACGCCGCCGGTCCCGAGCTCGCGTCGGCGTCGGCGCCGGTCGCTTGCGCCGCCCGCACCGTCGCGAAGGCCGGTGATGCAGCGAGCGCCTGCGCGCCAGCGGCAGCCACGGCGATCGCCGTGTCGGGCGCGGCGGGCGTGGCCACGGCCGGCGGCCCGGGCAGGTGCAGCCGGACCGGTCCCGCGCCGGGACCCAGCACGGCGAGCTGCAGCGGCCCGTCGTCGCGCGCATAGCGGACGATGCCGCGATGGGTCGGATCGGTGCGCGCGAACAGGCGGTAGTCGGCCTCGAGCTGCCGCACCGCCGCCGCGCAGTGCCAGGACAGGCGCACGACGGCGTAGCGTCCGTCGCTGTGCATGGCCAGGGCGGGCGGAGCCTCGGCGCCGGGTGCGTTCCCGGGCGTCGCGGGCGTGCATGCCGCGCCGTCGGCGATCGGCACGAGGCCGGCGCGTGCGAGCGCGGCGATGTCGCTCCAGCGCGTGCGCACCTCGCGCCAGCTGAGGCGGTCGTCCGCATCCGCGTCGAGGTCGAGATCCCGGTCGAGGTCGCGCAGCGCGATGTCCAGGCGCGCGGAGACCTCGGCGCCGGCGACGCGCAACGTCACGTAGGCGTCGCTGGCCTTGTGCGCGGCGGCGGAGCCGGCGATCACGGCCAGCGCGAGCGCGGCGAGCAGGCGTCGGATCATGAGGGGCTCCCGTTCATCGGCAGCCCGTCCCGCGCGGCTGTCGGGCCGGGCAGGAAGGGGCCGGCCGCGGCGCCGCCGGCGGCCAGTCGCGCGTCGCGCCCACCCGTCTCGTGCAGGAAGCGCCAGACCTCGTCGGCGGCCGCGTCGCGTCCGGCTGCCCGGGCCGCGCGCACCAGCGCGACGGCATCGGCAGGCTCGTGCTGGACGCGCCAGTTGGCCTGCGCGAGCCGCAGCGCCGCCGCCGGGTCGCCGCGCAGGTCGAGCTCGTAGCGCGACTGCTCGCGCCCGTGGCTGCGGTCGCCGCGCAGGAGCGCCGCGTCGAAGCGTTCGCCGAGCAGGCGCGTGTCGCGCCGCGTGCGTGCATCGCGGGCGCCGAACGCCGCGCGCTCCGCCAGCGCGACGCGCAGCAGCACCGGATCGGCCGCCTCGTGGCCCGCCAGGAGCGCGAGCACCTCGCCCGGGCGGCCGGCGTCGAGCAGCCAGTCCGCGTAGGCGCACCGCGTGTAGACGTCGGGGTCGGACTGCAGCGCGGCCGCGAACAGCGGGCCCGCGGCCGGATCACCGCGCCGCTGCGCGAGTTCGGCACGCATCAACTGCAGCCAGCCGGGTGCGTCGCCGGGCACGTCGGTACTCGGCGCGTTCGCCAGGCGGGCGAGGGCGGCGGAGGCCGCGGTGTCGCGCCCCTGGAGGCTCGCGAGTTCGGCCAGGCAGGCGAGCGCGTTGCGGCGCGCGCCGTCGCCCAGCGCGATGAACGCGGTGCCGGCGAGGCGCCGGCAGCCGGCCTCGGCCTCGGCGAGGTGGCCCAGCACCTGCTGCACGCCGGCGCGCGTGAGCTCGGCCTGCGCCCGCACCTGCAACGCCAGTGCGGGCAGGGCCAGCAAGGCGTCGAGATCGACCAGCGCCGCAGCGAACTCGTGCTGGCTCTGGTGGACGGTCGCCCGCATCAGCCGCACCTCCGGCGGCGGCTGCGCCTGCTTCCACCAGGGCGCGAGCACGGCCTCGACGGTGCCGAGCTCGCGTGGGTCGCCGCGCCGGCGGCCGCGGCCCAGCGCGTCGCGGGCGGCCTGCAGCGCGAGCCCGAGCTCGTCGGGATGCGCCTGCAGTCGCGCGCGCTGCGCCCGTTCGGCCGCGCGTGCGGCGCGACGCTGCGCGGCGTCGCCGACGTGCGCCGGCAGTCGCTCGACGATCTCGTCGTCGCGCGCGGGAATCGCCGGCCCGGCGTCGACGGCGAACGACGAAGGCGACCCCGCCGCCGGCCACCCGACGAGGGTGGCCAGGGCCAGGCCGCGCAGCAGTGTGGCGGCGCGGGCCATCGTCAGGGCAGCGCGATGGGCTCTTCGGTCTCGCTCGTCGGCAACGTCGAGACCTGGTCGAGCAGGAGAGGCTCCGCCATCTCGCTCGGGGCCAGGGCGATGGCGAAGGCCACGAGCGCGCTGTCGGACGCGACGGCGCTGGCGGGCAACTCGTTGGACGCCGCGGGCGGTGGCGGCGCGGGCGGGGTGCTGTCGCCGCCGCAGCCGGCCAGCAGGCTGCCGGCGGCGACGGACGCGGCGAGCGCGGCGAGGAGGGGAAGTCGGGTCATGGCCTGGTCCTCCCCGTGTTCACTTGGACGCGCCGCGGCGGGCGGCGGCGGCCGCAGCCCTCGCCCCCGTGCCCGGCACCGGCGTGTTCAGGTACGGGAACGCCGGCAGCAACGGCCGGGCTGCCTGGTCCACGTTGTCGTTCAGCTTGAACACGTCCGTGCCCAGCGGGACGGCCGACGGGTTGCAGTCGGTGCCCAAGCCCAGCGCGTTGCCCGTGCCGTTGGCCACGCACAGGCCGCCCATCGCGGCGACGAGCGTGATGTCGACGATGTCGTCCTTGGGCCGGCGGCCGTTGGGGTAGCCCGCGTTGTCGCTGCCGCCCGCCAGGATGTTGCCGACGATGCCCAGCCGGTTCTGCTGCGCGAACGGCACGGCGGCGATCGCGGTGTTCAGGCGCATCTCCTCGGCGGGCGCGCCAGCCGCCGGCTTGTTGACCCCGGCGATGCCGGTGAGGAAGACGGTCACGAGGTCGTTGCGCGGCAGGTTGGTCGGCGCGATGCCCGGCGCGCCGAGATAGCTCTCGAGCAGCTTCGGGTACGACGGGTTGGTCACGTAGCTCAGGAACTGCGCGTCGTCCTTCGGCTTCGATGCGTTGAAGCGGTCCTTGTCCTTCAGGCCGATGACCAGCTCGTTGACGAGCGGGTTGCCCAGCCGCGAGACCTGCGTCCAGGCGCCGCCCTCGCGGTCGGTCGTCTGCCAGCCGGCCTTGGGCGACGGGTCGAGCACGCGCGCCTGGCGCAGGCTTGCGGTCGTCCACGCGCCGATGACGGGATCGCTGCCCGCGACCAGGCAGGCCTTGGGCACTTCGAGCGCGATCGACGTCACGTTGAATTCGTCGAGCGTGCTGGGGGAGGCGCCGATCGCGGTCGGGTCGAGCAGCGCGCCCACCGGCGCGTCGACCATGTCGAACACGACGCCGAGGTTGACCGCGAACGGATCCTGCCGCTGGCCCACGAAGACGCGGCCGGTGCCGCTGCAGCCGGGGATGGTGACGCTGTAGACGTGCGCGGCCGCGTACGCGGCGTAGTCGGGGATCGTCTTCTCGCCGATGTTGTCGAACGGCTTGGCGAAGGTGCTGGCGCCGCCGCTGGCGTTGGTGAGCGCGGCGGCGGTGCCGGTGCGGCGGTCGCCGCGCACGAGCGTCACGGTGTACGACTCGTTGACCTGCAGGTGCGGATCGCCCGGCATCGTGACGACGCCGTTCTGCATCGGCGCGATCTCCTGCTGCACGTTGCCCACCGGCACCGTCAGGCCGGCGCCGTTGTTGGCGAGCGTCGCCTTGAAGCGGAACTGGAAGGTGAGGTCTTCCTTGCCGTCGCCGTCGTTGTCCACGTGGATCTCGTAGAGCGCATTCGGATCCATCGCGTGGTAGTTCGGGCCGTCATAGCCGCTCTGCAGGGGCTGGTAGTTGGCGATCAGCGTCACGTAGTCCGAGCGGCCCGCCTCGTAGCTGTCGAACATGTAGAAGTCGGATGCATCGACCTTGGGCGCGCCGGAGATGAAGGGGGCCTCGCGGTGGCTGGAGGCGTGCGCGGCGCCGGCCAGGGCCAGCAGGGTCGCGGCCACCAGCGGCGCGACGGGCAACGGGGGCAGGGGAAGGGATCGCATGTCTTGGCTCCTGGAGTTGTCGTGATGGGCGCCGCCGTGTGGCAGGCCATCCCGAATACGCACGGAGCGGGCGTCGCGGATGCATCGCACGCCTTGTCCACCTTGCGCGCAGAGGCTTGCATCCGGGCGGTGCCGTGGCACGTAGGCGCCGGCGCGCGCAGGCGCCTGCGGGCCGGCCGCGTCAGGCCAGCGCGTGGCGCACGACCAGCTCCGTCAGCGCCTTGCACAGGGGCGGCTCGAACGCCCAGTGATGCCAGTGCAGGGCCACGGGCACCGCCACGAGCGGCGGCAACTCCACCAGCACCCCGCCGGCCACGCGCGCGGCCGCCTGCGGGCTGGGCAGCAGGCCATAGCCCACGCCCTGCTCGATCGCCTCCATCAGTGCGCCGGGCGAAGGCAGGTAGTGGCGCGGGTAGCGGTCGACCGCAAAGCCGAGGCAGCGCGCGAGATAGCGGTCGTGCAGCGAGTCCTTGCGGTCGAACAGCACGGTGGGCACGGACAGCACCGCGGGCAGCGCGAGGCCGTCGGGGAAGAACTCGCGCGCGAAGGCGGGACTCGCGTAGCAGCGATATTCCATCTCGCCGAGCGGCCTGGCCGCGAAGCCCGAGGCCGGCACGGCGTCGGAGCTGACGCAACCGACCACCTGCCCGCGAGCCAGGCGCGCGGCGGTGTGGTCGAGGTCGTCGACGATCACCTCGAGCGCCACGCCGCGCTCGCGCAGCAGCGCCCACAGCACGCCGCGGAACCAGGTGGCGAGCGAGTCGGCGTTGATGCTGACGGCCATGGCCACCGGCTCGCCCGGCGCGGCGCCCGGGCCCAGCTCGCGCAGCGTCGAGCCCTCGAGCATGCGCAGGGCCTGCACGTGGCGAAGCAGCGTCTCGCCGGCGGGCGTCGCGACGACGGGCTTCTCGCGCACCAGCAGCACGGCCGCGAGTGACTGCTCCAGCGCCTTGATGCGCTGCGACACCGCGCCGCGCGTGATGCGCAGCGCGCCGGCCGCGCGCTCGAAGCTCTGGAGTTCGACGATGGTCGCGAAGGTCTCGAGTTGGTCCCGGTCAAGCAAGCGGCCTGCCCCTGGTGGTTGGCTGGCTCGATGATGGCATGGTCAGGCCGCCAGCGTGCCGGCGGACACGGGCCGCGTCGCCTGGCGGGCGTTCGAGCGCACGAGCCAGCCCAGCAGGGCCTTCTGTGCATGCTTGCGGTTCTCGGCCTGGTCCAGGACGATGGATCGCGGCGAGCGCAGCACGTTGGCCGTCACCTCCAGCCCCGGGTGGGCGGGCAGGCAGTGCATGAACAGCGCGTGGCGCGGGGCGGCGTCCATCAGTCGCGCGTCCACCTGCCAGCCGGCCAGCGCCGCCTTGCGCGCCTCGAGCTCGGACTCCTGGCCCATCGACACCCAGGTGTCGGTGTAGACGACGTCCGCGCCCTCCACGGCCGCGCGCGGGTCGGCCACGCGCCGCACCAGTGCGCCACCCTGGCAGGCCGTGACGTCGTCCAGCTCGTGGCCGGCGGGCGACGACAGCGTCACCTCGACGCCGAAGCGGGTGGCAGCCTGCACGAGCGAGCGGCACACGTTGTTGCCGTCGCCGACCCAGGCCAGGCGCAGGCCACGCAGGTCGGCACCGAAGTACTCCTTGAGCGTCATCACGTCGGAGACGGCCTGGCAGGGATGGTGGCGGTCGCACAGGCCGTTGACGACCGGCACCTCGCTGTGGGCCGCCATCACGCGCAGCGACTCGTGGCGGTCGACGCGGGCGACGATCAGGTCGTAGTAGCGCGAGAGCACGGCGATCTCGTCGCGCAGGTCGGCCAGCACGAAGTTCGAGCGCGACCAGTCGAGGTAGTCGGCCTGCGCGCCCGCCTCGCGTGCCGCGGCCGCGAACGAGCAACGCGTGCGCGTCGACGTCTTCTGGAACAGCAGCGCGACCGCGCGGCCTGCCAGCGCGCCGGCGTCGTCGGACAGCCCGCGCTTCAGCGCCAAGGCGTGGTCGACCACGCGGGCCAGGGCGTGCGCGTCGATGTCGTCCAGCGTGATGAAGGAGCGCGGACGCAGCGCGCGCCGCTCGTGGTCGCGACGTGCGGCCAGCGCCAGAGCGGCGTCACGGTGAGCGGAGGCGATGGCCATGCGGCAGGTCCTTTCGTCGGGAGGAAGGCGCGACTTTAGGAGCTGCGCGCGCCGCTGGCGCACGGTTCAGAAAATGTGCCGGCGGGTCAATGCGGCTAACCGCGAGCGCGCCCGCCTGGGGATGCCGGACCGCTGCAGCGGGTCAGCGCGCCTCGCGCCGCAACTGCATCACCTGCGCCGTGACCATGTGCGACATCACGCGGCCCACTTCCTCGGCGTCGAGCGCGGGGTCGTCGAACATCAGCTCGTGCGCCGAGTACATCACTTCCACGGCCAGCCGCGAGACGAGCCGCACGCGCGCCGGCGGCACGGCCGGGTATGCCACCGCGAACGCGGCCACCAGCAGGCCGGTGACGTGCGCGTGCGACTCCAGGCGCACGGGCGCCAGCGACGGGACGGCGCGCAGCGCGCGGGTGATCCACTCGCCGGCGGTGGCCCGGCGCGTCATCTCCAGCGTGTCGAGGAACAGCCGGCAGATGCGATCCTCGAACTTCGCGGCAGGCAGCTTCATCGTCGCCGGCGTGGCCCAGCTCTCCAGCAGCGCGTTCTGGCTCATCATCAGCCGCACGCCCAGCTCGGCCAGCACGGCGTACTTGTTCGGGTAGTAGCGGTAGAGCGCGGGCGGCGACAGGCCGGCCCGCTCGCAGATCAGGTTGGTCGACAGCCGCTCGATGCCGACCTCGCCCAACAGGTTGGCGGCGGCGTCGAGGATTCGCTCGCAGGTCTCGAGCGCGCGGGTCTGCGTCGGGTCGCGCTTGCGATCGAGCTCCACGCCGGCGGCGCCGTTGTTCGG
>Ga0207695_10007648_pt1 | contig 13692 bp, 13 predicted proteins | sample KBSC54metaG_FD_184354 | JGI IMG/M metagenome (GOLD analysis project Ga0207695, IMG submission 184354) | Corn rhizosphere microbial communities from Kellogg Biological Station, Michigan, USA - KBS C5-4 metaG (SPAdes) (version 2) | ecosystem: Host-associated > Plants > Roots > Rhizosphere > Soil...
GAACGTCCATCCCGGAAAGTACAAGGCCAATTACGAATGCGGCGTGGCGGTGGCGTGGCATCGCGTGCCCTGGACCTTGGGCTGCGCCGGCCAATGGACGGAAGAGGCGCGGGCTGAGCATTACAACAATCTCTGCGAGTTGGACGGCCGTATCGTGCTGGCGGGCGAGCATGCGTCGCGGCTGCCGGCGTGGCAGGAAGGTGCCGTCACCTCAGCGACGGACGCGATCACGCGCCTCCATCAACGGGTCATGAGTGCTTAAGAAGAAAATGAAGGGGCTTTCGATGAAGTTTGTATTTGCCGCCGCGGTGGCGGTTGCGGGCCTGTGCGTGTCGTCGGCGGCTATCGCCGATGGCGCCCAGGACATGGGCGCGGGTGCGATGAATCGTGGCGGGCCTTTCAGCTTTCAAGGCGGCCAGGCCATCTTCACCAATGTCTGCCAGGGCTGCCACATGCCCCAGGCGCAGGGCGCGGTGGGTGCGGGCATGTATCCGGCGCTTGCCAAGGACGCCAAGCTGGAAGTGGCGGGTTATCCCGTGGCGGTGGTCACCCACGGCCAGAAGGCAATGCCGGCGTTTGGCAATCTGCTCAACGACCAGCAGATCGCCGATGTGGTGAATTATGTGCGCGTCAATTTCGGCAACAAGTATAAGGACAAAGTGAAGCCGGAGGACGTCAAGGCACAGCGGTAATTTGGAGCGCCGCTTTGACGAGCGGCAAGGGGAACGGTCATGAAAACCGGTTTGACGCTCGCGGTGCTTCTTGCTCTCGGTCTTTCGCCGGGTCCGTCTTTCGCCCAGCATTTCGCCGCCAACGACTATGGCAGCGAGCCGCTGGAACGCGGCAATTCCTTTTCTTTCCAGGGCGGCAAAGCGATCTTCACCGGCGTCTGCCAGGGCTGCCATATGCCCGACGCCAAAGGCGCGGTGGGCGCAGGCATGTATCCGGCGCTGGCGGCGGACGCCAAGCTCCAGGTCGCGGGCTATCCTTTGGCCGTGGTGACTCACGGCCAGAAGGCGATGCCGCCTTTTGGCGACATGCTCAACGACCAGCAGATCGCCGATGTGGTGAATTATGTGCGCGCCAGCTTCGGCAACAAGTATAAGGACAAGGTGAAGCCGGAAGACGTGAAGGCGCAGAGGTGAGTCGCGACGCCGAAGGCGGCAAAACGGTCCAGTGGACCGTTTTGAGCGGCGAACGCCGCGAGCTTGGGCGAGCGGCCGTAGAGCGTCAGGCGGAGGGGCCGAATGAGCGAGCACCCGGAGACACAAGCAAGCGGCACACCGACGCGCCGCTCTCTTCTCACCATGATCGGTACGGTGGCGGGTGCCACCGCCATGTACAACGCTATGACCGAAATGGGCTTGGCGCAAGAATCCGGTTACGCGGGGCCGCCGAAACTCGGCCAAGCTAAGCCGGGCGCGAGCGCGCTGGTATTGGGTGCGGGGCTGGCCGGCATGGTGGCAGCGATCGAGCTGCGCGACGCCGGCTATAAGGTTCAAGTGCTGGAGTACAACAACCGCGCGGGCGGGCGAAACTGGTCGCTTTATGGCGGCGACACCTACACCGAGTTGGGCGGCGCCACCCAGCATGTGCAGTTCGATCCGGGGCATTATCTCAATCCCGGGCCGTGGCGCATTCCCTATCACCATTACGGCATCCTGCATTACGCCAATCGGCTGGGCGTGGCGCTCGAGCCTTTTGTGCAGGTGAACTACAACGCCTATGTTCATTCGACTTACGCATACGGCGGCAGGCCCAAGCGTTATCGCGAAGTGCAGGCGGATTTCCACGGCCATGTCGCCGAGCTTCTGGCCAAGAGCACTAAGCAAAGCGTGCTCGACCAGGATGTGACGAAGGAAGACAAGGAAGTCCTGCTGCAGGCGCTTCGGGCCTGGGGCGCGCTGGACGCGAACTATAAATATGTGAAGGGACGGCAGACCTCGAACCGGCGTGGGCCCGTGATCGATGAGGGCGGCGGGCTGAATTCGCTGCCGACCTATTCCGAGCCGGGCGCGATGAGCGAATTGCTGCAATCGTATCTTTGGCGCGCCATCGGCTACAGCCACGATTTCGAATATCAGACGCCGCTGTTCCAGCCCAAAGGCGGCATGGGTGTGATCGGCAAGGCCTTCGGGCAGGAACTGGGCACTCTCATCACCTACAACGCCAAAGTGATCGACATCAAACAGGATGATCGCGGCGTCACCGCCACCTATGTCGATGCCGTCAAGGGAGGAGCGCCGCAAAAAGCCACCGCCGATTGGTGTGTCTGTACCATTCCCGCCTCGATCCTTTCGCAAATGCCGATGAATGTGGGACCCAAGATGCGGGCGGCGATCAACCAGCTGCCGTACGGCGCCAATGTAAAGAGTGGCCTGCAATTCAAGCGCCGCTTCTGGGAGGAGGATGACCGCATTTATGGCGGCATCAGCTTCACCAACCAGCCCAACGCCCTGATCGGCTATCCGATGTATGATTATTTCTCCAAAGGTAAAGGCGTTCTGGTGGCGTCGCAGGCGTCAGGCCCGGCGGGGATTCTCCTCTCCGCCAAGCCGCCGGAAGAACGCATCAAGGACTTGCTGGAATTCGGCGAGAAGATCCATCCCGGCAATTACAAGCGCGAATATGAATGCGGCGTCTCGGTTTCCTGGCATCGCGTGCCTTGGACGCTGGGGTGTTCGGGCTCGTGGACGGAAGCAGGGCGCGAACAGCATTACGACAATCTCTGCGCGCTGGACGGGCGCATCGTGCTGGCGGGCGAGCATGCGTCTCGCCTTCCCACCTGGCAGGAAGGCGCGGTGGTGTCGGCCACCGATGCCATCCTGCGCTTGCATGAAAAAGCGATGACGGTTTAGCGTTCCAGCAAAGGGGGCAATCATGAAAGCGTTATGGCAGGCGGGGACGATGCTGGTCTGTTTTCTGGGGCTGGGGTCGCCGCTGGCGGCGCAGCCTGCCGAACGCGCGCGTGATCTGGGTGTCCCGTTCGAGGGAACGCCGGGGCCTTCCAATGCGATCACCGACGTGCCGGGAGTCGAAGTCGGCTTTACGACGCTGATCTCCGGCGACGGCAAGCTGACGGTGGGCAAAGGACCGGTGCGCACCGGCGTGACCGCCATCCTGCCGCGCGGGAAGAATTTCAAGGATCCGGTGTTCGCCGGTTTCTACTCGCAGAACGGCAATGGCGAGATGACGGGCATTCACTGGGTCAAGGAATCCGGATTCCTGGAAGGGCCGGTGATGATCACCAACACGCACTCCGTCGGCACGGTGCGCGATGCGGTGATCGACTGGGAGATGAAACACGGCGCCACGCAATATCCCTGGTCGCTGCCGGTGGTCGCCGAGACGTATGATGGCTTCCTGAACGACATCAACGGCTTTCATGTCACCTCCGCCGACACCTGGCATGCGATCGACACAGCGGCATCCGGCCCGGTGGCCGAGGGCAATGTCGGCGGCGGCACGGGGATGGCGTGTTTCGGCTTTAAAGGCGGCACCGGCACGGCGTCCAGGCAATTGTCCACTGTCGAGGGCGGGTATGTGGTCGGCGTGCTGGTGCAATGCAATACCGGTTCGGCGCATGAATTGCGCATTGGCGGTGTCGCGGTGGGGCAGGAGCTACATCAAGACCGCCAGGCGAAGCTTCTCTATGGCTCCGACCATGTCGATACCGGCTCGATCATCATCGTCATCGCCACCAACGCGCCCTTGACCGCGGCGCAGTTGGACCGGCTTTGCCGGCGCGCCACGCTCGGTCTGGGACGCGTCGGCGGCACCTCGGGCGACGGCTCCGGCGACATCTTTGTCTCCTTCTCCACCGCCAATCCGGGTGCCGATATCGCGCCGCGGCCGTTCTTAAGGGGCGCGCCGCCAGCCACCACGCCGCCGCCGACTCTGCAGATCGCCATGCTGCCCAATTGGGCGATGAACCCGCTGTTCGACGCCACCGTCCGCGCGACGGAAGAGGCCATCGTCAATGCCATGGTCGGCGCCCGGACGATGACCGGCATCAATGGCAATTCGATAAATGCGGTGCCGCATGATGCGCTCAAGAAGTTGATGGCGGAGCCGCACAGCCCGACGGCATGGTAGGCGAACTGTGTCGAACACAGCTTCATTTTCTCACCATGGCCGGGCTCGACCCGGCCATCCAGTGTGGCGGGGCGCATTCCTGGATGGGCGGATCAAGTCCGCCCATGGAGAAAAAAATTAAATCCTGACGCCACAAAGCCCCGCGATGATGGCGGTGGCGATCAAGGCGGCGGCGGCAAGACCTGCGAACCAGAAGCGGTTGGCGGCGGCAAGACCGACGCCGTGATTCAGCGCAACCACTCGCGCGCCGGACGCCAGATGCCCCAGCACGAAGAACGCGCCGAAGGCGTAGTGGGGCAGCAGCCTGATGTTCCAGCTGTCGCGGATCAGGCCGGTGGGCAGCCCCGCCGCCCAGGCCCAGTTGGTCTCGATGTGATGCACCGCGCGGGCGGAAATGAAGGCTGAATTCATGTGCGCCAACAGGAACATCGCCAGATAAAGGCCGGAGCCGATCTGGAAGGCGCGGAAGAGATCAGCTTTGAGCGCGCTCCAGCGCCAGAACAGCAGGAATCCGCTGGCGATCTGGAAGGCGAGCAGGGTCACCAACACCGGCTCGACGAAGCTGGCGCGGTAGACGGTGCGGCCTGCTTTCATCACTGCGGCGTGCATGTCGGCCCCGCCCACCAGCCCGGTGAGGTGGTTGAAAAGATGGAACAGCACAAAACAGGCGATCAGAGCTGCGGAGATACCATGCGCCACGCGCCATTTTGCGCTGGGCGCGCGGGCCGGTGCTGCCGCACGTGCGGGCATCAACCAAGTGATGGCGGCGAGTAGGAGCCAGACCGCGATCCAAAGCAGCTTGTCCGGCAGATGAATGCCGACCAAGCCCGGCGCCACGCCAAGAAACACGAACAAAGGCGGCGCGGCCATGCTGGCATAAGCGAAACGGCGAGCGCGCAAGCTGGCCGCATCGGGATGAATGGTCTGGGCGAGATTATAAGCGGTCATCAAGCCCACCAACGGCACGGCCAGCGCCGCCAGAAGCAAAAGCGCCGCCAGGGCAGTTATCTCCGACGCAATGGCAGCGTGAAACGCATCCAACAGGAAGGGATAGGCCAGCACGGCCACGACGGGTGCGTAGGGCGCCAAGCGCGCCTTCGCCGTCACATCATGCAAGGCAACGGTATCGCTCATGGGTCCGGCGTCGATAAAGGTTGCGCCCCCGAGCCCACGACATCCGTATCGACCACAAAGATCGCCAGCATCTTGGCCGGTTCGGTCGCACTGGCATTCTCGCTGACCATGTGATGCGCGCCAGGCTTCTCAGTGAAATATTCGCCGGCATGATAGACCTTGAGAGGGCCGTCATCCACTTGGCTCCGAACCGCGCCTTCCAGCACATAGGCTGTAATAAACGCGGACGGGGCGTGATGATGCGGCTTGTTCTTGGCGCCGGGCGCGTAATTGACCACCACGGCCAGCAGGCTCTTGCCCGGAATATTTGGGATCGGGTTGTTGAAAGCATAGGGCGCGGGCTTTTGTGCTGGCTGAGCCATGGCGGGGCCTGCGATTAACAAAGCCGCGCAAACGGCCGTCAGACGAAGCATGTGCGCCTCCTTTTCCAGCCGCCAGCATGGCGCAGTCATGGCCTAGGCCAAAGTGCCATGAATCGCTAAACTGGCTGGGCCATGGCTTCCACCCAATTCTCCCGATTCCGCTTCGACCGCAGCTCACCCACGCCGCTGCACCGCCAGCTTTACGATCGCATCCGCGCCGCCATTGCGGAGGGACGGCTGCGGCCCGGGGAGCGGGTGCCATCCGCCCGCAGTCTTGCGGCACAGCTGGGCGTGGCGCGGGGCACCATCGATCTGGCTTATGCGCGGCTTTCGGGTGACGGCATTTTGCTGGGACGAGGCCAGCGCGGCACCGTCGTCTCTGACATTGTTAGTTTTGGCGCGGTCCCGGCGGCGCGGCCGCAAGCGCTGCGCACCATAACCAAGCTGGAAGCGCTGGAAGATCTAAAGCCTTTCCGGCTCGGCCTTCCAGCACTCGATCTGGTGCCGCGCAAGCTATGGTCGCGGCTGGTGATGCGGGAAGTGAAGCGCGCGGCGGGCGCGGCTTTGGCCTATCCCGATGCGATGGGATTGCCCGCGCTGCGCCAGGCAATCGCGGCCTATCTCGCGGTGTCGCGCGGCGTCGCGGCCGCGCCGGAGCAGATCGCGATCACGGGTGGTTATCAAGGCGCGCTCGACCTGGCGGCGCGGCTGGTGTTGAGCCAAGGCGACACGGTTCTGTTCGAAGACCCGGGTTATGGCTTTGCGCGCGACGCATTCTTGAGTCTTGGCATGCGGCTTCTTCCCGTGCCGGTGGACGAAGAGGGGATGAACGTCGCTCGGGCCCGCCGTGGCAAGGCGCGGCTAGCGGTGGTGACGCCGGCGCATCAGGCGCCTTTGGGCGTAACCTTGTCTCTGCGGCGGCGGCAGGCGCTGCTGGCGTGGGCGCGAGAGGCGCGCGGCTTTGTGCTGGAAGACGATTACGACAGCGAATTCCATTATAGCGGTTTCAAGCCTGCGGCGCTGAAGAGTCTCGATGCTGAAGACCGCGTCTTTCATGCCGGCAGCTTCAGCAAGACATTGTTTCCTGCGCTGCGCCTGGGCTGGCTGGTGGTGCCGGCACGGTTCGCGGACGAGGCGGCGCGCCATTGCCGCGATAGCGGGCGCGGTCATGCCAGCCTGGAACAGGCGGCGCTGGCCGAATTCCTCACTGACGGGCATTTCGCGCGGCACCTGCGCCGCATGCGCCAGGCTTATAAGTCGCGGCGACAGGCGCTGGCCGATGCGCTACGGCACGTGTTCGGCGACGATGTCCAATTCACGCTGCCGGCCGGCGGGCTTTATATCCTGGCGCGCTTCCCCAATCATGGCGCGGATCGGCAGCTTGCGACGCGCTGTGTCCGCCACGGGCTTGCCGTCTCGCCGCTGTCGGCGCAAGCGGTGAAATATGACGTGGGCGAGGGGCTGCTGCTCAGCTTTACCAACATCGCGGAGGAGCATGCGGGCGCGATGGCGCTGCGGCTGAAACAGGCGCTCGGTTGAAGCCCGCGGGGAAAAGCGCCTAGAGTTGGCAAGGGAGAAGGCCAATGAAAAACATGGCGACCGCGGTCATCGCTCTGATGCTGTTGGATGTGACGCCTGCCTTGGCGCAGCAGCGCGATCTGGGCCAAGGCGCGATGCAGCGGCCGGGCGATTATTCCTTCCAAGGCGGCGAGGCGGTCTATAGCCATGTCTGCCAAAGCTGCCACATGGCGGATGCCAAAGGCGCGATGGGCGCGGGCGCTGGTTTTCCAGCATTGGCCAGCAATCCCAAGTTGGCGGAAGCGGGCTATCCGGTGGCGGTGATCCTGCACGGCCAGAAAGCGATGCTGGCCTTAGGCGGGCTTCTCTCCGACCAGCAGATTGCGGACGTGGTCAATTATGTGCGGACCCATTTCGGCAACCGCTATTCCGGCGCGATCACGGCGGCGGATGTGAAGGCGCAGCGCTAGCGTGGACCGAAAGCCGCATTGGAACGCCGCCTACACGGCCAAAGCCGACGACCAGGTGAGCTGGTTTCAGCAGATGCCCACCCGCTCGCTGGCGATGATCGCCAAAGTCGCGCCCGTTGGATCGGTGATCGATGTCGGCGGTGGGGCTTCGCGGTTGGTCGATGCATTGCTGGATGCAGGCCGCGACGACGTCACCGTACTGGATATTTCTCAAGCCGCGCTGGACAGGACGAAAGTGCGGCTGGGCGACCGGGCTACGAAAGTGACTTGGATCTGCACTGACATCACAGAGTGGCGGCCCGATCGGACATGGGATGTCTGGCATGACCGCGCCGTGTTTCACTTTCTGACCGACGCGGCATCGCAGGACACTTATATAAAGGCACTGAAGGCGGCGACGCATCCGGGCTCGGCCGTCATTCTTTCTACCTTCGCGCTCACCGGCCCGGAACGCTGCAGCGGGTTGCCGGTTCAACGTTACAGCCCCGCCAGTCTGGCAGCGCGGCTGGGAAGCGGTTTTGTGCTGGAAGATGAAGCGCTTGAGGCGCATGTGACACCCTGGGCGGCGATCCAGGATTTTGCTTATGCCGCGTTCCGGCGGCGATGAGCCCGCCAGTCTTTGGTCGAATATTGGAACTTATTGGTCGAGAAGCGCTTTGCGTCCGCCGAAAGCACAGCTTGGATCGCGCTTCCATGCAGCGCCCGCTATTGTCCGGAAAATAAAGACAGAAACGAAAAGGAGCCTTCGATGAAATCCTCATTTCTTGGTACGGCGCTGATTGCGCTTGTGATGTCGGGCGGGGCGATGGCCGCCAACGTGCCCGACTATGTCTCCAAGGCCGTTTCGGATACTTCGCGGCCCAAGACCGACAGCACGCGCGATGCATTGCGGGCGCCGGCTGAGACGCTGGCCTTCGCGGGCGTCAAGCCGGGCATGACGGTGGCAGAGTTTTTCCCCTCCGGCGGTTACTACACCCGCATGATCAGCGATGTGGTGGGACCGAACGGCAAGGTCTATGGCATCGAGAATCCCAAATGGGACACCAAGGGCGTCGATGCCAAGATGGCGGCCGAGCCTGGCCACTCCAACGTCAAGATCGAGATGGTCAAGTTCGGGGAGTTTAATCCGCCGGAAAAAGTCGATCTGGTGTGGATGACCCAGAATTATCACGATTTGCATGTGGCCGAGTATGGTCCGGTGGACATGGCGGCCTTCAACAAGCGGGTTTATGACGCGCTGAAGCCGGGCGGCATTTATTTCATCCTCGACCATCAGGCCAATCCGGGCACCGACGACGCCGGCATCGCCAAAGTGCATCGCATCGAGAAGGCGACGGTGATCAAGGAAGTGACCGCCGCGGGTTTCAAGCTGGTGGGCGAAAGCGATGTGCTGCATCGCCCTGCCGACGATCACACCAAGATGTCGTCCGATCCGGCGATCAAGAGCCACACGGATCAATTTCTGCTGAAGTTCCAAAAGGTGTGATGAGGTAATTTTTGCCTCGCCCGTCATCCCCGGCGAGTGCCGACTGCATTGCAGGCGGTACGAGGGAAGGGGACCCAGGTAGATACAGCAACGTGGTCTTGAAGACCTGGATCCCCTTCCCTCGCACTCGCTACTCGCTCGTGCTCGCCGGGGATGACAAGGAAGTCGATATAGCCATTCATATATCACGTTAGTTCGAGAAAGCCTTTAATCACGGGCTTTTCGGGAAGTCTTCCCGCCGGGAATGTCGGGCGTGAAGGCGCGCCCCTGATCGGCTATAAGCTTTCCTCGCGGAACGGCGCTTGAGACGCCGGCAGAGGGAGCGAGACATGGACCAACCCGCCATCGGCGAAGCCACAAACGAAGCCGACATCGAGCGTGCACTGGAGCGGTCCCAGGAAAAGTGTGAAACGGTTTTCCGTCCGGGACCGCGACAAGACAAAGAAGCGGAGTGCGACTGCAAGGCGGGCATGTTCCCGCAAGGCAAGGTCGGCACCGCAAGCCGCCGCGCCTTTTTGCGGGGCACGGGCCTGGTCACCGCCGCGGCCGCCATTGTTCCGGTCCGCGCGCTGGCCGCCGATGACGGCGAAGCGCCCTGGAGCCTGCCAGGCGCCATCGCCAAAAGCGATTACGGCAGCCGCGCCGGATTCGAGAAGGTAGCGCGGCTAGCGACTTTCGCCGGGACCTCCAGCCTGACGCCGCTGCAGGCCGGTGTGGGCATCATCACGCCGTCGGGTCTGCATTTCGAACGCCACCATAATGGCATTCCCGCCATCGATCCCAAGGACCATCGCTTGATCATTCACGGCATGGTGGACAAGCCGATGAAATATTCGGTGGAAGACCTGAAACGGTTTCCCTCCGTCTCACGCATCATCTTCATCGAGTGCTCGGGCAATTCCAACGCCGCTTCGCGCAGCGCCAGCCAGAAGACGGCGCAGGAAGCGCACGGTCTTACCTCCACGTCGGAATGGACGGGCGTGCGGCTCTCGACTCTGCTGGCACAGGTGGGGGTGAAGGACGGCGCCGCCTGGGTGCTGGCCGAAGGCGCGGACGGCGCGATGCTGTCGCGCAGCGTGCCCATCGACAAGATGCTGGACGATGCCTTCGTGGCTTACGCCCAGAATGGCGAAGCGATCCGGCCGGAGAATGGCTATCCCCTGCGCCTGATCCTTCCGGGCTGGGAGGGCAACATCAATGTGAAGTGGCTACGGCGTCTCAAGATCGGCGACAAGCCGTTCATGACCCGGGAAGAGACTTCAAAATACACCGACCTGATCACGCTCACCGGCAAGGCGCGCCAGTTCAGCTGGGTGATGGAAGCCAAATCCCTGATCACCTTTCCCTCCGGTGACATGCAGCTGCCGGGCAAGGGATTCTATGAAATCTCCGGCATCGCCTGGTCCGGGCGCGCGCCGATCGAGCGGGTGGAGATCACCACCGATGGCGGCAAGACCTGGAGTCTCGCGTCGCTGCAGGAGCCGGTGCTGCCCAAGGCGCATGTGCGCTTCCGCTATCCCTGGCATTGGGACGGCACGGAAAGCATCATCGAAAGCCGCGCCACCGATCAGACCGGTTATGTCCAGCCCACCAAGTCATTCCTGACGCGCACCGAAGGCGTGGGGCCGACTTATCACTACAACGGCATCCAGAGTTGGAAAGTGGCCGCGGATGGAAGTGTAACGAATGTCCTCAATGGCTAACTGTTTATTTGGTCGCGCGATCTTACGGAAAACCGCTGCACACTTTTCCGGATCGCGCTCCGTGGGAGCGTGAGCAATGTCCTCAACGGCTAAAATCATTCTCTGCGCGGCGGCGTTGGCTGCGTTGCCGCTGACGGTGTGGGCGCAGCAGACCGGCTATGGCGGCGGCGAGAGCTATCCGTTCGGCACACCGGCCTCGAAAGCCGATATCGACGCCTGGGACAAGGATGTGCGCCCTGACGGCCAAGGGCTCCCACCCGGCAGCGGCACCTACAAAGCGGGCGCGCAGATTTATGGCGAGCAATGCGCGTCGTGTCACGGCATGAAGCTAGAAGGCGTGCGCGACGCCAACCTGCCGCAAGGCGGCGGCCCCGCGCTGATCGGCGGGCGCGGCACACTCAACACGCCGAAATTCAAGCAGACGGTGGAAAGCTATTGGCCTTATGCCACCACGCTTTACGACTACATCCTGCGCGCCATGCCTTACACCGCGCCTGGTTCGCTCAAGCCCGACGAGGTCTATTCGCTGGTGGCGTACATTCTCGCCGAAGGCAATGTGATCAAGAAGACCGAGGTGATGGACGCCAAGTCGCTGCCCAAGGTCGCGATGCCGAACAAGGACGGCTTCTATCCCGACAACCGGCCTTATCCGGTGCGGAAATACGATTGAGCCTGGAGCAGCTATTCAATCTTCCTCACCCTGAGCCCGTCGAAGGGTGAGTGGGCTCCGCCGTCCGAGCAATTCTCATGGTTCGACAAGCTCACCATGAGGAGGTCGGCATGTCAGGTGCAGCAGCATCGCGATAAAGCATTGACTCGCCCCTGCTGCATGCACATTTATTGGTGATCTCAGGGGGACAGCCAATGGATCGCACCCGTTTCCGTTTGGCAGCGCATCTGTTTGCCGTCGTCATAGCGGTGATGGCGGGCGCGTCCTGCTCGCCCCAAAAAGCCACGCCGAAAGCGGCCGCGCCCTTCGCGTATCAGCAAGTGATGATCCCCATGCGCGACGGCGCGCGGCTGCAAACGGTGATTTTCACGCCGAAGGATCGTTCGGGGGCGCTCCCGATCCTTCTGACGCGCACGCCCTACGGCGTTCCCGACAAGGCCCCCGCCACCATTCCGGAAGATCTCAAGGCGCTGGCGCGGGACGGCTATATTTTCGTCTTCCAAAATGTGCGGGGCCGATTCAAGTCCGAAGGTGTTTTCCGTCTCAGCTCCATCGTCGATCCCGAACATCCCAATGCGCCGAACGATGTGACGGACGCCTATGACACGATCAACTGGCTGGCAAAGAATATCCCGAACAACAATGGCCGGGTCGGCATTTATGGAATCTCCTATGCCGGTTTCACCTCGGGCGTGACGTTGCTGGACCCGCCGCCGGCGTTGAAAGCGGTCAGCGAACAAGCTTCGCAAACGGACGAGTGGATGAATGACGACTTCCACCATTACGGTGCTCTGCGCGAAAGCTATACCTTCGAATATTCCGTGATGGAGGAGGCATCGAAGGCGAAGAACACGCATTTCGCGTTCGACACCTACGATACCTATCAATGGTATCTGAATCTGGGCCCGGTCTCGAACATCGACGCCAAATATCTGCACGGGTCGCTGCCCTTCTGGAACGATGTGGTCGCGCACCCCGATCGCGACGCTTATTGGCAGGCGGAGGATTGGGTTCACACCCTGCATGGCACCAGCGTGGCGGTGCTGAATGTCGCCGGCTATTGGGACCAGGAAGACCCTTGGGGGCCGTGGCAGATATTCCGCCATGCCGGCGAAAACGGTTCTGCCAACGACTATATGGTGGCCGGCCCCTGGTATCACGGCGGCTGGTCGCGCGAACTCAAGGGCGACAGGATCGGCATGATCCCGCTGGGGCAGGAGACGTCACGCCAATTCCGCGACGACATCCAGGCGCCCTTCTTCCGCTATTATCTCCACGGCACCGGCCCGAAACCGGCTTGGCAGGCCAAGAGCTTCCAGACCGGCTCCAACAGCTGGCATAGTTATGCGAGTTGGCCGCCGCGCGCCGCTGAAGCCACCAATCTCTATCTGCATGCGGACGGCACGCTATCGTTCACGGCGCCTTCGGAGAAAAGCGATTCCGCGTCCTATCGCGAATATGTCTCCGACCCAGCCAATCCGGTGCCTTACCGGCAGCGACCGATATCGCCGACTTATCCCGGAGGCGACTGGCGCACATGGGAAGTGGCTGATCAGCGTTTTGTGGACGGCCGGCCAGACGTATTGACCTTCACCAGCGCGCCGCTCGAGCATGACATCACCGTGAGCGGCGAAGTCTCGGCAGATTTGTTTGCCTCCACTTCAGGCACGGACAGTGACTTCATCGTGAAGCTGATTGATGTTTATCCGGAGAATGCACAGAAGGATGGGTGGGACGCAAACGCCGGACCCAAGCCGGGTGAGTTTGCCCAGTCGTTGAACGGATACGAGTTGCCCATCGCGATGGAAGTCCGGCGCGGACGATACAACAGGAGTTATGAAAAACCGCAGCCGCTGACGCCGAATCAACCGTCAGAGTGGAGGATCCCTCTGCGCGACCATGATCATGTTTTTCTGAAAGGACACCGCATCATGGTGCAGGTGCAGTCCACGTGGTTTCCGGTGATTGATCGCAACCCGCAGAAGTTTGTGCAAAGCATCTACAAGGCAACTGCGGCGGATTATGTTCCCGCAACCCAGCGGGTATATTGCTCACCCAGGATGCCGTCTCACATTGTGCTGCCGGTGGTGCCGTAGGAGATGTTGTTCATTGGCGGCCGGCGCGGATGATCTGCATGGCCGCCCTGTGAAAAACCTGCCTCATCTAAGCGGTATAATCGAAGTTCAGACATGAGCTATCAAGTACTGGCGCGAAAATACCGGCCGCAGCGCTTTTCTGACGTCATTGGACAGGA
>Ga0207695_10007651_pt1 | contig 13688 bp, 5 predicted proteins | sample KBSC54metaG_FD_184354 | JGI IMG/M metagenome (GOLD analysis project Ga0207695, IMG submission 184354) | Corn rhizosphere microbial communities from Kellogg Biological Station, Michigan, USA - KBS C5-4 metaG (SPAdes) (version 2) | ecosystem: Host-associated > Plants > Roots > Rhizosphere > Soil...
CAGCCTGCTGGCAGGCATCGTCGCGGCAAGCGGCCTCGGCGAGCGCATCTTCAGCAACTTCGGCTGGGACCACAGCGCCGCGACCCGCTGGCATGCCTGGGAACTGCTCGATTACGTGCGCGGCAGCGAGCTCTGGATCGGCATCCCGGTGAGCCGGATCGACCATCTCGCGCAGCGCATCGGCATCGATCCGCGCTACGAGGCGATCGAGAACTTCTGGCTCTATCTGCTGCTGCTCTTCGGCGCGATCGGCTTCGTGCCGTTCGTGATCGGCATCGGCGCGCTCGCCGCCCATCTCTGGCGCAGCGCCGGGGCCGCGATGCGCGCTGCGGTGATCGTCTATTTCTTCGTCGCCAGCGGAGCCAACACCCTGGCATCGAAGAGCGTCTCGCTGTGGTTGCTGAGCGTCGCGCTGCATCCCTGCCGCCACGGCCCGAGGAGGGCCTTGCCATGACACCTGCCAAGATCAGAATCTTCTATCCCGCCGATCCGCTCGGCATCGTGCCCGGCGGCATCGACACCTTCCTGCGCGGCATGGTCAAGTTCGCGCCGCAGGAGCTGGAGTTCAGCCTGGTCGGCATGACCACCGACACCGAGATGCGCCCGCTCGGCCGCTGGACGCATTGCGACATCGGCGCGCGCGGCTTCGATTTCTATCCGGTGGTCTCGGTCGCGGATGCAGGCCAGCGCGGGCTGGCGCCGCTCTCGCTGCGCTTCAGCGCCGGGGCCTGGCGCCACCGCGCCCGGCTGCACCGGGACTTCGACGTCTTCGACTTCCATCGGGTCGAGCCGAGCCTGCTCTACAGCGCGGATCCGCGGCCCAAGAACGCCTACTTCCATCAAGACCCGCAGACGGTCGTCTCGGCGGCGTCGGACAACCTCTGGCGGCGCCTGCCGGCCGCCTACGAGCGCATCGAGGCGCGCGCCGTCTCGAGCTTCAGCAGCGCCTGGTGCGTGCGCGAGTCGGGCGTGGAAACGCTGCGCCGGCGCTACCCGTCGCTCGGCGAGCGCATCCGCTTCGTGCCGACCTGGGTCGACGCCGAGGTGTTCTCGCCGGTGGCGCCGCAGGATCGCCAGCTGCTGCGCTACGTGCTGGCGCACGAGTTCGCGATCGATGCGCAGAGCCGGTGGATCATCTCGGTCGGCCGGCTCGACACGCAGAAGAATCCGGAGCTGCTGCTGGCGGCCTTCATCCGCCTGGTCGCGCAGGGGCAGGACCTGCAGCTGCTGATCGTCGGCGACGGCGTGCTGCGCCGCAGGCTGGAGCACATGGCCTCGGCCGCCGGCGTGTACGCACGCGTGCATTTCCTCGGGCTGCGGCCGCCGCATGCGATCGCCGACCTGCTGCGCGCGGCGGACGTGTTCGCGCTGTCCTCGGCCTACGAAGGCATGCCGATGGCGCTGCTCGAAGCGATGGGTTGCGGCACGCCGGCGGTGGTCAGCGATGTCGGCGAGGTGCGGCGCGTGGTGCGGCCGGGTGTCAACGGGGTGATCGCTGCGGCGCATGCGCAAGAGGCGTTCGCGGCCGGCCTGGCGGAGGCGCTGGACGCCCCGCCGCGCTGGCGCACCGCGGCGCTCGCGGCGGTGCAGGCCTACCAGCCGGAGCAGGTGCTGGCCCCGCTCTATGACAACTACCAGGCGTTGGCGCAGGGTTTCAAGGCCTTGCGCACGGTGGCCGTCGCGCAGGCCGAGGCGCCGTGGGCAGGCCGGCGGCGTGCGCCGGTGGTCGAGGCGCCGATCGACGTGCTGCGCTCCGCCGCCTTCCTGCGCCAGGTGATGCTGTGGGCGAAGGCGGGCGAGTCGCGCGGTGTCGCCTTCTGCAACGTGCATTCGGCGGTGCTGGCATCGCGCGACACGCATCATCACTTGAGCCTGCAGGCCGCCGACCTGGTGGTGCCGGACGGCGCGCCGATCGCCTGGACGCTGCGCGCCAAGGGCTTCGCCGAACAGGACCGGGTGGACGGCCCGGGCAGCATGTGGCAGCTGTGCCGGCTGGCGCGCGACCAGGGTGTCAAGATCGGCTTGTTCGGTTCGACCGAGCCGGTGCTGGCGGCGCTGCAGCAGCAGCTGGAGGCGGCCTTCCCGGGCTTGCAGATTTCCTTCCGCCGCGCGCCGCCGTTTCGCGAGGCCAGCGCGGCGGAGGACGAGGCGGTCTGCCGCGAGGTCGGGCAAGCCGGTGTCGGGCTGCTCTTCGTCGGGCTCGGCTGCCCGAAGCAGGAGCGCTGGATCGCGCAGCATCGCGGGCGCATCGGCGCGGTGATGCTCGGCGTCGGCGCGGCCTTCGATTTCCATGCCGGCACCACCCAGCGCGCGCCGCCGTGGATGCGCGAGCGCGGACTCGAATGGCTGTACCGCCTCGCCTGCGAGCCGCGCCGGCTGGGTTGGCGCTATCTGACCACGAACTCGCGCTTCATCGGCCGCAGTGCGATGGAGGCGGGCGCTGCGCTGATGCGCCGGTTCGCTGCCGGTACGCCCCCGCCTCAGGCGTTCGGCGAGCCCACGCTCGTCATGGACACGCGGCCGAAGGCCGCCAGGCCGCGCATCGACCGGCGCCAGATCGAAGCCCTGTCGGCGCGCATCGATGCCTTGATGCCGCCGGGCTCGGGGCATCTCGTCGCCTTCATCGCCAGCGGCTCGGGCGAGGGCACCAGCACCGTGGCGCGGGCCTATGCGCTGGCCAACGCGTCGCCCTTGGGCCGGCGCGTGCTGCTGGTCTCCGCGTCACGCCTGTCGGACGAACGCCCCGGCTTGCTGGACGCACTGCGCAGCGGCCGGCCGCTCGACGATGTGGTCGCGCGGCACAGCCGCGGCGTCTTCGTCGCCTCGCTCGGGCCGATCGCCGACAGCGACATCGGCTGGAACCTGCTGGCGCGCAAGGATCTGCTCGACGCGCTGCGCGGGCGCTTCGAACTGGTCGCGATCGACATGCCGGCGCCGGGCTCGTCGAGCGTCGGTCTGAAGCTCGCGCCGATGTGCGATGGCGTGGTCGTCGTGCTCGAGGCCGAGAAGACCCGCGCGCCGGTGGCGGCCCAGCTGATCGACAACCTGCACGCGGTGCAGGCGAGGGTGCTCGGCACGGTGCTGAACAAGCGCCGCTGCCGCGTGCCTGAACGGCTTTACCGGTGGCTGTGATGAGCGCAAACGCAGCCCATGGGATGTACCCATGAGACACCCTGTGTCATCCCTCGAGCAGCAGACCGCCGACGGCCGGGGACGTGACGAGCAGCCGGCAGCTTGCGGCCCATTGCGGACAGTCGTTGTCCGCGTTCCGGTGCAGAGGTCGGCACGGCAAAGGCGGGGGCGGGCAGGCCGCCGCAGCGCTTCGGCGAGGCGGTCTCCGCTGCGCTCCGACTCCCCTGCGGCCAGGGCCAGAGGCCCTGGCCTTCGCCAGGCACGAACAGTCCACAGGACTGTTCGTGTCCGGGCTCAGTGCATCGTGCCCGTGGCCCGTCGCACAACTCACTGCGCTCACTGCGTTCGCTGCGTTCGGACAAGTGCGCCGAGTCAGTCAACGAAGCGCGCTGCGCGCGCGGCCACGAGCCCTGCGCTTCTCGGCGCCTCTCAGGCGCGCTGCGACGGCCTGCCCGCCCCCGCCTTTGTGGAGGCATTGGCTGTTCGCGGTCGAATACAAACCACCGGTTCAGCGCGGCAGGCGGTATCCGTTGGGGGCGATTTGTGGGGCGACGAGGAGCGCAGGCTCGGGGTCGGCGCGCGTAGCGCGCTTCGTGGTCTGACTCGGCGCACTTGTCCGAACGCAGCGAACGCAGTGAGCGCAGTGAGTTGTGCGACGCGACCCCGGGCCGAGCACCGCAGTGCAGTCGGAGCGAAGCGGAGACCGCCCCACCATGAGCCCCCGGCGGATACCGCCTGCCGCGCCCCACGGACCTCGGCGCAAGAACGCGAACAACGACTGTCCGCAATGGGCCGCAAGCGGACGGTTCGCCACCACGGGCCTTCAAAGGCTTCGCCCAGATGGTTTCGTAAGGCCTAGAAAGGGGTGAGCCTCACAGCCTGAACCCGCCGACCACGCCGGCCAGCCGCGCCGCCTGCTGCTTCATGCTCTCCGCGGCCGCGGCCGATTGTTCGACCAGCGCCGCGTTCTGTTGCGTCACCTGATCGAGCTGCCCGACCGCGGCGCCGATCTGCGCCACGCCGCTGGATTGCTGCGCGCTCGCCATCGTGATGTCACCGATCAGGTCGGAGACGCGCTTCACCTGCGCAACGATGTCCTCCATCGTGCGGCCGGCTTCCGAGACCTGCCGCGTGCCGTTCGAGACCTTGGCGCCGCTTTCGCCGATCAGGTCCTTGATCTCCTTGGCCGCACCGGCGCTGCGCTGCGCCAGCGCCCGCACCTCGGAAGCGACGACGGCAAAGCCGCGCCCATGCTCGCCGGCCCGCGCCGCCTCGACCGCCGCGTTCAGCGCCAGGATGTTGGTCTGGAAGGCGATGCCGTCGATCACGCCGGTGATCTCGGCGATGCGGGCGGAGCTGCCGCTGATGTCGTGCATCGTCGCCACCACCTGACGCACCGCTTCGCCGCCGCGCTCGGCCACGGCGGAGGCGCTCGAGGCCAGCTGCGCGGCCGCGTGCGAGGTGTCGGCGTTCTGCTTCACGGTGCCGGTGAGCGCCACCATCGAGGCCGAGGTCTGCTGCAGGTTCGCCGCGGTCATCTCGGTGCGCGTCGAGAGATCCTGGTTGCCGCTGGCGATCTCGCTGCTCGCGGTGGCGATCTGGTCGGTCGACTCGCGTACCTGCCGCATGATCTGGCGCAGGCTGTCGCGGGTCTGGCCGATACGCAGCATCAGCCGGCCGATCTCGTCGGCGCGGCCGGCCTCGACCGGCGCGTCGAGCCGGCCGTCGGCGATGGCTGCCAGCGCCGTTTCGGCTTGTGCCAGGCGCTTCTGCAGCGAACGCGCCAGTGCCTGCATGAAGCCGAAGACGCAGGCGCTGAAGGCGAGGCCGAGCGCCAGGCTGACCGCACCGAAGCGCAGCGCCGCATCGCGGATCTCGTCGACGTAGACGCCCGAGCCGACGACCCAGCCCCAGGGTGCGAAGCCGGCCACGTAGGAGCGCTTGGGCTCCGGCTGCTGGCTGCCCGGCTTGGGCCACAGGTAGTCGACATAGCCGCTGCCGCTGGCGCGCACTACGTTGACGAACTCGACGAACAGGTGCTTGCCGTTCGGGTCGACATTGGCGCTCAGGTCCTTGCCGTCGAGCTCGGGCTTGATCGGGTGGGCGATCATGCGTGGCGTCATGTCGTTGATCCAGACGTACTCCTTGCCCTCGTAGCGGATCGCCTTGATCTCGCCCTGCGCCTTGAGTCGTGCCTCGGCGGCGGGCAGCGCGCCGCTCTTCTCCAGATCATGGAACTTCTGCGCGATCGCGAGCGATTGCTGCACCACGGCGCGCGTGGCGATCAGCCGCTGATCGATCGACGAATCGTAATAGGACTTCGCCGTGTAGGCCGTGATGGCCAGCATCGCCAGCGCGACGGCGAACGCGGTCGCACGCAGGCGGCCGGCAATGGATACCGCTTTTCCCAACATTGATTTCTCCTGCATTGGCGGTCCCCAGACAGCGGGGCCGCTTGCTATACCGGAGTTGTCGGCCGGCGCATCAGGAACGTGAGGGCCGGCGTGCGACAGGCAGCCCGGCGTGCAACTCAAGCTGCGCGCAGATCGCGCCGCACTGCCGGAGCCGCCGCGCGCAGGATCAGGGTGCCGAGCACGCCGGCGAGCAGCGAGCCGCCCAGCACGCCGAGCTTCAGCTGCATCTCGTATTCCGGCCCGTGGCCATCGAAGGCCAGCCCGCCGATGAAGAGACTCATCGTGAAGCCGATGCCGCACAACACGCAGACGCCGAAGAACTGCAGCCAGTTCGCTTCGGCCGGCCGCTCCGCGACATTGGCGCTGATCAGCAGCCACGAGGTGCCGAACACGCCGATCGCCTTGCCCGCCACCAGGCCGAGAGCGATGCCGAGCGGGATCGGCAGCAGCAGCGACGACGGCGAGGTGCCGGCGAGCGAGACGCCGGCATTGCAGAACGCGAACATCGGCAGCACGAGGAACGCGACCCAGGGATGCAGGCCGTGCTCCAGCGACTGCAATGGCGAGTCGCCGTGCGCGTCGCGCGCCGGGATCATCATCGCGGTCAGCACGCCGGCCAAGGTCGCGTGCACGCCGGACTTCAGGACGCAGACCCAGACCACGAGCCCGATCGCGATGTAGACGTCGACCCGTGCGACTTTCATGCGGTTCAGAGCGAACATCAGCAGCGCGCCGGCGCCGGCAGCGAGCAGCATGGGCAGCGACAAATGCGCGGTGTAGAAAAACGCGATGACGACGATCGCGCCCAGGTCGTCGATGATCGCGACCGCCGTCAGGAAGACCTTCAGCGAAGCCGGCACGCGCGAGCCGAGCAGCATCAGGATGCCGATCGCGAACGCGATGTCGGTCGCCGCCGGAATGGCCCAGCCGCGCAGCGCGACCGGGTCGCCGTGATTGATCGCCGCATAGATCAGGGCCGGCGCCGCCATGCCGCCGAGCGCCGCCGCGGCCGGCAGCACCGCCTGCTTGAACGAAGCCAGTTCGCCCTCGACGAACTCGCGCTTGATCTCGAGCCCGACGAGGAAGAAGAACACCGCCATCCACAAGTCGTTGACCCAGACCAGCAGCGGCTTGGCCAGCACCAGCCAATCGCCGCTGATACGCAGTTCGCCCGGGATCTGCAGGAAGGATGTGTACCAGCTGCCGAGCGGCGAATTGCTGACGATCAGCGCCAGCACCGCGGCGACCGCCAGCACCACGCCGCCGGCCGATTCGTGGGCGAAGAAGCGGCTGAACGCCGTCACCGGTGTCGTCGATGCCATGTGCGGGTCGATCCTCGAGCCTCTTAAACTCGCATCTTGCCCTGAAACGCGAACTCCACGAACGTCAGCGAGCCACATCCATGACCACCACCATCCGATACGCCGACCTGGTCGACAGCGTCGCCGCCGCGCTGCAGTACATCAGCTACTACCACCCGGCCGACTACATCGCCCACCTCGCCCGCGCCTACGAAGGCGAACAGAGCGAGGCTGCGAAAGACGCGATCGCGCAGATCCTCACCAACTCGAAGATGTGCGCCGAAGGCAAGCGCCCGATCTGCCAGGACACCGGCATCGTCAACGTCTTCCTGAAGATCGGCATGGACGTGCGCTTCGAAGGCTTCGCCGGCTCGATCACCGATGCGATCAACGAGGGCGTGCGCCGCGGCTACGAGAACCCGGAGAACAAGCTGCGCGCATCGATCGTCGCCGACCCGCAGTTCGAGCGCAAGAACACCAAGGACAACACGCCGGCCGTGGTGCACATGGAAGTCGTGCCCGGCAACACGCTGGACGTGCAGGTCGCGGCCAAGGGCGGCGGCAGCGAGAACAAGAGCAAGTTCGTGATGCTGAACCCGAGCGACTCGCTGGTCGACTGGGTGCTGAAGACGGTGCCGACGATGGGCGCCGGCTGGTGCCCGCCGGGCATGCTCGGCATCGGCATCGGCGGCACCGCCGAGAAGGCGATGCTGATGGCGAAGGAGTCGCTGATGGATCCGATCGACATGTTCGACCTGAAGCAGCGCGGCCCGCAGAACAAGACCGAGGAACTGCGCATCGAGCTCTGCGACAAGATCAACGCGCTCGGCATCGGCGCGCAGGGCCTGGGCGGATTGACCACGGTGCTCGACGTGAAGATCGCGATGTACCCGACGCATGCCGCGAGCAAGCCGGTCGCGATGATCCCGAATTGCGCCGCGACGCGCCATGCCCACTTCGTGCTCGACGGTTCGGGCCCGGCCTATATCGATCCGCCGAGCCTCGATCTGTGGCCCGACGTGCAATGGGCGCCGGACTACAACAAGAGCCGCAAGGTCGATCTCGACACGCTGACGAAGGAAGAAGTCGCAGCCTGGAAGCCGGGCGACACGCTGCTGCTCAGCGGCAAGATGCTGACCGGCCGCGACGCCGCGCACAAGCGCATCCAGGACATGCTGGCCAAGGGCGAGCCCCTGCCGGTGGACTTCACGAACCGGGTGATCTACTACGTCGGGCCGGTCGATCCGGTGCGCGATGAAGCCGTCGGCCCGGCGGGCCCGACGACCGCGACGCGCATGGACAAGTTCACCGACATGATGCTCGAGAAGACCGGACTGATCGCGATGATCGGCAAGGCCGAGCGCGGGCCGGTCGCGATCGAGGCTATCAAGGCGCACAAGAGCGCCTACCTGATGGCCGTCGGCGGCGCGGCCTACCTGGTCGCGAAGGCGATCAAGAGCGCGAAGGTGCTGGGCTTCGCCGACCTCGGCATGGAAGCGATCTACGAGTTCGACGTGAAGGACATGCCGGTCACGGTGGCCGTCGATTCGAACGGCGTCAGCGTGCACAACACCGGCCCGAAGGAATGGCAGGCACGCATCGCCTCCGGGGCGGCGGTGCGCATTCCGGTCGCGGCGGCCAAGTGAACACGGCCCCATTGCCGGCACATCACTGCCCGCTGTGCGGGCAGCCGAACCAGTGCGCGCCGGCCCGGGCCGGGACTTTCGAGGTGGCGTGCTGGTGCAGCGCGCTGCGCGTCGACCCCGCGATCCTGCGCCAGGATGGCGCCGTGCAAGAGAGACTCGCCTGCCTGTGCCAGCGCTGCCTCGGCGCGGCGCCGGCACCGGTTGCCGACCCGTGATCGTCATCCCCGCAGATGCGCGCCCGCGCTGTGCGATCTGAGGACGACGACTGTCAAGCTGGGGATGGGCACTCTTGATTACTGATCGACACAATCACTTGCATCAATAACGACTGCGCCTGACTGACCGCCCACCGAAGTGCGGCCAGTCCCTTGTCGAGGGTCAAGGACAGCGCGGTCCTGCAGGAAAAAAGTATGTCGATCGACCTGGCCGCCGGCGATACCGGCGCGCGGCTCCCGCCTGCCCGTTCCTCTGCAATCTCCTGGCCTTTTCGCATCGCGGCGATCGCAGCAGCCGCACTGGCCGCCTCCTGCGGCGGCGGCGACTCCGCTGGCGACGCGCAGCGCGCCAGCGCCACCTCCGCAGCACCGCCACGGCAGAAGGCCACGGCCTTCGTGCCGAGCACGCCGATCCCGAGCGATGCGAGCACCCGCGGCATGTGGTCCCCGGTCTACAACTGGCCGATCATCTCGGTGCACACGGTGCTGCTGCCCGACGGCCGCGTACTCAGCTACGGCTCCGATCTCACCGGCCTGCAGACCGCGCATGCGAACGTGGACATCTGGGATGCCACCGGCGCCCCCGACGCGGGCCACCTGACGCTTCCCAACGCCACCGGCACCGACATCTTCTGCAGTTCGCAGCTGCTGATGCCGCAGAGCGGCAGCGTCTTCATCGCCGGCGGCGACAACTGGACCGGCACGCAGACGACCAACGGCCCGAACAACAACAGCAACCTCTTCACGCCGTCGAGCAACACGCTGGCGCGCGGCGGCAACATGAATCGGCCGCGCTGGTACTCGTCGTCGACCACGCTGATCAGCGGCGAGACCTACGTGCAGGGCGGCTCGGGGGGCAGCGATCATCCCGAGATCCGCGGCACGGACGGCACCTTCCGGCTGATGAGCGCGATCGACACCAACTCGATCGGCAGCTTGTACCCGCGCAACTTCGTCGCACCCGACGGCCGCATCTTCGGCTACGACCCCGGCAACGGGAACATGTACTGGATAGACCCGACCGGCAGCGGCTCGATGAAGTCGGCCGGCGCCTTCAACGCCGGCTACAGCGGCGGCACGTCCTCGAGCACCGCGATGTACCGGCCGGGGCGCATCCTGCAGATCGGCGGCAATTCGAACGGCGCCTACACCATCGACATCACCAGCGGCACGCCGGTGGTGACCGCGACGCAATCGATGTCGAGCACCCGTGCTTGGGTCAACGCGACGATCCTGGCGGACGGCAAGGTCGTCGCGACCAGCGGCAGCGCGGTGCCCGGCGAAGCCACCGGCGCGAACAACATCGCCGAGATGTGGGACCCGGCCACCGGCCAGTGGACACAGGGTTACTCGGCCGCGAAGATGCGCCTCTACCACTCGAACGCGCTGCTGCTGCCCGATGCCAGCGTGCTGGTGAGCGGCGGCGGCGCGACCGCACCCACGCTCGACCCGAACCCGAACAAGAAGAACCTGAACGCCGAGATCTACTACCCGCCGTACCTGTTCAACGCCGCCGGCGCCCGCGCTGCGCGGCCGACGATTCTGAACGCGCCGGACAGCCTCGACATCGGCAAGACCTTCGGCATCGACGTGCCCGATGCCGCGAGCGTCAGCCGCATCACGCTGGTGAAGACCGGCTCGACCACGCACAGCTTCAACCTCGACCAGCGCTTCATCGAGCTGACCTTTCGCGCGAGCGGCAACCACGTCTCGGTGCAGGCGCCGACGCACGCCGGCGACGCGACGCCGGGCTACTACATGCTCTTCGCCTTCAACGAAGCGGGCGTGCCCTCGGTCGCGAAGATCCTGCGCATGGGCATCGCGAGCAATCCGAATCCTGCGATCAATCCGGCGATCACCAACCCGGGCGCGCAGACCTCGACCCTCGGCGACACCGTCACGCTCGCGCTCGCCGCGAGCGACCCGAACGGCGACACGCTGAGCTACGCCGCCGCCGGCCTGCCGCCCGGCCTCGCCGTCAATGCGACGACCGGCGTCATCTCCGGCACGCCGACCACGAGCGGGAGCTACAACGTCGTCGTCTCCGCGACGGACGGCGTCAACACCGCTTCCGCCAGCTTCAGCTGGACCACGCAAGCCAGCTCGCCGCTGACGCTCGACACGCCGCCCGCGCCGGCCTTTCTCGCCGTCTCCGGCACCGCCACCTACACCGCCAGCGCGAGTGGCGGCAGCAATATGCGCTACCGCTGGAACTTCGGCGACGGCAGCGGCGACTCGGCCTGGTCGAGTTCCGCGACGACCACGCACGCCTACACCGCGCCGGGCAACTACACCGTCACCGTCAGCGTCACCGACGACAGCGGCGCCGTGCGCAGCCGCAGCTTCAGCCAGATCGTCTACCTGCCGCCGACGGCCACGGCGCCGGCCAGTTCGAGCAACCTGCTGGTCGAGACCCCGGCGTCCGGCAACCCGCGCCTCTGGGTCGTCAACCAGGACAACGACAGCGTCAGCGTGTTCGACACCGTGACCGCCGCGAAGCTCGCCGAGATCGCGGTCGGCAGCGCGCCGCGCACGATCGCGCTCGCTTCCAACGGCATGCTCTGGGTCGCCAACAAGCGCGATTCGAGCCTCAGCGTGATCAACACCGGCACGCGAGCCGTCTCGCGCACGATCGCGCTGCCGCGCGGCTCGCAGCCCTTCGGCATCGCGATCGCGCCGGCTTCGACCACCGCATACATCGCGCTCGAGGCGAGCGGCACGCTGCTGAAGTTCGACACCGCGAGCTACGCGCAGACCGGCTCGCTCGCGGTCGGCGCCAATCCGCGGCAGGTCTCGGTCTCCGGCGACGGCACGACGGTCTACGTCTCGCGCTTCATCACTCCGCCGCTGCCTGGCGAAGCCACGGCGACGATCACGCCGACCGCGGCCACCGGCGGCGAGGTCGTGCAGATCGCGGCCGCGCCGTTCGCCGTGACGCGCACGATCGTGCTGCAGCACAGCGACAAGCCCGACACCGAGAACCAGGGCCGCGGCATCCCGAACTACCTCGGCGCAGTCGCGATCTCGCCCGACGGCTCGCAGGCCTGGGTGCCCTCGAAGCAGGACAACGTGAAGCGCGGCGCCCTGCGCGACGGCACCGGCCTCAACTTCCAGAGCACCGTGCGCGCGATCAGCTCGCGCATCGTGCTCGCGACCGGCCAGGAAGACCTGGCCAAGCGCGTCGACCACGACAACTCGAGCGTCGCCAGTGCGGCGGTCTACGACCCGAAGGGTGCTTACCTCTTCGTCGCGCTCGAAACCAGCCGCGAGATCGCGGTGGTGGATGCCTATGCCGGCATCGAGCGGCTGCGCATCGCCGCCGGCCGCGCGCCGCAAGGACTCGCCGTCTCGGCCGACGGCACGCGCCTCTACGTCAGCAACTTCATGGACCGCAACGTCGGCGTCTACGACCTGACGCCGCTGCTGCAGCAGGGCGTGCTCAGCGTGCCTGCGGTCGGCACCTGGGCGAGCGTCGCCGTCGAGAAGCTCACGACGGCGGTGCTCACCGGCAAGCAGTTCTTCTACGACGCACTCGACACCCGGCTCGCACGCGACCGCTACATGAGCTGCGCGACCTGCCACAACGACGGCGGCCAGGACGGCCGCGTCTGGGACATGACCGGCCAAGGCGAAGGCCTGCGCAACACCATCGCATTGCGCGGGCGCGGCGGCATGGCGCAGGGCCTGCTGCACTGGAGCGCCAATTTCGACGAGGTGCAGGACTTCGAAGGCCAGATCCGCGTCCTCGCCGGCGGCACCGGGCTGATGAGCGATACCGCCTTCAACACCGGCACGCGCAACCAGCCGCTGGGCGACAAGAAGGCCGGCGTGAGCGCGGATCTCGATGCGCTGGCCGCCTACGTCAGCTCGCTGACGGCTTTCGACGCGAGCCCGAACCGGCCTTCGGCCGCGGCCTTGTCGAGCGCGGCCACGGCCGGCCGTGCGGTCTTCCAGGCGCAGAACTGCGCAGCCTGCCACGGCGGCAGCGCGTTCACGAATTCGGGCACGACAGCGCCGATGAACATCGGCAGCCTGAAGGCCAGCAGCGGCTCGCGCCTCGGCGGCCCGCTGACCGGCATCGACGTGCCGACCCTGCGCGACGTCTGGGCCACCGCGCCGTATCTGCATGACGGCTCGGCCGCAACGCTGGATGCAGCCGTCGCCGCGCACAAGGGCGTTGCGCTGGCGGCCGCCGACATGAGCTCGCTCACCGCCTACCTGCGCGAGATCGGCGCCGACGAGCCGGCAGCCTTGACCACCACCGCGACCGGCGCCGGCACCGGCCTCACCGGCAGCTACTTCAACAACATGACGCTGAGCGGCAGCGCGGCCCTGCAGCGCAACGAGGCGGTCGACTTCGACTGGGGCAGCGGCTCGCCCGGCACCGGCATCAACGCCGATGGCTTCTCGGTGCGCTGGACCGGCAAGGTGCTGGCATTGACCAGCGGACCGCATCTCTTCCGCACGATCAGCGACGACGGCGTGCGGCTGTGGATCGACAACGTGCTGGTGATCGACAACTGGAACGACCATGCGCCGACCACCAACACCAGTCTCGCGGTCATGCTCAGCGCCGGCAAGCAGTACGACGTGCGCATGGAGTACTACGAAAACGGCGGCGGCGCGACGGCCCGGCTGCAATGGCAGCAGCCCGGCGACACCGCGTTCAACGCCGTGCCCAAGGCCCAGCTCTATCCGGGCACGGTGATTTCGACCGCGGGCACCGGCCTGACCGGCAGCTACTTCAACAACATCACGATGAGCGGCACGGCGGCATTGAGCCGGGTCGAGGCGGTCGACTTCGACTGGGGCAGCGGCTCGCCCGGCACGGGGGTGAACGCGGACAACTTCTCGGCGCGCTGGAGCGGCACGCTGACCGCGCCGGCGAGCGGCACGTACTACTTCCAGACCTCGTCGGACGACGGCGTCCGGGTGACCGTCAACGGCACGCGGGTGATCAGCAACTGGACCGACCACAGC
>Ga0207695_10007653_pt1 | contig 13686 bp, 13 predicted proteins | sample KBSC54metaG_FD_184354 | JGI IMG/M metagenome (GOLD analysis project Ga0207695, IMG submission 184354) | Corn rhizosphere microbial communities from Kellogg Biological Station, Michigan, USA - KBS C5-4 metaG (SPAdes) (version 2) | ecosystem: Host-associated > Plants > Roots > Rhizosphere > Soil...
TCACCGACGCCGTCCGCGATCTCGAGCAATTCGCCGCGCCACGCATCAGGCACCGTGACTGCGACGAGCACTCCGATCGGTCGAGCCGCCATCGCGGCGAGATCACTGAGCGCCGCGACAACCGACCGATACCCGATCTGCCGCGACGACAACCACGCGCGCTTGAAGTGACGTCCCTCGACTGCGGTGTCTGTGCTCACGACGAGCGAGTCGCCTCGCGGAACGCGAAGAATCGCCGCATCGTCACCGAGTCCGGATGCGCGTGCGCCCCAGCGATCGGACATCTGGCGAATGACGTCGAATTCGGTGCCGGGTCCGAGAGAAGTCGCGTCTGTCGCCTTCGCCGTCACGTCTGCCCGCCGACGATGGGCAACTCGGCGATCACGGGGTATCGCCCCGGCCGATCATCGAAGGTCCAACTGTCGCGCAATTCATTGACGACGTCCTCGAGCGCGATTCCGCGCACATCGCCAGCCCCGGTGACTGGAACGCGTTCGGCCGCGCGTCCATGCACCCACGCCGCGATGGCGGCAGCGATGAAGGGATCGCCGACTTGCGCGAGCATCGTTCCGCCGATCCCACTCAACACGTCGCCACTTCCTGCGGCAGCGAGAGCGGGTGTTCCACTCGCAGTGACGAGCCGGCGACCATTCGGCGCGGCGATCACCGTCGGAACTCCTTTGAGCAACACGACCGCATTGAGCGTCGCGGCCAGCTCCTTCCCAACCTCGAAACGATTGTCGAGCACGTGCTGGAGGTCGAGACCGGACAGCCGTGCGAACTCCATCGGGTGGGGCGTGACAATCGCCGGCCGGCCAGCGAGCAAGTTCGCCAAGCCGCGCGCGTCGCCCTCGAAGAGCGTGAGCGCGTCGGCGTCGAGCAGCGTTGGCCCGGTCCAACGGCGGAGCGTGCGCTCGAGCAATGCACGACTCTCTCGATGACGGCCGAGGCCCGGCCCGATGATCACCGCGTCAGCCCAATTCGCGATGACTTGATCGACGCCGTCATCATCACTCGCCCACTGGGCAGCGAGCGCATACGGCTCGGCCTCCTGAACCGCGCTGAGACTTTCCGGTGCGACGACGAGCTTCACCATTCCGACGCCGCTGCGCATGGCCGCACGGGCGGCGAGCACTGTCGCCCCTGCCATGCCGGCCGCACCGCCGACGATAGCGATTTTCTTTCGCACGCCTTTGTGCGCGTCGGCCGGAATGCCTGGCAACCGCGTACCGACCCACGCCTCGTCGACGAGCAACGGTGCGCCGTCGTCGAGCGACGCGTGCACACCGAGCCCGATGTCGAGCGCGACGATCGCGCCGCACAGCTCCCGATTCATGAGATGACCGCGCTTGATCGTACCGAAGGTCAATGTGAGATCAGCTCGAACCGCGACGTCGTGCGCGACGCCGGTCGACGCATCGAGACCGCTCGGGACGTCGAGCGCGACCATGATCGCATCGCGCGTGCGGAGCGCGGCTGTGAGCGCGATGAGTCGCGCAACGTCGCCGCGCGGTTCCCCGGTTCCACCCGTTCCGAGCAATCCGTCGACAATCAGTGCCTCGGCGCTCTCGAGTGATTGCGGAACGACGGATGCCACATCGGATGCATCGAGCACCTCGAGCGCGAGACTTCGCTCGGCGATTGCATCGGGCGTTTTGGCGATCGTCGCCTCGATGACGCGGACGCGTACGCCGCTCGTGGCCAGCGCACGCGCGACGACCCATGCGTCGCCGCCATTGTTGCCCGGTCCAGCGAGCACCAACACGCCGCGTGCAAGACGATCGCGATGACGAAGCGCGATCTCCGACGCCGCGGCAGCACCAGCGCGTTGCATCAAGGCGCGCGACGGAATGCCCGAGGCGATCGCGGACGCATCGCGCGCCGCCGATTCTGAGCTGGTGACGACGCGGACGAGATCGCGCACGGGATTGAAGATGGTCTTACTTCTGCGAAGTCCCGACAGTGCGGCCGTAGCTCAATTCGCCGTTGTCGATGCGAATGTTGAAGCCACATTCGGGATTGCTACAGGCCCATGCCTTGTAGGTGATCGGTGCACCCTCGCGCCCGTAGTCGCTCAGCGGCAACAAGACGCCTGTCTGACACCTTCGACACGTCGGCCAGTCCATTGGCTTTTCCATGCGACCTCCCTTCCCCTCACCACCCCTCCCTCGATGATCGCGGGAGCATCTCGCCGTTAGACGCTCAGCGCTCCGCACCAGGGATACTCTCGCTCGAATGCCTGATCAAAATCGAACACATCGACGAATTCGTCTCGCGTATCCGTCGGTTGGCTCATCAACAAGCCTAGATCGACGAGCGTGAATACGACGTCTCCAATATCAGCACTGCTCTGAACGCCCCAGTGCTCGAGGACGACCCTGGCCATCACGCCAAAGCGCTCCAGGGCAAGATCGCGGCAGGACAGAGCGAGCTCGCGGCCGTTGATGTGCCGCCTTTCCTCGAGTCGCTGCTGGCAGAATTCGAGCGCGGCGAGCACGAATAGATACGCGCGCTCGTCGAATCGCGGCTCCCGAAGCCGAATTCGGTCCATGATGCCATCTCGAAAGGCCAGTTCCGCCACTTCGTCCCTCGTTTGAGTCGTTTTAACCGAACGGCGGGGGTAAAGCCCGCCGACGTCAAGAAAATGATGGTTGTTCGTCGCCGCCACAACTCCCCAAAAAACCGTCGAGGGGCAGGCGCGATGCCGAACTCGTTAGTAGATTACCCGGTTCTGAGCCGAAGGTCGGGAGCGGAGCTGCTCCCCGGGTTTGGCCCAACAGGGCTGCGCTGCCAACCTCCGCCTGATTCCGATGCCGTCAACGTTCAAGTACGACGTAGCGATCACTGCCGCGGACTTCGATGCTCTGGCCGTCGCCGAGTTGAAGCGGCGGCTCGAGCACCAGGTCGCGAAAGGTGTGTACGCTCGACCGGTCGCCGACCCGTTGAAAGCGCCTCTGTCATCGACAGCGCTGCGCAAGCCGATCGAGAAAGACGCGCGAGTCGTCGTCGTTCTCTTCCAGCGTTTGTGGGGCGTCTCGCCGTCGAGCGGGGCGGAGTCCGAAGCGCTCAAAGCCCGCATCGGAAAAGCGAAACGTAAGGACGTCATCGTCGTTCCGCTCGACAGCTCGCCGATTCCGACGTGGCTCAAGGGGACGATCGTACGAGCCTCCGGTGCGCCGACGAGTAGCGCCGTGATCGACGCAATCGTGAACGCAGTGACCGACGCGGGCGGAGCGCCCAAGAAATCGACGACCGCGGCCGTCGCAGCGCGCGTGGCGGAAGACGAGAAGCACGCGCGCGCGCGCGCGGCATTCCTCTCGTCGCAACGCGCGCTCGCGCTCATCAATCGCGAGCTCGATTCGTTGTCGAACGCGGTCCTGCGCCTGTGCGAGGCACCAGGGACGCTGCCAGCCGGATTCGCGCCCGAAGCGCGCCGTACGCCGGATCGGTACACCGTGCAGATCGGTCCGGTCGGTCTGAGCTTCTCGTGGATTCGCGGCCGGTCCAACTCGATCGCCGATGGGCAGCTTCTCGTCATCGAGTGGAGCGGGCAACTGGGTGATCAGACAGCGTCGGCCGATCCACATACCGCGATGCCAGCCTTCGAACACGTGCTTCAGCCGCACGCGACGAGCCCTGAAGATTGGCAGTGGCGCCGAACGGATCTCGATCTGTGCTCGTACACGACGCGCGACCTTGCGGCGCAGTGCGTGACGTCGGTCGCGCGTCGCTTGCCGCGCACGGATGTCACCCCCCGGCCAAGCGTCACGACGGACGCGCAAGTGCGCAGCGCGTAGTAGTGATAAGCTGCTAGCCCCGGAGTAACGCGGATTTCACGGAACGCTCTGGCCCGCTGCGAGAGTTGTTATCGGCGGGTCAAGAAAATTACCGGAGACTAGGCGGCACGTCAGCACGTTCCCGGCGCACCGACTCGCTCCGTGAACTCCGCGTATTTCGTGGCTGGCAGTTCTGGCGTTCGACTGTGCGCGCGCATCTTAGACGTAGAGTGGGAACGCCCGAGCAAGCGTGCGAACCTGATCTCGCACCTCTGACGTGACTCTCTGATCGTCCGGCGATTTGAGCACACGGTCGATCAAGCTCGCGATCTGCTTCATCTCGGCCTCGCGCATGCCGCGAGTCGTCACCGCCGACGTGCCGATGCGAATGCCGCTCGTCACGAACGGCGACTGCGTCTCCTTCGGCACCGTATTCTTATTCACCGTGATCGCCGCGGCGTCGAGCGATAACTGCGCGACTTTACCCGTCAGTCCGCGGTTGCGCAGATCGACGAGCATGAGATGATTGTCCGTGCCGCCCGATACGACGTCGAAGCCGAGCGACGCCAGCGCGCCCGCCAGCGCGCGCGCGTTCATGATCACGTCCTTCGCATAGATCTTGAATGACGGTGCCAGCGCTTCCTTGAAGCACACGGCCTTCGCGGCGATGACATGCTCGAGCGGGCCGCCCTGACTTCCCGGGAACACCGCCTTATCGATGGCCTTTGCATGCTCGGCTTTGCAGAGAATCATTCCTCCGCGCGGACCGCGCAGCGTCTTGTGCGTCGTGGTCGTGACGACGTCGGCGTGCGGTACGGGCGACGGATACGCACCGCCAGCGACCAGTCCGGCGAAGTGCGCCATGTCGACCATGAACACGGCGCCGATCTCGCGCGCCACTTCGGCGAACGCCGCGAAATCGACGACGCGCGAGTACGCACTGTAGCCGGCCAACACGAGACGCGGACGATGCTCGCGCGCCTTGCGGCGCATGTCGTCGTAGTCGATGAGACCCTGATCGGTAACGCCGTAAGAGATCGCACGATACAACATTCCGGAGAAGTTCACCGGCGAGCCGTGCGTGAGATGTCCGCCGTTCGACAAATCCATCCCGAGAAACGTGTCGCCCGGTTTGAGGAACGGAGACATCGCTGCGTAGTTCGCCTGCGCGCCAGAGTGCGGTTGTACGTTCGCATGTTCGGCGCCGAACAACTCCTTCGCACGATCGATCGCCAACTGCTCGATCTTGTCGACCACCTCGCAGCCGCCGTAGTAGCGCTTCCCTGGTAGACCTTCCGCGTACTTGTTGGTGAGCGGCGACCCCATCGCCTCGAGCACCGCCGGCGACACGAAGTTCTCACTCGCGATCAACTCGAGCCCGTCCTTCTGCCGACGAATCTCTTCGTCGATCAGCGACGCGATCTCGGAGTCCGCCTCACGAAGCGCGTCACCGGGCGAGCAAAGCGGATGCTTCATCCATTCATTCATGTTCGGAGCTCGTCTTTTCGATCTTGTCGATGCGGCGCGCGTGGCGGCCGCCCTCGAATGGCGTATCGAGCCAGCTTCGTAGGATCGCGACACCTTGCGCCTCAGTCACGAATCTCGCCGGAACGACGAGCACGTTGGAGTCGTTGTGCTCGCGCGCAAGCTTCGCGATTTCCGGATTCCATGCAACGGCCGCGCGGACGTGCGGATATCGGTTGGCCGTGTAGCTCATGCCGAGACCCGTTCCACACAACAGAACGCCGCGCTTCACTTCTCCACTCGACACCTTCTGCGCAAGTGGATGTGCGTAGTCGGCGTAGTCCGTCGACTCCGGGCTGTCCGTGCCGAGGTCCTGCACGTCGAATCCTAGCTCGCCGAGCGCGCGCTCCAGCTGCTCCTTGAGCTCGAACCCGGCGTGATCGGACGCGATGAGAATCTTCTCACCCATGCACATTCACCGAGATCAGCTCGATCACTTGTTCGGCCACTGCGGCCACGTCCGCACCATTGACCCAACGGCGAGAATGCGCTGCTCAGCGAGACGGTCGGCGGCGAGGTACGTCGGAATCTTTTCCGTGCGCGCGATCGCGAACACCTTGCGGATCGTGTCGTAAATCTCGTCGGCCTTCCGGAAGGAGCGCGCCGGCGTCCAACCCGCAAGCTCGCTGTAGACGTTGATCACGCCACCGGCGTTCGCGACGTAATCGGGCGCATACATGATGTTGCGCGAGTCGAGCTCGATGCCGTGACGCTCCTCGAGCAGCTGATTGTTTGCGGCACCGGCGACGATCTCGACCTTGAGCTGCGGAATCGTCTTGTCGTTGATGATCGCACCGAGCGCGCACGGCGCGAAAATGTCCGCCTGGACACCGTAGATTTCTTCCGCGCCGACCGCCCGCGCACCGAACTCCGTCACGACACGCTTCACCCGTTCCGCATCGATGTCCGTCACGACGAGACTCGCGCCTGCCTCGTGCAACTCCTTGGCGAGATAGTAGCCGACGTGGCCGCACCCCTGAATCGCGACCGTCTTGTGGCTCAGGTCGTCCGATCCCCAACGCTCTTTCGCCGACGCTTGAATGGCGCGAAACACGCCGTGCGCCGTGACGGGCGATGGGTCGCCCGATCGGCCGGCGAGACCGCTCACGTAGTCGGTCTCCATGTGCACGTAGTCCATGTCTGCCGTGCTGGTGCCGACGTCTTCTGCCGTGATGTAGCGACCGCCAAGGCTCTCGACGAAGCGGCCGTGCGCGCGGAAGATCATCTCGCGATCGGTCGTCTTATTGTTGCCGATGATGACCGACTTGCCGCCGCCAAGATTCAGGCCGGCGACCGCGTTCTTGTAGGTCATGCCGCGCGCAAGCCGCAGCGCGTCCACAATGGCTTCCTCATCGCTGGCGTAATTCCAGAAGCGAGTACCGCCGAGGGCCGGGCCGAGCACCGTGCTATGGATCGCGATGATGCCGCGATATCCGGACGCCGAATCCTGGCAGAGCACGAGCTGCTCGTGCCCCATGTCGGCGATCGTGTCGAAGAGCTTCATGAGAGCGAGTATCGAGTGGAGGTGAACGTTGAATGCGATGGCGACGGCGTGTGGGACACTTGCTAACGCTTCGAGTAGAGCTCGCGCGCGATGACGATTCGCTGAATCTCCGAAGTGCCTTCGTAGATCTGCGTCACCTTCGCGTCGCGGAACAATCGTTCGACGGGATAGTCTTTCACGTAACCGTACCCACCGAAGATCTGGATTGCCTGCGTCGTGACGGCCATCGCGGCTTCGCTGGCTAATAGCTTGGCCATCGAGCTGAATTGCGTGATGCGCTCGCCGCGATCTTTGGCCGTCGCGGCAGCGTGAAGCAACGCGCGGGCGGCGGCAACACGCATCGCCATGTCGGCGAGCTTGAATTGAATCGCTTGGAATTCCTTGATCGGATGCCCGAACTGTTTTCGTTCCGCGGCGTAAGCTGCCGCGAGACGAAGCGCCGCCTCGGAGATGCCGACGGCCTGCGCGGCGATTCCGAGTCGTCCATTGTCGAGCGACTGCATGGCATAAATGAACCCGCTGCCCTGCGCGCCGAGCACGCGATCGCCGGGCACGCGCATGTCCGAGAAATGAATCTGCACGGTGGGCGACGCCCGCAGCCCCATCTTGTCTTCCTTCTTGCCGACGCTGAAGCCCGGGAGGTCCGGCGTGACGATGAACGCGCTGATTCCGCGCGCGCCACGCCGATCGTCTGGCGTATCCGTCCGCGCCATGGCGAGAATGACGTCGCCCTTGGTGCCACTCGAGACCCACGCCTTGGTGCCGTTCAGAATCCAGTCATTGCCGTCGCGCACCGCCTGCGTCGTGAGCGACGCCGCGTCGGACCCAGCTTCCGGCTCCGACAACGCGAATGCGCCGAGCATCTCGCCGCGCGCCATCGGCTTGAGGAAACGCTCTTTCTGCTCCGCTGATCCCCATTTGAGGATCATCTGCGTCGGCAACGAGTTGTGGACGCTGATCATGACGGCCGCCGACGCGTCGGCTCGGGCGATCTCCTCGAGCGCGACGAGATACGTGAGCGTGTCGAGCCCGAGCCCGTCATACTCTTCCGGGATCAGCATGCCGAGAAATCCGAGCGCGCCGAGCTTCTGCACGAGCGCGGGCTCGAAGTACGCATCGCGATCCCATTGCGCGCTGTACGGCGCGATCTCGTGCTCAGCGAATTCCTGGGCGAGATGTTGGATCTCGCGTTGGGCTTCGGTGAGGGGGGTGAGCGCCCAGGCCATTAGAGGCGAGCGAAAGCGAGCGGCCTCACACTAGCGCCATCAATAGGCATAAAATCCACGCTTCGTCTTCCGACCCAGCCAACCCGCCGCGACATACTTTCGCAGCAACGGACACGGACGGTACTTCGGATCTCCCAAGCCGCCGTGCAACACCTCGAGGATCGCGAGGCACGTGTCCAGACCAATCAGATCCGCGAGTGCCAACGGTCCCATTGGGTGATTCATGCCGAGCTTCATCACCGTATCGATCGACTCGGCGGTGCCGACATCTTCCATGAGGCAGTAAATCGCCTCGTTGATCATCGGCATCAGGATGCGGTTGGCGACGAAGCCCGGGTAGTCCTGCACCTCGACCGGCGTTTTGCCGACAGCCTTGCTCAGCTCGAGCACGCGTTGTGTCGTCTCGTCGGACGTCGCGAGCCCGCGGATCACTTCGACGAGCTGCATCACCGGCACCGGATTCATGAAGTGCATCCCGATCACGTTCTCCGGACGCTTCGTCCGCGCGGCAATTTCCGTGATCGAGATCGAGCTCGTGTTCGTCGCGAGGATCGCGTTGGTGCCGGCGGTCGCGTCGAGATCGGAAAAGATCTTGAACTTGAGATCCCTGTTTTCTGTCGCCGCTTCAACGATGAGCGACGCATCGGCTGCAGCGTCGAAACCCTGCGACGTCGCGATACGACCGAGGATTGCGTCTTTGTCCGCGGATTGGAGCGAGCCCTTCTTGATCTGTCGGTCCAAGTTCGATGCGATGGTGGACTTGCCGCGCTCGAGCGCGGGACCTGACACGTCGATCATCGTGACATCGAAACCGCTTTGCGCAAAGACGTGCGCGATACCATTCCCCATCTGCCCCGCCCCGATCACGGCCACACGCTCGGCCATCTGCTATGTCTCCTCGCGACGTGGTTTCCGCCCGCGTCGCGCGAAAAGGTATGCGATGCCACCGCCCAGCCCCATTCCAATGCCCGCAGGCAGACCGCCCTCCGGGCCCCACTCGCCGCCTGTCGCCCAGTCCGGTCCCGCATCAACATAACGGTAGCGCGGCGATTCCAGCGGATAGCCGCTCACGGCGGTGTGAAAAAGCACGGCCATCGTCCAGTTCCAGGCGAAATGCGCCATCCACGCCGCGTACAAGCTTCTCGTCGCATACAGAACACCGGCGAGAAAGACACCCGCTGCCGTAACGAGCAGCACTGACTCGACATTGGCTCCGTTGTTCGCGAGATGCAGCAGGCCAAACGCGACGCTCGTGACACCGATCGCCCATGGCCAGCCCCATGCTTCGCGGAGCACCGAAAGCAGATAGCCGCGAGTGACGAGCTCTTCGACGAGCGCGGCCGGGAGCAGGAAGATCGACGTGCGGAGGGCGGCCGCGAACCACGATCCGTTCGCGGCCGGAACCTCGCGTAACCAATGCAGGCCGATGAGCGCCGCGATCGGCAGCGCAATGGCTCCGCCTCCGACGACGAAGCCGAACCCGAAAAGGGCGGGCTTCGCGGCGTTGCTGCCAAGCCAGACGTCGGACCAAGGGCGTTTGTCGATCCAACGGAGTGAAATGACAGTCCCTCCGAATGCCCCAGCGGCCTGGAGCCACTCGAAGTTCGCGACGCCGCGAATTCCGACGAGCGCGAAGAACCACGTGATGAGCGGTCCAAGCAGGGCGTCGGCGACGATGAACGCCGCGACGGAGCCGAAGCAAAACGCGATGATGCGCCATGGCGCGCGGAGCGCGCCGCCTTCAGTAAAAAGAAACTGTGGCGCGCTCAAATGTGCGCGAAGCTACTTCGGCGCACGACGTCGCGGTCCGCTGATCGCCGCCGCCACGAATGCCTTGACGATGTCGAGCAACGCGAACGGTGCGATGCCCATCTGTACCGCGCGCACGACGCTGCCACTGAGCAACGAAAGTTGAGCGATCCCGCCGAAGTAGATGACGGCGACACCCGCGACCGCGGCGAGCCAGCGTGTGCCGAACGATCTCGCTCGCGCGGCAAGAATTCCCGCAATGAAGGCCGCGGCGGGATAGGCGATGAGATACCCGCCTGTCGGTCCGAGGAAACGAGCGAACCCGGGCGCACCAATAGGCGTGAACACCGGCAACCCGCTCACCCCAGCCGCGAGATAGAGCACCATGCTCGCGGCTCCGGCAACGGGCCCGAGCCACATTCCCGCAAGAACGACGAGCATCGGCTGCAGCGTAATGGGAACCGGCGTCCACGGCAGCGGAATCGCGACCTGCGACGCGGCCGCCACAGCCGCGGCGAAGCCCACTATTCCAACGATCGTGAGCGACGGCGAAAGCGCCTGTCCGGAGGGCGTCCGAGATCGCGGTGCAGTCGATGCGGTTGTCGTCATATTAGTTGACCCGTGAGACGCTGAGAGCGACGGCATCTCCGCCGCCAAGGCACAACGTGGCGAGACCGCGTTGTGCGTTCCTGTCCTTGAGCGCGTACAATAGCGTCGTCAGCACGCGCGCGCCGCTCGCGCCGATCGGATGACCAAGCGCGATCGCGCCGCCGTTGACGTTGACCCGATCCCAATTCCACTCGAGGCCTTGACCATCGGCGATCGCCTGCGCGGCGAAGGCTTCGTTGGCTTCGATCAAATCGTAGTCGCCGATCTTCAGATTCGTCTTCTTCATGAGGTTCTGAACGGCGTGTATCGGAGCGAAGAAGAGATCGCGTGGCTCGGTGGCGCCGGTCGCGTACGCGTCGATACGCGCGAGAATCTCGAGACCATGTGCGCGCGCGAAGTCTTCCGACGTCACCACGAGCGCCGCCGCACCGTCGTTCAGGCTCGATGAATTTCCCGCGGTGACCGAGAGTCCATCGTTGCTACCCTGCTTGTTCGGGAACGCCGGCCGAAGCTTTGTAAGCGATTCGACGGTCGTGTCTTTGCGCGGACCTTCGTCCGTGTCGACGGTCGTTGGACCTTTGCGTCCGGGAACTTGCACGGGTACGATCTCGTCCTTGAATTTCCCGGCCTCGATCGCGGCGATTGCTTTCCGATGCGACTTCGCGGAAAACTCATCCTGCATCTCGCGCGTCACGTTGGCCTTGAGTGCCGTATACTCGGCGTGCGAGCCCATGTGGACGTCGCAGAACGCGCACCAGAGGCCGTCCTTGATCATACCGTCGACGAGCGTTTGATCGCCAAGCTTGACGCCGCCACGCATTCCATAGTTGTAGAACGGCGCGTTGGACATGGATTCCTGACCGCCGGCAATGACGACGTGTCGATCACCAGCTTTGATCGCCTGCGCGGCGAGCATCACGGCTTTGAGACCCGAACCGCAGACCTTGTTGATCGTGAGCGCCGAGACCGTCGCAGGTACGCCGCCCTTCAGTGCGGCCTGACGCGCCGGCGCTTGACCGACGCCGCCTTGAATGACGTTTCCCATGATTACTTCTTCGATCGCCTTCACGTCGATGCGCGAACGCTCGACCGCGGCGCGAATCGCGATCGCGCCAAGCTCGGGCGCGGAAAGCGGAGAGAGTCCGCCGAGAAATTTTCCGATTGGTGTGCGGGCCGCCGAAACGATGACCGCCTGGCGCGATGTATCCGTCATTGTAGCTCCAACTGCGAGTCGATGAAGACGCACGTCTGCGCGTGGTCGAACACCGAAAGCTAAGGTCGCCAGGCCGGCCCTGGCAGGTCTCGCTGGCCCTCTCCTTGGACGGACGCCGAGACGCGCGCGCGTGGTAACGTGCGGGCCAGGCCGCCGAAGCGCTTGACAGGTCGCGCGATGATTCATACTGTTCCATCCAGACTCTCAATAGACCGTCTGGAGGGACGCCGTGAGTCGCTTACCAGTCCTGAAAGGCACGCTCGACTTGCTGGTGCTGCGCGCTCTGAGCTGGACGCCAATGCATGGCTTCGAAATCGTCTCGTGGCTCGAGCGCGCGGCGAATTCATCGCTCGACATCGAAGACTCGGCGCTCTACCAAGCTGTGTACCGACTCGAGGAGCGCGGACTGCTGCAAGCCGAGTGGGGTGTCACCGAAAACAATCGGCGCGCACGCTACTATAAGCTCACGTCAGCGGGTCGCACGCATCTCCGCGCCGAGACGCGCAACTGGGTCCAATACGCCGACACGGTGACGAGCATTCTCACCGCGTCGAAGAGCGGCGAACCAGCGCCGGCGAGCACATGATCCGCTCCGGCGTCCGGCGCGCATTTCGTTTGGCGCTTCGACGGCGCGATCGATGGGAACGTGAAGTCGAGGACGAGATCAAGCTTCACCTGTCCCTGCGCGCAGAGCAGCTGGTAGCGCAGGGCGCGACGCCGGAAGAAGCATTTCGCGAAGCTGCCCGGCGCTTTGGACCACTGACCGAATCCCGAGCGCGGCTCCTCGAAGCTGCGCGCCACCGCGAGCGACGCATGCATCGCACCGAATACGTCGCCGATTTGCGCCAGGACATCTCGTTCGCCGTGCGAACTCTGGGCCGACAAAAAGGCTGGACTGCCATCACGATTCTCACATTAGCGCTCGGCATCGGTGCGACGACGGCGGTATTCAGCGTCGTGAGCAGTCTCCTCCTGCATCCGATTCCCTACCCGGACGCCGACCGGGTAGTGATCGTCGAGCAGCAACCAAACCAAGGAAACAACACGGGGATCCGCGTTTCCATCACACCGGCAAGTCCGATTGTGAATGCGTGGCGCACGGGCAGTCACATATTCGAAAGCCTCGAGCCATATCGTGCCAGGGGAATGCTCCTCCGCACCACTGGCGATCCAGCGCCAGTGCGGGTGACGTCGATTCTCCCAAGTTTCCTTACGTTCGCGAATGAGCGGCCACTGATTGGCCGGATATTTTCGGCCGGCGAGATCGAGAACAAGGCGCCAGTCGCCCTGCTCTCCGAGGGAATCTGGCGCGAGCGCTTCGGCGCCGACGACAAGGTGCTGGGGCGATCCATTACGATTGGCGGCCAGATCGGTGATTCCGCGTACACCATTATTGGCGTGCTGCCGGCGTCGCTACAAACGCCGGGTGTCGGCCGCGACAGAACGGATATCTGGTTTCCGCTCGACCTCACGAATCGGAACCTTGGCCTGAGCATCGTCGGACGCCTTCGCCCGCACATGACGATCAGCGCCGCGACGCGCGAGCTGGATGCTCTCGCGCTCCGAGCGGACGTCTATCCACCGGGTAAGGCTCCGTTCGTGACAATGGTTCGACGCCCGGCGGAGCTGATCGATTTCCGTGATTCGCTGATCATGCTCACAGCGGCGGTGGCGCTCGTACTGCTCGTCGCATGCGCGAACGTGGCCCACCTGATGATGGTGCGCACAGCGACACGGCGACGGGAGTTGGCGGTTCGCGTAGCCCTCGGCGCCGGTCGCACGCGACTCTTTCGGCAATTGATCACCGAGAGCTTCATACTGGCGTTTGCCGGAGCAGGCGGAGGAATTCTCCTTGGATGGCTTGGTCTCAAGGCGCTCGTGGCCCTACGTCCCGCCTCGATGACCGAGCTGACCGTGGCACACCTTGACCTTACGACACTTGGAGTGACGATTGCGGCATCCGTGTTGAGCGGAATTTTATTTGGAGTGATTGGAGCGTTCGAATCGTCGAAGCAGTCGACACACGAAGCGCTCAAGGCCGGTTCACTCGCGACGTCACACGCGCGAGGGCATGACCGTCTGCGC
>Ga0207695_10007657_pt1 | contig 13682 bp, 15 predicted proteins | sample KBSC54metaG_FD_184354 | JGI IMG/M metagenome (GOLD analysis project Ga0207695, IMG submission 184354) | Corn rhizosphere microbial communities from Kellogg Biological Station, Michigan, USA - KBS C5-4 metaG (SPAdes) (version 2) | ecosystem: Host-associated > Plants > Roots > Rhizosphere > Soil...
GTAAATCTGTGTAATCATCAATAAAATCTGTGTAATCATCTAAAAACAATCATCATGAAAACTCTGGTAAATAAAGTAGCATTGATCACCGGTTCAGGTCGTGGATTAGGCAAAGCAATTGCCGAAAGATATGCCGCATTGGGCGCAGACCTGATATTGAACTATTCAAGAGACAAAGCGTCAGCCGAAGAAGTATTATCAAACGTTACTGCAATGGGTGTAAAAGCCATCCTTGTTCAGGCTGATGTAAGCAAAGTAGCCGAAATTGAACGTCTATTTAATGAAGCAATGGCAGCTTTCGGCAAGATTGATATCGTAGTAGCCAATGCCGGTATCGAAATGGTAGAGACCCCTGCTGTCGAATTTACAGAAGAGCAGTTCGATCGCGTTTTTGGCATCAACACAAAAGGCACTTACTTTACCATGCAACAGGCTGCAAAACATGTGTCTGATAATGGCCGGATCATTTACATTGCATCCAGCACCACCTCATTCCCTGTGCCCGGAATGTCCGTTTATGGCGGCAGCAAAACTACGCCCCGCTATCTGGTAAATGTACTATCGCAGGAAATTGCACACCGGGGGGTAACCGTAAATTCAATCATCCCGTTTGCAGTTGATCACTCCGGCATATTCGCCGATCCCAATGCCTATCCCGAATTAAGAAAATCATTACTGGCCAGCAGTCCGATGGGCCGCCTGGCAGAGGTAGAAGACGTAGCTAATGTAGCTGAATTCTTTGCCAGTGACCTGTCTTCGTTCGTTAACGGCCAGCACCTGCTGGTAAATGGCGGCGCCAATCAATAATCAATCATACCCAATCATCCTATCCATCTCTAAACAAAAAGGCCTCTGTAATTGATACAGAGGCCTTTTTTTATATTTATTTACCGCTCGCCGAACTTATATCCGACACAAACTGATCAGGGCTTTCATTCGGAAAGCCGTCCCAGCTTTTTAGCACCTTGCCGTTTTCATCCACCAATAAAGTGAATGGGAATTTGCCATCAGCGTTATATTTATCAGCCAATGCTTCGTTCAGCTTAGTTTGCTCTTTACTCAGCAGGTTCTTTTTCTGACGTGGAAAATCAGCACGCACTAACACAAGGTGATCCGAGGCGTAACTTTCGAAAGTCCCCGATTCCAATATTTCCTTACGCAAACGGATACATGGCCCGCACCAGTCGGAGCCCGAAAAATTGATCAGTATTAACTTATGCTTTTGAGTAGCTTCTGTTTTCGCTGCATTAAAATCACCTGTCCAGGTCACTCCCGGCAAAAGCAGCATTCCCAGATATATCACTAACAACTTCATATTCAACTATTTTAACTATTATATTCAAAAATTATTGTAACCATTATTTTATTTAAAACCCAGGCTAAGCGACACCACATTCGACACTAAATCGGTACGCTGTGAATAATGTCCGTAGCGCAATTCCAGGTCATGCAGGTTTTGCCAGCCAAAGACACCCTTGGGCGGTGCAACCCTAAACCCTACGCCATAAAAGTTAGCATGGAATTGGGCATACTCATAATTACTGGTATAGTACTCATCCGTAGGGTTATGCGCTTCATATGGCGCAAAATATTTTGCCGCAGTCTGGTCGTAATACCTGTAAAACGGAGAAACAGAAAAAAAAGGTGTGATTTTTATCGCTGTTTCCAAGCCTGCTGTGTTCGATTTGATACCCCAGCTGTCCATATAATAGCGGTAATAAGAACGCAGGATGATGTTATCACCCAGGAAATAATTCAGCCTCACGCCTACCGGCAGTTTAAACCTGTTCGACGGCAAATGTTCTATTGTATCCTTTCCTGTATTAAAATACACTCTGTGAAATGGCAATCCCAAATAACCGTTCTGCGCCACCCCGTCAACCAAAAACATCACCTGCATACGAGAATTGATAACTTGCGAATAACCAAATGATGCCGAGTATGTATTTCGCGGGCTGCTTGGAATATTCCGCTTGTTATCGATCACCTGGCCATTGCTTAATATAGTTTGTGTTCCACTGGCAGTTGTAATAACTGTCGTTCCCCCGGAGTCAGTTGTGGTAGTCTGAGGTATAAACTCGGATGGGTAGATCATCTTTACCTGATCAAAATACGCCTGAACCTTGGCTGTGAATTCGCCATTCTTATCAGCGGTTTTTTGTGAAAAATGCATATCAGCCCCCAATGACTGATAGTTATATTCGCCCGAATAATAAGCGCCGATACCAAAGCTGCTGCCTTTTTTTACATTTTCGGTCGTCCAGTCAAGTGAAGGATAAATCCTGGTACCACCTGTTCTTGATGCGCCACTGAGATTTACATAAGCCGCTGAGGCTGATGTATGATGATCGTAACCAAATCCGGCGGTTATGGAGTTCTGTCTGCCTTTTGGATCGCCCCATACCATTTTTAGATCAATACCATTTGAAATGTCTGTCACCTTTTCGGTGCCAATACCTCCCGTAACGGCACTATGATCGCCATTTTGCCAATAGTAGCTAGAGACTAGGTTAATCTCATCCACATGTAACGAACGCGGATGATATTCCGAAGGCTCCGGATCTCCAACGGGCCGGAATAAGCTCACGCCATTAGTTCGCGGGAGGCTATCTTGTTTGGTCTGTGCAGAAACGTTCAATCTGCATAGCAGGGAGAAACCTACTATTGATAAATATACCTTTCTCATTATAAATTATGCGTTTTTAAGAAAGGCTTATCAATTACATCCACAACCACCACCGGTTTTACCGGCATTGGCACCTGACGCAGCTTCCCTGTACGATTGAAAATTCAGTTCATTTTTCTCTACCTTCCGGTTACCTAATGCCATCTCAGCATCGTTAATGCGGCTTTTCTGGTATTCTTTGAGGTGGACACATGATGATATACTCATCATAGCGACGAGCCCACCTACAATCTTCAACGTTTTTTTAATCATAGTTTTTAAGGGGTATTACTTTATGTTGATATTCTTTGATGTATACATCCTGTCCTGATCATCAATGATCACAGCTTCTATATCTCTCATCTGATCTATCATATCCAAACCCGTCCTGATACCCATGATCATTACCGGTGTGGCCATGGCGTCGGCTATCTCAGCATTCGTGGTAATAATGGTAACACTCTTGATACCCGTTACCGGCAAACCTGTGCGTGGGTTGATAGTGTGCGAATATTTTTTGCCGTCTATCATTACAAATTTTTCATAGTTACCTGAAGTGGCCACGGCCATATCAGTAATGGACATATAAGAAAACACCTCGTGTTTTGCCCCGGGATTAGCTATACCTATCGTCCAGGGCTCACCGTTTGGCTGCAATCCCCAGGCTGTCAAGTCCCCAGATGCATTAACCACACCACTTTCAACGCCTTGGTGCTTCATTATCAGTTTGGCACGCTCAGCAGCATAGCCTTTGCCAATGCCGCCAAAGCCTATACGCATTCCTTTCTCCTTCAAAAACACCGTGCTTTTTTCGCGGTCAAGGATCACATTGTGGTAATTAATCAAGCGCACCATGTTTTTCGCCGTTTCTTTATCAGGCAAGGAGGTCATTTGCTGATCAAAATTCCAAAGTCGTTTATCTATCGAACCGTAAGTAATATCAAAAGCCCCCTGTGTAGCCTGGGAGATTCGCAACGAGCGTTCTATGAGGTTGAAAGTTTCCGCGCTGACAATTACCGGGCTTATACCGGCGTGCTGATTAACCTTATTAGTTTCACTCTCATCGCTAAATGTAGTGAGCAGCCGTTCAATCCGTTGTATTTCACTTACTCCTGCATCAATTCTTTCATGCGCCCATTTTTCATCGTCGGCAACGACCGTTAGCTCAAAATGGTTGCCCATCAACTTACAACTTCTCTTAAAAGCGGAACTTACAGCCATATTGCCGACCTGTTAACTAAGTCTATTTAACTTAACATTTATAGCAATATTATATTCCGATTCTGGAGAATAGATGAAAAAGTACTATGTCTCGATGAAATAGTGCTTTTTTAACACTTTTTAACTTAAATAAGACGGCCCTTGCAACAAAAAAGCCTTCAAAGTCGCTCTTTGAAGGCTTGCCTTATAGCTCGCATAACCCAATTATTTCATTTCTTTTTTTATTTTTTCAATTGTCTCCAGGTGCATTTTTAAAGTAGGCAAGGTTTTAACCGCGAATGCCTTCAGATCACTGTCTTTCAAATTCTTTGAAGCATCTTCAAAAGCTTTTACATCTTTTTTATGATCGTCTACCATATCTTGTATGTAAGCCTTGTCAAAATCGGCACCCGATTTTTTTGCCAGATCATCCCTGGTTTTGCTTTCTTCAGAAGCTATTGAATCTGGTAAAGTAATACTTAGTTTTTTTGCTAAGGCTTTTAACTCGTCATTGGCCTTAGAATGATCGGTCACCATCATAGTTCCAAAATCTTTTACTTTCTTGTTCGTGGCCTTCTCTTCTGCCAATTTACCGAACACTACTTCAGCCATGCCGCCGTTTGCGGCCTCAACCGCAAATTTGGCGTCGCTTTCCTCAACTTTTATTGCCGGCGTGGCCGCTTTGCCTGAATCGCTCACCCCCCTTTTCATAGTATCCTTAGCCTGGTTAGCGCTGTCGGCCGCACCTTTACTGTCTTTGTGACTTTGGCATGCACCCAGAGAAAATGCACCAAGGGCAAATGCCAAAATGTAATTCCGTGTTTTCATAATTTGTTTTTCAAGATTGATTGTTAACTAACTAACAAATTATTTAACTACTAGTTTTATAATTAACACGGTGTTTTACCTAAGCAAAAGCACTACCTGATTACTTTTTCACCGATTAAAACCCACCATTCACCGACTTCCTTAAACATTTAACAAGATTTAACTTTTGCTCTGCGGCTTACCATCTTAGCTTTGGTTTACATTAAATTTTTACGGCCATGAACTTGCAATCAACCATCATCCCCGATACTGACAACCAGATCAATATCAGCTCTCTTTTCAGCAGTTTAGATAAACCAATGATCACGAAAGATTTTAAAGGCGGTAAGATCAACAACATGTTTGCAAGCACGGAGCTCGACCTGAGTAATGCTGATTTGAGCGGCATGGCCGTTTTAAACATTTCCCAGCTTTTTGGCGAGATCACTCTGATTGTTCCCTCCGACTGGCATGTAGAAACAGATATTTCGCAACTGTTTGCTACAATAGATGACTACCGGGAGAATAAATACAATATGAGAAACTCAGACAAAGTGTTGGCCATCAAAGGTACTTCAGTATTCGCCAATATTGAGATACACAATAATATTTAACCTGCCACAGGTTAAACGTGCATATTCCACAAGAGTCGGATGGTAGTTTTAAATTTTCTTTTTTAGATTTAGCTGCAAATTTTACTTTATCCGATGAAAAAACTAACTCTCTTAATCCTTTTATTTAGTTGTTTTACAGTCCACGCACAGGATAAGATAACCTGGCCTAACCATAAAAAAGCTGTTATTGTACTTACCTATGATGATGCGCTTCACTCCCAACTGAACGTCGCTATCCCCCAACTGGATTCCGTTCATTTTAAGGGCACATTTTTTCTTACCGGCGACATCAATAGTCAGACAATTCCCCAATGGCGGAAGGCAAGTAAGAAAGGGCATGAGTTAGCTAACCACACAGTGTTTCACCCCTGCTTTAGTACGGACGATAACCCGATGGCCTCGGAGCATTATACCGTGAATCGCATACTCCACGAAATTGATGTGATGAATAACTGTTTGTTCGCTGTTGATGGTAAAGCCATGCATACTTATGCTTATCCTTGTACCGAGACACATGTTGGCGGTAAAGATTATGTAGATTCATTACGCAAATATGGCAACGTCAAATATGCGCGCATTGGCGGTGATATCAATGCCGTTATCACAGACTTTAAACATCTTGACCCTTTGAAGGTACCCTCTTATGGACTGGAAGATCATACATCGGCTGATAAATTGATCGATTTTGTAAAGAAAGTACGGGCGACCGGAGGCATGGGCATTCTTATGTTTCACGGTGTAGGCGGTGATTATATTACCACTTCAGCACAGGCTCACCGGAAATTATTGGCATACCTGAAAGAAAATCAAAAAGACATCTGGGTAACCACTTTTCAGCAGGCAATGGATTATGCGATGGCGAATAAGCAGAAATAACTTCTGAAACTTTTTCTCCCGCCTTGTCCAATTCTCAAAACTTAACTTGTTATGGATGTATAATTCATATATTCATTAACCTTTTAATTTTAAAAAAATGGACGAGTACGCATTAATTATGAGACATGAGGACGGCAGCAAAATAGCCTCTCCTGAGCAAATGCAAGAATGGATGAAACAAACCATGGACTGGATTGGGGGCATTGCTGCACAGAACAAATTTGTAGGCGGTACAGGTTTATTATTTGCCGACGCCAAAGTCGTACATCACAATAAAATGGTAACGGACGGGCCTTTCGGCGAAATCAAAGAAACTATAGGCGGGTTTATTACGGTAAGAGCTGAATCTGCCGAAGAGGCTGCAGAATTTGCTAAGGGCTGCCCGGTGTTACAGGGGGAAGGCAATACCATGGAGGTACGCCGCACACATAAAAACGAAGGCGGGCACTAATCGCTTTTAAAGTGAAACAGCAGGAATTGATACCGCATTTATTCAGAACGGAGTACAGGAAAATTGTCTCCGTTCTGTGTAAGCGCTTTGGTTTTGATCAGATAGAAATTGCTGAAGATATTGCCGCCGATACTTTTCTGGCCGCTTCACAAACCTGGCCTTATAAAGGCATTCCGCAGAATCCTGTGGCCTGGTTGTACTTCGTGGCGAAAAACAAAGCCAAAAATCATTTGCAACGAAATCTCGTATTTGAAAGCAAGGTGAGCGAAGAACTGAAAAGGTCCACCGACGAAGCTTATGAAACCGGGATCGACCTATCGCCTCAAAACATTAACGACAGCCAGTTGCAGATGATGTTTGCCATTTGTCAACCTTCTATTCCACCCGAGGCGCAGATTGGCTTATCTCTCCGGATTCTCTGCGGCTTTGGAATCGAGGAAATTGCCGATGCATTTCTCTCTAACAAAGAGACTATCAACAAACGCCTGTTCCGTGCTAAAGAGAAATTGAGACAAGAAAATGTAAAGATCGAATTTCCAGGACCAGCTGAGATAGACGAGCGGCTTGGCTCAGTGCTTACCACTCTTTACCTGCTCTTTAATGAAGGTTATTATTCCAGTAGTCAGGACACCACTATTCGTAGAGATTTGTGTGATGAGGCTATGCGTTTGTGCACTATGCTAGTTGAAAACAAACTAACCGGCAAACCGGAGGTAAATGCCTTGCTGGCATTAATGTATTTCCAGGCATCACGCTTTAATGCGCGGATTGATCAAAACGGAGAATTGGTTTTATATGACGACCAGGATACCAACCTCTGGGATGCGGAGCTCATCAGTAAAGGGGCTTATTTTCTTAATTGCGCCACCACCGGCAATACCTTATCCAAATACCACATACAAGCGGCTATTGCATACTGGGGTACTCAAAAAGCCGATACGCCAGAAAAATGGAAAAATGTTTTGCAACTTTATAACCAGTTATTACAGATAGAATATTCGCCCATTGCTGCCTTAAACCGAACTTATGCACTTTCAAAAACCGCAGGAAAAGAAGCGGCCATTATTGAAGCCGAAAAATTAAAGCTCAGTAACAATCACTTCTATTACACTTTGCTGGGTGAACTTTATACAGACATCGATAACGGCATTGCCAGACAGCATTTTCAAAATGCGCTGACATTAGCACGCACCCAGACGGACAAGCAGATTATTCAGAGAAAGATTGATTGCCTCGCCTGAATCTAAGGATCTAAAAAACCCTGTCTTTTGGAACTAATGCGTACACACCCGTCTAAATAGAGATTGATTAATAACCCGTCGGGTCTCCCGTCCGCTTGATCGTTCTACTTTTGTTCTGCTTTCATAATTTGGGATAACATGCGTGAGGGCTCTTGCTATTTACTCAAAACAATGCTGCCGGTTACCTGTAGAATAACATAATATTACCTGCCGAAGCGAAAAACAATCGTATTTTTATGGGGACACTAATCTGCCCCCCAGCTTTTATCCGTTAAATGCCATATATGCCATCAAATACATTTACCAAACTCAGGAAAAGTAGATTTTTAAGATTTTTAACCCTGCTCGGGCCCGGGCTCACTACCGGCGCTGCCGATGACGATCCATCAGGGATTGCTACCTACTCCCAGACCGGCGCACAGTTTGGTTATGGTCAGTTATGGACAGCCTTATACATGCTTCCTTTTATGGCCGCTGTACAGGAAAGCTGCGCAAGGATAGGATTGGTGACCGGCAAGGGCATAGCTGCAGTAGTAAAGGAAAATTACAGCAAAACAGTATTATATCTTGTAGTGGGCCTTGTAGTAATAGCCAACACCATCAATATCGGGGCGGATATTGGCGCTATGGCCGAGGCAGCAAGATTACTTATCCCGGTTCATTTCGTCATCCTTACATTGGCCATCACCGCTATTATTCTTACGCTCGAGATATTTACCACTTATAAAACCTATTCTAAAATACTCAAATGGCTGGCATTGGCGCTGCTGGCCTATCCTATTACTGCATTTATCGTTCACCAGCCATGGGGCACGGTATTAAAGGCAACGATAGTGCCGCATTTCGAATTCAACTTTGCATTTTTATTTATTATAACAGGCGTGCTGGGGACAACTATTTCCCCTTACATGTTTTTTTGGGAAGCATCGCAGGAGGTTGAAGAGCAGGAGGAAAAAGGCAATGGAAATGAGAATAATAATGGCAAGCGTATCGTAACCGGAAACATGATACACCGGATGCGGTTGGATAACAACATCGGGATGATCGTATCCGAGGTCACCACCTGGTGTATTTTGCTGGTGGGCGCTACCGTATTGCACCAAAGTGGCGTAAAGGACATAAAAACTGCCGCTGATGCAGCAAAAGCATTGGAACCGCTGGTGCATTCATTCCCTAATGCGGGTTTCCTTTCAAAGCTTATCTTTTCGATAGGAATTATTGGATTGGGCTTTCTCGCCGTACCTGTATTGTCCGGCTCGGCTGCCTATGCCGTTTCGGAGGCTTTTAACTGGAACGCCAGCTTGAATTATAAACCCAAACAAGCCTATGGGTTTTACAGTGTGATCACGGTAGCAACCGTCATCGGTCTGGTCATCAACTTCGTTGGCATCGACCCGGTGAAAGCGCTGGTTTATGCCGCCGTACTAAACGGTGTAGCTGCTGTGCCCCTGCTTTACCTTATCCTTCGGATCGCCAAAAACGATAAGATCATGGGCGAGCATAAAAGCGGCGCATTATCCACTTCCCTGCTGTGGATCACCTTTATAGCTATGGGCGCGGCGGCTGTGGCGATGTTTTTTACGATAGGCAAATGAAAATGATCGATTAAACGCCCCCGGTGAATAAAAAATTTCTTGATTTAACAGCAGAAAACTGAAAAACAAACGAATTTTCATTCTAAATAATTGTAAATTAGTTGAATAAGCTTTAATCCGATGAAAAGATTGTTTTATTCTTTGCTGATACTTTTATTATTTTCCTGCGGCCAAAATGCTAATAAATCAAAGGGGCAAAAACCTGACACGTTAAAATCAAAAGCTCAATATTTGCAGGATGCCCTCAAAACTGATGAGTATAAAAATGCTTACATGAATACCCAAAGGGTAAATGACTTTCTGGATTCGTTAAAAAAAGGATCGACGGATTCTGCCGCGGTTATTTTTATATACAACAATTCGATAGCCACGCCAACCACACAGGTAAAAACAGTGGCACAGGTTAAAGAAGGGATGAAAAAAGACACCTCCTTTTTAAAAGCAGCGCAATTGAAAGCAGCGAATCATTTGGCCTCGGCAGATTCAGCGAAGATGAAGCATTAATTCTTCGATTTTCCCAATAAAAGAGGCCGCCTCATTCTGAAGCAGGCCCAAGGGAAATTGTCAATCACTAATTACAACTTACCATTCATCGCTAAAACTGCTTTGGCAGCTAAAGGGAAGAAATTATCATGAATATCGGCAGTTTTGCCTACGTGTATTTCAAAGTCATCATGCTGCATGGCGGTCAGCAGGTCATCAGCAACCTGTTTTGGAGGGATACCGTTCTGGGCACCACCGATCATTGCAGAGAATTCGGTATCAACAAGCGGAGGCATCAGTTCAAATACTTTTACCGGACCATTTTCGAGCATAATGCGCAAGCTATTGGTATAAGAATGCAAGGCAGCTTTACTTGCCGCGTAAGTTGGTAGCGTACTGGCCCGGCCGGCAAAGGCTACTATCGAAGAAACATTTACAATAGCCGCCTCTGACTGTTTGGTAAGCAATGGAAACAGTTTTTCGTTCAGGCGAATGATAGACAGATAATTGGTCAGTATTTCTTCGCTTGCTTTATCGAATGCATTGATGCCGGGCGCTGTCATGTTATAGTAGTTAGCACTGCCAGCATTGTTGATGACTACATTCAACTGGGGAAAATTCTTGTTCAGGTATCCTACCAATTCTTCTACATCTTCTGCATTATTTACATCGCCTACAAAAGCACTGGTATTTTTCAGTCCGGCAATAGCCTTGTCCATGCGTTCCTGGTTACGTCCGGTAATAATTACCTGGTTACCTGCGTCAGAAAATATTTTAGCGATTTCGAACCCGATACCGGCACTTCCTCCGGTTATCAGTATAGTGTTATTTGTTGTTTTCATTTTTTTAGTTAAATAGTTAAGTGGTTAAGCAGTTAAGTGGTTAAGCGGTTGACCAAGTTGATTGCATTAAGTTGATCGTTTCTGGATGTGCTAACGAATCAACCACTCAACATAATCATCCACCTACATCCCATCAATGATCCGATACAATCACATTAGCCGTCTTACCTTTGCCCCGTTTGATAACAAATAATAGCAAGGGCAAGGTTACAGCGAACATTAGTCCTATCAGTAAGTATGAATCAAGGTAGCTGAGTAAAGTGGATTGTTTTACGACTGCAACATCGATAGCTTTTACGGCCAGATGCTGCGCGTCGAACAGGGTTTTTCCTCTGTCCAGGAAATAGCTGGTATAGTGTATTATGCGGTCATGTACCTGAGGGTTAATATCGTTAATATTAGCCAGCATATCGGTACGATGCAGTTCAGTTCGTCTTGCTGAATAGGTGTTAACAATACTGATACCGAATGATCCGCCCAACTGCCTCATCATATTGTTGAGGGCTGTTCCCTGAGGAATATCAGCTGGTTTTAGCGATGACACTGCCAATGAACTCAAGGGCACTGTGAGCAGTGCAATACCAATTGCGCGGCTGATCAGCGTCATACTGATCGTGTGAGCCGAAGTATCCAGGCTCATGTGACCCATTTGCCAGTTGAAGTAGATGAACAGTACAAATCCAACAGCTACTATTGTTGCTGGCGATACTCCTTTTTGCAATAATTTACCTGTCAACATCAACGCCGCCAGGGCTACAATGGAGCCGGGCAGCAGTAATAAACCGCTTTGCGTAGGTGTGAAGCCCAACAAGCGCTGTGAAAACACTGGTGTTAGATAGATAGTGGTATATAAGCCCAGGCCTGTAACAAATGTCAATATGGCGGCAATAAAAAGCTGCTTGCTCTTTAAAACCCTCAGGTCAACAACAGGGTGGGATACACGAAGCTCCCATAATACAAAAGCAGTAAGGGCGATGGCGGCTGTTACAGAAAGTACAATAATGTAACCGGCAGAGAACCAGTCGTCAGTCTGACCACGTTCGAGTACGGTTTGCAGACTGCCGATGCCTATAGTTAAAAGAATAATACCCAGCCAGTCGATCTTAGGCTTTCCGTCGCCATTGCTGTTAGCAATTTTATTAGGAGCTTCAGGCAACAGGAAATAACAAGATATTATGGCAGCTATACCAATTGGTACGTTGATGTAAAATATCCATGGCCATGAATAGTTCTCGGTGATAAAGCCACCCAGTGTAGGGCCGATGGTTGGACCGATAAATACGCCCAGGCCGAATAATGCACTGGCAGTAGCGATCTTTTCTTTAGGGAACATTTCATAAACCACTGCTGCTGATACTGATAGCAATGCACCGCCACCTAATCCTTGTAAAAAGCGGAAGACCACCAACACCCAGATATTAGATGCCTGTCCACACATAAATGAACAGAATACAAACAGGATGATGGAACCAATGTAATATACACGTCTGCCCAGCACATTGGTAAGGAAGCTGGTCATCGGGATGATGATCACGTTAGCAATTGCATAAGAAGTGATCACCCAAGCGGTGTCTTCGAGGGTGGCGCCCAAGTTACCGCTCATGTAATTGAGAGCCACGTTTACTATTGAAGTATCTATCAGCTCCATGATCGCTGCCCCTATCACAGTAACGATCAATAATTTTTTTTGAAACTCGCTCATTATTTTATACCAATCGGTATTTTTATCAACGTAATAAACCCTTTATATTGTATCCAAAGTAGCATTGCCTATCTCTTTGGACTGCGAGACAAAATTAATACATTAAATATACCAATTGGTATTTTAATTGTCATAATTATAGATGTGTTGATTGAGTTAACTTATTCAACAAATGAACTTAATCCAACTCAATCAACTAAGAAATAGCACACTCTGCAACGCGGTTCATAGCTTTCTTTTTCGCCTAGAAGCACGGTGTCGGGATTAGACACTAAGCGGTAGGAATACAATGCTGGATTACCGCATTTAACGCATACGGCATGTACTTTGGTAACGGATTCTGCAATGGCCATCAAAGCAGGCATTGGGCCGAAAGGTTTGCCTTTGAAATCCATATCCAGTCCGGCGACGATTACCCGTACACCGCGGTTAGCGAGGATGTTGCAGACGTTAGGCAGTTCTTCATCAAAAAACTGCGCCTCGTCAATGCCTACCACCTGCACATCGCTGCCTAAAAGCAATATGGCGGACGAGTTATCTACTGGTGTTGAGTGAATGGAGTTGGAATCGTGCGATACAACGTCCGTTTCGTGAAAGCGGTTATCGGTGCGTGGCTTAAATATCTCCACCTTCAGGCGGGCGATTTGTGCGCGACGCAACCGGCGTATCAGCTCTTCGGTTTTACCCGAAAACATCGATCCGCAAATTACTTCTATACTGCCGCCTAATTCACTTCTGCGCTTAAAAACATCTTCGCTATACAGCATTTCAAACTCCTTATAACGGGCAAATATCATAATTAAATGTTATTTTTGAGAAGCATTTGCATATATCGCCATGAAACAACAGGAAGTTTTCAAAAAGATAGGCACCATATTGAAGGAGCTGAATGACCAATACCATTACCTGGCAGAAAATGAAAGTGAGATGAATGATCTGGAGCTTGAATTGTTCGTAGCGAACGCCCATTTTTTGGCCGACCACTCCGGGGTATTGCGCAAGCTTAATGTAAATAAACCTGAGCCTCCAAAACAATTACCAGCTACAGAACCTCGATTTTTTGAACCAGTAGTGCAACAGGCTGCTTCGCCAATTGTAGAAGAAGAACCTGCAAAGGAAGAAAAAGAGAAAGCACCGGTAATTGCTAAAAAAACGCAAATAAATGTACAGGAAAACCCTGTTCCGCATATCGATCTGAGAGGTGAT
>Ga0207695_10007659_pt1 | contig 13680 bp, 13 predicted proteins | sample KBSC54metaG_FD_184354 | JGI IMG/M metagenome (GOLD analysis project Ga0207695, IMG submission 184354) | Corn rhizosphere microbial communities from Kellogg Biological Station, Michigan, USA - KBS C5-4 metaG (SPAdes) (version 2) | ecosystem: Host-associated > Plants > Roots > Rhizosphere > Soil...
GACCACGAAGACGCCATGGCGTCTTCGTGGTCACCAAGTTCTACCCCCACCATGCATCGCGCGCGGCGCTGGCGAAGGCCTGCGACGGTTCCCTCGGGCGCCTGGGCATCGAGGCGATCGACCTCTACCTCCTCCACTGGCCCGGAAGCGTCTCGCTCGCCGAGACCGTGGAGGCGCTCGAGCGGCTGGTGGACGCGGGGAAGATCCGGCGCTGGGGCGTCTCCAACTTCGACGTGGCGGACATGGAGGCGCTCGTGCACACGCCGGCGGGCGAGCGCGTGGCGGCGAACCAGGTGCTCTACAACCTCGCGCGCCGCGGGGTGGAATACGACCTGCTCGCGTGGTGCGGCAAGCGCTCGGTCGAGGTGATGGCCTATTCGCCGCTCGACGAGGGCGCGCTCGGCGCGCATCCGGCGCTCCGCGCGATCGCCAGGCGGCTGGGCGCGACGCCCGCGCAGGTCGCGATCGCCTGGACGCTGCGCAAGCCCGGCGTGGTCGCGATCCCGAAGGCGTCCGATCCCGCGCACGTGCGGGCCAACGCCGGGGCGCTGAAGCTGGTGCTCGATGCCGAGACGCTCGCCCAGCTCGATCGCGCGTTCCCGCCGCCGCGTGGGAAGCGCCCGCTCGAGGTCATCTGACCGGGAGAGGTCCGCGCCGGAAGGCGCCGCCACGTCGGCGGGGCCCGACAAGGCAACGGGCGTCGATTCAGCGGGTTGCGGCGCGCGCTCCGAAAGCCGTTGCCCGCGGACGACGAAACGCAGGGAAAGCGCGTCTTCCTCGCATCGGCGCGTGACGGGCATTCGCGGGGCGTCACGCCGCGAGACAGTCCGTTTGGCACGGATCGTGTTAGTGGGGTTTCCTCGATTCCAACGAGGGAGGCAACCATGAAATACGGCGAAGGCATCTTCAACCGAACCCGCGATACGCGTCCCCTGCCGCCCGGGCAGCCCCTGGCGGCGGCCAACGCGCCGTCGCTGGGTCCCACGCCCGCCCATCCCGCGCCGCGCCCCGCGGCGAGCGCCCCGGCCGCGAGTCCCGAGCCGGCGGCCCGCGCCGACGAGGCCGGCGGCAGCAAGCTCATCGTGGGCCCCAACATCAAGCTGAAGGGGGTCGAGATCCACGACTGCGACACGCTGGTGGTCGAGGGGCGGGTCGAGGCGACGATGGTGAGCCGCTCGATCCAGATCGCCGAGCACGGCGCCTTCGAGGGCAAGGTCGACGTGGACATCGCCGAGATCCGCGGCACGTTCAACGGCGAGATGACCGCGCGGAAGAAGCTCGTGATCCACGCGAGCGGGCGCGTGGGCGGGAAGATCCGCTACGGCAAGATGCTCGTGCAGGAAGGCGGGGAGATGACCGGCGACATCGGCGCGCTCCACGAGGCGCAGGTCACGCTCGCGAAGGGCTGATCGCGCGCGGCGGGCGCGCCGCCCTCCCTCCGGAAGGCCCTCGCGTATCATGCGCGAAAAAGCATTCCAATCCCGGGAGGATCTCCAGCGATGGACGGCGCGCCCCGTCCGCTCGTGGGCATCGCGGGCACCGGCCTCATGGGCCGCGGCATCGCCCAGGTCGCCGCGCAGGCGGGTTTCGACACGCTTCTCTACGACACGCGGGCGGGCACCGCCGCCGCCGCGCGCGAAGCCATCGTGGCGCAGCTCGAGCGCCTCGCGGAGAAGGGGAAGCTCACGGGCGCGGCCGCCCTGGAGGCGGGCGCGCGCCTCAAGCCCGTCCAGAGCCTCGCCGATTTCGCCGGCTGCGGCGTCGTGATCGAGGCGATCGTCGAGGACCTGCAGGCCAAGTGCGAGCTTTTCCGGGCGCTCGAGCGCGTGGTGGCCCCCTCGTGCCTGCTCGCGACCAACACCTCCTCGCTCTCGGTCACGGCCATCGCCGCGGCGTGCGCGCGGCCGGAGCGGGTGGGGGGCTTCCATTTCTTCAGCCCCGTCCCCCTCATGAAGATCGTCGAGGTGATCGAGGGCGTGCGGAGCGACCCCTCGGTGGCGGAGCGCCTCACGGAAATCGCGCGCGCGTTCGGGCACGTGCCGGTGCGCGCGAAGGACACGCCGGGCTTCCTCGTGAACCACGCGGGCCGCGCGTACGGGACCGAGGCGCTGCGGATCCATTCCGAGGGGATCGCGGATTTCCGCACGATCGACGAGGTGCTCCGCGAGGCGGCGGGCTTCCGCATGGGCCCCTTCGAGCTCCTCGACCTCACGGGCCTCGACGTGTCGCAGCCGGTGATGGAATCGATCTATCACCAGTTCCACGAGGAGCCGCGCTTCCGCCCCTCGCCGCTCCTCCTGCAGCGCAAGCTCGCCGGCCTGTTGGGCCGCAAGAGCGGCCGCGGCTTCTACGCGTACGAGGACGGCATGAAGCGGGTGCCGGCCGCTGCCCCGCCGCCTCCCGCGCCGCCCGAGGCGAAGGTGTGGGTGTCCCGGGCGGCTCCCGCGCGCCCGGCCCTGGAAGCGCTCGTCGCGAAGCTGGGCGCGCACGTGGACGCGGCGGCGCGCCCGGCGGCGGACGCGATCTGCCTCCTGGCGCCCCGGGATTCGGACGCCACGACGGCGGCGCTGGCCGAAGGCGTGGATCCGCGGCGCTCGGTCGCGATCGACGGCGAGTTCGGCCTCGCCACCCGCCGCACGCTCATGACCACGCCCATCACCGATCCGGCGGTCCGAGACGCGGCGCACGGCCTCCTCGCCGCCGACGGCGTCCCGGTTTCCGTCATCCACGACAGCCCCGGATTCATCGCGCCGCGGGTCGTGGCGCAGGTGGTGAACGTCGCGTGCGACATCGCGCAGCAGGCGATCGCCACGCCCGAGGACATCGACCGGGCCGTGACGCTGGGGCTGGGCTACCGGCAGGGGCCGCTCGCGATGGGGGACGCCCTCGGGCCCGCGCGGATCCTGGCGCTCCTGCAGGGACTCCTCGCGTTCTACGGCGATCCGCGCTATCGCCCGAGCCCGTGGCTCACGCGCCGCGCGCGCCTGGGCGTCGCGCTCTCGACGCCGGAAGGCTGAAGCCGGCTCAGGCGCCGCGCGCGAGGCGCTCGGCAAGCCCGGTGTACGTGGCGGGCGTGAGCGCGAGGAGGCGGTCGCGCGCCTCCTCGGGGATCGGGAGCGAGCGGATGAACGCGTGGAGCTCGTCCTTCGTGATGCCGCCCTTGCCGCGCGTGAGCTCCTTCAGCTTCTCGTAGGAGCCGGCGATCCGGTGCGCGCGCATGACGGTCTGCACCGCCTCGGCGAGCACGTCCCAGCTCTGCTCCAGGTCCTCCCGGATCCGCCGCGGATTCGCCTCGAGCTTCTCCAGCCCGCGCAGGCACGCGTCGTAGCCCACGAGGCAGTAGCCGAAGGCGACGCCCATGTTCCGGAGCACCGTGGAATCCGTGAGGTCGCGCTGCCAGCGCGAGATGGGGAGCTTTTCCGCGAGGTGGCGCAGCATCGCGTTGGCGAGGCCCAGGTTCCCTTCCGAATTCTCGAAGTCGATCGGGTTCACCTTGTGCGGCATCGTGGACGAGCCGACCTCGCCCGCCTTCACCTTCTGCGTGAAGTAGCCGAGCGCGATGTAGCCCCAGACGTCGCGGTCCAGGTCCACGAGGATGGTGTTGAGGCGCGCCGTGGCGTCGAAGGCCTCCGCGAGCGCGTCGTGCGGCTCGATCTGGATGGTGAGCGGGTTGTAGTCGACGCCCAGGCTCTCCACGAATCGCTTCGAGAACGCGGGCCAGTCCGTCGCGGGCGCGGCCGCCACGTGGGCGTTGAAGTTGCCGGTGGCGCCGTTCGCCTTCCCCAGCATGCGCACGGCGGCCAGGCGCTCGCGGGCGCGCTTGAGGCGCCAGGCGACGTTCGCCATCTCCTTGCCGAGCGTCGTGGGCGTGGCCGGCTGGCCGTGGGTACGGGAGAGCATCGCGAGGCCGGCGTGCGCGCGGGCGAGGGCGTCCACGCGCTCGACGATGCGATCGATCGCGGGAAGGAGCACGCGGTCCCGCCCGCCCACGAACATGCGGGCGTGCGCGAGGTTGTTGATGTCCTCCGACGTGCACGCGAAATGGATGAATTCCGCGGCGGCGGAGACTTCGGCGTTCGCCGCGAAGCGCTCGCGCAGCCAGTACTCCACCGCCTTCACGTCGTGGTTGGTGGTGCCCTCGATCGCCTTGATGCGCTCGGCGTCCGCGCCGCCGAACCCGGAGACCGCCGCGCGAAGCTCGGCCACGGTCGCATCCGAGAACGGGGCGAGGGGCGGGAACGCGCGATCCGCCGCGAGGGCGAGGAGCCACTGCACCTCCACCGCGACCCGCTCGCGGATGAGGGCGAGCTCGCTGAAATGCTCCTGCAGCGCGCGGGTCTTCCCGGCATAGCGCCCGTCGAGGGGGGAGAGGGCGGTGAGGGCGGAGGGCATGGAGAGGCGAAATTTTATCACGCGGCCCCCGGAGGCCCCGGCTATACTGCCGCGCTCGTGGATACGGGGAGGAGAACCATGAAGCTCATCGGCTCGAAGGCGAGTCCCTTCGTCCGCAAGGTGCGCGTGCTCCTCGCCGAGAAGGCGCTCGCGTTCGACTTCGTCGAGGACGACGTCTGGAGCGCCGGGACGGCCGTCCCGCGCCACAACCCGCTCGTGAAGGTCCCGGCCCTGGTGCTGGACGAGGGCGATGCGCTCTACGACTCCGCGGTCATCACCGAGTACCTGGACGGCCTTCCCGGCGCGCGCTTCCTGCCCGCCTCCGGCGTGGAGCGCGCGCGGGTGCGCCGCGACGAGGCGCTGGGCGACGGCATCGCGGAAGCCGGGATCCTCGTGCGGCTGGAGACCCGGCGCGAGCCGGCGCGGCAGGATCCGGCATGGATCGCCCGGCAGTCGGACAAGGTGGATTCGGGCCTCGCCGCGGTCGCGCGGGGGCTGGGCGGCAAGGCCTACCTCGGGGGCGCCGCGCCCTCCCTGGGCGACCTGGCGTGCGCCTGCGCGCTCCTCTGGCTCGAGTTCCGCCTGCCGAAGGAATTCCCGTGGCGGGCCGGGGATGCGAGGCTCAAGGCGTGGGCCGAGCGCCTCGAGGCGCGCCCCTCGTTCGCCGGGACGAAACCGCCCGCCGGCTAGGCGATCACGCCTCCGCCGAGGCAGACGTCGCCCGCGTAGAGCACGGCCGATTGTCCCGGCGTGACCGCCCATTGCGGGCTCTCGAAGGCGAGGTCGAAGGCGCGTTCGCCGCGCGGCTCGAGCACGCACGCGGCATCCGCCTGGCGGTAGCGCGTCTTCGCGGCGTAGGCGCCCGCCGGGGGCGGCGGACCCGCGATCCAGCTCGCGTCCCCGGCGTGCAGCGCGCCCCGCAGGAGGCGCGGATGCCCGTGGCCCTGGACCACCGTGAGCGTGTTCGACGCCGGGTCCTTGCCCGCCACGTACCAGGGCTCGTCGCTTCCGTCGCGGCGCCCGCCGATCCCCAGGCCCTGGCGCTGGCCCAGCGTGTAGTACATCAGCCCCTCGTGCTCGCCCACGCGCTCGCCTTCCGGCGTCACCATGGGCCCGGGCGCGCGGGGAAGGTAGCGGGCGAGGAACGCGCGGAACGGCCGCTCGCCGATGAAGCAGATCCCGGTCGAGTCGCGCTTCGCATGGTTCGGGAGCCCCGCCTCGCGCGCGATGCGGCGGACCTCGCTCTTCAGCAGGTGCCCCACGGGAAAGAGCGTTCGGGCGAGCTGCTCCTGGCGAAGGCGATGGAGGAAGTAGCTCTGGTCCTTGGCGGGATCGAGACCCTTCAGGAGGACGTGCGCGCCGGCGCGCTGCTCGAGGCGGGCGTAGTGGCCCGTCGCGATGCGCTGCGCGCCCAGGGCGAGCGCGTGGTCGAGGAAGGCCCTGAACTTGATCTCCGCGTTGCAGAGCACGTCCGGGTTGGGCGTGCGGCCCGCGCGGTACTCGGCGAGGAAGCTCGCGAAGACGCGCTCGCGGTACTCCGCCGCGAAGTTCACCGCCTCCACCTCGATCCCGATCGTCTCCGCCGCCGAGACCGCGTCGACGAGGTCCTCGCGGGTGGAGCAGTACTCGTCGTCGTCGTCGTCCTCCCAGTTTTTCATGAAGAGGCCCACGACCTCGTGGCCCGCGCGCTTGAGGAGGAGCGCCGCGACGGCGGAATCGACGCCTCCGGACAGGCCGACCACGATCTTCATGGGAAAAGGGTAGCGGAACGCTCGCGGGGCAGGAGCCCCCCGAAAGAAAAAGGCGGAGCCGAGGCTCCGCCTTCGGGCACGCGGCCGGGATTACTTCTTCGGCGCGTCGGCGGACTTCATGCTGTCGCCGCCCTTCATGTTGTCGTCGGCCTTCTTGACCTTCTTGGTCTTCTTGACCTTCTTCACCTTCTTGGCGGGCTTCTTCGCCTCGTCCTTCATGGGCTCGGAGGTCGCGGTGGCCTTGGCCGGCTCCGCGGGGGTGGCGGGCTTGGCGGGGGTCGCTTGCGCGAAGACGGCGAGCGAGGCGGAGGCGAGGAGGGTGGCGAGCAGGGCGGACAGCTTGTTCATCTTGGAGTTTTCCCTAGTAGTGTGTTGGATGGAGTATCAATGCTTCGACTGCGCTGGAATCAGCCTCGTCGCCGACATTAACGCCGCGCATTATACGAGGGTTGACACGCGGACGCATGATCGTCCTCAGTCCCCGCCGCGAAGGGCCGCCGCGGCGGGGACGGCCACCTGCCGCCACTCGCCCGGCGCCATGCCCCGCACGTCCCACGGCCCCACCCGGTAGCGCACGAGCCGCAGGGTGGGCAGCCCCACCAGGGCCGTCATGCGCCGCACCTGGCGGTTCCTCCCCTCGCGCAGCCCCATCTCCAGCCAGGCGGTCGGTATCGCCCTGCGAAACCGGATGGGCGGCACCCGGGGCCAGAGGCCCGCCGGCTCGCCGATCACGTGGACCGTCGCCGGCCGGGTGGGGCCGTCGGGGAGCTCCACGCCGGCCCGCAGCGCCTCGAGGGCCTTCCGGTCCGGCGTGCCTTCGACCTGGGCCCAGTAGCCCTTGGGGAGCTTGTGGCGGGGGTCGGCGATGGCCGCCTGCAGGGCGCCGTCGTCCGTGAGCACCACCAGGCCCTCGCTGTCCGCGTCCAGGCGCCCGGCGGGATAGACGTCCGGGACCGGGATGAAGTCCTTGAGCGTCGGGCGCGAGCCCTCGGCGCTGAACTGGCAGAGCGCGCCGTAGGGCTTGTTGAAGATCAGCACGCGGGGCATGGAAGGAGCCGAGAGTCGCTTTGCTATAATTTTCGATCGTGCCGCCCGTTCAGGCGGCGCTTTCCCCGCTCTCCCCCTCCCCGAAGAGACCCTCCAGGAGTCCCATGGCCAAGATCAAGGTGAAGAACCCCATCGTCGAGATGGACGGCGACGAGATGACGCGCATCATCTGGAAGCGCATCCGCGAGCAGCTGATCCTCCCCTACCTCGACGTGGACCTCAAGTACTACGACCTGTCCGTCGAGAACCGCGACAAGACCGACGACCAGGTGACCGTGGACTCGGCCAACGCGACGAAGAAGCACGGCGTCGCGGTGAAGTGCGCGACCATCACGCCGGACGAGGGGCGCGTGAAGGAGTTCGGCCTGAAGCAGATGTGGCGCAGCCCCAACGGGACCATCCGGAACATCCTCGACGGGACCATCTTCCGCGAGCCGATCATCTGCAGGAACGTCCCGCGCATCGTCGCGCACTGGGACAAGCCGGTCGTGGTCGCCCGCCACGGCTTCGGGGACCAGTACCGCGCGACCGAGATCAAGTTCGACGGCCCGGGCACGCTCAAGATGATCTTCACGCCGAAGGGCGGCGGGGCGCCCGTCGAGAAGGAGGTCTTCCAGGCGCCGGGCGCGGGCATCTCCATGGCGATGTACAACCTGGACGAGTCGATCCGCGGCTTCGCGCGCGCCTGCTTCAACTACGCGCTCGACCGGAAGTACCCGGTCTACCTCTCCAGCAAGAACACGATCCTCAAGGTCTACGACGGGCGCTTCAAGAACCTCTTCGAGGAGATCTTCGAGGGGGAATTCAAGCCCCGGTTCGAGGCGGCCGGCCTCACCTACGAGCACCGGCTGATCGACGACATGGTGGCCTCGAACCTCAAGTGGAGCGGCGGCTACCTCTGGGCCTGCAAGAACTACGACGGGGACGTCCAGTCGGACACCGTCGCCCAGGGCTACGGATCGCTGGGCCTCATGACCTCCGTCCTCACGACCCCGGACGGGAAGACCGTGGAAGCCGAGGCCGCCCACGGGACGGTCACCCGCCACTACCGGCTGCACCAGCAGGGCAAGCCCACCTCGACCAACCCGATCGCCTCGATCTACGCGTGGACGCGCGGGCTCTCCTACCGCGGGAAGATGGACGGCACCCCGGACGTGGTGGCGTTCGCCGAGACGCTCGAGAAGGTGTGCGTGCAGACGGTGGAAGCCGGGAAGATGACGAAGGACCTCGCCCTCCTGATCGGGCCGGACCAGGCCTTCCTCACCACCGAGCAGTTCATGGACGCGATCGACGCGGAGCTGAAGCGCAGCGTCCGGTAGCGCCCCATACAAAAAGCCCCCTCGGCGCGAGGCCGCGGGGGCTTTTCAGAATTCCCGCTCCCTGGTGTTGCGGTCTTACGCCGCCTGGATATTGGACGCCTGCTTGCCCTTGGGGCCCTGCGTCACGTCGAAGGAGACCTTCTGGCCTTCCTTCAGGGTCTTGAAGCCCTGCATCTGGATCGCGGAGAAATGCGCGAAGAGGTCTTCGCTGCCGTCGTCGGGCGTGATGAACCCGTAACCCTTCGCGTCATTGAACCACTTCACAGTTCCGGTTGCCATGCGATTGCTTGCCTCTTGTTAAACGGGTGGAGTCCCGCACATTGTTCGGATCCAGGCCCCGCACGTCTCAAAAGGCGATGCGAAATGCTTGAAACCAAACTCCAACGCGCTTTTTACGCGGGGTGTCAGGGAGTGTCAATAGCACCCTCCCGAGGGGGGAAAAGAGGGCCCAAGCGCTTGAAGGGTCTTGAAAAAGGCCTCCCGCTTGTCCATATTAGGCTCTGGATCGATCCACCCGAGAGGGATTCGGAGGTTTTCCGCGTTGAGCGTCCTCCCACCCGCGCAATGGCCGACAAACCCAGCGGCTCCACGGTCGCGAAGCCGAGCGAGACCCAGACCAAGCCGCCGCCCATGTACCAGGTCGTCATGTACAACGACGACTACACGCCGATGGAATTCGTGGTCGAGGTCCTGCAGCTCTTCTTCGCGCTGCCGCGGGAACGGGCCACACAGATCATGCTCAAAGTTCATACGGAGGGCCGCGGCGTCTGCGGGATTTATCCGAGGGACGTCGCCTCGAGCAAGGTAGAGCAGGTAACCGCATATTCGCGCCAACACCAGCATCCGCTGCAGTGCGCGATGGAGGAAACATGATCGCCCAGGAGTTGGAAGTCAGTCTGCACATGGCCTTCGTCGAGGCCCGGCAGAAGCGCCACGAGTTCATCACCGTGGAGCACCTGCTGCTCGCGCTCTGCGACAACCCGTCGGCCTCCGAGGTGCTGAAGGCGTGCGCCGCGAAGCTCGACGAGCTGAAGAAGGCCTTGTCCGACTTCGTGATGCAGCACACGCCGACAGTGGCCGGCACCGGCGAGGTCGACACGCAGCCCACCCTGGGATTCCAGCGCGTCATCCAGCGCGCGATCCTGCACGTGCAATCGTCCGGCAAGAAGGAGGTCACGGGGGCGAACGTCCTGGTCGCGATCTACGGGGAGAAGGATTCGCACGCCGTGTACTTCCTGCACCAGCAGGGCGTCTCGCGCCTGGACGTCGTGAACTACATCTCCCACGGCATCACCAAGAGCCCGCAGGCCCCGGGCGCCCGCGAGGAGGGCGAGAGCGAGGCCGAGGCCCCGGAGGCGCAGTCCGGCGGCGCCCTGGAGAGCTTCACCCAGAACCTGAACCAGCTCGCGATCGACGGGAAGATCGACCCGCTCATCGGCCGCGAGGCGGAGCTCGAGCGCGTGGTGCAGATCCTCTGCCGCCGGCGCAAGAACAACCCGCTCCTCGTGGGCGAGGCGGGCGTGGGCAAGACCGCCATCGCCGAGGGTCTCGCCAAGCGGATCGTGGACGCGCAGGTGCCGGAGATCCTCGCCAAGGGCCAGGTGTACGCGCTCGACATGGGAGCGCTCCTCGCGGGCACCAAGTACCGGGGCGACTTCGAGCAGCGGCTGAAGGCAGTCCTGAAGCAGCTGGTCGACAACCCGAACGCGATCCTCTTCATCGACGAGATCCACACGCTCATCGGGGCGGGAAGCGCCTCGGGCGGCACGCTCGACGCGTCGAACCTGCTGAAGCCCGCGCTCTCGTCGGGCTCGCTCAAGTGCATCGGCGCCACCACGTACAACGAGTACCGCGGCATCTTCGAGAAGGACCACGCGCTCTCCCGCCGCTTCCAGAAGGTGGACGTGAACGAGCCCTCGATCCAGGAGACCGTGGAGATCCTGCGGGGCCTGAAGTCCCGCTTCGAGCTGCACCACGGCGTGAAGTACACCGCCAACGCGCTCACCACCGCCGCGGAGCTCTCCGCGCGCTACATCAACGACCGCCACCTCCCGGACAAGGCGATCGACGTGATCGACGAGGCGGGAGCGCTCCAGCGCATCCTTCCCAAGTCGAAGCAGAAGAAGGTGATCGGCAAGCCCGAGATCGAGGAGATCGTCTCCAAGATCGCGCGGGTGCCGGCCCGGAACGTCTCCAACGACGACCGCTCGGCCCTGAAGAACCTCGACCGCGACCTGAAGGCCACCGTGTTCGGGCAGGACAAGGCGATCGACGCGCTCTCGGCGGCGATCAAGATGGCGCGCAGCGGCCTCGGGAACCCGCAGAAGCCGGTGGGCTGCTTCCTCTTCTCCGGCCCCACGGGCGTGGGGAAGACGGAGGTCGCGCGCCAGTTGGCCTTCATCATGGGCGTGGAGCTCATCCGCTTCGACATGTCCGAATACATGGAGCGCCATGCGGTCTCGCGCTTGATCGGCGCGCCCCCGGGCTACGTGGGCTTCGACCAGGGCGGCCTCCTCACCGAGGCCATCACGAAGCACCCCTACTCGGTGCTCCTCCTGGACGAGATCGAGAAGGCGCACCCGGACATCTTCAACATCCTGCTGCAGGTGATGGACCACGGCACGCTCACGGACAACAACGGCCGCAAGGCCGATTTCCGCAACGTCGTGATCGTGATGACCACCAACGCGGGCGCCGAGGGGCTTTCCAAGAACGCGATGGGCTTCACCCAGGCGCGCATGCCCGGCGACGAGATGGGCGAGATCAAGCGCATGTTCACGCCGGAGTTCCGGAACCGCCTGGACGCGATCGTCTCCTTCGCGTCGCTGGACGAGCAGATCATCCTGCGCGTGGTGGACAAGTTCCTGATGCAGCTGGAGGCGCAGCTCTCGGAGAAGAAGGTCGAGGCGCTCTTCACGGAGAAGCTCAAGGCCTACCTCGCCAAGAACGGCTTCGATCCGCAGATGGGCGCGCGTCCCATGGCGCGCCTCATCCAGGACACGATCCGGCGGGCGCTCGCCGACGAGCTCCTCTTCGGCAAGCTCTCGAACGGCGGGCGGGTCACGATCGACATGGACGACAAGGGGCAGGTGGTCCTGGACATCCACCAGTCGGACGCGCAGCCGGCGGAGCCCGTCGAATCGACCTGACGCGCGGCGACCGCCCGCACCGGAAACGCCCGCCTTCGCGCGGGCGTTTTCGCATCCGCGCGGGGGCGCTTTACGCTATGCTTTTCCCGACCTTTGCCCCCGGGGGCCGCCTCCATCGATTTTCGCGCAAAACGAGCGATCTTCCTCCTCGCCGCCTTCGCCGCCTTCGCCGGCGCCCCGGCCGCCTTTCCCCAGTCCCGCCCCACGCCGCGCTTCGCCCCGCCGAATCTTTCGCCCGCGGGCGTGCGGGCGCTCGCCGCGAACTGCGCCCAATGCCACGGCACGGACGGCCATCCGGCGCCCGGCTCGACCCTGGCCGCCCTCGCGGGACGCCCGCGCGCGGAGCTCGCCGCGAGGCTCGCCGCGTTCAAGGCGGGGACCGCCCGCGCGACGGTGATGGACCAGCTCGCGAAGGGCTATAGCGACGAAGAGATCGCGGCCCTCGCGGATTATTTCGCCTCCCGCGGGCGTTAACGGGACGGAAGCCCCATGGACACGCGGCGCCGGCGAATTCTCGGGATGGGTGCTGCCGGCGTGCTCGCGGCGGTCCCCGGCATCGCCACGGCGGCCCCGGCCCGCCCCCGGGCCCGGGTCGTGGTGGTGGGCGGCGGCTACGGCGGCGCCACGGCCGCCAAGTACCTGCGCCTCCTCGATCCCGCCCTCGACGTGGTGCTGGTCGAGCCGAACGCCGCGTTCGTCTCCTGCCCCCTCTCCAACCTCGTGATCGGCGGCTTCCGCGGCATGGACGACATCACGCGGCCCTACGGGACGCTCGCGAGCGCCCACGGGGTGCGCATCGTCCGGGACCGGGCGACCGCGATCGACGCGCAGCGCCGGCAGGTGCGCCTCGAGCACGGCGACGCGATCGCCTTCGACCGCGTGATCGTGGCGCCCGGAATCGACTTCCTGTGGGACCAGATGCCGGCCCTGCGCGACCCCGCCGTCCGCGCGCGCGCCCCGATCGCATGGAAGGCCGGGCCGGAGACGGTGGAGCTGCGCCGGCGGCTGGAAGCCATGCCGGACGGGGGCGTCCTCGTGATCGCCGTCCCGGAGACGCCCTTCCGCTGCCCGCCCGCGCCCTACGAGCGCGCGTGCCAGGCGGCCGCCTATTTCCGCCGCGCGAAGCCGCGCGCGAAGGTGCTGGTGGTGGACGCCAACGGCGACGTCGCGGCGGAGCCCGCGCTCTTCAAGCGCGCGTGGGCCGAGCTCTACCCCGGCATGGTCGACTACCGGCCCAACAGCAAGGCCGTGGACGTCGACGTCGCGACGGGCACCGTGAAGCTGGAGCTCGAGGACGTGAAGGGCGACGTGCTCAACGTGATCCCGCCGATGAAGGCGGGCGCCGTGGCGGAGCCCTTCGTGACGGCGAACGGCCGCTGGTGCGAGGTGGATTGGCTCACGTACGAATCGCACGCGGCGAAGGGCGTCCACGTCGTGGGCGACGCGCTCTTCCCCGCGCCCGTCATGCCCAAGTCCGGCCACGTCGCCAATGCCCAGGCGAAGGCCTGCGCGGCGGCGGTGGCCTCGCTCCTCTCGGGCGAGGCGCCCAACCCCGCGCCCACGCTCACCAGCACCTGCTACAGCTTCCTCTCGCCGGAGCTCGCCGTGCACGTGGCCTCGGTGCACAAGTACGACCCCGCGGAGCGCACGATGAAGGCCGTGCCGGGCTCCGGGGGCCTCTCGCCCGCGATGAGCGCTCAGGAGGCCGCCTTCGGATACGAATGGGCGCGCAACATCTGGGCGGACACGCTCGCATGAAGCCGCGCCGCGTCCTCGTCCTCTTTCCCGACGAATGGGACCGCGCCGCGGCGGCGGATCCGCGCCACGCGGGGCGCTACGAGTTCCACTTCGCGGGCTTCGACCTCTTCCGCTTCCCGGAGAACGCGCGGCTCTTCACCTTCGACGCGCTGGGCTTCGTCGACCGCGTCGCGCGGCGCGCCGCCCGCCTGGGGATCGAGGGCGTGGCCACCTCGGACGAGCAGTTCGGCCCCTTCATCGCCGCGTTGATCGGGCAGCGGCTGG
>Ga0207695_10007668_pt1 | contig 13668 bp, 11 predicted proteins | sample KBSC54metaG_FD_184354 | JGI IMG/M metagenome (GOLD analysis project Ga0207695, IMG submission 184354) | Corn rhizosphere microbial communities from Kellogg Biological Station, Michigan, USA - KBS C5-4 metaG (SPAdes) (version 2) | ecosystem: Host-associated > Plants > Roots > Rhizosphere > Soil...
GCCTCCGGCCACCGCCAGCGACAGCCCGAACCGGTGGAACAGCCACAGCGCGAACAGCGACTGCACGATGAAGCCGCTGCCGAAGGAATCCAGGCTGAACAGCGCCGCCAGCCCGAAGACGTTCGCCCGAGACGGTCCGAGCGGGGTGCGCGGCGCCTCGGTCTCGGCCGGCTGGGCGGGAAGGTTGCGGTAGAGGGCCGCGGCCGCAAGGGCCAGCAGCGCGTAGAGGACGAAGGCGCCCTCGATCAAGGTCAGCTGCGGCAGGCCGGTCAGGCTGCGGAGCGGCGTCAGGACGCCGACCGCCAGCGCGCCGACCGCGCTCATCAGGGTGCCGGTCAGGCTGTAGCGGGCGAAGAGATGGGTCCGCTGCGAGGGTGGGCCGGCATGGGCCAGGAGAGACTGTTCCAGCGGCAGGAAGGGGCTCACGTCCCCGCCGGACGGATTGAGGGTGCCTGCGAAGCCCACGAGCGCCAGCGGCCAGAAGGCGTGGACCTGGGAGAAGGCGATGCCGGTGAGCGCCATCAGTCCGCAGGCGGCGAACAGCAGCCGCCGCGCCGGGACCCGATGGCCAGCCAGCCCCACCGCCAGGGTCAGCGCCGCCGAGCCCAGCAGGGTAGCGGTGGTCAGCACGCCGACGCGGAAGGCGCTGAACCCCAGGCTCGTCAGGTAGACCGGCAGCAGCAGGGCGGTGAACCCGTCCCCGAAGCCACGCGCGCCCCGCGCGGCGATCAGGGCGGCGGCGGGGCTAAAGGCCCTCAAGGCCGGCGCGTGGTGATGTCGGTGAGCGGGCCGCCCTCGCGCACGGTCTTGTTGCGGTAGATCACCGCCCCGATGAGGTTGGGCGCGCGGCCGACGGCGGACAGGAACTCCGGCCAGAGCTCGGAAGGCACCCACAGGCAGGGCGCCCGCGGGTCCTCGTCGATCGCCACGTCCACCAGGTCGCGCGCTTGCATGGCCGCGAGCCTAGCGCGGCTATGGCGCCTTGCCGAGCGTCGTCAGTAGGTCAGGCCGGTGGGGGCGCCGTTGGTCATCGGCGGGGCGGCGCATTTCCCGGCCCGGGCCTGCACCACGTAGAACAGCGCGCGGCCCTGGGCGAAGACGTAGTGCTCGGTCATCGGGTTGGTCTCCTGGCCGGTGATCAGGCTGGGGGCGGAGATCGGACCCGCGGGCTCATCGCCGGGCGCCAGCGCGGCCTGGTTCCAGCGCGAGATGGCCGGGCCGCAGGCCGCCACCACGGCGGTGGCCACTTGGTTCGCGTCGTCGCTCGAGCTCGCCAGCGCATAGCCCCAGCGGTGTAGGCAGTCCTCCAGGACCGCGGACGGATCGCTGGCCGGCGGCGCGGTAAGCGGCGGAGCCGGCTGGCCGTTGGCGGTGGTCGTCGTGGCGGTGGTGTTCGCACCGGCGGCCGCGGGGAACGGCAGGCAGACGCTATGGTTGCCGCCGCCTCCGCCCATCCCCGACTGCGGGTTGTTGCAGGCGGTGAGGCCGAGGGCGGTCAGGGCCAGGGCGAGGGGCAGGGATTTTGAGGCGGTCATGGGCTTAACGGCAGACCTGGGTGGGCGAATAGACCAGCTGTCCGTGCGCGTCATAGAACGGCCGCGTCTCGTAGCGGCAGGCCCGCGAGGGGGAAGAGCCGCCATTGTAGCCATAGCTCGGCCGGTAGGCGCTCGTCCGTGTGCGGTAGTAGGCGTGGCGGTCGCAGTTCACCCGGGCCAGGTTGTTGCCGACCACCGCGCCGACCCCGGCCCCGATCAGGGTCCCGCCGCTGCCGTGGTGCGAGACGGCGTTGCCAAGGAGGCCGCCGCCGATGGCGCCCAGGACCGTGCCGGTCACCTTGCGCTCGTGCGCGCGGCGCTCGCAGCTGTCGGCCAGCGCCTTGCCGGGCAGGAAGGACGGCGCCGCCATCGCGGCCACCAGGCCGGCGATCGTCAGGATCCGGCGCATACGGTCTGTCTCCTCGGTCTGGAACCCGACCCATAGGGTTCGAACGACGAGAACGCACAGCCCGCCTGCAAGGATGCGTGGACGACCTCAGCCCAGCCAGTCGATGAAGCCGAGCTTGGCCATCCAGGCGAGCCCCGTCTGCACCAGCCGCCGCCGGTTGGCCGGGAACGCCAGCAGCACCTCGCGCACGCTGTGCGCCTGGCCCGAGGCCAAGAGGTCCAGCGCCTGGGCGCACTCGTCGACGGTGGCGCGCATGGCGGTGAAGGCGGTGTCCAGGCCGCCGGTGAGGCCGCGCACGCTCTCCCCGCTGACGCCGGGCGTAGCGGCCAGCGGATTGTCGAGGGCCAGCAGGTGGGTGGGGAAGCCGGCGAAGGCCACGAAGGGATCGCCGCGCACCGGATCGGCGCCCTGGCGGACCACAGGATCGGGCGCCGCGGCCCGCCGCTCACCGAGCTCGTCGGCGAGGGCGTGGAATTGCCGGGCGACCACCGGCCAATCGAAGGCCGTCCGCACGCGCTCGCGGCCTGCTGCGCCCATCCGGCGGCGCAGCTCCGGCCACCGGGCGAGCGCGGTCAAGGCCTCGGCCGCCTTGCCGACGTGCACGGCGGTATACTGGGCCACCTCGCCCACATAGGCCTGGTAGGACATGATCTCGAACAGGTGCCGGCTGATCATGGTGACCCCGAGCCCCGAGGTCGGGCCCCCCAGGGTCGGGATCAGGAATCCCTCGACCCCGTCGCGCACGGTGGAGCGGTAGCCGTCCCAGTCGCTGACCACCACCGGGAGGCCCGCGGCCATGGCTTCCACCGGGGTGATCCCGAAGGTCTCCTGGATGTTGTCGACCAGCGAGATGAAGACGTCCGCTCCGGCCCAGAGCTCCCCCAGCAGGGTCTGGTCGTTGCCGTCCAGGAAGTGCACGGGCACGTCCGGCGCGTGGTCGCGGGCGGCCTCCTCGTAGCGGCCGCGGTCGCCATCGTTTGGGAACCAGCCGGCCATGGCGAAGTGCATGGAAACGCCGCTCGCCGCCGCCGCGCGCTGCACCGCCTGGAACATGGACTGCGGATAGGCCTTCTCGAAGAAGGACAGCCGCCCGACCCACAGCACCAGCAGCTCCTCGTCCTTCAGGCCGAGCTGGGCGCGGACCTTGGCGCGGGCCTCCGGCCGGTCGGCGAAGCGCTCGAAGCGGCCGGCGTCGACGCCTAAGGGGACCACCGGGAGATGCGGCCGGGGGGGCTGGCCCCCCCCGGTGCGCTCGCCCAGGAAGTCGCCCCAGGCGTCGAACATCGAAGTGAGCGCGTCGCGGACGCTGGGCGAGGTGCAGATGATCGCGTCCCACGGGTGCACCGGCGCGGCCAGGGCCATGGCGATGGTCTGGCGGATGCTGGGGGGCGCCAGCGTGTGCACCAGGCCCATCAGGCTGTAGGCGCGATCGCCTCCGGACTGCCGGCGCAGCCAGGCCAGGGCCTGTAGGTCCGCCTGGCCCCGGAGCAGGGTCCCGGCCGCCCTCGGCGCGGCCTGGTCCAGCGCCGAACAGGGAACGACCCGCGTGGCCGAGCCGGAGTCCCCGATCAGGCCCCCGCGCAGCTGCGCCTCGGTCACCGGCAGCACCGACAGCAGGTCGACCTGCTCGAAGCCGCCGTGCTGCGCCATGGCCCGGAACAGCTCCAGGTTGGCGACGTCCTTGCCGAACGGATTGCTGCGCAGGCTCACCTCGCCGCGCGGGTGGAAGATCGAGAGCCTAGACGCCACGGAAGGCCCCGCGGCGGTGGCTGGCAGGCGCTGGGCCGAAAGCTGTCACTGAGGCTCCCCGTGGGTGAGCTTCGAGGTTAGATACTGCACGCGGTTCGGACAATGAGCCGAAGCGGCGGCCAGGCCGGGGGCGGATGCAGAGCGACAGCCTAGAAGCCGAGTTCCAGGGGGCAGTCGAACTGCAGCGGGCCGGGCGCTTCGCCGAGGCCGCCCGGGCCTATCGGACGCTGGCCGCTCAGCGGCTCACCGTCAACATGGCCCTGAACCTGGGCGTCTGCCTGCACGAGCTCGGCGACCGCGCCGGCGCGCTGCACTACCTGGGCCTCGCCGCCCGCGAGCGGCCGGCGGACGCCAAGGCGCGGCGTCTGCTGGGCGCGGCGCTCGCCGAGGCCGGGCTCACCGACAAGGCGGAACGCGAACTGCTGGCGGCCCTGGCGGCCCAGCCCGGCGACGGCCTGGCGGAGCTGGCGCTCGCCAGCCTCTACCTCTCGCTGGGGCGCTATGCCGAGGGCTGGCCCCTGCTGACCGCCCGCGCCGAGCTCCACCCGGACGTCGTGCCGCCGATCAAGCTCGGCTTCCCCGAATGGCGCGGCGAGCCTCTGGAGGGCAGGTCCCTGCTGGTCTGGGTCGAGCAAGGGTTCGGCGACCAGATCCAGATGGCCAGGTTCGCGAACCTTCTGAAGGCCCGCGGCGCGGCTCGGGTCACCCTGGGCTGCCGCCCACAGCTCGCACGGCTCTTCTCCACCCTGTCCGGCGTCGATCAGATCATCCCCGTGGAGCGCGGGGCGAGCCTGCAGGTGGCCACCCACGACTACTGGAGCCGCTACTTCTCCCTGCCCGGCCCTCTGGGCGTCACCCTGGAGACCCTGCCCGCCCAGCCCTATCTCTCGGTCCCCGACGACCTTCGGGCGCAGTGGCGCGGCGCGGCCGGCGGCGTGCGGGTGGGCCTGGTCTGGCAGGCGAGCCCCACCGGCTTCAACGCCGCCAACAAGGGCCTGCCGGCCGAGATGGCGCAGCGGTTGCTGGACTGCGGCGCCGCCAGCCTGCACCCGGAGGATACCGGCGCGGCGGACTTCGCCGACACCGCCGCCCTCGTCGAAGGCCTCGATCTGGTGGTCTCCATCGACACCTCGGTCGCCCACCTGGCGGGCGCGCTCGGCAAGCCCTGCTGGACGCTGCTGCCCTACGTCCACTGCGACTGGCGCTGGCTCAGGGACCGCCCGGACTCGCCCTGGTATCCCAGCATGACCCTTTACCGCCAGGAGACGCCGGGCGACTGGAGCGCGACCGTCGATCAGGTGCTGGCCGACCTAGAGCACGATGGGTTTTGATGGAACCATCAAAACCCTGAATCGTGCTCGCAAGTTTAGGCGACGACCCTGTTCTTCCCGTTTTGATTGATTCAATCAAAACGGGACAGGGTCTAGCGTGCGCCGGCCTCGCCGGTCCGCGACTGTCCGCGTCCTAGGGCGAGCACGCCTTCCACCAGGGCTTCGATGTCCTCGATACCCGTGCGGTGGTTGACGATGGCCGCGCGGATCGCGGTGCGGCCGGAAAGCGTCGTGGTGGAAGGCGCCACCCTGCCGGCTTCCTGCAGGTCGGCGGCGATGGCGGCGTTGTCGCCACCCCGGTAGCCGAAGCAGACAATGTTCAGCGCCACCGGGGCCATCAGCTCCAGCTCAGGCGCGGCCTCCACCCGCGCCGCAAGGGCCCGGGCGAGGTCGCAGGCCCGGCCGATGACGCCGCCCAGGGCGTCGAGGCCATAGGTCTTCAGCATGAACCAGACCTTCAGCGCCCGGAACGAGCGCGACAGATCCGGGCCGTAGTCGCAGGGCCACCATTCGCCGCCGGCCAAGCCCCGCTCGGCGTGCCGCAGGTAGGGCGCATCGCCGTAGGAGAAGGTCCGCTTGTGGGCCGCGGCGTCGCGCACCAGCAGCAGGCCCGCGTCATAGGGCGCCTGGCCGAGCTTGTGGAAATCGAGCGCCAGGCTGTCGGCCCGCTCGATCCCCTTCAGCCGCGGGGCGACTTGCGGGGCGAGCACGCCGAGGGCTCCCAGGGCGCCGTCCACGTGGAAGGTCGCGCCTGCGCCCGCGGCGATGTCCGCCAGTCCGGCCAGGTCGTCCAGGGCCCCGATGTCCACCGTGCCGGCCGAGCCCACCACCAGGAACGGCTTGATGCCTGCCGCGCGGTCGGCGGCGATGGCGCGTTCCAGGGCCGGCAGGCTGATCCGCCCGTCCGCGTCGGTCTCGATGAGGCGCAGGCGGTCGGTGCCCAGGCCGGTCATGTCCATGGCGCGCACGATGCACGCATGCACCGCCCGCGAGGCGTAGGCGGCGATGCCCGGATCGCGCACGCCCTCGGCCCGCACCTCGACCCCCAGCGCCCGGTCGCGGGCGATCATCACCGCACAGAGGTTGGCGGTGGAGGTGCCGGTGAGGAAGATGCCGCTGGCGCTGGTCGGGAAGCCGAACAGCTCGGCCATCCAGGCGACCACCTGGCGCTCCACCTCGATGGGCATGTGGTCGCGGCCGCCCAGGTTGGCGTCGAGGCCGCCGGCCAGCATCTCGGCGAGCATCCCCACCGCGGTGCCGCCGCCCTGCACCCAGCCCATGAATCCCGGGTGGCGGTTGCCCGAGCCGTAGGCCGCGACCTCGGCCATGAACTGGGCGTGAGCGTCCTCCAGCCGGCCCCCCGCGCGGGGAAGCGGCGCACGGTAACGGGCCCGCGCCTCGGGCATCGGCGCCTGCCAAAGCGGCCGCTCGCGCAGGGTCCGGAGATTATCGACCATGTCGTCGAGCATCCGATGGCCCTGCGCCCGCAGGTCCTCCCAGTTGTCGGGATCGAGGCTGGCGGCCTGGCGGTCCGGTGGGCTCATGGACGCTCCGGGGTTCGAATCGCGGGCTGGCGGACGCCGCGCCCTGCACGCCTCCCTTATCGGCGGGCCGCTCCGGCTGGAACCCTCGCCGCCCCGAAGGCCTGCGAAGCGCGGCGATTTGCTTGCCTCGGAGGTGCGGCGCTCCGCATAAGGGCGGTCACCATCGTCCCGCGCCTGGAGACGCCGGCTTGCCGCTGTCCGACGACATCCGCGACCTCATCGAGCACGACACCACCGAGGCCCAGCACCTGCTGCGGACGCTGACCGACGCCCTGCCGCGTTCGGCGGAGGCCCACCTGCTGCTGGCGACCGCCCACCTGCGGCGGCTCGAGTTCCCGCAGGCGCTGGCCGGCTACCGGCAGACCCTGGCGCTCGACCCGCGGAATGACGAGGCGCACCGCAACCTGGGCTTCTGCCTGCTGGCGATGGGCGACTACGAGGGCGCGCTGGCCGCCTACCGCCAGGCGTTGGCCCTCGTGCAGGGCGCCTACGCCCTTCGCTTCATCGCCCTGCTTTGCCACCGCCTGGGGCGGATGGACGAGGCGATCCAGAACTACGAGCGGCTGCTGGCCAAGGCCCAGCCCAACAGCCCGGAAATACCCTTCGCCCTGCAGGGCCTGGCCGCGGCCCTGCGCGATGCGGGCCGGCCGCTCGCCGCAGACGCCCCCATGCGGCAGCTGACCGAGCGGTTCCAGCGCGAGCCGCTGTGGATCGCCTCGACCCTGGTGGCGCGCAACAACTCCGACGACTTTCACGAGTGGTCCGCCTACGCTGACAAGTCACGCCTGGCGACCGCCCTAAGGGCGCGCCAGGCGGTCGACCCCGCCGGCCGCTTCCCGGAAAGCTTCGTCCTGCCCGCCGACCGAGCCGCCCTGGAAGCCTTCGCGGCGGGACCCGGCGCGCCGCCGCTCTACATCGTCAAGCCGGCACGCGGCAGCGGCGGCCAGGGTATCGCGGTGACCGCCGACCTGGCCCACGCGCTGGACCGCCAGGACGTGGTCGTGCAGCGCTATATCGACCGGCCCTACCTGATCGAAGGCCGCAAGGGCCACTGCCGGATCTATGGCCTGATCACCTCGGCCGACCCCTTGCGGGCCTATGTCTATTCCGAGGGCATCGTGCGCATCGCGCCCGAGCCCTACGATCCGCGTCCCGACGGGATCGGCGGCCCTTCCATGCATGTGACCAACACGGCCCTGCATCTGGGCCACCCTGACCTCGTGGTCAGTGACGATCCGAAGGCCGAGGACAGCGGGGCGATCCGCAGCCTGTCGGCGCTGCTGCGCCGGATGAGCGCCGACGGGCTCGACGGCGAGGCGGTCTTCGGGGAGATCAAGGCGCTGGTGGAATGGTTCGTGCGCCTGCTGGCCGCCGACGGTCTCTTCGCCCGTCAGGCCGCGGTGGGGCCCGTCCGAGCTTTCCCGCCCAAGCTCTTCGGCCTCGACGTGCTGGTCGACGCGGAAGGCCATCCGTGGCTCATCGAGATGCAACGCACGCCGGCGGCCAAGGGCGCGCCCCTGGTGGAGCGGATCAACGGCGAGATGTTCGCCACCGTGTTCCGGATGGGCCAGTTCCCGCTGATCGACGACGCGACGCCGCCGGAGCTGCTGGCGGCCCTGCGCGCGGACGACGCGGCCCGCCGGGCGCGGGAGGCCGAGATCGAGCACGCCAACCGCGGCCGGTTCGTCCCGCTCGACCTTTAGTCCTGGCGCTGCAGCTGGGCGCGCAGCGTCTTGAACACCTGCGGGATGTCGGCGTGCCTGTAGGGCGCGAAGCGGGCCTTGGCGGCCGCCAGCCGGGCCTTCATGGCCTTGGCGATCTCGGGATGCACATCGGCCACGCTGTAGTTCTCCGCCCGCCTCCCACGCTCGTCATAGAGCTCCTGATAGCCCAGCAGGCCCACCGGGAGGTTCAGGCCCCGATAGTAGACGGCGTCGAGATACTTCCAGTCCTGGGTGCGGATCCCCACCGGGACCTCGTTGTCGAACAGCACCAGCTCCTCGTGCGGCGAGGGCGCGCCCTTGGTCAGCACCGCGGTTATATCCCGCCCGTCGAGCTCCACGCCGGCCAGCGGCGGCAGCCCGGCCATGGCCCGGAAGGTGGGCAGCAGGTCGATGCCCATGATCATCGACGACGTCCGCCGACCCGCCGGGATGCGCCCCGGCGCCCAGGCCACGAACGGCACCCGGTAGCCGCCGTCATAGCCGCCGCCGCCCTTGCGCTCCCGAAGCCAACCCGGCGAGCCCTCGAACCAGGGCCCGTTGTCGGAGGTGAAGATCACCACCGTGTCCTGCTCCAGATTCAGGGCCTTCAACTTGGCCATCAGCCGGCCCACCAGCGAATCGATCTCGGCTACCACCGCCCCGTAGGCGCCGGCATAGGTCTGGGTGTCGAAGCCCGCGTGCGGGTGCTCCGGCAGGTGCGGGGCGCTCAACGCCAGTTCGACGAAGAACGGCCGGTCCCGGTGCGCCTCGATGAACCGCTCGGCATGGTCGTAGAAGTCCTGCTGCAGGCGGGGAAAGTCGACGGGGCTCTTCACCGTCTCGTCCGACCCGGCATGGGCCTCGAACAGCGACAGGGGCGCCATGTCGTGGCTGTAGGGGATGCCGAAGAATTCGTCGAAGCCGTGCCGGGTCGGCGGCCAGTATTGGCCCAGGTGACCTAAGTGCCACTTGCCGAACAGGCCGCTGGCGTAGGTCGGCTTCAGCGCCCTGGCGATGGTCACCTCGGAGAGCGGCAGGCCGCGGTCGTCCTGCTGCATGATCACCTCGTAGCCGAGGCCGGTGCGCACGGGATAGCGGCCGGTGAGCAGTCCGGCGCGCGACGGGCTGCAGAGGTTGGCCGGCGCATAGTAGTCGGTGGCCACCACCCCTTCGCGGCCCAGCCGCTCGACGTTGGGGGTCGCGATGCCGCCGGGGCCATAGAGACTGACGTCGCCCATGCCCAGGTCGTCGCAGAGCACCACGATGAAATTCGGGGACCGTTTGGGGGCCATCGTCGTCCCGGCCGCACCAGCGGTTCCCGCCAGCAGCGCATTGGCCGCGCCGGCGGCGAGCAGGCGTCTGCGATTCATGCGACCGGGCCCCTCCGATAGACCCCGGCGCAGCGTCACCTTTCGACGGACGGGAGGCAAGGCCGAGGTGGCCAAGGGGGAGTCCCGCGGCGCTTCAGGGCTTGAGCGCCGCGTGCGGCGAAGCGCCAAGGTCCAGCCGCGGGTCCATCACGCGGCGCCACAGCGGCGGCGCAAGGGCCAGGAGGATGGCGCCGGCGTAGCCGCTCGGCAGTTCGCGGGCGCCCGGCATGGCTTCGAGTTGCTGATAGGCCCGGGTGGGGCGGCGATGGTGGTCGCTGTGGCGGCCCATGTTGAACAACGACCAGTTGTTCATCCGGCGCGCCGAGTTCCAGGAATGCCTCGCCGCCAGCCGCTCGGGGCGCCCGGACGGCGTCGTTCGGCGCACGATCCCGTAGTGCGCGACGTAGTTGAAAACCTCGAGCAGGAAGATCGCCACCACAGCCTGGCCGATGGTGAACGCCAGCGCCGCCGGCCCGAGCGCGGCTGCCGCCGCCGCCACCAGGCCCTCGATCGCGAAATACCACAGCAGCCGGTTTCCGGGTCCGAGCACCTCGCGGCCCTGGCGGCGCAGCCGCTTGGCCTCGAAAGCCCAGGCCTCGCGGAGCTGGCCGGTCGCCGAGCGGACGATGAAGGCATAGACGCTTTCCCCCCGTCGCGCCGTGGCCGGGTCCTGCGCGGTGGCGGCGCGCACGTGGTGGCCATGGACGTGGGAAATCCGGAACTGCATGTAGCCGACCGTGGCCAGCAGGCTGAGGCCCAGCGCCCGCTCGCCCGCCGACGGGCTGTGCACCATCTCGTGGGCCGCCACGAAGCCGAAGACGCCGGCGGTGAACCCGACCGAGAGGGTGAGGCCCGCGGCCTGCACGAACGGCACGGTTGGGCTGGAAACCGCATAGGCCGCCCAGGCTCCGGTGGCGACCTGCAGCACGACGTAGAGGCGCGGCAGAAGCCGATAGCCCCGAACCTGGGACGCAGGCGGCGAGGCCTCTTCGGAACCGAGCGTTCCGTCCAGGCCGGCGATGGCGAGCGGCATGATCAAGACGGTCAGGAACGACCAGGCGCCGCCAAGGGCGAAACCCAAGGGGACCGTCGCCAGGAACAGGAACGGGAAGCTGTACCTCAGGGCGGGCATCGTCGGTCTACGCTCGGGCCGCCCGCCCGGGACTCCTCCGGGCGGGGCGTGCAAGGATAGGATCATGAAGCTGGCCGCGCACGCCGAAACCTTGCTCGAACGGGCGGGCCTCTGGCTCGGTCTCGTGCCGGTTCCCCTGCTCGAAACCCACATCGCGGCCACGCTGGCCCGGACGATCATGACCGGCGTGGAGCTCGGCGTCTTCGACGCCCTGGAGGCCGAGCCCTTGGCGGCGGATGCGGTGGCGGCCCGCTGCGGGACGGACCGGCGCGCCACGACCCTCCTGCTGGAAGCGCTCGCCGCCTGCGGCTACCTGGCGTTCGCAGACGGACGCTATCGGCTCGCGGCGCAGAGCCGCCGCTGGTTGCTCGCCGGCGCGCGCCAATCGCTGCGGGACAAGATGCTGCTGCTGATCGCCGAATGGCGCTGGATCACCGAGATGGCGGGGTTCGTGCGGACAGGCCGGCCGCTCAACTTCCACGACAACATGTCGGACGCCGAACGCGACCACTATCATCGGGCCATGCGCGAGCTCGCGGTCATCGGCGGGCCGGAAGCCGTCCGGCGCATTCCGGCGCCCAGGGGCGCGCGGGCCATGCTCGATCTTGGCGGCTCGCACGGCCACTATGCCGCCGAGCTTTGCCGCCGCATCCCGGGCTTGCGCGCCGAGGTCCTGGACCTTCCGGAAGCGGTCGAAAAGGCCGCGCCGCTGCTGGCGGCCGAAGGCCTGGGCGACCGGGTCCGCCATGTCGCAGGCAACGTCCTGGAAGCCGATCTTGGCGAGGCCCGCTACGACGTGGTCCTGATGTCCAATCTCGCGCACCACCTGGACGACGCCGAGAACCGGGCCCTGGCCGGACGCGTCGCGCGCGCGCTCAGGCCCGGCGGAGTGTTCGTCATTCAGGAGCCCGTGCGGCCCACTCGTCCTGCCGAAGCGGGTCAGGTGGGCGCCCTGCTGGGCCTCTATTTCGCCCTGCAGAGCCGCCCCGGCGTCCAGGCGTGGAGTGTCGACGAAATGGCGGCGTGGCAGCGCGCCGCGGGCCTGCGCCCAAGACGGGCCGTGCGCCTGCGCACCGCGCCCGGCTGGGTGCAGCAAGCGGCCTTGCGCTGAAGGGGCGCTCCCAGGCGTCCAAGGCGATCAGCGGCGCGAGGTCAAGACTGGCCGCTCGCGCGCCGCCGCGGCCAACCAGGCGCCGAGCAACCTGACCGTCGTCGGTGGCCCTCGCCTGTCGGCGGGCCATCTATGCCGCCGGTTTGCGCAGCAGCACTGCGTCTTGCGTGTCGTTCAGATCGTGGGCGCCAACATGGAGCACTTCGAAGAACCGGCCCCAAGATCGGCGGACGTAGTCGGCCGTGTGATAGGCGAGCCGATAGAAGTCCGGCAAGCCATCGACGGGAGCCGCGTCCCCGAAGTAGGCGAAACCCGAGCGCAGCGCAGCCGCCCTCACTGGCTCCGGCAGATCGTAAGCCAGGGGGTTGATCACGGTGGTCAGCAGATGGCCGCCCGGTTTCAGAACCCGGCGCAGCTCCGCCAGCCAGGCGTCTTGCATAGCCTCCGGGAGATGAGTGAAGACCGAGATCGAATAGACCAGGTCCAAGGTGTCGTCCGGGATATCCAGCGGCGGGGCGTGGCCGTTGACGGAGAAGGTCGCCAAGTCCGCCATTTCGCGGGCGCACCACGCCATCGCCTCTGGGTCTATGTCCGAGGCGCTATAGGTTGCGCTCGGGTATCTGCCGGCCAGCACAGCCAGAACCCGCCCGGGCCCAGCCCCGAAGTCGTGAATCCGGCCGTTGGCTGGATAGGCCACCCCTTGCGCGGTGAGTATCCGCACCAGCTGATCGGCGACGATACGACCCTCCGCCACGAAGGCGCCCGCCGCCGCGCCGGCGACGCGGACCTGAAGATGGGGCGGAGCCACCGGATAGGGCCGCAACGTCTTACCAAAGACCGCCCGCAACCAGCCGGGCGATACGGCATACTCAAAGGTCCGCTCCCGCTCATCGGCCGTTACCCGAACGCTCAGCAGAAAGCCGCCCTTGTCCTGCATCGTATCGGCCCCCGCCAGCACGGCCGCGCAGTCCACCTTCACCGCGATCCCGATGGACGAGATATCCGGAAAGGACGCCCGAACGTCCTCGCGAACGCCGAAGCGGGGCGTCACCGGGCGGCCGTTGATCTCGATTGTCACATTTGGCGCGGCGGGATCCGCGATCTCGCACCACCCTATGATGCGAAGGATGGCTTGATCGTCGCCCGCGAAATAGGGCGGATCGAGCGTGATGTGGTTTATCGCCATGGGCCCGCCTACCATGGGCTCGGCAAGCGGTCGCCGTGCGCAAGCGGGATCTGCCTAGCCACTTCAGTGACGCGGGGCGAGTGAGTGTAACATCGCGCGCCGATGACTGGCGCTGCGGAGTCTTCGGAACAAATAGTGTACATAGTCCTGCCATGTCTCCCACAGCCGCGCTACCAAGTTCGCCTGATTTGGACGGGCATAAAGTTCCAGGCGTATAGCCATGGCAGTTCGCGCAGCCGCCGGGCGATACGTAATCCCATAGGCTGGGTGACACCGCGCGCCCGGAACGATTCGAACGTCGGACCCTCAGATTCGTAGTCTGGGGAAAATTGTAGTTGATTCACCGCTTTGAGTGGACGTCGGTGTAACGGCCCTCAAAGCTCTCCAAGCTGGGCGGGTATGTCCCGACCGGCGTGCAGCACACGCCACACATCTACGTCGCGCTCGCGCTCGACGTAGAAGACCGTGTAGGGAAAGCGCGCGACGACTCGGCTGCGCAATCCAGGCAGGTCGAGTTCCTGCCCGTACCGTGGCGAGCCGGCCGCAGGGTGGCGGCTGATCGCGAAAATCGCGGCCTGCAGCGCGCCGATGAATCGCA
>Ga0207695_10007670_pt1 | contig 13665 bp, 9 predicted proteins | sample KBSC54metaG_FD_184354 | JGI IMG/M metagenome (GOLD analysis project Ga0207695, IMG submission 184354) | Corn rhizosphere microbial communities from Kellogg Biological Station, Michigan, USA - KBS C5-4 metaG (SPAdes) (version 2) | ecosystem: Host-associated > Plants > Roots > Rhizosphere > Soil...
GACGCGGTCTCGACGCCGTAGGCGCCGTTGCCCAGATAAATCTGATTGAGATACAGCTCGAGGATCTTGCTCTTCGGATACAGTCGCTCGATTTCGCGCGCGACCTTGGCTTCTTTGATCTTGCGTGTGAGCGTTTTCTCGCGGCTGATCTTCTCGGTGAAAATATTCCGCGCGAGCTGCATCGTCAGCGTGGAAAAGCCTTGCGCATAGGCGCCGGCGCCGACGTTGTGCACGGCCGCGCCGAACACGCGGATCCAGTCGATGCCGTGGTGCTGGTAGAAGCGTTTGTCTTCGGTGATGACGAACGCTTCCTGTACGGTCTTGGGAATCTCGGCTAACGGGACGAGCGTGCGGCGCTCGAGTCCGAGCTCGGCGATGAAGCGGCCGTCATCAGCGTACAGCTTGGACGTCTGGTGCGGCGTGAACGCGTCGAGCTGGCGCGGGTCGGGGCACGCGCTGCCGCGGCACACGAGCGTCCACGACGCGTATGCAAAGCCGGCGAGGAAGGTCGCCGCGAACGTGGCGACGAGCAGCAGCTGCCGCCCGAGACGCGCCGGCTTACGCCCAGCCGGCTTGCGGGCAGCCATCGGGACGGGGACGAGCGAGCGCGAAAACGCGACTCACGCCGGAAGCAGAATGAGACAATGCGAATGATGAGGGTGAGAACGGCAACCTAACCGTCGGCCGCCAAGCGGGCAACGCAGCGCGCCGCTGTGTACCGGTTCAGTTTGGGACGCCGTTGCCTCATGGCTTGCATCTACGTTCATGAAGACGCGGACAGGCAGGACGCAGCGGACAAAGCACTGACAACCAACCTGCACCAGTACCCGCCGCCGAGCGGCGGTTCGCGCCGCGGGCCCGGCGGCAGGCGGCCGCGCGCTTCCCCTTGACATTCTACAAGAGAGCCGGTATGCTGCCCTTGTCGAACGTCTAGGGGGGAAGCCGACGTGTCGCACGCCAACGCCGATGTCCTGCAAGGAACGCTGGATCTGCTCATCCTCAAAGCGCTGTCGGTCGAGCCCATGCACGGCTGGGGCGTTGCGCAGCGCATCCAACAGATCTCGCGCGACGTGCTGCAGGTGAACCAGGGCTCGCTCTATCCGGCCCTGCACCGCCTCGAACACCGCGGCTGGATTGCCGCGTCGTGGGGCGCGAGCGACAACAACCGCCGCGCCAAGTTCTACCGCCTAACGGCCACCGGGCGCAAGCAGCTGCACGCGGAGGTCGCGACGTGGCGCCGCTTCTCCGCGGCCATCGAGCTCGTGCTCGCCGTCGACTGAGCGACTGGAGGCACCATGGACCGCTTTCGCGGACTGCTCGTTCGCTTCCGGTCGCTGTGGAAGCGCGAGGCAGCCGAGCGCGATCTGGACGATGAGCTGCGTTTCCACGTGGCGATGGAAACCGAGGCCGGCCGCGCACGCGGTCTCGCCCCCGACGAAGCGCGGCGACGAGCCCTGCTCACCTTCGGCGGCATCGAGCGCTTCCGCGAGGAGACGCGCGACGCTGACCGGCCGCGCTGGCTCGACGACGCGCGCGCCGATCTCGCCCACGCGTGGCGGCTGGTGCTGTCCCGGCCGGGATTTTCGGCCGCCGTGGTGTTTACGTTAGGCATCGGCGTTGGCGCGAACACCGCTATCTTCGGCATCGTCAACGCCGTCCTGCTCAGGCCATCGCCGTTCCCCCGCCCCGATCGGCTGGTGATGATCTGGGAAACGGATCGCAAGAGCGGCACGCGGCACGAGCCCGCATCGTGGCCCGATGTCGTCGACTTCGCCGAACGGAGTCGGACGCTGCAGGCCATCGGGGCAATGACCGGACGCGACGTCACGCTCGCGCGACGTGGCGCGAGCGAGCCCGAACGCGTGACCGGCCTCGCGATCACGCCGAGCGTCCTGGCGGTGCTCGGCGTGCACGTGATCGCCGGCCGGCCGTTCGCCGCCGACGAGGGTCGACCCGGCGGGCAGGATGTCGTTTTGTTAGGCGAGCAGTTCTGGCGTACCCGGTTTTCCGCCGATCCCGCGATCGTCGGGCACACGATTCTGGTGGACGAACGGCCGGCGCTCGTTGCGGGGATCCTGCCCGAGGCAGCCGACCTCGGCGTACGTCAGATCCACGAGCGCGCGGACTACGCCGAGACGTTCAGCAGCGCCCACGTGGATGTCTGGCTGGCGCTCCAGCCGAGCGTGGACTCGTTTCCGCGCGAGACGCACCCGTTCCTAACGGTAGGCCGGCTTGCGCCGGGCGCCACCCCCGCGGCGGCCCAGCGCGAGCTGTCGACGATCGCGGCGGCGCTCGAGCGCGAATATCCGGTGAACGCGCACCGCGGCGTGAACATCGAGTCCTATGGCAGCGTCGTGTTCGGCGCTGTGCGTCCGGCGCTCCTGCTGCTCTTCGGCGCCGTGACGCTGCTCCTCCTGGTGACGTGTGCGAACGTCGCGAACCTGCTGCTTGCCCGCACGGCGGCGCGCACGCGAGAAGTTGCGGTGCGCATGGCGCTGGGCGCCGCACGGGCTCGAATCGCCCGACAATTTCTCGTCGAGTCGTTGGTCTACGTCGTTCTTGGCGGCGCGGCCGGCGTGGTGCTCGCGTTCGCCGCTCTTCACGGGCTGGTATCGCTCGCGCCGAGCGATGTGCCGCGGGTGGACACCGCGTCGATCGACGGCCGTGTCGCGGCGTATACCGCGGGCACGACACTCGTGATCGGCATCCTCTTCGCGGCGCTACCGGCGCTCCAGATGCGACGGCTCGATCTTCATCACGCGCTCAAGTCGCACGGCGGGCGGCTGATATCGCTTGGCCGCTCCGCGCGCCGATTTCAGGCATGCGTGATCGTCGCCGAAGTCGCCCTCACCGTCATGCTCGTGGCCGGCGCCGGACTTCTCCTCCGCAGTTTGTGGCGCCTCTCACGCGTCGACCCGGGGTTCGACACGACGCGTGTGCTCGAGGCCCAATATCAATTGCCATCGACGCGCTATCCGATCGACTTCAAGCGCTTTCCCGACATTCCCGCGATCAACGCATTTCATGCGCGGATGCTCTCGGCCGTTCGGGCGATTCCGGGTGTCGCGGCAGCCGCGCTGGCCGCCAATCCGCCGCTCGATCCGGGCTTCACCAACTCGTTCACGATCGTTGGGCGCGAGGCCGAGTCGGCGCACTTTCCCGAGATTCGAACGCGCTTCGTGTCGCCCGGGTACCTCGAGACGCTGGGCGTGCCGCTGCTCGGCGGCCGCGCCATCGCGGAAAGCGACGATGCGCACTCGCCTAACGTAATCGTGATCAACCGGGCGGCGGCGCGCCGGTATTTCGCGACGACCGATCCGATCGGCCAATCGATCGCGTTCTGGGGCGCTGCCCGTCGCATTGTCGGCATCATCGGCGACGAGAAGTTCCGCGGCGTCGACGCGCCGAGCGATCCGGCCGTGTACGCGCCGATCGCGCAGGCGCCGCTGCAGCAGGCGACGATTCTCGTGCGCGCCTCGCGCGGCGATGCCATGGCACTGGTGCCGGACATTCGAGCGGAGTTGCGCGCGCTCGATCCGCAAGTCGCTCTGTTCGGCGTCGAACCACTCGCGTTGAGCCTCCGGTCGAGCATCGCCAAGCCGCGATTCGATGCCGTGCTGTTGGCGGCGTTCGGTGCCGTGGCCATTCTACTCGCCGTGATCGGCGTGTACGGCGTATTGAGTTACACGGTGACGGAGCGCATGCCGGAGTTGGGCGTCCGAATGGCGCTGGGGGCGAACCGCTGGAATGTGATACGCCTGGTCGCCGGCACGGGTGTCGGGCTGGCCGCCCTCGGCGTAGCGTTAGGCATGGGCGCGGCGTACGCGGGATCCCGCCTCCTGCGCTCGATGGTGTTCGGGGTGAGCACGACCGACCCGGTCACGTTCGTCGGCGTCATCCTGATCGTGATGCTCACGGCATTGGCGGCGAGTCTCGCGCCCGCGTTGCGCGCCACACGCGCCGACCCGATGCAGGCGTTGCGCGCCGAATCGTAGACACCGCCGGACCGCGGAGCGCAGCGATGGCCCGGCGCCCATGACACCCGGGCGTCGGGCACGTACCTTTGCCGCATGACCACCACTCCCCTGCTCGCCGAGCTCTCGTGGCGCGGCCTGTTGTACCAGCACACCGAGGGACTCGAGGCCGCGCTGTCGGCCGGCGGCCTCGTCGCCTACTGCGGATTCGATCCGACCGCGCCGAGCTTGCATGTCGGGAGTCTCGTGCCGGTGATGGGGCTCGTGCATCTGCAGCGGACCGGGAACGTGCCGATCGCGCTCGTGGGCGGCGGGACGGGGATGATCGGCGACCCGAGCGGCAAGAGCACGGAGCGGCAGCTGCAGACGCGCGAGACGATCGAGGCGAACAGCCGCGCGATCGGGGCGCAGCTGGCGCGGTTCCTGGATTTTTCGGGCGCGACGGCGGCGATCATGGGCGACAACGCCGATTGGCTGCTTCCGTTAGGCGCGGTGGAGATGCTGCGCGACGTCGGCAAGCACTTCACCGTGAACTACATGCTGGCCAAGGAGTCGGTGAAGGCGCGCCTCGAGGGAGGCATCTCGTTCACCGAATTCAGCTACATGCTCCTGCAGGCGTACGACTATCTCCAACTGCATCAGCGGCACGGGGCGACGCTGCAGATCGGCGGCAGCGACCAGTGGGGCAACATCACCGCCGGCATCGAGCTCATCCGCCGCGTCACCGGCCACGAATCGCACGCGCTGACGCTTCCGTTAGTCACGACGGCGGCCGGCACGAAGTTCGGCAAGACCGAAGCGGGCGCGGTGTATCTCGATCCGGCGATGACGTCGCCGTACAAGTTCTATCAGTTCTGGATCAACGCCGATGACCGCGACGTGTCGCCCTGGCTCCGCTTTTTCACGCTGCTCGATCGCGCGAGCATCGAAGCGCTCGAGCACGAGACGCGGGAGCACCCCGAGCGCCGTGCCGCCCAACGGACGCTGGCCGAGGACATGACGTCGCGCGTGCACGGGGCCGAGGCGCTCCGGACGGCGGGCGAGGTGTCGGCGCTGCTGTTCGGCGGCGGCGATCCCACCAGGCTGTCGCCGCAGGCGCTGGATGCACTCGCGGCGGAAATTCCGTTTGCGCGCGCGAGGTGGACGCGCGCCGACGCGTCCGCGGACGGCCGTTCGTTAGGCCTGCAGGACGCGCTGGTGGCGGCGGGGCTCGCGTCGTCCAAGAGCGACGCCCGGCGGACCATCCAGCAGGGCGGCGTCAGCGTGAACGGCGTGCGCGCATCGGGCGACGCACCTGTGGTGCCGGCGCAGTGCCTGCACGGGTCCTACGTGCTGCTCAAGAAGGGCGCGCGAAACTACGCGCTGCTTCACATGGAAGATTGACGGAGGTCACGGATACGCGAGCAGCGTCAGGCGCCGGATCTGCGGCGCGTCGTCCGCGCCCGCGGGCGTGATCGTGCCGTCTTCGTGCACGCGATCCCACCCGCTCCGTGCGATGAAGTAGAAGGTGTCGCCGACGATCACGCCGTGCGTCGGGTCGCTGACCGCCGGCTTGGCGCGCTCGAGCACCTGCGCATCCAACACGCGAGTCATCGCCGTGTCCAGGAGGGCGCGCACGACACGGTTCGGCGTGGTGCCGTTTTGCACCGCGAGGAGCGTGTTGCCCACGCGATACAATCCGTCCGTGCCGGCGAGCGCCACGTTTCCGGGATGTCCGAGCCAGCTCACGCCGCGCGACGAGAGGTCGATCACCGCGACGCCGCGCGCGTAGTCGGCCACGAACAATCGCTTCTCGTCGGCCGAGAGCGCCGGCGTCTGGGGCGACGTGAAGGTGCCGGGCGGGACGAGCACCGCCAGAGCGCGCGCGCCCGGGGTCGCCACATACACGGCGCCCGAGGCGGCGTCGGAGATATACACGGTGCCGTCGGCGCCGACGGTGATGTCGCCTAACACATGGGCCCGGCGCGGGTCGGGCGGATCGAGCCGCGCGCGGAGCACACCCGTCGCCAGGTCGTACGCCAGCAGCGCCGAGCGGCCGGAGTCGGCGCGGGCGTATCCCTGTGCGGCGGGCGTCGCCGCGGTCGTGGCCCACAGGAGCTGGCGTGCCGCATCGACGTGCACGGCGAAGATTCCCCACGTCGAATCGCTGCCGGCGCGGGTGAAATCCGATGCGCGGCCGGCGCTGTCGACGGCGATGATCTTGCGCCGGTGCACGCTCGACACGAGAAACCGGTGCCTAACGGAATCGTACGCGATGTCTTCGGCGACGAGGTCGGCGTCGGCGAGCGTGAAGGCGACGGCGCCGCGCGTCACCGGCTCGAGGTTGGCCGTGACGCGCTGCATCACCCGCGGGTATCCGGGCAGCGATCGAACCGACGCCAGGTCGGCGTCGCGTTCCGCATCCTGAAACAGGCCCATGTCGGCGAAGGTCTGCAGCCACTCGAGCGCGCGCTCGCCGTTGCCGAGGCGCGCCTCGGCCACGGCCAGATCATAGTCGATCGCCGGCAGCGGGCCGATTTCGCGCCGCATCGCGAGCAACTGGGCGCGGAAGGTCGCGAAGTCGCCGGTGGTGTACGCTTTGTGCGCAGCGCGGTCGTGATCCCGCCACGTGGAATCGCGCTGTGCCGGCGCGGCCGACGCGCCTAACGCAAGCGCCGCGAGGACCAGGGCCGCCCGCATCAGTCGTCCTCTCCCACCATCACCGACAGCGCGTGCAGCACTTCCTGGCGTGTGTTGTAGCAGTGCGGTGAGAGGCGAATGCAGCCCTCGCGGACCGCGTGCGTCACGTGCGCGCGCGTGAGGCGCTCCGTTGCGGCGACGAGGTCGGCCGGCGCGAGCGCGATGATGCCGGCGCGGTGCGCGCGATCGGCGGGCGTCACCAGGCGCACATCGTTGCGCCCGTCCGCCCATTCGATGGCGGCATCGACGAGCACATTCACCGTGCGCTCGACGTCCGCGGGCCCGAGCTCGTGCAGCAGCTCGAGGCTCGCGTTGAAGCCGGCGAAATCCTGGAACGGCAGCGTGATCACCTCGAAGCGCCGCGCATCGTCGAGGTAGCCGAATTCGTAGTCCACGAGGTGCGCGAAATCCAACGACGCGCGCATCGCGAGCCAGCCCACGTCGCCCGGTTCGAGCGTGCGCGCCAGCTCGTCGCGCACATAGAGGAATCCGGATCCCCACGGCGACAGCAGCCACTTCTGTCCACCGCACGCCAGCAGGTCGATGTGACACGCGGTCACGTCCAGCGTGGCCGCGCCTAACCCTTGAATCGCGTCCACCACGAACCAGATGCCGCGCTCGCGGCAGAGGCGTCCGATGGTTGCGAGATCGGTGCGGAAGCCCGTCGAGAACTGCACCCACGACGCCGCCACGACTTTGACGTGCGGGTGGTCGAGCGCCGCGATGAGCGCGCGCTCATCGGGCACGCCGTTGGCATCGGTGGCGAGACGCATGGTGCGGATGCCGCGACGCTCGAGCGCCATCCACGGATAGACGTTCGCGGGAAACTCGCGATCGAAGCCGACGACGATGTCGCCCGCTTCGAGCGGCAGCGCGCGCGCCGCGACGTTGATTCCGTACGACGTGTTCACCATGCAGGCGATTTCCGACGGCGACGCATTGATGAGTTTCGCCACGAGCTCGCGGGTGTGGGCGACGGTATCGAACTCGTCCTTGTCCGTCAGGCGGTAGGGTTCGGCGCGGAGGGCGTTGAACGCGGCCATCGCGCGCACGGTGCGATCGGGCAGCGGTCCGGTGGAGGCATTGTTGAGATAGATGGTGGACCCGCGTTCGGTCCACGGGAATTCCTGCGCACGGAGGCGCGCGACATCGAAGGTCATACCAGTTGGGCCTTGGCCGGCACGCGCTCGCGTGCGGCGAGGAATCGAGGGTCGAGGGCGTCGCGCAGCGCGTCACCCACCAGGTTGAAGCCGAGGACGGCCGCGCCGATGGCGAGACCGGGGAACACCGACGTCCACGGCGCGGTGCGGAGCTGCAGCAGGTCGCGCGCGTCGGCGATCATCGAGCCCCAGCTCGGCGTCGGCGGCTGCACGCCCAACCCGAGGAACGAGAGCGCGGCTTCGGCCATGATCGCGCCGGCGATGCCCAACGTACCGGCGATGATCACCGGCGCGATGCAGTTGGGCAGCAGGTGCTGCACGATGATGCGCCGGTCGGTCGCGCCTAACGCACGCGCCGCGTGGACGAACTCGAGCTGCCGCGTCACCAGCACCTGGCCGCGCACGATGCGCGCCATGCCCGCCCAACCCACGACGCCAATGGTGACGAAGACCGTCGTCAGCGACGGCTCGAGCGCCGCCGCCATCGCGATGAGCAGGAGCAGCGTCGGGAACGCCAGGGTGATGTCCGCGAGGCGCATGATCGCCTCGTCGACCCAGCGGCCGTAGAAGCCGCTCACCAAACCGAGCGTGACGCCCAGCGTGAGCGCGATCGCCTGGGACACGATGCCGACGGTGAGCGAGATCCGCGCACCGAAGACGATGCGCGCCCACACGTCGCGACCTTGAAAGTCGGTGCCCATCCAGTGCGCGAACGAAGGGCGCTGGAGCTGGCCGGCGAGGTCGATGGCCGTGGGATCGTACCGCGCGACCAACGGCGCCAGCGCCGCGAGCAGCACCAGCACGATCACGGTGACCAGGCCGAGCATGGCGCGCGGATCCGCACGCAGCCGGCGCCACAACAGAAGGAGCACGGTGTCGTAACCTACGTCGTGGGCCGCGTACTATGCCATACCGAAGAACGGCGTCGCTCGGGATTCTGTCGATGCCATCGCGCCGCGCTCCTAACCCACCGGATCTCGGAGCGCCGCCGGCGTATCCGGCGGCTGCTGCTTCCAGCGCCGGTGATGCCAGAAGTACTGCTCGGGCGCGAGGCGGATGTGCCGCTCGAGCACGGCCGTGTACGCGGCAACCACCGCATCCACATCCTGCTCGAGGTGCCCGGTCCGGCTGACCGGGATGTCCTCGATCAGCAGGTGATACCGGCCGTTGGGCTGGCGCAGCGCCGTCCCGAACACGAGCGGCGTATCGAAGCGCAGGGCGAACACCGCGGCGCCGCGCGGCGTCTTGGCCGGGCGCCCGAAGAAGTCGACGTACGTGGACGCGATGTTGAGTCCGGCCTGATCGACGAGGATGCCGACCATGCCGTTGTCGCGCAGGGTGCGGGGGGTGCGCCGCACCGATTCGCGATCCCGCACTACCGTTAGGCCGAGCCGGGAGCGGACGCGGCTCACGTACGCATCGAAGAGCGGATTCCCCATGCGCCGGATCACCGCATCGACGTGGATGCCGCGCGCGGCGACGTACGCGGCGCAGAGCTCCCAGTTGCCGAGGTGGCCCGAGGCGGCGATGAGGCCCTTGCCCAACGCAAGCTTGCGCTCGACGAGCTCCCAGTTGTCGACCCGCTCGAAGAGATCCAGCACGTCCTGGCCGCCCATGCGCGAGAGGAGCGCCGTTTCGACGGCCACGGTTCCCAGGTGGCGGTACGCCCGCGCGGCGATGTCGCGCACGGCGGCCCGGTCGAGCGCCGGGAACGCGGCGGCAATCTGCCCCTCGACCACCCGGCTCCTGATGCCTAACGGACGCCAGCCGAGCGACGCGAGCGATGCGCCGGCGCGGAGGGCGCGGTCGCGGCCCAGCACGCCCAACGCGCCGATGAAGGAGCGGAGCGCGCCGTATTCGACGCGGTGGGCGAGCGACGGCGCGCGCGGCTTGGGCGGCGCGGTCACCACGAGCTCCGGTCGCTGGCGGCGAGCGCGGCGCGCTCGAACGCGTCGACCATGAGCGTCTCGGTGTAGTCGCGCGCCACGCGCACCCGGCCGGCGCCGCCCATCGCGGCCCGCTGGTCCTCGTGCGCCAGGAGCCGCGCGATGGACGCAGCGGCATCGTGCGCGTCGCTCGCCGGCAGCACGATGCCGGTGATACCGTCCGGCACGTACAGCGCCGCCACCGTGTCGCGCTCGGCGATCACCGGGACGCGCGACGCGAGCAGATCGAGCGCCGCAAACGCTCCGTCATCGCCGCCGGCGACGACCCAGCCGAGATCGGCGAGCGCCAGGACGCCGAGGTCGTCGTGGCGCTCATCGAGGAAGATCACGCTGCGCGAGACGCGGAGCGCAGCGGCGTGCATGCGCAGGTCATCGGTGGGCGCGCCGGCGCCGAGCATCACCAGGCGCAGCTCGGGATGCCGGGGGCCGAGGAGCGCGATCACGCGCAGCACGTGGCCGGCGCGGGCGCGCGAGCGCTCGTCGTAGCGGCACACGAGCAGCCGGTGCTGTCCGTCCGCGAGGCCGAGCGACGCGGGCGCAGCCGGTCGGATGTTTTCGTAGAGGTGCGGGCGGACGCCTAACGGAACGACCGCCGGCGCCAGACGGGCGTGCGGCGTCGGCGGCGCGCGCTGGGCATCCTCGTCGGCCGCGTACACGATCCCCGTGGCGGCGGCGCGCAGCGCCAGCCGCGCGCGCACCGACATCCGGAGCGGCTCGCCCGCCGCCGCCCGGCGCAGCACCGCCGCGCGCGCCGCCATCCGCGCGGCGCCCGCCGCCACCGTTTGCTCCTGATCGGTCTGTACGCACACCACCTGGATGAACCGCTCCTGCAACGCCTGGCGCAGCCGCCGAACGGCAGTGAGCAGCGGGACATCGACGGCCGCGGGCAGCACTTCGTACGACCCGAACTCGAGCCGCTGCTCCACGGCGCTTTCGGGCGGACAGGCGACGGTCACGGCGTGGCCGCGCTCGCTCAACCCGCGCGCGAGCGCCGCCGCGGCGCGGGCGCTTCCGGTCCACGCCGGCGCCGACAGATAGAACAGGATGCGCACGTTAGTCCTGCAGCAGCTCCTCGCCGCGCTCGCCGAACTGCAGACAGTACAACCGCCAGTAGGCGCCGCGCCGCGCGAGCAACTCGTGGTGCGTTCCGCGTTCGACGATGCAACCGTCGTCGAGCACCAGGATCTCGGTCGCGTGCTGGATGGTGGACAACCGGTGCGCGATCACGAACACGGTGCGTCCCGCGAGGAGCCGATCGATGGCCTCCTGCACCAGACGCTCGGACTCGGTGTCGAGCGCCGACGTCGCCTCATCGAGGATGAGGATGGGCGGGTCGACGAGCAGCGCACGGGCGATCGCGATGCGCTGGCGCTGGCCGCCCGACAGCCGGGTGCCGCGCTCGCCTAACGGTGTGTCGTAGCCCCGCGGGAGGTCGGCGATGAAGTCGTGCGCATTCGCCGCCCGCGCCGCCGCCTCGATCTGCGCATCGGTGTACTGGCTCGATCGGCCGTAGGCGATGTTGCTGCGCACCGTGTCGTTGAAGATCACCGTCTCCTGGCTCACGATCCCGGTGAGCGCGCGCAGCGAGTCGAGCGTGATGGCGCGCGTGTCGACGCCGTCGAGCACGATGCGGCCCGCGGTCGGCTCGTAAAACCGCGGGATGAGATCGACGAGCGTCGTCTTGCCGGCGCCGCTCGCGCCGACGATCGCCAGCACGTCTCCCTTGGTGGCCGTGAACGTGATGTCGGACAGCACCGGGCGCTGCCCGGCCTCGTACGCGAAGGTCACATCCTCGAAGGCCAGCGCGTCGCGGAAGTCTCGCACCACCCGCGTGCCGCGGTCGAGCGCTTTTTCCGTTGGGCGGTCGATGACGTCGAACAATCGTTCCGATGCCGCGAACGCGTTCTGCGCCACCGCCGGGATCTGCGACAATTGCTTGAGCGGCTGCAGCAAGCGCATCACGAACGTGAGAAAGACCAGGAACTGCGACGCCTGCAGCGACTGGTCGACCAGCACGTATCGGGCGCCGATCCAGAGCAGCAGAACGGTGATCCCCGCGCCTAACGTCTCGGTGATCGGCTGCGCGATGAGCGCCACGCGGGCCATGCGCACGAGACCGGATGAATACGTGTGGCTGGCGCCGATGAACCGCTGCTCCTCGTACGGCTCGGCGCCGAAAGCTTTGACCAACCGGATGCCGCTCACGCTCTCCTGCAACACGCTCATCATCTCGCCGTGGTCGTTGCGCAGGCGGCGATAGCCGCGGCGCAGCCGGCGCAGGAGCGGCTGGAGTCCGAGCGTCAGCAGCGGCGCGACGATGAGCGCGATGAGCGTCAACTGCCACGAGATGCCGAAGAGATACGCCACGTAGATGATGACCAGCGCGGATGCCGACAGCGCCTGCGTGACGATCTGCGTGACCAGCGTGCGCGTCTGCTCGGTGTCGGCAAGGACGCGCGACAGGATCTGGCCCGTCTTGGTGGTGGTGAAGTAGCCGATCGGCAGCCGCTGCAGATGGCGGTACACCGCATCGCGCAGATCGCGGGTCACGTACTCCTGGAGCTCCGCGCCGAGCGTGCCGGCGATCCAGATGAAGAGATTCTTGAGCGCGACCGTCGCCAGCAGGACGAGGATCACGTTGCGCAGCGACTGCATGGGCTGCGCCGGGTCGAGCAGGCGGCCGATCGTGGCGTGCAGGAACGTGTTGACCCATCCTTTGCCTAACGGGATGGGCGGCTGCTTGAACAGCTCGTCGAGGAACGGAATGAGGAGCGCGAACGAGTAGCCGTCGAGCGCCGCGCCGATGAAGTTGGCGACGATGTTCCCGGCCATGCGCCACACGTGCGGCCGCAGGAACGTGAACAGCCGGCGATACAGGTGCACGGGCCTAACGGCGCGGCGTGAGCAGCGCCACCGGCAGGATCACTTCCTCCGGCGTCACCCCGCCGTGCAGGAACGATCCGCGGTAGCGCGTCTGATACTCGCGCAGCTTGGTTGGATAGACGAAGAACGTGTCGCCCACGGCCAACAGCGTGTTGCCGCCCAGTCCGCGCCGCGGCAGCCGCAGGTCGTCGAAGTTCGAGAACAACAGCGCGTGCTCGGCACGCTCCGCGCGGAGGTCTTCGCCGAATTTGTAGCGCAGGTTGGCGGTCGCGTCGCGCTTCGCGAATACCGTGGCCGGCGTCTGACAATGGATGGAACCGTGGTCGCTCGTCACGAGCGCCGGAATCCCGCGCCGCGCCGCTTCCTTGAGCAGACCGAACAGCGTCGATCGCTCGAACCACTGGCGCGTGATCTGGCGCAGCGCGATCTCGTCCTTGGCCACCTCGTACAGAATCGCCGACTCGCTGCGCCCATGCGTCAACAGATCCACGAAATTGAACACGAACGCGCTCACTCCTTCGGACGCGATCGCGCTCGTTAGGCGCCGCTCGAGCTCCGCCGAGTCGCCCGACGTGGAAATCTTGTCGTAGCGAACCGGCACGCGGGTCTTGAGCTCGTCCAGGTGCGCCTCGAGCAGCTCGCGCTCGTGCGCATTCAGCGATTCGTCCTCGCGCTCGCCCCACCAATCGGGAAACCGCGCCGCGATCTCGCCTGGAAAGAGTCCGCTGAAGAGCGCGTTGCGCGAGTACGGCGTCGCCGTCGGCACGATCGAGAAATAGTGCGTCGTCTCGACGTCGAAATACGGTGCGAGCAGCGGCTGCAGCACCCGCCACTGATCCAGCCGCAAGCAGTCGATGACCACGAACAACGTGGCCCGGGAGCGCTCGAGAATCGGCAGCAGAAACTCGCCCACGATGTCGATCGAGAGCGGCGGACGGTCGCCTTCGAGATCGCGCAGCCACTTGGGGTACGCGTCGCGAAAGTACGCCGCAAATTCGCGGCGCAAATCGGGATACAGCGCTT
>Ga0207695_10007675_pt1 | contig 13661 bp, 9 predicted proteins | sample KBSC54metaG_FD_184354 | JGI IMG/M metagenome (GOLD analysis project Ga0207695, IMG submission 184354) | Corn rhizosphere microbial communities from Kellogg Biological Station, Michigan, USA - KBS C5-4 metaG (SPAdes) (version 2) | ecosystem: Host-associated > Plants > Roots > Rhizosphere > Soil...
ATACGCGCGAACATTTTCGATCCGTTCTTTACGACGAAGCAGTTGCGTGGGTCGGGGCTGGGGCTTTGGGTTTCGCGGTCGCTGGTAACCCGGCACCAGGGGACGATTCGCTTCCGTTCGTGCCAACTGAAGGGAAGAAGCGGGACGACTTTCGAGGTGTTTCTGCCGCTTATCGCAGCGGGGCCGGAGCACGTAGCGGAGCCAGAGCAAGCTCTCTAGCGCTACGAGCGCTGAATTGCGGGATTGGGTCCGTAGACAATTGCGATTTCGAGGTGAGAAACTTCTTCTCTCCGGAAGGGTGCCCTCGGCTCGTTTCTCTAGCCGCCTTGCCGGGAGAAGAAAACGATTACAGGTTTTGAAGAGCCACATTCTCGCGGAGTAGTCTCGGTTGCCTACATTGCTCATGTTGCGACGGTCGGAAGCCCGAACTCTCAGGGGTGCGCAAAACCTTCGTGCCGCGATTGCTGTGGCGGCCGTGCTGTGCGCGACGGGTTGTCATGGGACGGCGACTGTTCAGGCTGGGCGAAAAGTCGATTTCAATCAGGATGTGCAGCCGATTCTTGCGGCGCGCTGTTTCGCCTGTCACGGGCCTGATCCCGAGATGAGAAAGGCGGGGCTAAGACTCGACCTCGCTGAATATGCGGAGAAGAAGCGCGATGGACATCCTGATGCGATTGTGCCCGGGCATCCAGAGCGGAGCGAGCTGATCAAGAGGATCGAGTCCCATGATCCGCACTACCTGATGCCGCAGAATCCGCAGGGCGAAGCGAAGCCGATGAGCAGCGCGGAGATTGCGACGCTGAAGGAGTGGATCAAGCAAGGTGCGGTGTATCGGCCGCACTGGGCGTTTGAGGCTCCGACCAGGCCAGCGGTTGCGGAGGAGAAGCTGCACGCGGAATGGCCGCGAAATGCGATCGACAGATTCGTGCTGGCGAAGATGGTGAAGGCGGGGCTGCGTCCTTCGCCGGAGGCGGACAAGGCAAGCCTAATACGGCGCGTGACTCTGGATTTGACGGGATTGTTGCCTACACCTGAAGAGGTTCGCGCCTTCGAGAAGGATCGTTCGCCGAATGCGTATGAGCATGTGGTGGATGGTCTGCTGGCGCGCAAGACGTATGGTGAGCAGCGGGCGCGGTATTGGCTGGACTATGCGCGGTATGCGGATACGTATGGGCTTCACTATGACAACAGCCGCGATATCTGGCCCTACCGCGATTATGTGATTCGCGCGTTCAACAGCAACAAGCCATTTGACCAGTTCGCGACAGAGCAGATCGCGGGGGACCTGCTGCCAGCGAAGGATCTCGATCCGCTGATTGCGAGCGGGTATGTGCGGCTGGGGGAGAGCAGCAACGAAGGCGGGACGATCGCGGAGGAGCTGAAGTTCAACATTGCGCGCGATCGGACGGAGGCTTACGGGGCGACGTTCTTGGGGCTGACGGTGGGCTGCGCCGTGTGCCACGATCACAAGTTCGATCCCACGACGCAGAAGGATTTTTACTCGCTGAGCGCGTTCTTCAACAACATCGATGAGAAGCCGTTCAATGGGGATCGTCCGGTGTGGTCGCCTGTGGTGCGGATTCCGCGGGAGCAGAACCGTGAGGCGTACGACAGAGTGTATGCAAAGCGATCGGAGCTCAAAGGGCAGATCAGGTCGATGCGGCTGCATGAGCGGGATCTGGTTCGTGATTGGATTGCGTCACACAAGAATGCGCCGCAAGGAGTCTCGACTGACAAACTGCTGGTGAGGCTGCGGCTGAATGAGGGCAAAGGCGACGTTCTGCACAACAGCGCTCCCTATGCGAATCCGGCGGAGTTCAAGGCGACGATGGTGGCCCCGCAGTGGGGCGAGACGACGTGGCTGTGGCCGGATTTCCGGATGCAGTCGAATACTCGGGTGGTACTGGACAAGTCTGGAGACTTCGAACGGAACCAGGCGTTTTCGGCGGGTGGATGGTTCATGTTCCGGTCGGCACCGTACTTCGCGGTGGATGACAAGCCGGGCGCGATGATCTCGAAGATGGACACGACGCAGCACAATCGTGGTTGGGACTTGGCGGTGCGGAATGGCGTGATCACGGTTGAGCTGGTGAATTCAGCGCCCAAAGAAGTGAAGGACAAGAAGCATCCGGATACGAAGGAAGCGTTTCATTATCCTTCGCCACAGAACCTGACGAAGAAGGAGCTGTCGGCGTACAAGCCCCCGGAGAAGAAGGAGCCGAAGAAGAAAGAAGAAAAGAAAAAGGAAGAGAAAAAGCCGGAGAAGAAGGATGCGCTGGATACCACTCCGCTGGTGGCGATTCGAGTTTCTACGGCTACGCCGCTGGCAACGGATGGGGAGTGGAGGCATATCTTCTTTACCTACGACGGGTCGGGGCGTGCGGCCGGAGTGAAGGTATACGTTGACGGTAAGGTCGCGGCGACGGTGGTCGAGACCGACGCGTTGCACGGCGAGAGCATCAGGACCAGTGCGCCGATGCAACTTGGGTGGCGGGCGCCTGGCGAGAACCCGGCGAAGGAGTTCCGGTATCAGGATGTTCGGCTGTACGGACGTTCGCTTAGCGGCGATGAGGCGGGCAGGCTGCCGTTTGAGGATTATGTCGCGGAGATCGCGGCGAAGCCGCTCTCGGAGTGGACCGAGGACCAGTGGCATGTTGCGAGCGAGTACTACCTGAACAATGTTGATCCGGCGTTTCGGGCGGCCTATGCGCAGATGCATTCGCTGGATGCACAACTGGATCAGTTGTCGGCAGGCGGCGATGTGACGCAGGTGGCGTGGGAGAAGCCTACGCTGGCTTATGCGAGTGTGCTGGCGCGCGGGAACTACGCGGCGCGAACGGAGCGTGTGGAGGCGAATACGCCGCACTACCTGCCGGCTCTGCCGGCGGACATGCCGCGGAACAGGCTGGCGCTGGCGAAGTGGACGGTGAGTCCGGAGAATCCGCTGACGGCGCGAGTGACGGTAAACCGCATGTGGTACGAGTTGTTCGGGACGGGCATCGTTGAGACGACGGAAGACTTCGGGATCATGGGGCAGAGGCCGTCAAACCCGGAGTTGCTGGACTGGCTGGCGGTGGAGTTCAGGGAGAGCGGCTGGAACGTGAAGCACATGTACAAGCTGATGGTGATGTCGGCGGCGTACAGACAGACGGCGAAATCGAGCCCGGAGCAGTTGAAGAAGGACCCGAGGAATTTGTTGTTGTCGCGTGGGCCGCGGTTCCGGATGGACGCGGAGATGCTGCGTGATATTGCGCTGCAATCGAGCGGGCAACTGGTGGATCGAATCGGCGGGCCGAGCGTGAAGCCGTATCAACCCGCGAATGTGTGGGAGCAGGTGAGCTATCCGACGAGCGACACGCTGATCTATGTGCAGGACCACGGGCAGGCCCTCTACCGGCGTAGCATGTACACGTACTGGAAGCGGATGGCTTCGCCGCCCAACATGGATGCGTTCGACGCGCCGGTGCGGGATGCAGTTTGCACTCGACGGCAGCGGACGGACACGCCGCTGCAGGCGTTGGTAACGATGAATGATGTGCAGTGGATTGAGGCCGCGCGGGCACTGGCCCAGCGAGTAATTCATGAAGCCGGACCGAAGCCGGAGGACCGGATCGATCGGATGAGCGAGATTCTGCTGGCTCGTGATCCTTCGCCGAAGACGCTGGCGGTGCTGGAGAACTCTCTGGGGCAGATGGAGAAGCATTACTCGTCTGATCCGAAGGCGGCTCATGCGCTGGTACATGAGGGAGAGAGCAAGCCCGCGGGCAACACGCCGGAGCCGGAGCTTGCGGCGTGGACGATGATTGCGAACGAGATGTTGAACCTGGATGAGACGCTGAACAAATAGAGGAACCGATGAAGCAGCATCCGCTCTGTACCGATTGCGAACGCGAAGTTGACGTGAACAGCTTGCCGATTCCGGCGGGGCTGAAACGGGAGTGGTCGGCGGTGGAGACACGCAGGCAATTCCTCGGGCGCTCGGGTAAGGTGCTGGGTTGGGCTGCGCTGGCGAGTTTGTTTGGTGAAACGGCGCTGCGTGGGCGCGCTGTTGGGGCGGATGTGAAGAGTCCCGTTAGTTCGCCTGGACGCAACAATCTGGGGCTTCCGCACTTTGCGCCGAAGGCGAAGAGAGCGATTTATCTGTTTATGTCTGGCGGGCCGCCACAGATTGATCTGCTGGATTACAAGCCGAATCTCGCTTCTCAGTACGACAAGGACATTCCGGATTCTGTTCGCGGAAACCAGCAGCTTACGGGCATGACGTCGGGGCAGTCGCGCTTCCCGATTGCGCCTTCGCACTGGGGATTCAAACAGTACGGGCAGACGGGGACGTGGGTGAGCGATCTGCTGCCGTATACAGCGAAGATGGTCGATGATCTGACGATCGTGAAATCGACCAATACTGATGCGATCAATCACGAGCCGGCAATCATGTTCATAAACACGGGGAACATGAATCCGGGTAAGCCTTGTCTCGGATCGTGGCTGGCGTATGGGCTGGGCAGCATGAACGACAATCTGCCGACGTTTGTCGTGCTGCAGACGAAGACGAATCCGAAGGAGAATAATCAGCCGGTTTCTTCGCGACTGTGGAGCAGCGGTTTTTTGTCGTCGGAGTATGCGGGGGTGGGGCTGCGGTCGGGCGGAGATCCGGTTCTGTACCTCGCGGATCCGGATGGGATCGACCGCGAGGTACGGCGGAAGATGCTGGACGCAGTGGAGGAGATCAACCGGCAGACACAGGCGGACGTTGGTGATCCGGAGACGAATGCGCGGATCGCGCAGTATGAGATGGCGTTCAGGATGCAGGCTTCAGTGCCGGAGCTTACGGATCTGAGCAAGGAGCCGCAGTCCACATGGGATCTGTATGGGCCCGACGCGAAGCAGGCGGGGACGTTTGCATACAACTGCCTGCTGGCGCGGCGTATGGCGGAGCGCGGGGTGCGGTTCACGCAGATTTACAAGCGTGGATGGGATGTTCATGGAGATGTGGTGGGCGTGCTGCCGACACTCTGCGCGGAGACGGATCGCGCAAGCTACGCGCTGGTGACGGATCTGAAGCGGCGCGGGCTGCTGGATGACACGCTGGTGGTGTGGGCGGGGGAGTTTGGCAGGACGGTGTACAGCCAGGGTGGATTGAGCAAAGAGAACTACGGGCGCGATCATCATCCACGGTGCTTCACTACGTGGATGGTGGGTGGGGGAGTGCGGCCGGGTCTGACGTATGGCGAGACGGACGACTACAGTTACAACGTGGTGAAAGATCCGGTACACGTGCGGAACTTCAATGCGACGATTCTGGCGTGCCTGGGGATCGATCACAACCGCCTGACGTATGACTACCAGGGACTGGATCAGCGGCTGACGGGACCGCAGCCGGCGACGGTTATCCAGGGATTGCTGGCGTGATCGCTGCGGAACGAGCGGCGGGTGCGGCGCGCACCCTTACTAAGCGGTCAGCGTGGGCATGGGTAGTGACAGCGAGTGCTGCGCTCTCTGCATTGCCGTTTTTGTTTCGGCTGGATGGGCGGTCGCATGGGGACTGGCTGCAGTTTCTGGGGCGGTTTCATCCGACGCTGCTGCATCTGCCGATCGGGCTGATCGTTTTGGTTCCGGTGCTGGAAGTTGCAGGAGCGAAGCGAGCGGCTTTGCGCGAGGCTGCGGATTTTGTGCTGCGTGCGGCGCTGGTGCTGGCGCTACCGACTTTTGCGCTGGGGTACATGCTGGCGTATGGGGCTGGCGATGCGGGGGCGACGGTTACGCGGCATATGTGGGGCGCGGTGGTGCTATGCATCGGGCTGATGTTGTGCATCGTAGTGCGGCCGGCTTGGGCAGCGCGCGAGCAGGCGTTTGTGTATCCGGCGATGTTGGGCGCGACTCTTCTGGCGTTGCTGTGGACGGGGCACCATGGCGGTTCGATTACGCATGGGAGCGGATATCTGACACAGTATGCGCCGAGGCCGCTGCGGATGCTGATTCCTGGTGCGGCGGCAGAAGACGTGGGCGGGAATTCGTTCTATGCGCTGCATATTCATCCGGCGCTCGATGCGAAGTGCGCCTCGTGCCATGGAAGCGGTAGTGCAAAGGCTGGGCTGCGGCTGGATACGTATGACGATGTGATGAAGGGTGGGAAGGACGGGCCGGTTGTGGTTGCTGGAAAGCCGGAGGCGAGCATGCTGCTGGCACGAGTGACGCTTGCGCCGGGTGATCCGCACTTTATGCCGGCGGAGGGAAGGACCCCGCTGACGTCGGATGAGGTTGCATGGATCCGGGCGTGGATACGCGCGGGTGCTTCGGCGACGGCGACGAGTGTGCCGGGTGTGAAGATTGCGCGTGATGAGGTTGAGCCGCCGCCGCAGCCGGTGGGCGATTACAGTGCGCTAGTGCCGGAGATCGAGCAGATGCAGCACGGGCTTGGCGCGAAGCTGGTGCCGGTTTCGGCAAAGGCTTCGGACGGGCTGATTCTGAGAACGGTCGATAAGTCGTCGTCGTTCGGAGATGCAGATCTCGCAAGTTTCAAGAAGTTCGCACCATACATTGTTGAGGCGGAGCTTGGCAGGACGGCTGTGACGGATGCGAGCTTCGATACGTTGAAGACGTTCACGCATCTGCGAGCTCTGCATCTGGAGGGCACGGCGGTGACGGGGAGCGGTCTGGGGAAGCTGAGTTCGCTGACGCAGTTGAGATATATCAATCTGAGCGGGACGAAGGTGACGGCGCAATCGGTGGAGGCGCTGAAGAAAATGACCCAGCTGCGGCATGTGTATCTGTTCAACACGGCGGCGGAAGGCGAAGGCACGACGGCAAGGAGTACTCCATGAGCAAAGGTTTGGATCGATCTCGGCGGATGTTTGTAGCGAGTGTTGGCGCGGCGGCACTGACTTCGGCTGTTCCGGTAAAGGCGATGGAAGCGGGGCGGGATGATGCGGAGGTTGTGGGGAAGACGCTGATGACAGGCAATGGCGAATGGACGTATGAGGTGGTGCCGGGATGGGGAGCGCTGCCGGCGGGGACGAAGTTCGGCGGAACGCATGGCGCGATCGCACAGGACAATGCAGGGAACGTATACGTGAGCACGCAGAGTGAGACGGGTGTGCTGGTGTATTCGCCGGACGGGCGACTCATCAAGACGATCGCGCAGAATTTTCCTGAAGTGCATTCGATGGTGCACGCGGAGGAGAACGAGGTTGAGTACTTCTACACGACGGTGCAGAAGGGAACGCCGAAGGAGAATTGGCTCTTCGTCAAGATGAAGACGGATGGGACGCCAGTGATGAAGATTACGGCTCCGGCGGAGGCGGGATTCAAGGCTCCGAACGAGTGGAGGATCACGGCGGCGGTTCCAGGTACGGATGGGTCGATTTACATTGCGAACGGGTACGGCGATTCGCGGATTTTTCAATTCGATGCGAAAGGGAAATATCTGCGGAGCTACTCGGGGAAGGGTTCGGAACCGGGCTCACTGAACTGCAGCCACGGGCTGACGCTGGACAATCGATACGGGCAGCCGATGCTGCTGGTGTGCGATCGGGAGAATCGGCGGCTATGCCATTTCGATCTGGATGGGAAGTATGTGGATACGGTGACGCAGCATTTGCGGAGGCCTTGCCAGATTTCGCTGCACGGGGATTATGCAGTTGTGTCGGAGCTGGAAGGACGCGTGACGGTGCTGGATCGGGATAATGTGCCGGTGGCGTTTCTGGGGGATAACCCGGACAGGAAGCAGTGGGCGAACTACGATCTCGATCCGGGGAGCATCGCGGGGGCGACGTTCAGCGCGGCGCATGGGTGTTTTGTGGATCGCGAGGCGAATGTGTACGTGTCGGATTGGAATCATGTGGGCAGGGTGATGAAGTTGAGGCGGCGCAGAGGGTGAATGCTCGATCATTCCTTCTAAGCTCCGGGCCTGAAGGCCCCCGGTCGAGCGCCGAATCTGATTCAGCGGCCTTAAGGCCGCTGCTCCCTCCGCCAGGTTGCTGCTAAAGCGATCCTCCTGAGATCGAGACGAGAGCCGGCGCGTTGGCACCGCGAGGTGATGGCGGGCACGGCGTTCCGAAACATACGGGTTATTCTGCGCGTAATCTCTAGGGCGAGGATGCCGGATGAAAGCGATCGTGCGCCATCGTTACGGGGCGTCTGATGTTCTGGAACTAGCCAACCTGCCTAAGCCCTTGCCAAACGAGAATGAAGTCCTGATCCGGGTGCGGGCCGCCGGGCTGAATCCATTTGACTGGCACATGATGCGGGGGACGCCATGGCCTCTGCGGCTGTTTGCCGGAGTGCGCAAGCCGAAGAGGATCGGGCTGGGAGCAGACGTCGCCGGGACGGTCGTGGGCCTGGGTCAGGGCGTGACGGAGTTCCGGCTGGGGGACGAAGTCTTTGGCGCGGCCGATGGGGCGCTGGCGGAGTATGTCTGCGGGCAGGCTTCGGCGCTAGTTGGCAGGCCAGCGAATGTGAGCGGCGAAGCGGCTGCTGCGGTACCAATTGCGGCGCTCACGGCGTTGCAGGCGCTGCGCGATAAGGGGCATGTGACGCCCGGCGCGCGCGTTCTGATCAATGGGGCGGCGGGAGGAGTGGGGACGTTCGCTGTTCAGATTGCGAGGTGGCAGGGCGCACATGTGAGCGCGGTGTGCAGCACCCGAAATGTGGAAATGGTGCGGAGTATCGGGGCGGATCGGGTGATTGATTATACGAGAGAGGATTTTGCGGAGGGGAGTGAGCGGTACGACGTGATCTTTGACCTGGTGGGGAGTCGGCGGCTGTCGGATTTGCGACGGGTGCTGAAGGCTGCCGGGATCTTCATCGGTTGTGGCGGGGGCGGTCCGGAGAAGCGGTTGAGCGAGTTGCTGGTGGGGATGCTAAAGCAGACCGTCGCGCGGTGGTTTACAAGGCAGAAGCTGGTGGGAGTTCTGGCGAAACGAAGCAAGGCGGATCTGGAAATCCTGAGGGAGCTGCTCGCGAACGGGCTAGTAAAGCCGGTGATCGACAGGACGTATTCGCTGGCTGAGGTACCGGATGCAATCCGGTACCTCGAAGAAGGGCATGCGCGCGGCAAGGTTGTGGTGCAGGTTTGAGGCTTCTTCCTGAGTGCCTCAGGGATGAGGCGCCGGCGCGGGTTGGGCCTGGGGCTTGCGGATGTTGCGGGTCACGGTCATGGCGAGGATGAGCTCGGACCCGTTGGCCAGCTGAATCCGGTCGGCATCGGTGGTGATTTTGTCGCTGCATTGCTCGCCCGCGGTGGGTTCGAGCTTTAGGTTCTTGATGCCGACGACGATGCCAGGGTGAATGGTGTGCGGGGGGCCGCCGGGGTTGAGGTCCTCGTCAAATTCATCGGTGCCGAAGATTGCCTGGCCGATCTGCCGGACGCCTCCACGGACCTCGGTGGGCATGTCTTCGTGCATATGGTGCGCCTCCCCCGGAGGTCCGACGATGGCGATGACGCGGAGCTTGAGCGGAACCTGATCTCGGTGGTTGCAGTCGGCACGGTCGAAGTCGAGAGAGATCTCCTTTGGGCTGACGGAGATTACGCGGGCATAGATAACCGCATCGGCGTCGAGGGCGCATCCGGGATAAAAGAAGGGCCGCGCGAGCTTAAACCAGACGTCCTTGCCGGGCTTGAGGTGAGCGGAATCGAGGCTGGTGACCTTGGCTTCGATGGCGGCGCGACCGGGAACGGCGGTGTTGGCCATCGGAGGGCAAGCGGCTTCAGCCGCAGTGGCCGATGACTGAGATGGTTTTGCCGGATTGGGTGATTGCGCGATTGCGGCGAAGGACGAGAGGGCCAGGACGGAAGAGAAGAGGGCGCGAGCAGGAGTGCAGAGCATGAGGGGGGACGCTCCCGATTTTTTCTTTCTTAATTGCGGTTCTACACCTTAATGACGGTAGAGAGCGACTGACGGTTAACAAGATAGTGACGGAGTTTATCTGGTCTCGGTAAGAGCAAGGATGAGCTCGGAGCCGGGAGAAAGCTGGATTTTGCTGCTGGTGCTTGTCATCTTGTCGCTGCACTCCGGGCCGGCAGTGGGCTCGAGTTTAAGGTTGGGGATACCGACGACGATGCCGGGATGCACGGTGTGAGGCGGACCGCCGGGGTTAAGTTCCATGTCGAGGGCGTTTGTGCCGGCGACGGCATCATCGATGCCGCGGGCTCCGCCGGCGACTTTGGTGGGCATCTCCTCATGCATGTTGTGCTTGTAGTCAGGCGGCCCTACGACGGCGATGACGCGGAGCTTGAACGGCTGCTTGTCGTGGCCGGAGCAGTCGGCGTGGTCGAAAGAGAGCGAGAGATCGGAGGAGGTGGCGCCTTTTCCGCCGCTGGCGGAGATGACGTGTCCATAGACGGCGGAGTCGGGCTCGAGAGTGCAGCCCTGATAGATGACACCGTGCGCGACCTTGAGCCAGATTTCTTTACCGGGTTTGAGCTTGGAGGAGTCGATGCCCATGACCTTGGCTTCAACGGTGGAGTTGGTGGGAATGCTGGTGTCCGCGAGGGCGGCGCAAGGAACTGGAGACTGAGCGGTGTTCTGAGCAAGTGATGCAGCGGCAGTGAAGGCGAGAACGGCGGCGAGGCGGATCAGAGAAGCTTGTGCAGGCAGCATTTGAACCCTCAGGGATGATTGGTCAGATGAACAAGAGGGAGTATACATGCGGGGTATAGAGGCGCAGTCCGGGCGCTAGCCGGTTTGTGATGAGCAGATTCCCACAGCAGAGGAGTGAAGGATGGCGCTGATTCAGGTGCTTGATAGTTGTTTCCGGACATACGTTTAGGCTCCGCCGAAGGGAGCCGGGACGCGGGAGCGCGCATTTTGTCTTCCAAAGGCAGCAGAGTTTCTGCCATACTTGATTGTGCCCACCAGGTACGGCCAATCACAACATTTGAATAGTGAGGTTGCAGCGATGTCGGCAAAGTATGTCTTTGTGACGGGCGGAGTTGTGTCCAGTTTAGGCAAGGGTCTTGCAGCGGCTTCGATCGGGTGTCTGCTCGAGAGCCGCGGGCTTCGAGTGAACCTGATGAAGTTTGACCCGTACCTGAATGTCGATCCGGGAACGATGTCGCCGTTCCAGCACGGCGAGGTGTTCGTGACGGACGACGGCGCGGAAACCGATCTGGATCTTGGGCATTACGAACGGTTTACGCATGCGCCGCTATCGCGGGACAACAACCTGACGACCGGGAGGATCTACGAGCAGATCATCCTGAAAGAGCGGCGGGGCGATTATCTGGGGAAGACGGTGCAGGTGATTCCGCACGTGACGAATGAGATCAAGAACGCGATGCGGAAGGTGTCGGCGAACGGCGCGGACGTGACGATCGTGGAGATCGGCGGAACGGTTGGTGATATCGAGTCGCTGCCCTTTCTGGAGGCGATCAGGCAGATGCGGCAGGAACTGGGGCGCGAGAATACGGTTTTCGTTCACCTGACGCTGGTGCCGTGGATTGCGGCGGCGCAGGAGCTGAAGACGAAGCCGACGCAGCACTCGGTGAAGGAGCTGCTGAGCATCGGGATCCAGGCGGATGTGCTGCTGTGCCGGAGCGACCGGAACCTAGGCAAGGATATGCGGCAGAAGATTGCAGCGTTCTGCAACGTGGAAGAGCGGGCGGTGATTGGGGCCACGACGGTGCCTTCGATCTACGAGGTGCCGCTGAACTTTGCGCAGGAGGGGCTGGACGGGCTGATCCTGAAGTATCTGCACAAGGATGCGCCGGAAGCTGATCTGAGCAAGTGGAAGGAGCTGATCCATCGCGTGCATCACCCGAAGGACGATGTGAATATCGCCATCGTGGGTAAGTACGTGGAGTATGAGGACAGCTACAAGTCGCTGAAGGAAGCGCTGACGCACGGGGCGATTGCGGAGAACCTGAAGCTGAATGTGACGTGGATCGAGGCGGAGGGGCTGGAGTCGAAAACGCCGGGGGATCGCAGCTATGAGTCACAGCTCGAGGGGTTCGATGGAATTTTGGTGCCGGGGGGATTTGGAAAACGCGGGATCGAGGGGATGCTGAATGCGATCCGGTATGCAAGGGAGAAGAAGGTTCCTTACTTTGGGATCTGCCTTGGGATGCAGACGGCGTGCATCGAATATGCGCGGAACGTTTGCGCGCTGAAGGATGCGAACTCGAGCGAGTTCGATCCGGCGACGCAGCATCGGGTGATCTACAAGCTCCGCGAGTTGCTGGGTGTCGAGGAGATGGGCGGAACGATGCGGCTGGGAGCGTGGACGTGCGTGATTCAGCCGGACACTCTGGCGCATCGCGTTTACGGAGCGACGGAGATCAGCGAGCGGCATCGGCACCGGTACGAGTTCAACCGTGAGTATGAAGCGCTCCTGACGGGTGGCGGATTGCAGATCAGCGGGTCTACGCCGGACTCGACGTATGTGGAGATGGTGGAGATTCCTGGGCATCCGTACTTCATCGGGTGTCAATTCCATCCTGAGTTCAAGTCGAAGCCGCTGGAGCCGCATCCGTTGTTTCAGGAGTTTGTGAAGGCTAGTTATGGGAACCGTGCGAAGCGCGGGGCGGAGAAGACGGATTCGGTGACGGTGATTCAGTAGCTGGGCGAGCCTCTCCAAGTTCCCGTTCAATTCCACGGAGCATGATCTCGCGCACGGTGAGGCCTTCGTTGTCGGCCTTCAGCATCAACTGGCGATACATCTCGTCCGAGAGTTCAACGCTCAGCCGCATAAAGTCATAATCGCGCAAGTTTGCAAAAAGCGCAGAGAAAGAGTGTGGTGCTTGTCACAGGAGTGTGTGACAAGGGCGGATGGTTCTTGACAGTTGTTTTTGAGCGGACCTAGATTTGCTGGCGTTTTTCCCTACGCAAGGAGGGTCGGCATGACTACCAAATTTGAACTTCAGCCGAATGAGACGGAGCTTCAGAAGCTGGCGGAGCAGTGCTGGGAGGAGGCTCCGAACCGGGAGAGGCGCCTGGAGGAAGAGGCGTACGAGGCGGGAGAGGCGATCCGAAGGGGCGAGTACTCGCTGGCGAACCTTGAGGCGATTGTGCGGTGGAAGTCTGAGCGGCTTGTTGTGTATGTCATCGCGAATAGCACGACGAACATTCGACGGGCGCTGGAGGTAGCGGCGACTCCGGAGAGCACGACTGCGGAGGCGATGAGCGCATTGCTTTCGTTGAAGGGTGTGGATCTGCCGTTGGCTACGGCGATCATGGCGGTGATCCATCCGGACAAGTACATCGAACTGGATATGGGCGATCTGGAAGCGCTGGGTCAGATGCGCCAGGATGTGCGGTTCTACGAGGAGTACCTGACGTTTTGCCGCAGGCTGGTGGAGCGCGGGTTTGTAATGCCACAGACGGAGGCGCCGGGGCCGACGCCGCTGCACGCGCTGGATCGGGCCCTGGTGCAGTGGTCGCGGAATCGGTCGTTGTAGGGCAAAGTTTTGTCGTTCCCACTCATCCCGCGACAAGACTGCGGGATGAATGGGGCACAACGATGTGATGCGAGCGAAACTCTTGATCTCCCGTGTCTCCAAAGGAAGGAGACATGGGGCACCCGGCTTCCGGGGTCTCAAGGCGAGACCTGGCGCAGCCAGCCTGGAGAGGTCCGCCTACACCAAGGCTTTGGCGAGACAAGTAGAATCGGGTCGTGAGTCATTCATTTGAGATTGGACCCGTAAGGGTGGGCGAGGGCCGGCTGTT
>Ga0207695_10007676_pt1 | contig 13661 bp, 10 predicted proteins | sample KBSC54metaG_FD_184354 | JGI IMG/M metagenome (GOLD analysis project Ga0207695, IMG submission 184354) | Corn rhizosphere microbial communities from Kellogg Biological Station, Michigan, USA - KBS C5-4 metaG (SPAdes) (version 2) | ecosystem: Host-associated > Plants > Roots > Rhizosphere > Soil...
CTGCCGTTTTTCGTGTCCGCGAGCAAGATCCGTTTGTCGGTCAAAGCGATATCGAATTCAGCCATCGCAAAAAGGATCGAGGGTTGGTCTACCGACTCTACCAGGACGATGCTGCCCAGGTTTATTTGCCGCCGCTCTTTGCCGAAAACCGCACACGTGTTTCAGCAGCTCTTCCAGGGGCACGCCGGAGTAGATTGAGATTTTGCCGCCTGATCCCCTTACTTTTACCGTCATGTGTGGGAGCTTGGAAATATCGGAACGATCCATAATTTGCGGCGACCCGTCCAAAAGACTAACCGTAAGCTTTCCGTCGACCATCGTTCCGAAGGTCGACGGAGTCTGGCCGTGGACAACGGGAAGGAGCCAGCTAAGTCCGAGAGCGAGAGCCAAGGCCGCCGTGCGGTACGTTTCACGCCCTGGGCTGAAGATATCTGGCTCACGATTCGGTCCTCTCAAACACTGACGACCGGGCATGGGGACTGCCGGATGATGGAGTACGCCGTCATCTCCAACCGTCCCAGAACCCCGGCCTCGGCCCTGCGTCCGATCACTAGCAGATCCGCCTTCAGTTCTCCGCCCATCTCGGCCACAACTTTCGAAACTTCTCCCGTCTCCACACGCACACGCGCTCGCGCCCGGACTGCCTCCTGGAGCCGGTGAAGTGTTCCGCGGGCCTTGCTGTGCGCGTATTCCGTCGCACTCGCGGGAAGAACATGGACCACGGTAAGTTCAGCCTGATACTCCTCTGCCAAGCGAGCCGCCCAGTCGAGCACCCGGGCGCTGGATCGCTTCAAATCCACGGCACAGAGAATCCGATGGCAGGTAACAGCTTCCAGGGGAGGCGCGTTTTCCAGATGGACCCCGGTCCAGACAGGGCAATCCGCGTCGTGCAGTACCTTGGCGCTGGTGGAGCCTAAAATCAAGCGCCGGTAAATTCCCATACCCCGCGTCGGGATCATGATGAGATCCGCGTGATTCGCTGCCGCACATTCAATGATCTTTCGTGCCGCTTCGCCATGATCAACCAACCTTTTCACGCGAAGATGCTTCAAGTCCTGGCCAAAGAAGGTGTCCAAGTGCGTCAACTGCGACGCATGTAAATCTTCGAGCGAGCTGTTGTAGGTGGCCTCGATTACGTGTAACAGGATCAGCTCTGCATCGAACCGGCCCACCAGCGCCTCCACAAAGGCGGCGGCGCCACGGCAACGGTCCGAAAAATCCACAGGGAAAAGAACGTGTTTGAGTTGAAACATGATCCTGGTTCTCTATGGCTCGTGCGTATCCGGCTCCGGCAGCTTGTCATTTGGTCCCGCGATCCAGATGTATAGCGCGGGTAGCAGAAAGATACTCATTAGCAGGACGGCCATCAGCCCGCCCACGATTACGATCGCGAAGGGACGTTGCGAATCCGAGCCAATGCCATGGGATGTCGCTGCGGGAACCAAGCCGAGAGACGCCACCAGCATGGTCATCAGAATCGGGCGGAATCGCAGGACAGCGCCTTCCTGAACGGCGTCCATAATCGAGTGGCCACGTGAGCGCAATTGATTGATGTACTCCAGCATGATCACGCCTGTCTGTACGGAAACTCCAAACAGCGCCAGGAAGCCGACGCCTGAAGAGACGCTGAAATTCGTGCCGGTCAGGTAGAGTGCCAGGATTCCGCCAATCGGGGCGGTTGCGACCGTGACCAGGATGAGCCCGGCCCACTTCATGGAAGAAAACATGGTGTACAAGATCACGAAGATCACCAGCAGGGTAAGCGGGATGATGATCTGCAGCCGCTTCTGCGACCGCTTTTGCGATTCGTATTCGCCGGCCCACTCCAGGCGATAACCTGGCGGCAGCTTCACGGTCTTGGTTACGGAGCTCATGGCTTCTTCCACCGCGCTGCCCAAGTCGCGGCCTCGGACGCTGTATTTGATGGCGACATAGCGCGAGTTGCCTTCGCGATAGATCTCGGATGCACCATCCTTGATGCTGACGTCGCAGAGTTGGCCTAGAGAAACGCGCTCGCCCGAAGGGGCCAGAATGCGGATGTCCTCGATCTGCTCGATGGTGCTGCGAAATTGCGGCTGGTAGCGCGCAACCAAGTCGTAGCGCTCCTCGCCTCGCAGCACTTCGGAAACGGCCTTGCCCCCGGTGGCGGTTTCAATGGCGTCCTGAACATCGGAGACGTTGATTCCGAATCTGGCCGCCTTGTCCCGATTCACAGTAAGGTTTAGGTTGGGCTGACCGATGACCCTGAAAATGCCGAGATCTTGCACGCCACGAATCTTACTCATGACGCCCATGATTTCGTCGGCCTTGTCCTCGAGCAACTTCAGGTCGGTTCCATAGATCTTCACCGCGAGTTCGCCTTTGACGCCGCTGACTGCCTCTTCCATGTTGTCGGCGATCGGTTGTGAAAAATTCCAAACGGCTCCCGGGATCTTTTCGGCCTCCTGACCCAGAGCTGCGATCAGTTGTTCCTTATCCTGGTGAAATATTGGCCGCCATTGTTCTTTCGGCCGCAAGTCGATGAAGTACTCGGTGTTGAAGAACCCGGTATAGTCGGTGCCATCGTCGGGCCGCCCGATCTGGCTCACGACTTCGGTTACCTCGGGGAACTTCGCGAACATAACCCGGGCCTCATTCATGACGCGAATGCCTTCGCTCGGCCCCATACTCGTCGCGAGCGTGCCGCGCGCCCAAATCGCGCCTTCATCCAGGTGCGGCAGAAATTCGGAGCCGATGGTTCGCGCCAGAAGTATGGTGCCAGCCAGAGTCACGAGGGCTGCGCCCGCCGTAGCCCAGCGCCATCGGATCGCCAATCGCAGAGCGGCGCCGTAAACCCGCGTGAGGAACGACATGAGTGGGTTGTGCCACTCCCGCGTGCCTTTGGGAAACACGAAGCTAGCCAGAACCGGAACAAGAAACATCGAGAAAAGGAGCGCGCCAGCCAGGGCGAAGGCAACCGTCCATGCCATGGGACGGAACAGGCGGCCTTCTACTCGCTGGAGCGTAAAGATCGGCAGGTAGGCGGTGATGATAATCGTGATCGAGTAGAAAACCGGACGTTGCACCTCGTGCGCGGCCCTCTTGATCTTCTGCGCCACGGTCTCTTCCGGATGGACGCCCGGGTGTGACAGCAAGCGGACGATATTTTCGACCATGACGATCGCGCCTTCGACGATCATTCCGAAATCCAGTGCGCCGAGCGAAAGCAGGTTGGCCGGGATATGCCGCAAATCCAGGCACAGGCAAGCAAACAGAAGCGAGAACGGAATGGTGAGAGTCACGATCAAAGCGCCGCGAATGTTGCCTAGGAAGATAAACAGAATGACGGAAACCAGAATGATTCCTTCCGTCAGGTTGCGGAGCACGGTATGCGTGGTCAGGTGTACCAGGTCGCTGCGATCCAGGTGCGGAACGATCTTTACGCCCGGGGGCAGGAAATGCGCGTTGAGGAAATCGATCTTCTCATGCAGCGCGGTGAGAACATTGTCGGCATCGGCGCCTTTGCGCAGCAGCACGATCCCGGACACGACATCGGGGTCGTCCACTACCTTTCCAGGTTCGTTGTGAATCGATTTACCCATCTGCCCCAGCCGGATTTTTGGCCCCTGCTGAACGATCGCGATATCGCGCACACGTACCGGGCTGCCATTCTGCGTTTTAAGTACGATGGCTCCGATATCTTCGGTAGATTCCACCAGGCCTACAGCCCGGACGTTAATCGCCTGTTCTCCGCGCTCAATAAAACTGCCGCCCGCGTTGACGTTGTTATTCGACAGCGCCTGCTCTACCTGCGCAATGTTGAGCCCATAGGAAATCAGCTTATTGGGGTCCACCTGCACCTGGTACTCGCGTGTAGCCCCGCCGAAAACCGAAACGTCCACCACGTCCGGCACGGACTTCAATTGCTTGACGATCACCCAGTCCTGGAGCGTCTTCAGCTCCATCACGTCGTAGTTCGGGTTGGTGCTCGCGAGGGTGAAAAAATAGATCTGGCCGACCGGACTAAAGTCGGCGCCCAGCGTGGGCTGGAGCCCATTGGGCAGATTGACCTGCGAAAGTTTTTCGAGAACTTTTTGGCGGTTCAGATCGTTATTCGACCCATCGTCGAAGGTCAGGTTGATGCTGGAAAGCCCCGCCAGCGACCAGGAGCGGAGCGACACCAATTGGGGCAGTCCGTTCATCTGCACTTCGATGGGAATCGTAACCTGCTGTTCCACCTCCTCGGCCGCGCGCCCCGGCCACTGCGTGATCACCTGGACGTAGTTGTTAGCCACGTCGGGATATGCTTCTACCGGCAGATTCTTGAAGGAGATTGATCCCCAGATAAGCAACAGAATCCCGGCACACAGCACCAGGAATCGATTGCGAAGCGCGAATTCGACGGACTTTTGGATCACTGTTCGGTACTCTTTTGCACTTCCCGGTCGAACATGAGCGCATCGGCCACCACTTGGTCCCCGGTCCGCAGACCGCTCATAACCTGCTCGGTTTTGTCCGCATTCACCGCACCGGCTTGCACCTCGGTTTTCCGGAACTGTTTATCGTTCAGCTTGACGTAGACCCAGTCCCGATCCTGGAGCCGCAACACGGCGGTGGACGGAACAACAGTGCGGGTTTGCGTCCCCTGCGAGACGAAATGCACCATGGCGAACATGTTCGGCCTCAGGATTCCGGCCTCGTTGGCCAGTTCGATGCGCACTTTCGCCGCCCGCGTGTTCGGATCGAGCAGTTTGGAGATGTTAGCAACACGGCCGGTAAGCCGGCGATTGGGATAAGCGTTCAGCTCGATTTCCGCGCGGTCGCCCACCCGAACGCGCGCCAGGTCGTTCTCGAATACGTCACACAGCACCCAGACATTAGATAGATCCGCAATCGTGAACAAGCTGGGCGAATTGTCCAGCGATTTTATGCCCGCCGCGGAAGTCACGTTCTGCTCGATGATCGTTCCCGCCATGGGCGCATGGATTTCGATTTGCGAGGACGGCTGTTGCGGATCTCCTCCGAGGATACGAATGTGTTCCTCAGCGGTCCGTGTGTCGATCTTGGCTCTGTTATAGGCATCCTGGGCGACCTCGAGATCCTTTTGGGCCAGCACGCCATGAGAATTGAGAACTTGAGCGCGATCCAGTTGGGTCTTGGTCAAGGTTTCATTCGCTCTGAACTTCTCCAGGTCAGAGATCGCCTGCGCCATGTCGGGGCTGGTCATAGTCAGCAGGAGCTGCCCTTTTTGCACGTCGTCTCCCAGGCGAGCCCGGATGTCGACCACGCGGCCCGAAGAAAGGGAATTGACTGGGTAGGTCCGGCTCACATCGGCGGCCACCACACCGTTAGCCAAAATCTGGTCGGATTCGCGCCGCGCAGTGGCTGGCGCTAAAGAGAACCGCTCCGGATTCGTGACCGTGACTACATTACGGTCTGCCACGGACTCCACAGTCGTCGCAGGCTCTATATTCGAGGCCTTTACGGCCTCACGCGAGCACCCGGTCGTCATCATCAGAAATGCGGCTCCTGTAAACAGGGAGCCTGCAAGTATCAAGTTAGCCTTCATGGATTCACCTCCTGGCCCACCGCTAAACTAAGCTGGGCCAACGCAGACCAATAACTGCCTACCAGGCCGACGTAAGTCACCTGCGTGTCCCGATAGGACTTTTGCGCGTCCAGAAACTCAAGCACAGTGGCGTTGCCTTGACTGTAAGAAAACGAAACTTTATCGCGGATGTCGGCTGACTCCTTCAGGTACTTGTCCCGATAGGGCCGCACCAGTGTGCGCACGCTTTCCACGGTGGCGTAAGCAGAGTCGACGTCACGATAGATTCCCGCTAACAGCGCATCCCGCAGGTGTCCCGTGCGAGTGACTTCCAGAGCGGTCCGGGCTTTCTCTCCCTGGTTTTTGTCGAAAATGCGAATGGGAATCGAGATGCTCGCGCCCAGCGTATTACTGTCGAACGGGTTATTGAATGAGGGATTGCGCGAGTACCAGCCGGCGACAACCGGATCGGCAGTGCCATTGGCGATTGCCAAGCGGTTATCGGCTTGGGCTTTTTCGATCGCGGTTTCGGCGGACCGCAGATCGGGACGATTTGCGGCGGCCGCTTGGCGCAGCTCGGGCAGCTGCATGATTGACTCTCTATACGCGAAGTCGCCTTCGACATCGAAACCGTCGACCGGGGTCCGGTCGTTGAGAAGCGCTAGAAGCTGAATCTTCGCCGTGCGGAGGTTGACGCGCGCGGTTGCCAGATCGCTCTCAAATTGGATGCGCTGGATTTCGACGCGCTGGAAGTCCAACTCGGAGATGTCGCCGGCCTGAAAGCGGGTGCGATTTGCCTCAATCGCCTGGTCGTAGGATTGAAGGCTGGCTTGCGTCAGGTCGACCAGCGCTTTCGCCTGCAAAGTATTCAGGAACGCGGTACGCACAGAGAATAGGAGGGTGCGCTGGAGATCTTCCTGATCGCTGGCGGCGCCGGCGGTGGCCAGCCGGGCACTATCGGTGCGCCGCTCGCGCTTGTTCTGGCGCTCAATCAGCTGGCTGACGCCAGGGGTTAAGACAATGCCGGTCAGTGGGCGCCAGACGCCCATGGAGGGAGCCAGTTGAAGCCCATCTTGACTGAGGTTGAACTGCGGATTGGGCCGCAATGCCGCCGTGATTTCGTTGGCCTTGGATTCTTCGACATTGATCTGGCCAGCCAGCACACTCGGGTTCTGCGCGAGGAAGCGCGACTTGATCTGCTCCCAGCTCAAGACACTACTCTGGCCATACAGGCCGTGCGCCAGGGCCACCACTATCAGCAGACTGCGCTTCATGATCCTCCTGTCGCGGCGCTCGCGCGCTGCGAAAAATCTCTAACATCCTGTTGCTATAGGGGGGGAATGAGTACCAGAGCAGGCTACAGCGAGCTCTTTTGGGTCACGCAGATGCGCGAAACCTAATAAAGAGAACTCGATGATGTATCTGCCTGGATTAGAACTGGGAGGGCGGGGCGCGAGGACGGAAATTGGACTGGGACAGCTCCTCGCGCGGGAGTTGGCTTCGAGGCGCCAGTAATTCTAAGAAACGATCCTCTCCACGAGTGGAATCTGCTGGCGCAACGAGCTGCGTGCGTTCGTCCGAGATTGCCAGCAGGGATAGATGCGAATGCGGGGGCAGAACGCCGTTGGACGATCTTCCGTGGCCTAACAGAGCCTTAAAGTCTGCCAGATTTCCTTCATGAAAGAGGCCCGCACCATCATTAATCCAGACTCCGATCGGCTCTCTGGACACAGGTTCCAAGATGACTAGATCGCGATCGTGGTCCCCATCCAGGTCGCGGCTGCTTAGTTCGACAGTCGCGCCGGGGCTCATGAAACGGAAGGTGGTCTGCTCGAAGGCCCCTAATGAGATGCGGACTTCCTGGGCGTACCCGTTGGCGTCGTGGCCGGCAGACCGGGCCGTCGCCAAGTCGGCATTCTCGTCGCCGTTGAGATCCGCGAGTACCCAGCCTGACACTGCGGGCGCATCGACCCGGCTTGGTAAATGATGGATTTCCGGAATTGTGGCAGCGAAGGTCAACCCGCCTCCCGCCAAGGTGGCGAGCAGCAGCCGCAGCATCCGAGAGTTGGAAGGTGGCAACACGCCACTTAAAGTATATCCCGAATGTGTTGACGGGATCGAGCGTGTGTTATAGCCTGATCGCTGATGAGCGGGAGCAAACAACTGACCTTATGGCAGCGCTGGGTCCGGCACCCGCAGAAGATCTGGCTCCGAAGGGCGCTTTTTCAGGTGCATCTATGGAGCGGGATCGCGCTCGGGTTATATATCTTGTTGATGAGCGTAACCGGCGGCGTACTGGTCTATCGGAACGAGCTTTACCGAGCAGCCACGACAGAACCAATCCTCTCGAAGGGTTCAGGGCCACGCTTGACGGATGACCAGCTTGCGGCGGCCGCCATGCACTTATATCCCGGCTATCAGGTTGTGAAAATCTCCCGAGCGCCGAATCTCGATCTGGCAGTCAACATCGGGATGCGCCGGGGCAATCAGATCAAGACGCGGGCGTTCGATCCTCGGAGTGGCAGCGACCTTGGCAATACGGTCTCAACCGGTTACTTGCTCGTGTCAGAACTATTGGATCTGCACGACAATCTGCTGGCCGGAAGAACCGGCCGCGAAGTGAACGGCGTGGGCGCACTCGCCTGGCTCATGGTGGCCGTGACGGGTCTGGTGATCTGGTGGCCGGGCCTTAAGACATGGCGTCGCAGCCTGACGATCTCTCGCGCGTTGGGCTGGAAGCTCTTCAATTGGCGCTTGCACAGCATGATCGGCTTCTGGACCCTCGGATTCACATTGGTGTTTGGGCTTAGCGGCGTCTATCTCGTTTTCCCCGATTTCTTTCAGGATCTCGCCGACTGGATCGAGCCGCCCACTGCCGCGAATGCCGGGCTACGTATTGTCGACAAATTAATTTATTGGCTCGCCTATTTGCACTTCGGCCGTATAAACGGCATAGGGATCCCTTGTGCAGGCCCAGGACTCTGCGATCAGACTACGAAGGCGATTTGGGCGCTATTCGGGCTGGCACCCGCGGCGATGTTCGTAACCGGCGCGATTATGTGGTGGAACCGCGTACTGCACCCGCGTTTGGCAAGCGGCCGCCGGCCCGGCGGAGCAATTGTGCGCGGCACGCGCGAGGCTGCAAACTAGGAGCAGATGAATGGTTTAAACGCGATCTTCACCCGTGGTACTTCCAGGTGACGCAGCCGACCTATGCCGCGGCGCAGTTAGCTTCCGATCGCATTCATCGCCAGTTGGCGACTCACTCCACCTCGCAGCAATCCGTCGAGCGCGCCGCAAAGCTGCCTGATTCGGCGACCCTCGCCGCTTTGATCGATGCCGCGTTCTGGACCAGTCTCCGCCGGGAAGAAGGTTACATTCCCCGTATTTCCCTCGCGTTCGTTGCGCCGGGGCAATCGGATGATGCGGTGGCGTTTGCCACCTCGCTTTCGTTGGCACCGAAGGACCTGACCAAACTCGCCGCGGCGGTGGACAGGGCCGGTCTTCATCTCGGCGTTTGGCCGCAACAGGATGAGTTGCGCGTTTGGGGCATTACCCGCAGCCTTCCTGCGCTGTGTCTGGTTCTGGAAGTGGTGCTTCCTGGTTTGCTGGTGGTGAAGCAGAGCCCTTCAGAGGATTCCGGAAAGTTCATAAACATCGCTGTAGTCCAGGGAGACGAGATCAAGATCATCGATCCGCAGGCGGCCAGCAGTCCTGCCTATCCGGCGTTACTCACTTCACTGCAATCGCAGTTCGCCACAGGCTCGGCAGTGAATGTTTTGTTGCAGCTTGCAGTTTCGATCCGGATGCACGGCCGCGGCGGCCTGCTGCTGGTGGTGCCGGTGGGTTCAGATGCCTGGACCGAATCCATCCTTCAACCGATCACTTACTCGGTTGTTCCCGCATTCTCCGGGCTTGCGGACCTCATGCGAAAAGATGCCGGAAAGAAGCAGGACCGGCGATGGGAAGATGCACTGGGCCGCGTCGTGGATGAAATCGCGGGCCTGACAGCCGTAGACGGCGCGACGTTGATCAACGCAGATTACGAGTTGCTGGCATTCGGCGCCAAGATCGTCCGCCGCAAAGGTTCTCCGCAAGTGGGCCAGGTTACTGTAACGGAACCGATAGAAGGCGGGACTCCCGTGATTGCCGAGCCGGCTCAGTTTGGCGGCACTCGCCACTTGTCGGCCGCTCAGTTCGTTCACGATCAGCGCGACGCGATCGCTCTTGTCGCTTCACAGGATGGCCGGTTCACGGTGTTCGCATGGTCTGCCAGCGAAGAAATCGTTCACGCGCATCGAATCGATGCCCTGCTGCTCTAGGACGCTGCCTTTTTGCGATTGGCATCGAGCCGCGAGTTAACCAGCGCGACAATTCCGTCGATCACCGGGTGGCTTAGACCCTTCTGCTTGGCGATCAATTGCACCAGCATGTCGGGGCGCTCGATATACGGCGCTCCGTTGTTGAGCGCGCGCGCCGCTGAAGCCGGACGAACCAGCGATTGCGCGGCAGCGGCGTACTTCTCGAACGGCACCAGATCGTTCGGGTTGGCCCCCAGCTTCACGCACAAACCGTTGACGAACTCATAGACGGAGCGCGAAGTCTCAAGGTCACTGTGCACCGCTTCCTGCGTGGTGCGTATGCCATCTTGGGTGATGCAGCGGTAGTTGCCGGAGAGCAGCATCGCCCACTTCGCCAGCGGCACGAAGATTGAATCGTGCACCTTCAGCTTCACCGGTAACTCTACCTTGCCCTCTGATGTGTCGAAGCGTGCTCCTTCGATGTCTTTCTCCAGCTGGCGAAGAATCGCGGTAGATTTGTCATCGTCGAATCGCGCGACCTTGAAGTTGGTAGGCAGCGTCACCATCAGCACGTTGACGGGCTCGTCGGGGGGGCGGATCGCCTGCGGGTCCGGACTGTTGAGCGTCATGCATTTGGGATCGAAATTCTCCCAGACCGTCGGATCCGTGTAGGCGGGCTTGAGCGCGTCATGGTCCAGGCCGGGAATGCGCCTTATATAGGGAAGCGGCGGCATATTCATAATCGACATGCAAGGCACGCGCGATTTCGCCACTGCGTCGAGCAACTCTCGTACGCCCGCCGCGCGATATTGCGGCTCCATCATGCACAAGCCGACGAGGTCGTAATCCTTTGGATTGACGCCGGCCGCTGGTCCAGCGGTCGCCTTGCCCGGAAGCTTGCGCGAATCGAGTACGACCGGATCTTTGCGCCCTTTTATCGGCAAGCGCACGCGAAAACCTTCAGCATTGATTAAATCTGCTTCCGCTGGCAGGCAAACCAGATGAATCGTGTGGCCGCCAAACAGCATTTTGGAGGCGAGGAGCGAGCCGTAGGACGCGCCCATAAGTAAGATGTTGTATGGCATGACTATACTGTACTGAATGTTGCCCGCCAAAGATCTCGGCGCTCCGTCCGCGCGGTGACCGGTGGTCTTTTACTCCCTCTAGCCGTTTCTGCGTTTCGGCGGCTCGTCACCTCCAGCGCTTCGACCGAACGTCGTCCGGCTCATATTGCTGACCGTGCTCGTCTGGGCTCGATTGGGTTGGTGGATTACGTCGCGTCGAAAGGGCTAGGCTTGGACGGCAAACCGTTACGCGCATTCCGCGTCACTCTATAGAATCCGGTCATGCCGTGCCGGAAGCGGTCATGCGGCCGATCGATCTATTGAGCGACGCCGCGCTTGCCGTGATGATCTCGTCCTGGGAATGCAGCTCGAGCGCGCCGTGTGGCCGGCCGGGGATCGTAATTCTAGCGGTGGGAATTTCGTTGCTACAATCGCGAGTCCTCTTACGCTCACGCCCCTGATTGCCTACCTGCGTTGACCGGTGCAGACGAATTGGTGTGCAAATGGGATGATATGCTTCCAACATGATCCACCGAATCATGAATCTTGTCCTTGCCACCGTCGCATTGATCGTCGTGGCGGTCTGGCCCTCGGCTCAGGCGCAAGCGCGTAAGCCGACGCCGCCCAAGTCGCTGCGGCTGTATGTCCTCGATTGCGGGAAGATCACGGTGGCCAATGGAGACTCGATGGGATTCAAGCCGGGCGAGCTGGCCACGTCCAACATGGTCACTCCATGCTTCCTGATCGTCCACCCCCGCGGCACCATGGTGTGGGATACCGGTGAGATCCCCGATAGCGCCTTCAAGAGCGGTGTCGTGCCGCAGACCGCGGGCGCATTTACCGTGGATCGTCCCCTGCTTCCCCAGCTCGCCGCCATTGGCTACACACCTGCCGATATCACTTATCTGGCGCTTTCGCACTATCATGGCGATCACGTGGCTAATGCCAATGCCTTCGCGGGATCGATCTGGATCGTGCAGCAAGGCGACCGCGATGCGATCTTCGCCCCCAGGCGCAGCAATGAAAAAAAATTGGGAGCCGTCGCGGACGCGGCCTACTTCACGGATTTGGCCAAGAGCAAAACCCTGCTGCTCAAGGGCGAGGATCACGACGTGTTCGGCGACGGCACCGTGGTCATCAAGTTTACGCCCGGCCACACGCCCGGTCATCAGTCCTTATTCTTGAAGCTGGCCAAGACCGGACCGGTGCTGTTGTCGGGTGATCTGTATCACTATCCCGAAGAGATCACCTACAAGCGCATCCCATCCTTCGATTTCAACAAAGAACAGACCGCCAAGAGCCGGGCCATGATCGAGGAGTTCGTCAAGAAAAACCACGCCCAGTTATGGATCCAGCACGATTACACCGCTGGGATCAAGCGCAAGATCGCGCCGGAGTTTTACGAATAGAGTGGATTAGCTCGCGGCAATTGACACCAGAACTCCGAGAACACCATTTGAGCAACCTTCCTGAGATCCGCCCCGTAATTGGTATCGACCTGGGCACCACCAACTGTGCGCTCGCCTATTCACAGGCCGGCGGCATAGAGTTATTTCCAATTCCGCAATTCGTTCATCCGGACGAAGTTCGCGAAGAACCACTGCTGCCATCGTTCTTGTTCCTGGAAGATCCGCCAATTGTCGGAGTGCTGGCGCAGAGAAAGGGTTTGGACAATCCTGGGCGACTGGTGTCATCGGCGAAGTCCTGGCTTTCTTATGCCGGCGTGGATCGCAATGCTGCGATCCTCCCGGTTACCGCGCCGGAGGGCGTAAGCAAGATCTCGCCTGTGGAGGCGTCGTCGCAATATCTCAGATTCCTGCGGGAAGCATGGAACAAGAAGAGGACAGACGCTCCTTTTGAAACGCATCAGGTGCTGGTAACCGTACCAGCATCCTTTGACGCCGTGGCCCGCGATTTGACCCTTAAGGCCGCCGAACAGGCAGGCTATGACAAGGTAGTCCTGCTCGAAGAGCCGCAGGCTGCTTTCTACGCATGGATCGCGCACAATCCGGATTGGCGAGAGCAGGTCGCGGTTGGTGATCTGATCCTGGTGATCGACATCGGTGGAGGCACTACTGATTTCGCGCTGATCTCGGTCGAAGAGGACGCGGGCCAGATCTCGCTGCGCCGCATTGCCGTCGGCGATCACATTTTGCTGGGTGGCGATAATATCGACGCTGCGCTGGCTCATCACGTCGCCGAGAGTCTTCCTAAACTCGACGGGACGCAGTTTCATGCCCTCTACCAGCATTGCCGATTAGCCAAGGAGCGTTTGTTGGCGGAGGACAACCAAGAAACCAAGCTGCCCATAACAATTCTCGGCCGGGGTACGAGTGTTGTCGGCAAATCCCTGAAATCGACGCTGGCCCGTTCTGATATCGTGCGCATCCTGACGGATGGATTTTTGCCAGCCGTTTCAATCGAGGAAGAACCGGACGAGCAGCCAACGGCGCTCACCGAATTCGGCCTTCCATATGCATCTGATCCAGCCATTACGCGTCATTTGGCACACTTTCTCCGCCGTCAGTCTGCCACTCCGACCCACGTATTATTCAATGGCGGCGTATTCCGCGCGCCCTTCGTGCGGGAACGAATCGTAGAAATCCTGGATCATTGGTTTCCCCGGCCGATAACGCCACTGGCGAGTGGGGATCTCATGCGTTCCGTGGCGCACGGCGCCGCCTACTATGGTTTGGCGCGGCAGGGGGAAGGGGTGCGGGTGCGGGGCGGCGTCCCCCACAGCTACTACATCGGTATCGAAGCGGTGGC
>Ga0207695_10007677_pt1 | contig 13661 bp, 14 predicted proteins | sample KBSC54metaG_FD_184354 | JGI IMG/M metagenome (GOLD analysis project Ga0207695, IMG submission 184354) | Corn rhizosphere microbial communities from Kellogg Biological Station, Michigan, USA - KBS C5-4 metaG (SPAdes) (version 2) | ecosystem: Host-associated > Plants > Roots > Rhizosphere > Soil...
CGAATTACAACCGACCCCGCAAATTCAGGCGCGCAGCCATCGCCTGGTCTACCCATATTCGATAGTTCCGGGCGGGGTATCGTCGGCGGAGGAGTTGCGCCAAGCCGCCGCTCATGATTCCGTAGTAGCCGGTCATTACGCGGGATTTAACTATCGTCACGCGCATCTCGTTGAGGTGAAGCAGGCGCAGAAGGTTTACCTCTCTTACAGGCTGCACAACAAGGTCTATTGGACAGTTCGGCAAGCCAGTTTGCATCCGGGCGAAAAACTGCTCACCGATGGCACAGTGACCGCCCGCACCCGCTGCGGAAATCAAGTTTCGGTTCTTCCGCAAGTCACCACCTCTCCCGAAGAGCCCACGCTGGCGGAACTTGATCGCCCAGACGCGATTGCCAGCGGTATTGTGGGCTTGCCTGCGTCGCCTGACTCCAGATTGCTCGCCGTCGATCCTGCGTTGCCATTCGGTTCACATACCGGCCCAACTGGGATTGCCGGCGGCGGAGGCCCCCCGGGCATTTTTGTGCCCCCTCCAATCGGAGGTGGAGGCCCCGGTGGTGGCAACGGAGGCAACGGTGGAGGAGGCAATGGCGGCGGAGGAGGGGGTCACCCACCTGAAACTCCTGAGCCGGGAACCATTGTCTTGGTGCTTTCCGGGGCGGGAATTATTTTCGCTCGTTACCGCAAACACTAACTGCGATTCGATCCTGAGCCATTCGCGGATGCAGTACTAGTACCTCAGTGCAAATTGGCACGCCGTGGCGCTGTTAGAATTTGCTGAGGATCATGCGATTCCAGCACAATCTTTGGCTGATTTCGGCGTTGACGCTGCTGAGTCTGCCTGCGTATTCCCAAGCGCCCCAGGCCAAGGTGCAAAAAATATCTGTTGGCACGCAGGATCCAATCCAGTTACAGGTTCAAACCAGCGTTCCTGTCGTTCCTCAAGCCCAGGTCATTTCAAATCCAGAGCGACTGATAATTGATATTCCGGGCGCTGTTCCCGGTTCAGCTTTGCGCGGTCTCTCAGTGAATCGAAGTGAAGTGAAGCGCATTCGGGTGGGACTTTTTTCGACTTCGCCGCCGGTCACGCGAATTGTTCTAGATTTAAACTCGCCGGAGCCGTATCGCATTACCCCGATGGCTTCAGGATTCACGGTGACGATCGTCGCCGGAAAATCCCAGCGGGGGCAGATAAATCTTCCGTTGGTAAACCAGGTCGAGGCCACTCCACCTGACGACTCAGATTCTCAGCCGACAATTGGTTGGGTCAAATCGGCGGTTGCCACTACGCGAAGCGGCGGGCGCCCCACTCCGCCGGTGGTCAAGACCATCGCTGCAACTGCGCCAGTCCCGATTAAAGGGGTTCGCGTGCGGTTTGCTAACGGCCAGCTTGAAATTCACGCCCATGATTCAACTCTGTCAGAAGTCTTGTTTCAAATCCAGAAGCAGACCGGCGCGGAGATTGCTATTCCTGCCGGGACCGAGCAAGAGCGCGTGTTCATTGACGCCGGCCCGGCGCCCGCCAGCCAAGTTCTCGCAGAGTTGCTGAATGGATCGAGTTTGAACTTTGTGGTGGTTGGATCGGAATCCGATCCGAATGTTCTGCGCAGCGTGATCCTGAGCCGCAGGAATGGTTTCGCCGAGTTCGTGCCGAGCTACACTCCGGCTCCTAACGCAAGGACCTTTGCCCCTAATGTCAACGTTCCCGCGGAGGAGAATCCGCCGGACATGAATCAGCCACCGGATGAAAACATTCCGCCGCCTCCTGACGAGACTTCTCCGCAACCCCAGCCCAATTGATCCGACCAAGCTAAAACGCAACCCACGGCTGCGCGGCGACGTAGAGCAGAGTTGCAATTGCTGCCGCAATCCCGAACGGAACTTTTTCTGCTTCGGAGTTATCGATGCTGATGTCTGAGCCTGGCCTGCGAAACCTAAACATTGCAGCGGCGATGCGCCCCACGTTGCGGGCTGTCTCTCCAACGCGCTTCTTCCACAAGACCAGCGTTAGCGCCATGATGCCGTTAATCATCAGTGTAAGAATTAATACTGGCACGAGCCTTCGCGGCTCCAAGAAAGCTCCTAACGCACCCATCAGTTTCCAATCGCCACCCCCCAAACCGCCTAGCAAGACAAAAGGCAGCAGAACGCCGAGTCCGACTGCCGCTCCAGCGAGCGACAGCAGCGCCGGGTGCCCGCCAGCAATGATCCAGTGAAGAAGAAGCGCAATTGGAATTGCGGGATAAGTCAGCCAGTTCGGAATCTTCCGGTATCGGAAGTCGGTGATTCCAGCCGTCAACGCGAAGGCAGCGGCCAATATCCACAGGGTTTTAGCCAAGGCAGTTCTGGAATTCTACAGTGAGCAGGCAAGTAACATAAACCTGTGGCCAAGATTTGGCTGCCAAAAGAAAAACGGCCTGCTATAACGCAGACCGCTCCGTTTCAGGAAAATAATTATCGGTTTAAACTGCCGCTGTTTCGTTCCGCAATGACCTTCCTGGCATTTTCCGCCAGAGCCCGCGCCTGCGGCAGTAGATCGAGTCCTTTGAGCACCTCAGGGTCGGTTTCGGCTTTTACCTTCAGACCTTCCTCTTGGCCGAAAGCATCCACGAAAATTTCGCTCTTCAGGTTTGACTTGACCCACTGGTCATTCTGAAGCAGGTCAGCCTCCGTGTACGGAACCTTATCGGCGTCGAGTGATTTCCGGAAGTCCTGCATCACCGAGTCATCCACCTGGAAGCTTTTGGTGATGTGGTGCGCCACGATGTAATGCTTTGCGAAGTTGAAGAATGCGTAGTGCTGCAGCAGTGTGTCCTGGAAGTGATTACCCTTGATGGGGTCGACTTTCACGTCCGGAGTGATTCCGCCACCCCCATATACCGTACGACCGCCGTCGGTCAGCTTTACTTCTTTATTGGCAGTGTCGCCAACGCTGTCGCGATCGAAATAATAATCATAAAGGGATACGTTACTATAATCACGCTGAATCAGCCGCCCACTCGGGGTGTAATACTTTGCCGTGGTCAAGGCCAGGCCAGTGTCATTCGAAAGCGGATACACCGTCTGCACCAAACCCTTGCCAAACGTGATCTCGCCAACCACCAGTCCGCGATCATGGTCCTGAATCGCTCCCGCGACAATTTCTGCAGCCGAAGCGGTTCCACGATTTACCAGCACAACCAACGGATAATCTCGGCCGCCATCGCCATGCATTGCGGTGTAGCGACGTTCCGGTGAGGAGCGCCCATGGTGCGAAACAATCAGCTGGCCCTTGTGCAAAAACTTATCCGCAACGCCAACGCCTTCGTTCAGCAAGCCTCCCGGATTCTGCCGGAGATCGAGAATTAATCCCTTCATCTCGCCAGATTGCGAAAAGCTGTCCAGTGCCTCCTGCACTTCTTTGTCCGTGGTTTCGTTGAACTGCGCAATGTGCATGTAGCCCACGCCAGGACGAATCAGGAAGTGGAGATCGACGCTGTAGCGTGGAATCTCGTCACGCACCACTGCAAACTCGAGCGGCTTTTCCGCTCCTTCACGCAGCACGGTGATGTGAACTGTTGTGCCCTTCGGCCCCTTTAGCAAGTCAGCCACGTCACTGGTGTTCATGTTGTCGGTGGGCTTGCCATCGACTGCAGCGATAATGTCGCCGGGGTGAATTCCCGCCCGGTAGGCCGGCGTTCCGGCAAAGGGCGCAATCACGATAACTTTATTGTTGCGCGGGCCAACCGTCATTCCCACGCCGTAATACTTGCCGCGCTGGTCTTCACGCAGCAACGAGTACGACTTAGGATCGAAGAAGTTCGAGTGCGGATCGAGCACGTGCAACATGCCCGGAATTGCGCCATTGTAGATGGCTTTGTCGGGATTCACTGGCTCGGCATAATTTTGCTCGACGATGTCATAGACCTCGGTGAACTGCTTCAGGCTCTGATTGACATCGGAGTCGCTGTCATGTGTGGCGACGGGATTTTTCTGGGCGGAGACCATTCCCAGGAAGCCGCAAACCGCCAGAAATAAAACTACGAGAAAGGATGCGCGGTGAGAACTACGGGCCATCTTTAGTTGTCCTTGCGTCGGGACGGGTAGCCGTCCAAACAGGCTAATTTGGTGCAGTATAACACGCGAAAAAACAGGAACTTAGATCACTGCAGTACCGCCGGTCACCTTACTGGCACCTTAGTCTTAGGATGCGGAAAGCTGAAGAAATGATGCGTTTTTGTGCCGCTGGTGGGACGAATAGACAATCGCAGTCTGGACCGCGAGAAGGGTCTAACTGGCTAGTTTTTTCAGGAACTCCTGTTCATCGAGCCGGTATTTGAAGGCCTTCCTGCCGTCAATGAAAACCACGGGGACTTCGTCAGTGAACTGGCGCTTGAGCTGGTCGTCGGTTTCAACGTCAACTTCGCGCCAGCGAAAGCCGCCCCGCCGCTCCAGCTTCGAGAGCTTTTCCTTCACGATCTCGCAAAGGTGGCAGCCCTTCCGGGAATACACAATAACTTCGCGCAGGATGGACATCGCGGCGAGTCTAGCAAACCGGAAAATAGTTTTCCAGTAAAAGTCTTGTTACTAAGACCTTGGATGTACAAACAGGTAAATCGGGGAGGGTTGGGCGACGATTAAGCGGAAGACGGTACAATCCTGCCATGGCGATTGACAAGCCTCTATCGGGAAAAGTCGCGCTGATTACGGGCGGAGCCAAACGCCTGGGTAGGGCGGCGGCCCTGGCGCTGGCCCACGCCGGCGCTGATGTGGCAGTTACTTACTTAAAATCCGAGAGGGACGTCCAACGTACCGTCAAAGAACTGGAAAAGATGGGTGCCCGGATTTTGGCGATCCGTTGCGATGTCACCAATCCCAAGGACGTGAGCGCTGGAGTGAAGCAGGTGGTGGCCGAACTCGGAGGCCTCGATATTCTGGTAAACAACGCCGGCGCATACGAAACGGTTGCCTTCGAAGACCTAACCCTTAATCAATGGGATTCCATTTTTGGCGTGAATGTTCGCGGCCCATTCCTTGTCTCGCACACGGCGCAACCCCACTTGCGCCAAAGGAAGGGAAGGATCATCAATCTGGGATCGCTTGGCGGGCTGCGGGCGTGGTCGAGCCATGTGCATTACTCCTCCTCCAAGGCTGCGGTCCATATGCTCACCAAGGCAATGGCCAAAGCGCTGGCGCCTGAAATTGCCGTAAACTGTGTGGCTCCGGGAATGATCGACCTCGGAGAAAAATCCGCAGCTGCGTTCATGAACCGCATGGCGAAACAAACTCCCATGCTGCGTAATGGGAGTGGGGACGACGTGGCGGCTGCAATATTGTTTTTTGCGACTGCTCCGAGCTTTATCACGGGTCAGGTGTTGTATGTGGATGGTGGATTGGGGCTGTAGCCAAACCGAACGACTGCCCAACTTTCATGAAAATTATTACCTCTGTTTTTATGGCTGTATCTGTTCTAGTTGCAGGGGTCTTGGCTCAGCAAGAGCCTTCTAATCCAGCCACAAGCGAAACACCTGCCCAGTCCCGCGCCACTGAGCGCCGCCTATACGCCGAACCCCAAACCTTTCCGCTCTGGAAAAACGGCGCGCCCGGAGCCCAAGGCAAAAACGCTGAAGATACCCCAACCCTCACGCTTTACATGCCATCCCACCCCAGCAAGTCGGACACGGGCGTCATCGTAGCCCCTGGGGGCTCGTACACCGTGCTCGCCATGAACCACGAAGGCCGACAGGTTGCGAATTGGCTGAACTCATTAGGTATGACCGCTTTCGTCCTCAAGTACCGGCTCGGCCCTAAATATCATCACCCCATCGAACTTGGCGACGCGCAACGTGCCATCAGACTCGTCCGATCGCGCGCCAAAGAGTTCGGCATTCGGTCCGATCGTATCGGGATGATGGGCTTCTCGGCAGGCGGACATCTGGCCGCGACGGCAGGAACCCATTATGATCACGGCGACCAGTCGGCCGGCGATCCTATCGACCGGATAAGTTGCCGGCCCGATTTTTTGGTCCTTGCCTACCCGGTGATCTCGTTTGTTGCACCGTATTCGCATTCTCGTTCCGCGCACAATTTGCTAGGCGACAATCCGGACATGAAGGTGCGCGAGGAGCTTTCGAACGAACTGCACGTTACACCCGACACTCCGCCCACATTTCTTTTCAGCACCACCACCGACAAAGTTGTGCCAGCGGAAAATTCGGTTGCGTTCTATCTCGCGCTGCACACCGCGGGCGTGCCTGCGGAACTCCATATCTTCCAAAGAGGCCCCCATGGCGTGGGTCTGGATTCTGCCGATCCCGTGCTCGGAATCTGGCCGACCCTGCTGGCGAACTGGATGCGGCAGCGAGGTCTGCTCGCGAAATGATGCCTCCCTCTTCGTATTTAAAAGTTATCCGGGTTGCGATTATTCGAAGAAGTTTCACTATCGCTTTGTTGGCCGCAATGTCATTGCTGTGCGTGGCAAGCACGTTCGGCCAAATTGGCCCCGAACAGGGTGGCAGCGAGATCCAAGTGTGGACCGCGGGCGGCCATTCGGTTTCAGGTGGTCGCGGCAATACCGGAATCTTCGATGTCGGCTTGCGTTATGGTTGGATTTTACTGGACAGTCATGGGCCTGGTTTCCTCCGAGGCAGGTTCGAATATGCCATCGATGCCGTGCCCCTGTATCTGATATTTCAGCCGCGCAACACTGCATATGGCATTGGCGTGAACCCGTTGAATTTAAAGTGGAATTTCCAGCGGCACCGTCGAGTGGTTCCTTATGCCGAACTGAGCGGTGGTCTGCTATTTACCAATCACGACGTTCCGCCACGCACTTCAAGCGTGAACTTCACCCCTTCGGCGGCAGTAGGTTTCCACCACCTCGGTGACAAGTTCGCCTGGACCTTGGAGGGCCGATATCTGCACATCTCCGACGCGGGACTGAGTCGCTTGAATCCTGGAGTCAATACTTTTGAAATCAGGATTGGGGTGGGCAAGTTTCGGAAGTAGATGCCGGGCAGGACGCCCCGGCGCTCCATAATTATTCAAAACTCAGTCGCATATCCCAAGTTCAGACGCGTGATCAGTTCCTCTATCAACTTGCTCGTCAGGCGATTTCAGAGTAAATTGCTGTGCACTCGTGCCAAGAAGCTTCAGCAACGACGGTGCCCCTCTTCTCCGTTGGCGCGACGTGTATCGCGAAGCCGAGCTTTACAAAGCGGCCATACGGGTTTATACCAAGCCGTTGTTCCAGTGGCGGAAGGCACTCAATGTCTCTTCCGATGGCAAAACCTTCTACGACTTGGCGGCGCACGGACTTAACGGCTTAGCTGCAATTCACCACCAATTGCGATCTGAACGGTTTCACTTCCGCCCATCGGTAGGGCTGAAGTACAACTTCAATGGCAAGCGCCGAACGCTCTACATTCCACCTTGGGAAGAGAGAATTGTCGATCTGCTGCTTTATCGCTTGCTGAACACTCGCTTGCACCACTGGTTTTCGGCCTCTTCCTACGCCTACCGGGACCGCACTTTCGGCTTGGACCGCTGTCAGTCGCGTATCAAAGCTGTGCTGCGATACGCGGGGCTGCCGGTTTATGTCATCAAGCGGGACATCTCGGATTATTTTGCATCAGTTGATCATGAGATTCTGCTGCGCCTGATCGAGAATCACATTGCGCCGAACGACTACTTATTCGAAATTATTTCCGAACGCGTTCGCTTTGAATATCAGGATGAGAGCGGGTCTCACCGCGCTGCGATTGGCGTCCCATTTGGATGCGCCAGCGCATGCGTATTTGCCAACTTGTATTTGACCGGCATGGATCGCCAGATAGAGAGCGTTCCTGATGTTCACTACTTCCGCTATGCCGACGATATGCTCGTGCTCTCGACAAATCGGGAAGCTGCGCTGTTGGCCAAAAATCGAATGCTTCAGGGGCTGAACCAACTCCGGCTCACGACAAAAGCAAGTCATGAAGCAGACTTGGCTTTAACCGAAGAGCTTGCGAGCACGGAATCAGGTTTTCAGCAGACCGTAGCATTCCGCCATTTGGGTTTGCAGTTTGGTTGTGCTGGGTCGGTGTCGTTATCACGCGACAAACAGCGCAAGATTCAGAATTTGTTTCGCTTTGCCTTTCGCCGAAGTCGGCGTCGCTGGAAGAAATTGGCTGATCCGCACGAACGTGCGCGGACGCTGATCGCGATAGCCTGCCAAACCATCGACCGCGGCGTACGCAATGTGGCGATTCTGGATTACTACCTCAAACACGTGAACGAGAGTTCGCAGTTACGATTGCTGGATCGTTGGCTTGCCGAGGAGATTCTCAGTTTGGTCTTTGGAGGCCACAAGAGAGGACACTTCGCGAAGATCGGTTATCAAGAACTTCGCCAGCTTGGGCTGCCATCTCTGGTGCACCGGCAGCGGATGATTTTGCACGGAAAGATAGAAAGTCCGTTTTTCATTTGGCAGCAACAAAAAGCAGACAGAGCGTTCAAGGGGACGGTTGCCAGTCGGATGCTCGCCTCGTGCGAAGCAGCCGACTTCTCTCCGTGCCCAGAAGCAGCGGCCCTTGAAAAGCCCGTGGGAGAGGGCGGCCGCCTGTACATGGGTGTGATGGAATACGATAGCCGCTAAAGCGGATCGTCGTTTATAAAACCGTCCCCTTGAGCGCTCTGGAACTAGCAGGAAAAAGTCATGGGACTGATCGAGTTCATAAGAGGTTTGTTTTCTCGCGGAGAAAAAGTTGAGTGCCCGAACTGCGGGAGCTCCGGCGCTATCAAGACGAGTGACGAGCTCATTCACTGCAAGAACCAGAGCTGCCCAAATTTTGACCCTGGCCTTGTGCTGGGGGGACGTCTGGTGCGGCGTTATACAACCGTACCCACTCGGGGTGATTTTGTTCCTGAGCACCCTGTCTCGATTCGCTACGTTAATTTTGTCGGGCAAGACCGGGACTTCTCCACCGAGCGCGATTCACTGCTACGCAAGAAGAATCACATTGTTGCGCGGGTTGCCCCAACGGGAAGGAAGATCACACTATCTCGCGATAGGATAAAAAATCTTGGCGAAGTTGAATCCCATATGCCGCAGCGGGTCGAGCCCGGCCAGAACTGGCCCACAGGCCGCGAGCGGCAAATTCTCAACTATCACAAGAACCGCGGTACGACTTCGCCGCGCTATGAGCAGGTTCGGGCGAAGTATCCCAACTGGTGATTGACTCGCGGGCGAGGGCGCCCGCGCCACACAGCCATTTCAGTCGTAGTACTCCAGCCCCAAGTGCGTTATGAGTTCCTCGCCCTTCAAATGCCGCAGCGTATTCTTCAGCTTCATCAGCTGAATAAATAAATCGTGCTCGGGGTACAGCCCCGGCACCGTCATCGGCGATTTGAAATAGAAGCTAAGCCACTCCTGGATCCCAATCCCGCGCAACTCAGAAGTCCGCTTGGCCAGATCGAGGAAGAGCACCAGGTCGAGCACAATCGGCGCTGCCAGAATCGAATCGCGGCAGAGGAAATCCACTTTGATCTGCATGGGATAGCCGAGCCAGCCGAAAATGTCGATGTTGTCCCAGCCTTCCTTGTTATCGCCGCGCGGCGGATAGTAGTTGATGCGCACGACATGGCTCATTTTGCCGTACAGACTCGGGTAAAGTTCCGGCTGCAGAATGTGCTCGAGCACAGAAAGCTTCGATTCTTCCTTGGTTTTGAAAGATCCCGGATCGTCGAGCACTTCGCCGTCGCGATTGCCCAGAATATTGGTGGAGAACCAGCCGTTAAGCCCCAGCAGACGCGCCTTGAATCCCGGCGCCAGAATTGTTTTCATCAGCGTCTGGCCGGTTTTGAAATCTTTGCCGCAGATCGGCGCTTCGTTTTTGCGCGACAGCTCCAGCATTACCGGCAAGTCGACCGTCAAGTTCGGTGCGCCATTGGCAAATGGAACTCCCTCCATCAACGACGCGTAGGCGTAGATCATCGACGGCGCGATAGCTTCATCGTTCGACTGCATGGCCTTCTCAAAAGCCTTTACCGACTGGTGAGCTGCCGTTGGCTTAAGAAAAATTTCCGTTGAGCCGCACCAGATCGTAATCAGCCGCGAAGCTCCCGAAGTCTTTTTGAAATCCTGGATGTCGGCCCGGATCTGCTCCGCCAACTCCATCTTGTTCTTGCCTTTTTTGACATGGTGCCCGTCCAGCTTCTTTACATAATTGCGATCGAAAACCGCAGGCCGCGGCTTGATCGACCTCAGGAAGGGCTTCACCTGATCCAGCAGTTCGCGCTCGAGAACGCCCGCCTTGCGAGCGGCAGTATACATGTCGTCGTCAAACGGGTCCCAGCCGGTAAAAACGAGGTCGGGAAGAGCGGCTAGGGGCATAAATTCCTTGACCAGGGGCGAACGGCCGTCAGTGCGCTTGCCCAGGCGAATGGTTCCCATCTGGGTTAGCGACCCGATGGGGCTGGCCAAACCCTTGCGGATGGCCTCAACTCCGGCAACAAATGTCGTCGCCACGGCTCCCATGCCGGGGATCATGACCCCGAGTTTGCCCTTAGCGGGCTGGATTCCAGAGGTATTGGCTTTGTTCGGAACAGACTTTTGGCGTGAAGCCATTAAGGGCATCTTCCTTCTTATGACATTAAGTAGTTGTGGGCAAACGGGTATGTTCTCGTATTAGCCTGGCTTTTGCAACTTGCTGGGGCTGAATGGCAAAGATCAAGGCTGAAAGTGTCACATCTGACAGCCGGCGGGTAACTTTGCAAGGAGAAGCTGCGTCCAATGTATTAGGGATTCATGGGGGTTTTCTGCCTATTCGAACCCAGGACTATAATCATGATTAGGGTCAGCTTGGCGGATCCGGAGATGCTTATGAAAAACTTGCTGTCACTCACCGCGGCTTTCGTAGTAGCGGTTTGCCTAGCTTCGCCGTCATTCGCGGCCGACAAGACAGACCAGTCAACGCCAACCACTGCCAAAACCGCGCCCACTCCGGCTGAGCCATCCGCAACCAAGGTTGCGCACGACGGCAGCATTGATGACATCGATGCCATTGGCAACCGCAATGTCGGTTGCGCCCGCGGCATGGGTAACTGGTACAGCCTGGAGCGACAGATCGCTCTCGGCAAACAAGTATCAATGCAGGTTGAGACCCAATCGAAGATTATCAATGACCCGGTGGTGACCGAATACATCAACCGGCTTGGTCAGAACATTGTCCGAAATTCCGATTCGCAGGTGCCATTCACAATTAAGGTGATCGATTCTGACGACATTAATGCATTCGCTCTTCCTGGCGGATTTTTCTATGTAAATTCGGGTCTCATCTTGGCCGCCGACGAGGAAGCCGAGCTGGCTGGAGTTATGGCACACGAAATCGGCCACGTCGCAGCCTGCCACGCTGCCCGCGAAAATACGCGCGCCAACCTGATGCAAATGATGACCATCCCCTTAATCTTCATGGGTGGCCCAATCGGTTACGCCGCTTATGAAGGCGCAGGTCTTGCGGTGCCCCTGACCTTCCTGAAGTTCTCGCGCGGATTCGAAGCGCAGGCGGACTACCTTGGCGTGCAATACATGTATAAGGCTGGCTACGATCCTCAGGCCTTCATATCGTTTTTTGAGAAAGTGCAGGCGCAGGAAAAGAAAAAGCCCGGCACAATTTCCAAGGCCTTCGAAACCCATCCGCAGACGCCAGCTCGCATTCAAGCTTCGCAGGCGGAGATCGCCAAGATACTCCCCGCAAAGTCGGAGTATGTCGTCACAACCTCTGAGTTCGACGATGTCAAATCGCGGCTGGCAGCGATCGAAAACCGGCACAAGCTGAATGATGAAAAAGACGGGAAGAAGCCCTCGCTGCGGCGCGCTTCATCTACCGACAAGAATGGGACTGACGACAAGACCTCGGACGATGGTCGTCCGACTCTGAAGCGCCGTCCGGAGGATAACAACTAAGATTTCAACTCAGCATAAAGACAAAGAAAAATGGCGGGCCCCGAAGCCCGCCATTTTCATTGCAGCAGCAGGAGACTTATGCCGCTTCTTTTGTCGCCAGTGATCCGACCGGAGAGCGGTCAGACTGGGCGCTCACAACTTTCATTTGTTTCCAGTCATACGGAAGCTCTTTCCCACAGTCCAGGCATACTACGTAGGTTCCGGTAGCAAATGCGGCACGACTACGCGGGCCTTTCTTGATTGTGATAGGGAAACTATATCGGTGGTGCCAGCAGCCGAAGAGCGCATCAACGACTCGAGCAAACATCCCTCTACCTCCCACAGAATGCCGCAAGGGCTGGGAACCCGACGAAGTGGCATTCAGCTACTTAGATTCCTCTTCTCGGGAAAGGGTTCGTCGAAGACAGCGCAAAATTATGACTTTGTGCAACTTAGGGAATTGAAAGGGTTTAGCGAGCCGAACCTTCCGGACCAGTTTTCTTGTGGGATTTGCAACGGCTGGCTATGGCCGATCGGAGCTTTGTTTCGAGGTCTTCTGGAAGTTCGTAGAGCTTGGAATCGCGGTAGATTTCGATAGTCTTCTTCGTTGTGTCGCAGACCACATAGCAGTTGTGGCACCAAGCAAGGTGCTCGTCTAGTTCGGCCTTTGTGCTGGCGTCAATCACGCCATCCAGGTAATCGGTTAGTTCGTGGAGAAACTCAGAGCATTTCACCGTGTTCCATCTCCACTGCTTGGTTTTGGCTGCAATTCATTCGCTCTATCTCTTTTCTGGAAATATTTGTTCAGCCGCTCGCGCAATTGCAATCGTGCCCGCAACAACCTTGACTTCACTGCCGGAACGCTTAAATCCAGTGCTTCTGCCGTCTCTTCCGTCGAAAGACCCTCAACGTCCCGCAATACAAACACCGTGCGAAACGTCGCCGGCAGTCCATGGATCGTCCGGTCCAGAATGTCCCGCAGTTCAGCTTGCGTGTACTGCTGTTCCGGATTCGGCGACCAGTCCGCGACTTCACGCGGGACCGAATCGTCTTCCGTCTTTACTTCTTCATCCAGCGAAATCGTGCGTTCTGGACGGCGCCGCCGCAACTTCATCAGCGCCTCGTTGACCGCAATGCGCACCAGCCAGGTATAAAACTTCGACTGCCCCTGGAACTGCGCCAGATTGTTGTACGCTTTTAAAAAAGCGTCCTGAACAACGTCTTCCGCGTCCTCGCGGTTCTGCGTAATGTGCTGCGCGATGCGAAAAACGTTCCGGTCGTAGCGCCGGACTAGCTCTTCAAAAGCGCTGACATCGCCGCCTTTGGCGCGTTGCACCAGAATCAGTTCATCACTGACCGGCTCGCCTACCTTTGGTTGGATTGCACCCATTCGTCATTCGATGCAGGATTTTTCACATTAAATCGAAGAGACCTGAATCGCTTTTTCATTCTAATGTGTATGACCTGGTTTGTGCCAACGCCGAGCCTTCGCGGAGAACTCGCATGAAGAAGAAAACGTCATTTCGAAGCGCAACCTGGCAGCTCGACTTCAGCACTTCGGTAATATTCCTGGCCGCCAAGGGAGGTACTATGCTCACCGCATGATTGGCAGATTTGTCCTCTTGCTATTTGCCGCAATCGCTGTCGCTCAACAACCTACAAACATTCCGGTATCCGGGCAAGAACCAAAGCTGCCGGTGATCGACTACAACGCCTGTCCATTCGAAGGCTGCACATTTGGAAAGTGGAAGGTTACGAAGCA
>Ga0207695_10007683_pt1 | contig 13657 bp, 14 predicted proteins | sample KBSC54metaG_FD_184354 | JGI IMG/M metagenome (GOLD analysis project Ga0207695, IMG submission 184354) | Corn rhizosphere microbial communities from Kellogg Biological Station, Michigan, USA - KBS C5-4 metaG (SPAdes) (version 2) | ecosystem: Host-associated > Plants > Roots > Rhizosphere > Soil...
GTGTGGGTGTCGGGGTCGAAGTTGGCGCGCTGTAGCGTCGCGGTATGCTCGACGTCGGCGATGTAGTCCTCCTGATGGCACAGTTCGAGTTCGGCGAGTGACGCGGCGCGGGGCGCGTAGAGCTTCAAAGCGGGGCGCTGGAGCCGCTCGGCCATCGCGATCATCGCGGCGACGCGCTCGGGGCGTTCGGGATGGACGCGGCCGGCAAAATGGTCGAGGTAGCGGCGGTCCGCGATCAGCGCGGTGCGATTCATGGTTTGACACCTCTGCCCGCGTTCACGATCATTGGGGGCTGGATCGGCGCCACGCCTGCGGCATGGCGGTGACGAGAGCATCCGGAGTTTTCGCGCTGGGCGTCAAGCTTGGGCATAGTCGAGATCATAGTAATACTGGCGGTCGCGCTGATCGTGATACCGCCGGAGAATCTGCCCGACGTGATGCGAGCGACGGGCAAGATCCTGCGCGAGTTGCGGCTGGCGAGCAACATGGTCGTGCGCGAACTGGGGGGCGCGCTCGACCAGCCGGAGAACCATCCACCACCGATTAATACGATGAAGCCGGCGGCCATCGCCAGCGGCGCCACTACCGCGTCAACGGCAGGGCGCGCCGATTCCAGCGCGCCCGCTACTACCACCAATACGACGACACCCGCCGAGGTCGCGACGCCCGCGGCTGCATCCGGGTCGGCCGGGACGATTGACGCATCGTCGGATGCCATCGCCGCGGATGAGCCAGCCGCGACAACGGCAACGTCCGCGCCTGCTCCCGCCGCCGGCCCCAAGGCGCCCGCCTAGCCCGCGCGATCGACCGACGTGAGTATCCGCGACGACGATCTCGTTCCGCCCGGCCAGCCGCCGGACGATTCCGCAGGCGCGACTCTGGGAGCCTCCGCAGGCGCTTTGCAAGCGCCCTCCTACCCTGCCGCGACCACCACTCCAGCGCCGCCACCGATCGTGACGGGTGTGGAGCCGCCGCTGATCGGCGCGCCGACTGAAACGCCGGCAGCCGACGACCTGCGGATGCCGCTGCTCGAACATCTAAAGGAGCTGCGCGGCCGCCTGATCCGATGCGTAATCGCGATTGGGCTGGGCTTTCTGATCGCGTATTCCGCCGCCGACTGGCTGTTCGCGGCGCTGACCTGGCCGCTGCGCGCGGCGGCGCATGGCCGCAACGTGCTGTTGATCGGGACCGGCGTGGGCGAGGCGTTCTTCACCAAGATCAAGGTCGCGCTGATCGCGGGATTGTTCCTCGCAAGCCCGGCAGTGTTTTACGAGATCTGGAAGTTCATCGCGCCGGGTCTTTACGAAACCGAACGGCGGATGGCGAAGCCGTTTGTCTTTTTCGCGACGCTTTTCTTTATCGCGGGCGGTTACTTCTGCTGGGCGGTGGTCTTCAAGATCGGCTACGCGTTTTTCCTGAGCCAGTACCAGAGTATCGGGGTGACGCCGACGATCCGGATCAGCGAATACCTGGCGTTTTCGGCGAAGCTGCTGATCGCCTTCGCGATCACGTTCGAGATGCCGATTTTCGCCTTTTTCCTGACGCGCCTCGGCGTAGTCGATTACCGCATGATGATTCGCTACATCCGTTTCGCGGTGTTGGCGATTTTCGTGGTGGCGGTCGCACTGACGCCGCCCGACATGGTCTCGCCGTTCCTGCTCGCGGTTCCACTGCTGCTGCTTTACGGACTGAGCATCGGGGTTTCATACTTTTTCCGGGCTGCGCCGGCAGCGGGATCGGCGACCTGAGACGCGGCGGGAAACGGCGCGGGTAAGGGGTTTCCATTATGGCACGGCTCGAATACGCACCTGCCGCAACCGGCGCGCCCGGTATCGAACCGCGCTGGACGCACAGCGCCAAGGACATCATCGGCACCGCGTACTCGACGTCGAGCCGCATCTGGTTCACCGTCTCGCGCGGGGTGTTGAGCGAGATCTATTTCCCGACGCTGGACCGGCCGCAGATTCGCGACCTGCAGTTCCTGGTGACCGACGGCGAGAGCTTCTTCCACGACGCCCATCGCAATCTCGCAACCAAGACCGAATATCTCGGCGAGCATGGACTCGGCGTGCGCATCACGAACTCCGATCCGGCGGGGCGCTACCAGCTCGTTGCCGAGGTGATCGCGGACCCCCATCAGCCGTGCGTGCTGATCGACACGACGCTCGAAGGCGACCCGGATTTTCTGCGCAAGCTGCACGTCTATGTGCTGGTGGCGCCTCATCTCGAGGTGGGCGGCTGGGGCAATAACGGCAACGTCGCGGTGATGGCGGGGCGCGAGTTTCTGACGGCGAACAAGGGCGGGACGTGGCTGGCGCTGGCGGCGACGGCGCCGTTCGTCGCGCGCTCGTGCGGCTATGTCGGCACGACCGACGGCTGGCAGGACCTCTCGCGCAACTTCAAGCTCGACTACGATTTCGCGGCGGCGACCGACGGCAATATCGCGCTGACCGGCGAAATCGACTTGAGCGGTGGCTGCCATTTCACGCTGGGGCTGGCCTTTGGGCGCACGCTCCATCGCGCGGTGACCAACCTGTTCCAGGCGATCGCGCAACCCTTCGTCGAACATCGCACGCGGTTTCTCGAGCAATGGGAGCGGGCGGTGCGCCGGCTACATCCGCTGGAGGCGGAGACCGGCGACGACGGGATGCTCTATCGCCGCAGCCGCGAACTGATCATGGCGCACGAGGACAAGAGCTATCCCGGCGCGCTCATCGCGTCGCTCAGTATTCCGTGGGGCGAGGTCAAGGGCGACGAGGACCTGGGCGGGTATCACCTGGTGTGGACGCGCGACATGGTCAACAGCGCCACCGGACTGCTCGCGGCGGGCGACCGCTCGACTCCGCTGCGCGCGCTGATTTATCTCGCCTGCTCGCAGCACGAGGACGGCGGCTTCGCGCAGAATTTCTGGGTTGACGGCGAGCCTTACTGGAGCGGTATCCAGCTCGACGAAGTGGCGTTTCCGATCATGCTGGCGTGGCGGCTGCATCTGGCGGGAGCGCTGGCCGAGTTCGATCCGTATCCGATGGTGCGGCGGGCGGCGTGCTATCTGATCGCGCATGGCCCGGCGACGCCGCAGGAGCGTTGGGAGGAAAATTGCGGCTACTCGCCGTCAACGCTCGCGAGCAATATCGCGGCGCTGATTTGCGCAGCCAACTTCGCACGGGCGTACAACGACGAGGCGACCGCGTGCTACCTCACCGACTACGCCGATTTCCTCGAGTCGCATATCGAGCAGTGGACGGTAACGAACGCGGGCACGCTGGTGGCCGGCATCCGGCGCCATTACATACGCATCACGCCCGAGGACATGGGCAATCCGATTCCGCACGAAGATCCGGACCACAGCGTAATCTCGATTCGCAATCGGCCGCCGGGTGCGTCCACCGCTTTTCCGGCGCGCGAAATCGTCGATGGCGGCTTTCTCGAACTGGTCCGCTACGGTATTCGCAAGGGCGGCGATCCGTTGATCGAGGATTCGCTGCGCGTGATCGACACGGTGCTCAAGCACGACTTTCCGGCGGGGCCGTGCTGGCGGCGCTACAACCATGACGGTTACGGGCAGCGCGACGACGGCGGTCCGTTCGTCGTGTGGGGAGTGGGGCGTCCGTGGCCGCTGCTGACCGGCGAACGGGGGCATTACGAATTGGCCGCCGGGCGCGACGCGCGGCCCTACCTGCGCGCGATGGAAAACTTTGCCACCGCGACGCGCCTGCTGCCGGAACAGATCTGGGACGGCCGCAACATCCCGCGCGCAAACCTGGCATTCGGGGGGCCAACGGGCGCCGCGATGCCGCTGATGTGGGCGCACGCCGAGTATATCAAGCTGTTGCGATCGGTCGCCGACGGTGGCGTTTTCGATCTGATTCCGGAGGTCGCAGAGCGTTATCTAGGAAAGCGCGGGCGCCACGACCTTGAAGTCTGGAAGCGCAACCGCCAGGTGCAATCGGTGCCTGCGGGCAGCGTGCTGCGGGTCCAGTCGCGCGATCCATTCACGCTCCATTGGAGCATTGACGAGTGGAAAAAGCCCGTCGATACGGTGTCGCAAACCACCGCGATCGGAATTCATTTCGTCGATATCGCCGTCGCGCCCGACCATCGCGCGCCGATTCTCTTCACGTTTCTATGGCGCAACGACAGCCGCTGGGAAGGCCGCGATTACAAGGTCGCGGTGCACGCGCGATGAAATCGCACGAGCGTCTGAAATCACGGTGCAGGTAATCAGCTTATGAGATGCGACGGATCGAAAACTGCGCGGTGAGCGCGTCGATCAGCGCAGTAGCGTCGGCAGCCGACTCCGGCGCGAAGTAGAGTCGCAGATGATGCAGCGCAGGATCCTCGGTGCGCATGGTCGCGAGGTTATCGTAGGATTCGATTAGTGCCTTGAAGAGCGCGATCAGACTGGGAGGAATCCAGATGAGCATCGAGGCCATCGCGGCGGGCGGCCCGTCCGGCCGCATATAGTTGGAGGTAGCGCGCGATCGATCGTCACGTTCCATCGGTCATCCTCGGTCTCACCGGGTCAAGACGCACCGTTACAGGCGTCGTGGATAGACTATGCGGGCTGCCGCGCGTGGATACCAGCCGATGACGCTGCCGCGTTTGATCTTCGTCACCGGCAAGGGTGGCACGGGCAAGAGCACCGTGTCGGCGGCGTTGGCGACGGCGCTGGCAAGGCGGCGGCCCACCACGCTGGCGGATCTGGACGGACGCCATGCGGCGATACGGTTGGTGGGCGCGGTGGCGCACGACACCGGCGCGGCGAAGAAAAACGGCGCGAAAAATTCGACTGAGAGCGCCGCCGCACTCGACGTGATCACGATCACGCCGCACGGCGAACTGGAAACTTTCATCGAGCGGATCGTGCCGCTGCGCGCGGTCTCGCGGCGGATGCTCCAGAGCCGGACGTTCGGTTACGTGACGACCGCGCTGCCGGGGCTGGAGGCGTTTTTGGTGCTGGAGCGGCTGCGGCAGCTCGCGGGGCAGGCCGCGCTGAAGGATCGCTTCGTGGCGATCGACGCGCCCGCCACCGGGCACGCGCTCGAATTGCTCGCGGTCGCCGGGGGAATCCGCAACCTCGCGCCCGCCGGCACGCTCAACCGCCTGTCGAGCGCGGTCGAGGAATTTCTCATCGATCGCAATCGCTTCGGCGTGATCGTGACGGTGACGCCCGAGGAATTCGCGCTGCGCGAGGCGCTGGAGGCAGCGGGCGAATTGCGCGACCGCCTGAATATCGGATGCGTCGGCGCGGTGCTCAATTGCGTACCGCCGGCGCTGTTCACCGCGGCGGAAATCGCGAAGCTGCGGCGGCATGAAGGCCACGCGCGGCTCGCCGATCGACGGCACGAATCGGCCGAGTTCGCACGGCACGCGCGACAAGCACTCGAGCGCGCAGGAATCGCCGTGGCGGAACTGCCGATGCTCTACGCGGCGACGCTCGGTGCGCGCGAGGTCGCTACGCTCAGCCGGCGGCTCGCAATTGAAATGATCATTCAATGAAAACTGCGCAGGCGCTCGAACTTGGCGACCGGCGGCTGCTGATTTGCCTCGGCCCCGGTGGCGTCGGCAAGACCACGCTCAGCGCGGCGCTCGCACTCAACGCCGCCATCGGCGGCCGCACGGTCGATGTGATGACGGTCGATCCGGCCCCGCGCCTGCTCGACGCACTCGGGCTGACGGCGGGCGACTCCACGATGCAAACGGTTTCGCTGACGGGACTCGGCGCGCCGCGCGGCGCGCGATTGCGCGCGCTCAAGCTCGACCCGAAGGCGACCTTCGACCTGCTGATCGAGCGGCACGCGCCGTCGGCGTCTGCGCGCGAGGCGATCCTCGCCAACCGTATCTACCGCAATCTGTCGGGCGCGCTCGCCGGCGTCGCCGACTACATGGCGATCGAGAAGCTGCTCGAATTGAGTAGTGACACGTCAACCGGGCTGATCGTGCTCGACACGCCGCCGGCGCGCGAGGCGCTCGATTTTCTCGACGCGCCGCGCCGGATGCTCGAACTGCTCGGCTCGCGCGCAGTGACGCTGCTCAGCGCCGGCCGCTCGGTCTTGCGCGGCGGCTTTTCGATGATCGATCTAGCGGCGCGCGCCGTATTGACCGCCTTCGACCGGCTGACCGGCCTTCACTTGCTGGGCGACGTGCAAGCGTTCGTCGCCAGCTTCGACGGCATGTACGCCGGCTTTGCCGATCGCGCCGCGCAAGCGCAGGCGTTGATTCGCGACCCACGCACCCTGGTCGTGCTGGTGACAACGGCCGAAGCCGAACGCGTCGATCAGGCCGTCGAATTTATCGAGGCGCTCTCGAAGTTGGGGCTCATGCTCGGCGCGGTCGCGGTAAATCGCATGATGGCGCCGCTGCCCGATGAAGCGGCGATCGCAGATGCCGACCTGCCCGCCGCGCTAAAGCGCAAGCTCAAACGCAATCTCGACGACTTCGCCGCGCTCCGGCAGCGCGAATCCTCGGCGCTCGATCGACTGCGAGCGAGTATCCCGGCGGGCACCCGTTTGATCGCCGCGCCCGACCTCGGCCACGAACCGCGCAGACTCGCCGACCTCGCGGCGCTCGCACGCAGCCTGCGTGTGGTCGATAGCGATGAGGGAGAAAAAGAGTGTTGTTGAAGACCGCAAAATTGTTATTTTTTCTGAAACCTCAGGAGGTTTCAGACTTCCCGTTGACGAAGATGCGGGCATCGCCCTGTTAATAGGAGGAGTGGTAATTCCTCGTTCCTTGACAAACTCTCTTGATGACAGACGGTGCGGTTATCTTTTGCGGGGCGGTTTGCGTGGAGCGCGCGGCTTCGCTGAAGGCTCGGCGCCGGATGCTGGTTTCGACTGCGTTTCCGCCAGCATGCGATCGATCTTGATGCTAAGATTAACCAGTTGCCCGTTCATATGATCAAGGCGGGCCTTGAGTTCGCGCAAGTCGCGCTTGGACGGGATATTAACGAAATCGAGTACCGTTTCGATGTTGCGATCGAAGCTCTGCTTGTTGGAAAAGAAACTCTCGCCCGCACGTCCCAGCGTGCGGCGCAGACGGTCGTTGGCCATCACTTCGCTGAAAAAACTGGCCACGCCATCTTCGCTCATCTGGCGCAGCTTCGACATCAGGCTTTCGGCATCTCGGCGTCCCATCGTGGTCAACTATAACCAGTAAGGGGCGAGCGGCAAACCGATGGGGATAATCGCTAAAATCGTCGGGATGGCGTCGGGCTTCGTGCTGATGCGATCGCATAAGGCGCCGATCGATATGATCGCGACGTCGCTGATGGTCGATGCGGCGCTGGCGCCGTTGACCGCGGTAATCGCCGCGCGCCGCGGCCGCTCCACGCTCCGCTGGGTGCTGGCGGGATTCGCGTTTGGCATGTGGGCGCTCGCCTACGTTCTGATCATCGTGCCGCGCCAGCCCGTCGAACCGGCGCAGCCGGAAAACCCCGCACAGCCGCCTACTTCGGACGCCGCCTGAGAAACAGCAACGCCGGCGTGAACACCTGCGCCTCCGCATGAGTGCCGCAAATCACGTCCAGATGGCCCCAGCCGGTGAGCGTCTTCACCGTCACGTCGGTACTGCCGGTCGCTGACGCGGACTGCGCGACGTGCGTGGGCCATTGCGGCCCGATATTCGTGCTGCTGAACGCGATTACCGGAATCTTCGAGGCCGCCAACCGCGCGCGGTCTGCTGGCGTGAACGGATCTTCGTAATCCTGAATCGCCGGCCAGTAGCGATCGTAGCCGGCAAGCATCCGCGCCAGCACGACCGCGTCGGAGTAGCCGCCGCCCGGATTCGCCAGGCCGCCATGACCGCCGAATAGGCCGCCTGCGCCGTACACGACGGCCTCCAGATTTTCGCGGGCGGTCGTGTACTTCGGGATCGGCGCGGGGCCGTCGGGATTCGCGATCACCGCTGTCATCAGGGCTTGCCGCTTGTCGTAAGTGAGATGTGCCCCGCCGACATCGTCCGCGTAATGATTCGGCGGCGGCGCGACACCCGGACGATCGGCGGGAATCCATCCGTCGAGGATCACTAATCCCGCGACCACTCCCGGATTTCGCGCCGCGAACAGATAGGCGAAGCTCGCGCCGCGACTGAAGCCCGCGACGTAGATTCGCGTGCGCCCAGTCGCTGCCATCACGAAGCGCGCCGCCGCCTCGATATCCGATTCGAACATATCGTTGGTCCAGTGCTTGAGTTCCGAGAGATCGGCGGCGGGCGTCGCCGGTGGAATGAAATGCGTTCGATAGTCCATCGCCCAGAAGTCCACGCCGTGCCCCGCCATAAAGAGCGGCATCGAATAGTGCGGGTCATCGACCGCGACCGCGCCGTTCATGTTGGTGCCGGGAAGATAGAGCATCACGAGATTCGGATGCGCCGGTGGCCGCGCGCCGCGCGTCACGCGATGGAGTCCGATACGGTCGAAGGGCCACGGCCCACGCACCATCGTGTAGGTCCATTCGCGAACGCCGAGTGGCTTGGTGAACGTGCGTGGACTGTCGTCGGCAACGAAATCGGGCATTACAGCCGGAGCACTGGCGGTAACCGCGTCGGCGGCGGTCGCACGGGGAATCGCACCGCCGACGCCGAGCATCAGCAATATCGCCGCGACGAACAGCCTGCCGCATCGCCGACTGTAATTACGCGACTCCCAAACGCTGGATTTCACACTCATCATTCCTTCGATCCTGCTGCACAGATTCTGACACTTCGATTTTCGCCGGGTGCTCGTGCCACGGCTTCGCGGGCTGGCATTATAGTTTTGCAAGTGCTCTGATTTGTAGCGAAATCTGAGCACGGGAGCCCCTGATGAGCGAGCAAGCCCAGTTTGGAATCTTCTCACCGCAAGCCGGCATGTCCTTCAAAGCGCTGTCCGACCGCGCCGCGCAAGCCGAAAAACTCGGCTACCATTCGCTGTGGCTGGTCGATCATTTCTGGAACCGCGGCATCCCCGACGCCGATTGTCTGGAGTCAACCGCCGTGATGAGCGCGCTGGCGGCGCGCACCGAAAAGTTGCGCATCGGCACGCTGGTGCTGTGCAATTCATTTCGCAATCCCGCGCTGCTCGCCAAGTCGCTGACGACGATCGACAACGTCAGCAACGGACGGCTCGAGGTCGGCGTGGGCGCGGGCTGGATGGACGAGGAATATCGCGGCTATGGTTACGAGTTTCCGACCATGGGCACGCGCCTGCGCCAACTCGAAGAGGGGTTGCAGGTGATGAAGCTGCTGTTTACCGAAAAACGCGCAACCTTCAAGGGGCGCTACTACGCGCTCGACGACGCCTACAACAATCCGAAGCCCGTGCAAACGCCGCATCCGCCGATCACGATTGGTGGTAGTGGCGAAAAGGTGATGCTGAAAATCGTCGCCAAGCACGCCGACCGCTGGAACTGCCCGGCCGGCTACAAGAGCTTCGAGGCGAAGCTCAACGTGCTCAAGGAACATTGCAAGGCGGTCGGCCGCGACATCAAGTCGATCAACATCTCGGAGCAGTTGCTGGTGTGTATCGGCAAGACCGAGGCGGAGGTCGAGGAGAAGTGGAAGGTGGCGGCGCGGCTGAAGCCGTTTTCACTGACGGGAATCAAGGGGACGCCGGCGCAAGTGACCGAACAGTTGCGCGATCGCGTACGCCAGGGGATCACGTTTTTCACCGTGATGTTCGGCGATTTCGGGCCGCCGCAGACGATCGATCTGTTCGCCCGTGAGGTGATGCCGGCGTTTGCATGAGCAGTGCGCGACGCGGATTCGGCTGCCGCGTCGTAAGAAATCGCGCACACCGCAGGTCCACATTCGCGCTAACAGCCGCGCGCTGAATTTGTGTATAACGCCAAAAGTTCCGTCGCAAAATTGATCACGGAGGAAGAACTTCAATGCCGCTCTATCTCGATGAAATCTCCTTTAACGTCACGTCCCGCGACGACCCCAAGAAAGTCTATGACCTGATCAACGGCGCACTGACCCGCGGCTTCCCGCCGGGCGTCACGCTCAAGGCCGGTCCGTGGGTATCGAACGAGGAGCCAAAGGTAGTGCTGATTCTCGACATCCAGGATCACGCCCTGACGTTTTCGGCCTTCACCGGAGCGGTCGCGCAGGGCGTCGTGACGCGGCGGCGTCTGCAGCCGCTCGTGGATTGGAGCGCGTTCGAGAAATTCGTCAAGGACGCCTGACGGGCGCGGGACTTATACAAGATGAATGGTGCGGAAAGCCTGATTCGGACCGCGCTTGCCGCGGGCGTCGATGTGTGTTTCGCCAATCCCGGCACCACCGAGATGCCGCTGGTGGCGGCGCTCGACTCGATCGACGGGATGCGTGCGGTGCTGGGCCTGTTCGAGGGCGTTTGCAGCGGTGCGGCGGACGGTTACGCGCGGATGGCCGATCGGCCGGCGCTCACGCTGACGCACCTCGGACCGGGCTTCGCCAACAGTATTGCCAACCTGCACAACGCGCGGCGCGCGCGATCGCCGGTGGTCAATATCATCGGCGACCAGGCGACGTGGCATCTCGCGGCCGATGCGCCGCTCACCTCCGATATCGAGTCGCTCGCGCGGCCGGTCTCGGCGTGGGTGCGCAAGTCCGCGTCGCCCGACGCTATTACGGGTGATACCGCCAACGCGATCGCTGCCGCCGGTCACGCGCCGGGTCACGTCACGACATTGATCGTGCCGTCGGATTGCCAATGGAGCACGGCGTCCGGCCTGCTTGCGTCGGCGAAAGTTGCAGCGCTGCCGACGGTCGGCGATGACGCGATTCGCGAGTCTGCCGAGATGCTGCGCAAGCATGGTGCGAAAGCTGCGCTCTTCATGGGCGCCAATGCGCTGCGCGCGCGCGGACTGAAAGCCGCCGCTCGAATCGCAGGCAAAACCGGATGCCGCCTGATGTGCGAGACCTTTCCGGCGCGCGTCGAGCGCGGCGGCGCGATGCCGGCAATCGAGAAGCTGCCGTACTTTCCCGAGCAGGCGCTCGAGTCGCTCGGTAAGTCCGCCGCCGTGGTGCTGGCGGGCGCGATCGCGCCGGTCGCGTTCTTCGGTTATCCGAATGTGCCTAGCCTGATGATTCCCGAGGGCCGCGAGTGCGCGACGCTGGCCGCGCCATACGACGACGCGGCCGGCGCGCTCGAGGCGTTGGCCGAGGCGCTCGGCGCGCCGCACGGCGGTACCGCGGCGCCCGCGGTCAAACGGCCTGACTTACCGACCGGAGAACTCAACGCGGCGACGATTGGCGCCGCGATCGCCGCGACCATGCCCGAAGGCGCGATCGTGATGGACGAGGCGGCGACCACCGGTCTGCCATTTTTCTCGTATTCGTTGAGCGCGCCGGCGCATACCTACCTGGCGCTCACCGGGGGTGCAATCGGACAGGGCTTGCCGTGCGCGACCGGCGCGGCGGTCGCCTGTCCTGATCGCAAGGTGATCGCGTTCCAGGCCGACGGCAGCGGCATGTACACGCTGCAGGCGCTGTGGACACAGGCGCGCGAGCGGCTCAACGTCACCACGCTCATCTGCAACAACCGCCGTTATCGGATCCTCCAAGTGGAGCTCGCGCGTGCGGGTATCACGGAGCCCGGCGCCAAGGCGCGTTCGCTGACGAGCCTGGGCAATCCCGAGATCAGCTGGTCGCAGATGGCGGCCGGGATGGGGGTCCCGGCAGTGCGCGTCGAGAGCTCTGACGATTTGATCGTTCAGCTAAAGCGCGCGCTGGCGGAGCCGGGGCCGAACCTGATCGAAATGCTCATCTAGCGGGCGGCGCCGAAGATCAGTTCGAGCCGGTCGGGCAATTCGCTCAAGTGATCGATCCGATGGTCGTGATCGACGCGGGCGCCGACGCCGATGAAGTGCGTACCCGCCGCCTCTGCCGCAATCCGATCGGTCTCGCTATCGCCGACGTAAACCGCATGCACCGCGGCGACCCTGGCCCGCGCGAGGCACAGCTCGACGATGTCGGGCGCCGGCTTCGGCCGCACCTTGTCGCGCGCACTGGCGACCGCGTCGAAGATGCCCTCGAGTCCGAGATGATCAATCAGCGCCGGAATCGTCGCTGAGCGGTTGGTCGCGAGCGCGAGGCGATAGCGCAGTTTCAGCGCGGTCAGAAATGGCCGCAATTCGACCGGCGGACGCATCAGGTTGAAAAACGGCGTCGCATCCATGGTGCGGGCGATCTCGCGCATCCGCTCGTACTTCGCGCGGTCGCCGCGTGCGCGCAACTCGAAGACCTGCGGCGCCGCCATGAAGACGCCCGCCTTCTCCTCCTCGCGACTCATCGGCGGTTCGCCCATCTGCGCATAGATCGCATTGTAGTAGGCGGTATTCGATTCGGTGGAGTCGAAGAGCACGCCGTCGGCGTCGAACATCACGAGCTCAAGCATCATGGTTTAATAGCATGTTTGCAGGATGGGCGCGCGGCGGCGGACCGCGAGCGGACGTGCGCGATCGCTTTGGCCGGCGCGGCGGGATTTGCTAGTTGCGATGGTGCAGTTACGAAATTTGAGCGGCGGTGCGCTGCGCGAAGGTCGTTGCGATAAACGCGACGGCGCCAGTTGCGGGCGGCTGCGCCAACGGAGGATGCGATCAGTGAAAGCGATTCAGTTCAAAGAGGTCGGCGGTCCCGACGTGATGCAACTCGTCGAGGTGCCCAAGCCCGAACCGCGGCCGGGGATGATTCGGATGCGCGTGCATGCGGCGGGGATCAATTTCGCCGACACGTTTTTTCGCCAGGGCACCTACCTGATCAAGCCCAAGCTGCCCGACACGCCCGGCTTGGAGGCGGCCGGCGTAATCGACGAAATGGGACCCGGCGTCGAGGGCCTGAAACCCGGCATGCGCATCGCGGCGGTGGGCCTCAAGGCATACGCCGAGTACGCGTTGTTCTACGCCAACCAGGTCATTCCGCTGCCCGATTTCATCAGCTTCGAGGAGGGCGCCGCGTTTCCGATCCAGACCCTGACGGCGTGGTTCATGATCCACACCTGCCATCAGATGACGCCGGGACAGACCGTGCTGGTGCATTCGGCGGCGGGCGGCGTGGGGATCGTCGCGATGCAAATCGCGAAGGCGGCCGGCGCGCGTGTGATCGGTACGGTTTCAAGCGACAGCAAAATTGAAATCGCGAAAAAGTACGGCGCCGACGACGTGATCAATTACGAGACCCACGACTTCGCCGAGGAGGCCAAGCGGATTACCGGTGGCAAGGGCGTCAACCTGATTCTGGACGCCGTGGGCAAGCCGACCTTTGAAAAGGGCCTGACGTGCGCGGCGCCCTTTGGCCATACGATCCTGTACGGACGCGCCGGCGGTCCACCGGACAAGCTCGATGTCTTTCGGCTGTTTGAGAAATCTCTGAAAGTCAGCGGCTTCGTGCTTTACACGGCGTCGTCGAATCACGATCTGATGCGCAAGGGAATCGAACACAGCTTCAACCTGATGCGCGAAGGTAAGCTCAAGATCCTGGTCGGCAAGAGCTTCCCGCTCGCCGAAGCACCCGCGGCGCACCGGTTTATCGAATCGCGCGGCTCGGTCGGGAAGCTGGTGCTGATGCCATAGCGGCGCGTGCCGCTTCGCTTCGGCGGAGCGCACGCGTCCGCGGTCCATCCACAGGTAATATCCGTCGCAGCGTTGACACGCGCGCGGCACCGGCCAACACTTAAGGCGCGCCGGCGGCAATGTTG
>Ga0207695_10007685_pt1 | contig 13655 bp, 13 predicted proteins | sample KBSC54metaG_FD_184354 | JGI IMG/M metagenome (GOLD analysis project Ga0207695, IMG submission 184354) | Corn rhizosphere microbial communities from Kellogg Biological Station, Michigan, USA - KBS C5-4 metaG (SPAdes) (version 2) | ecosystem: Host-associated > Plants > Roots > Rhizosphere > Soil...
CAAAAAAGGCGAGGGCTGGACCTTTCACCATCACCGCCCGCTCGATCTGGCCCGGGTCGAACAACTCCACCTGTTCCAGGACCCGGGCTCGGTGGAAAGCCTGCTCGGCCAGCCGAATTTCGAGTCTGGCGCGCGGCGCCCCGGCGATTCCATCATGTGGCACTACTACGCCGAGAACGGCACGGCGGTGCTCCTCATGTATATCCGCGACGAACTCGCCATCGCCAAATACGAGCGCAAGGATTTCGGCGTATCGGGCAAGCCCGTGCAGTCGGTGGACCGCGAATTGGCCGGACGCGAGATCTTCAAAGTAATGGCCGACCGCGCGTCGAAATCGCCGCGATCTCCGGCCGACTATGGCCGCAATGCGCCGACACGCCAGTCCGGCTCAACCACGACGGTTCGGAACGTGCCCGTCACGCCCGACCCGCCGCAGCGCCGCATCTCGCCGCAACTCGTCGATTCCGTGAAGCAAGGCATGACCCGCGCCGAAGTGGTCGCCGCGCTGGGTGAACCCTCGGGCGGTATGGCAATCGCTGGCGGAGAAGAGCGATTATGAGGATATGACGTACCTTCTCGCCCCTACCGGCGAAGTCTCGCTGCACCTCGAAAACGGCAAAGTCGTCCGCATTTCCAAGTAGCCGCCATGCGCTGGCTTCTCCTGCTGATTGCCGCCGCGCTGCCCGCCGCCCCGCCCTACTTCGTGCGCGTGTCCGATTCGCAAACCGGCCGCGGCGTGCCCCTCGTGCAACTGAGCACGGCGCTCAACAACGTCCGCTTCTGGACCGACAGCAACGGGATCGCCGTGATCGATGACCCGGCCATGCAAGGCCGCGATGTGATCTTCACCATCCGGAGTCACGGCTACGAATTCGAGGAACGAATCTTCGACGAGCCGGCCCGCCGCGTGCGCGTGCAGGCCGGGACCCACACCGACCTGAAGATCCGGCGCCTGAATCTGGCCGAGCGGCTGTATCGCGTCACCGGCGAAGGCATCTACCGCGACAGCGTCCTCGCCGGCATCGCCGCTCCCATCGAGCAACCGCTGCTCAACGGCGGCGTCACCGGACAGGACACCAACATCGCCGTCCCCTACCAGGGCAAACTTTTTTGGTGCTATGGCGACACGATGGGGCTGGCCGGCGCGCTCTTTTCCGTTTCCTGTGCGACGTCGCTGCTGCCGGGCAAAGGCGGCCTCGATCCCGGCACGGGCGTCAACCTCACGTATTTCATCAATGCCCAGGGCTTCGCGCGCGCGATGCTGCCGCTTCCCCGCCCCGGCCTGGTCTGGATCGAAGGCATGTTCACCGCCCACGACGAATCGGGGCGCGAGCGCTTGCTGGCCACCTACACCCGCCAGTCGGGATTGACGCTGCCGACCGAGCGCGGCATCGCCGTGTTCAACGACGACAAATCGGTCTTCGAACCGCTGGCGCAGTTCCGCATCCTTCGCGGCCATAAGTCGTCGCACCCGTTCCGCGTCACGGAAAACGGCGTGACCTATTTATATTTCTTCCCGCACCAGCGCGTCCGCGACGAGTGGAAATCCATCGTGGATCCGGAGAAGTACGAATCGTTCACGTGCCTGGAGCCCGGCGCCGCCTTCGACGCGAAAAATCCGCGGCTCGAGCGCAAGCCTGACGGGTCGCTCGCGTGGGCATGGAAGGCCGGCACGGACCGAATCGAAGCCTCGGAGGAGCGCCGCCTGACTGCGCGCGGACTCATGAAGCCGTCTGAAGCGTACTTCCCCTTGCGAGACGCCGCGACCGGGTCGGACACCGGCGCGACTCCCAGTTGCGTGACGTGGAACAACTACCGCAAGAAGTGGATCCTGCTGTCCGAGAGGGTCGGGGCGGTCTACTATGCGGAGTCGGACAGGCCGATCGGTCCGTGGGATCGCGCGGTGAAGATCGTCGCGCACAACGACTACAACTTCTATAACGTCGTGCAGCATCCTTTCTTCGATCAGGAGGGCGGCAAGGTGATCTACTTCGAGGGCACATACGTGACGTCCTTCAGTAATGCGAAAGAAGTCACGCCCCGCTACGACTATAACCAGATCATGTACCGGCTTCGGCTGGACGATGTGCGATAGAGCGTGGACTGCTAGTATGCGACATGCCGCCTGAGGACGATGCCCGGCAGGTCCTGCCGCACGAACGCGTGGCGACCAGCGTATTCGAACAAGGTCTGGGGCTCTTTGGCAGTGCTGAGGACGCAGCCCTGTTAGACGAGATGGTCGCCATCGCTTACAATGAGCGGCGCCGCCCCAGCAAGCCGATGCCAACACGGTAATTGTCTTCTTTGCGGCTTAGCGTCTTGGCGTGAAACAACCCGGTGATCAATTCAAGCGACGCGAGCGGGCCTGGTTAAAGGGGCATTTCCATTTTTGCGTCTTTGCCTGAAACAGCCCTTGACAACTCCTCGCGCCAGTGCTAATTTTCTAGCATGATGCTAAAAGACCAGCAGGGTCTGAGCAGGCGCGAACGACAGATCATGGACATTCTTTATCAACGCGGCAAAGCGTCCGCGTCGGATGTCCGCGAAGCCATGCCCGACGCGCCCAGCTATTCGGCCGTGCGGGCCATGCTGCGGATCCTGGAGGAAAAGGGACACCTCAAGCACCAGGCCGAAGGCCTAAAATACGTCTATGTGCCCACCGTGGCGCGCGACAAAGCCAAACGCTCGGCCGTCAAGCATCTGCTGGACACGTTTTTCAAGGAATCTCCGGAACAGGTGGTGGCCGCGCTTCTGGACGTCTCGTCCACGCGGCTGACGCGCGAAGAACTGGACCGGATGTCGGAAATGATCGAAAAGGCCAAGCGGGAGGGCAAGTAAATGTCCTGGAACGAATCGGCACTCTTCTCTCTGTTCGTGAACGCCGCGCTGAAATCCTCGGCGATTTTCGGCCTGGCATGGCTCGGCGCGACACTGTTGAGGCACCGTTCGGCGGCCGCCCGCCACCTGGTGTGGACCGCTGCGGCAGCTGCAGTCATCGCGCTGCCCATCTTGTCGATCGCACTTCCCGGACTGCACGTCGCCGGCGCCTGGGCATCGCTCCCCACCGGACTACTGTTCCAGACGACGATCACCGCGTCTCCCACGCTGGCCGCCGCGGGCGCAACGCATGCTATCGCGAGCGCCGCCACAAACACCGCGGCCTTGCGTCTGGATTGGGTGCGCATCATCCTGCTGGCCTGGGCCGCCGGAGCTTTCGCCGGACTCCTGCAAATGCTGCTGGCCGCTGTGGCGGTGGCGCGAGTGCGGCGCTCGACCGCTCCCTTCGGCGATGCGAACTACTGCCGCCAATTGGCGTGGTCGTTGGGAATCCGCCACGGAGTCGAAGTTCTGGAAGCCGCGCCCGGCACCATGCCAATGACGTTCGGAATCCTGCGCAGCGCCATCCTGATGCCCGCCGACGCCGTCGCATGGAGCGACGAACGCCGCCGCGTCGTGCTGCTTCACGAGTTGGCCCACGTGCGACGCGGCGACACCGCCACCCACATCCTGGCGCGGACCGCGCTGGCCCTGAACTGGTGGAATCCGCTGGCCTGGTCGGCCTGGCGCCAGTTCCTCAAGGAGCGCGAACGGGCCACCGACGACCTCGTCCTGCAGGCCGGCGCCCGCGCGTCCGAATATGCCAGCCATCTCCTCGAAGTCGCCCGCACCATGCAGAGCGGCCCGGCGATGGGCTGGGCGGCGATCGCCATGGCGCGACCCTCGCAACTCGAAGGACGCCTGCTGGCGATCCTGGATCCTCGCGTGAATCGCCAGTCGCCGCGGCGCGCGTCGGCGATGCTGGCCGTGCTGATCGCGGTAGCCGCTGTCGCTCCGCTGGCCGCTATCCAGTCGCAGGACAGCCTGGCACAGGCGACGTCCCCGGACGTCGAAGCAACCATCCGCGCCGCCAATGCCCAGAAGAATCACGAAATGCTGGAGACTGCCGCGGCGGCATTCGAAAAACTCCGCCAGTTCGATACCGCGCAAAGACTGCTGCAGTCGGCGGCCGACATCCACGCCGAAGTTTCCGGCCAGCAAAGCGTCGCTTACGGACTCGGTCTGCTCAAACTCGGAGAACTGGAGCAACTTCGCAACCACGATAAATCGGCCGAGGATTTCTTCCAACGCGCCGCACAGATTCTCGGAGACCGTCCCGAGGCGGCCAAAGCGCTGCTGCCGCTCGGCATCTCGGCGTTCGCGCGCAAGGATTACACGGGCGCGGTCGAGCGCTTCCAACACGCGCAGCGCGTCGATCCATCGCAGGCCGGCGCCGCCACCATGTGGATCGCCGTGGTGCGCGAGCGCGAACAGAATTTCGCCGAGGCCGAAACGCTATTTAGGAATGCGCTGGTGCTGCAGAATCCGCACTCTCCCGACGCCGCGACCACCATGGTGCTGTACGCCCAGATGCTCCGCCGTCAGGGCAAGGTGGACGAAGCCGCGGAGCTCGAAAAGAAATCCACCGATGCCCGGAGAAGCGGCACGCGCGTGGCGACGGGCATTTCCGGCAACACCACGCCTGGTGGCAGCGGCGTGTACCGCGTCGGCGGCGGCGTCACCGCGCCCGTGCTGATGTTCAAGAGGGAGCCCGAGTACTCCGAAGTCGCCCGAATCGCGAAATATCAGGGCACCGTCACGCTGTATGTGGAGGTCGGACCCGACGGAATCGCCCACAATATCCGCGTGCTCAACGGTCTCGGTCTCGGCCTCGACGAGAAGGCCATCGACGCCGTCAGCCAGTGGCAGTTCCGCCCGGGCATGAAGGACGGAGTTCCCGTTACGGTCGCCGCCAGTATCGAAGTCAACTTCCGGCTGCTGTAGGATAGGCGCTTTCGCCTGCCCGTCTCCTCAGTTCGCACTGCCAGTCACACCATATTCAATCCGGCACCGCCGGGGGTCTCCGCTGACTCCTGCCCCTACTGATCGATCGTCGCCTGAATCAGTTCGAGCCGCCGCTTGGGCGTCTCGCCGTTCACTTCTTCTTTCTCGAAGGCGTCCAGCACCTCCTGGCCCGACACCACGCGGCCGAACGCCGAGTATTTGCCGTCCAGGTGCGGCGCCGCGCCCAGCATCAGGAAAAAGCTCGTCGTCGCCGAATTCGGATCGTCGGTGCGCGCCATCGACACGATCCCGCGCTCGTGCTTAATGTCGTCACGGAATTCGCCCTTCAGCGGATGCACCCAACGATCGGCGGGATGCGTCTGCGCGCCCACGCGGGAATCGGGCATTCCGCCCTGCGCCATGAACCCGGGAATCAGCCGGTGGAAAGCCGTCCCGTCGTACCATCCCGTGGAGACCAGCTTCAGGAAATTGCGCACGTGGTTGGGCGCCCAGTCCGGCTCCATCTTGATTTTGACGACGCCCAGGGTCGTCTTCAGCGTGACGATCTTCCGCAGGTCGTCGAGTTTCGCGTCCACGAACGGCTCGACCTTTTTCTTCTCGATCGTCACCTTGTTGATGCGCACCGCCTTCTCCGTCATGCCGTCGGCCAGCACCGGCGCCTGCGAAATCTTCTCCACGACGTCCATGCCTTCGGTGACGCGGCCGAACGCCGTGAACTTGCCGTCGAGCGGCGGCTGCGGGTAGATGCACACGAAGAATTGCGCGCCGTCGCTGTCCGGCTTATCCGGAATGCGGACCGTGGAAACGACGCCGCGCTCGTGCTTGAGGTCGCTGACTTCGCCTGCCAGCAGGTTCAGTCCGCCCGAACCCCAGAGATTGCGGGCGGTCTTCGGATTCTTCAGCAGCGGATCGCCGCCCTGAATGATGCCGTTCGCCACCACACGGAAGAAAGCGCTGCCATCGTAGTAGCCCTGGCGCGCCAGCGTGAGGAACTGCTGCACGTGCTTAGGCGCCTTATCGGCGGCGAATTCGAAGCGGAAAGTGCCGAGATCGGTGGACACCACCGCCTCCAGTTCGGACGGCGGCGGCGAAGGCTGACACCACGCCAGCAGGGGAAGGAGTGCGGTTGCAAATCGGAGAAAGCGCATTTCAGACTTATAGTAACGCTTGCTTCCGGTTGCGCGCTGTGATAACAACATGCACGGAGGCACTCCATGCCACGCAACACTCAGCGGACGTTGTCCATGCTTGCCCTGCTATCGGCGTTTCTCCTCTCTTTGTCCTGTTCCTCCGGTCCGAAGGCGCCGGAAAAAGGAACGCCGGCGTTCTTCTGGCAGGCTGCCAGGGAAACCTACGCGGCCGGCGATTATGTAAAGACCCTCGAACATCTGGATCATCTGGTCGCCACCGACAATGAATTCACCGCGCGGGCCCTGCCGTGGTCCATGGTGCTGACCTCCGGGCTGACTGCCGGATATATGGAACTGGCCGAAGATTATACGATCGGCGCGCGTATGAATAAGAGCGACCCGTCTGGGTTCCGCCGCACCGTCACCGATTCTCGCGGCACGGCCAACCGGCTGGCGCTGCAGTTCGCGGACAATTTCGCCAAGTTGCAGAAGATGAAGGACGACCCGATTACGCTGGCCTTTGCCTTCCCCAAGGGCAGCGGGGCGCAGGTCGCAATGGCCAACAAAGTGACGAATGGGATCGCGCTGGCGCCGGCCGATGCCGACATGCTCCAGAAGCGCATGCTGGAGCGCGGCGTCGTCCTGGCGGTCGCCCGGGCCGCGGGCAATCCAGACGATTCCGCCAAGACGGGCGAACTGCTGAAGACCGGCGAGGCGAAGGTCCCACGCGCGACCTTCCTCATGGCCATGACCCAGGCTCTCTACGAGGACTCGCAACTTTACGTATCCACGAAGCTCGATCAGCCCCAGAAAATGGAGATCCTCTGTCAGCGCGCAAAGGAAGCCGTAAAGACGCTGCCCGAAGGCAAGGACTCGAAGGAACTGTCGGCCAAGATCGACAAAGCTCTATCGAAGAAGAAGACGTAAGAATTCGGCCCAAAACTTCTTTACTGAGGCCCCATCAACGGCTGCCGCACGGCGGTCTGCACGGTCGCCGGGAGTTTGTCGGCCTGCTTCAATAGCATCGTGATCTGCCAGCGCTCGGTCTCCGTCAGCGAATCGAACCGCGGCATTCCCGAGAGACGAATGCCATTGGTGATCTTCCAGTAGGTCGACCCTTCCGGGTCGTCCGTCACCATTTCGCGACCCTCCAGCAGCTGCGGCGGAGTGGGAAACATCCCCCCGGCGATCTTCGTCTTACCCTGGCCCGGCAGACCGTGGCACATCGCACAATGCTCGCGGTACTCTTTCGCCCCGGCGAGCAGGTTCTGTTCGCTCACCTCCAGCGGAGACTTCGCTTCTTTGGCTGTCCCCACGCTCTCCCGCAGCGCCGTATGCGCCAGGAATTCCTCAAACGGGAGCGGCCGCGCCGTGGTGGCCAGCGACAAAAATCCCAGCTTCACATACAGATACACCGCCAATGGGAAAATCACCAGTACGCCGATTAACAGGCCGGCCAGAAATCGCGTCATGCCCTACTGGGGTAGCACGTTGCGGTCCTAAAGAATCTGTTCCATCAGTCCCACCAGGTACCCCTGGTCGAAGGCGCCCGACCGGTAAGTCCGGGCGTCGAAGAAGCGCCACATGTTGCCGGATTTTTCCAGCGTGTAGAAAATGAGCTGCTCCTCGATCAGATCCTTGTCCAGCAGCGCCTGATTGAACGCCCGGACAAAGCCTTCCAGCGTGTACGGAATGCGGAAGTCCTCCGTCGACGACAACTCGGGTGTCGAAGTGTACTCCACCTGCAGAATCCGGCCGCGCACATTCATCTGGAGGAGATTGGGCGACTCCTCACGGAAGCCGGCGGAGCTGAACTCAGGCGGGTCCAGGGTCACCGCGCCGCGGCTCAAGAGGCTGTTCACATCGTGAACGAAACCGGCGCAGATGGCGTGCAGTTCGGCGGCTGCCGCCAGGCGCAATGCCGTCATATCGCGTGTATAGCGCATCAGGCTCTCATCTTTCTCGGCGAGCGCGTCGATGCTCTCGGCGAGGCGCTTCAGACGATTCTGCGCCACACCGAGCCGGTTATCGGCCAATTGTGAACTCCTCCTCTTGCAGCATAACGCGGAACTTACGAGCGACGGCGCCACTCCAGCAATTCATCCGGCTGAAAGAGATCGATCAGATCAAGTTCGAGGTGGTACAGGATGGCGTCGGCCATCTCGACCGAGAGGTTCCGCTTTCCTTTCAGTACATTGTGGACGTGCGGCTGGGAGATTCCAGTCATGCGGGCGAGACCGCGCTCCGTCAGTTCCCCGCTCGACACCCGAGAGCGGAGGTGGTTCACGAACCGCCGGTGGAGTTCTCCGAAATCCATGTAAACCTTAGGTGCAGTATGGCCTATTTCTCCGGGAAATAGGGGAGTACTATAACTGCCCGAACCCAATAGCAAATCATTATGCCACCAATTATTATTCCAATCATATAAGCGGGCCTAAAGACCTTAAATACAAACAGCTTAGATTCTTCTTTTCGACCTTCGATCTATTTTTTTCTAATACGCCGCGAGTTTGAATTCTTGACGAATACTAGCGAACAGTTAAATTGTGAACAGCTTTGCAATGGTTCAGCCTACTTTTGCCGGCTGTTCCGGAAGGACATTCTCTTTTATGCAGTGGAATCGATCAAACACTATAGGTCTGGCGAATGCGAGTTGCCGGGTGTGCCATGGAGGCGGTCTGCGCACCGAACGACAGGGACACGAGACGGCCTGCAATTGTGTACTCCGTGAGATTTTCAGGGCTTGCTGGAATCGCTTCCGGGAGTGCGTAGCACTCGGAGTGCCCAGCTCGGTCTCCTTCGACATTACCAGCGGTTGTGCTGTGCATCGTAGTTACTCCAGGAAGCGCGAGGAATTCGCGGCGGATTTCATTCTGGTCACGCAGCGCACCTTGAACGAGGAGGATTACCGGTTGTTTCGTTATTTCTTCCTGCTGGGAGCCGATTGGAAATTATGCTGTAAGCGGCTGCCCATGCCCCGCAACCATTTCTTTCATAACCTCTACCGCATCGAACAGCGCCTCGGCCGCGTTTTTGCCGAACTGGAACCCTACGCCTTGTACCCCGTGGCGGAGTACTTTGCCGCACGGCGCCACTGCGAACCCGTACGCGCCTGCATTCCGATTGCGACAGAGGCGGAGTCGAATCACGAGAGTCTGATCCACTGGCGTAAACTCGTGGCCTGAGCAAAGCCGGGCGGGACAGGTGCGCCGAGTGTGCGGCGGCCTGTCCTGCCCTTACAATAGGTAATCCCGCACCCCTCATGGACAACCTCACACACACGGCCGTCGGCTTTTTTCTGAGCAGGGCCGGCCTCAATCGCTGGACTCCCGCCGCCACTCCCATCCTCCTCCTGGCCGCCAATGCCCCGGATATCGATGTCGTCATGGCCGCCGGGGGCTCGCTCAATTACATCCAGTACCACCGCCACCTCACGCATTCGCTGATCGCCATGCCGGTCATAGCGGCCGCCTGTGTCCTGCTCGTCCGCCTCTTCTGGCGCAAGGAATTCCCCTGGGCAGCCGGCTTTCTGGCGGCTCTGATCGGACTGGCGTCGCACCTGCTTTTGGACTGGACCAATGCGTATGGGATCCGCCTCCTGCTGCCGTTTTCCGACTCCTGGTACCGGCTCGACGTTAACAGCGTGGTCGACCTGTGGATTTGGGCGGCCCTGCTTCTGGGCATCGCGGGACCTTTCCTGGCGCGGCTCGTTGCCGGAGAGATCACCTCCGGCACGCTGCGCGTCCGGTATCCGGGACGGGGCGGCGCCGTTTTCGCGCTGAGCTTCCTGCTTCTGTACGACTGCGGCCGCGGCGTCCTGCACGCCCGCGCGACAGCCATTCTGGAATCGCGCATCTATCGCGGAGTGGCGCCGTCGCGCGTGGCGGCGATGCCCGACTTGATCAATCCGCTTCACTGGCGCGGGCTGGTCGAAACCGCCGATTTTTATGTCGTCCCGGAAATCAATCTGGCCGGCGAATTCGACCCCACGCGAGCCGAAGTCATTCCCAAGCCCGATCCCGACCCGGCCATCGACGCGGCCTCGCGCACGGTAACGTTCCGCGAGTTCCTGCGATTCGTGCAATACCCGCTCTGGCGCGTCCTCGTCGTGCCCGACCGGGAAGGCGCCAAGGAAGTGCGGCTGATGGACCTGCGGTTCGGCACCTTCATGGCGCGGGCCGTGGTGGATGCGCGCGGCAAGGTATCAAACGAGTCCTTTACCCTGGGTCTTTCACCCCCGAAGTAAGGCGTCTTGCCGATGGCCGCGCCGTCCCGAAGATAGAACAATTGGAAGGTGCAGGTTATCGACCCAAACATCGTACTGGACCGGCAGCAACTCCGCGACGTTACGCTGGATGACGAAGAACTGATGCGCGAGATCCTTTCCGCATTGATCGACGACACCTCCAGGCAGATTCAATTACTCGATCAGGCCATTCGAGAAGAGAATCCGCAGGCTTGCGCCCGGCTTGCGCATTACTCGAAAGGGGCCTGCGCCAACGTGGGCGCCATGCGTGCAGCGTCGTTGCTCAAGCAGATCGAGCGTAGCGCCGGCGAACAGCGCTTCGCCGACTGCGGAGAATCGCTCGGAATGCTGGCTCGGGAAATCGACCTACTTCGTGAAGAGGCGAAGTAGCGCCCTCCCTATAACGTCTCCAGGATGCGTTTGACTTCCGGCGTGCGCGGCGAGTTGGGGAACAGCGCCAGATACTGCTGATAGTGCTGCTTCGCTTCGTTGCGCCTGCCGAGCTTCACCAGCGCGTCCGCGATGTTCCCATGCGCCTCTTTGCGTTTGGGGTCGGCAGCCAGCGTCTTTTGCAGGTACGTCACCGCGTCGTCGTATCTGCCCATCACGTAGTACAGATAGCCCAGATTATTCAGCAGCACCGCGTCACCGGGTTGCAGGTCGACCGCTGCCTGAAACTTCTGCACGGCTTCGTTGTACTTCTTTTCGCGATAGAGCAACTGGCCCTGCCGGTCCAGATCGTATGCCTGCTGGGCTTTCGTTTTCGTCTTCCCGCGCAACGCGATCTGCGTCAGCTTGGCGCTCTCCGATTGAATACTCTGCTGCAGTTTCAGCAACTCGGCCTGTTTCGCGGCGACCTCTTCCTGGAGGTGCGATAACTGATCGTTCAGTTTGACCGCCTGATTATCCATCTGCTTCGTGAGCGACGTCAGCGCCTCCCGTTGCAGTTCGAAGATAAACTCCCCGCCCTCGCTCCCGACCAGGTTGCCCACCGTCGGCGTCTGCTTCGCGAATGACGACACGATCGGACTGACGTACGCCCCCAGTTCGGACGCCGTGATCACGCCGTTGCCGTCGAGATCGGCCTGCCCCTGCAATCCCTGCAGCAGAGCCCAGGTGAAGACGGAGTGGCCTGTCGGTCCATCGTCGGCCACCTGTTCGTCGGCGCCCCCTGCGGTCAGTATCTGGCGGGCCTGGCGGCGCGTCACCTCTTCCAGATAGGTGCGGTCGCGGGCGAAGGCGCCACCGCTGCGCGTGAGCGCCAGCCCGCTATAGCAGGAGTCCATGACGAAGTAGATGTGCTTGGCCGGGATCAGTTCGGAGGCCTCCCGCAGCGCCGTCATGCTGATCGCCGTCGAGTAATAATTGGTGCGGTCGGCATCCACCGGAATGATGAAGCCGATCTGGCGCCCGTCCTCGAAGGTGCGCGTCGCGCCGTGTCCGGCGAAGAAGAAGAACACACGGTCTTCGCGCTGCACTTTGCGGCCATCGGTCAGCTCGTCGCCGAGTACTTCCATGATGCGCTGGCGGGTGGCCTCGCCATTGGTGAGCTTGCGGATGTTCTCCTTTTTGAAGCCGAACCTATTCACCAGGACGTCCTCGACGCCGTTCGCATCGTTGACGGCGTACCGGAGCTTGGGCCAGTTTTGATAATCGTTGACGCCCACAATCACCGCCCAGCTCTCGCGATAGAAACTGGACTTCGGGGCGGACGCTGCACCGTGGCTCGCGACCTGAGCGGTATCCTCGGCGCGCGTCGGCGCTTCGGGCAGCACGGCCTTCACGAACTGTCCCTTGTCGGGCGCGAGAAAGGTGTAATCCTGCCGCTGCAATTCCTCGATCACAGGACTCAGCGCCATCACGCTCTGCTTGTGGATGTCGTGAAAAAGGATGATGCCCTTGTGCTGCTGATTGATCTCGTGAAGCACGCGCATGGCGATAGACTCGGGCACGGGATCGGCCCAATCGAGCGAATCGATGGTCCACATAATGGACTTGAGTCCGTCGGACTTGACGCGGTCGAGAATCTCCTTATTCCGCGCGCCGTACGGAGCGCGGAAGAGGTCGGGGCGGAAGCCGGCCACCTTCTGCAGCAGTATGTTAGTTTGGTCGATCTCGGTGGCCTGTTGCGCCGTATCGAGCTTCGGCAGGACGGCGTGGGAGTAAGTATGATTGGCAATCACATGTCCCGCGTCGAGGACCTTGTGGGCGACCTCGCCGGTGCGCGAGAGCGTCGCCTGGCCGTTCTGGACCGTGCCGAGATTCGAACCGAGTTCGAAGAACGTCGCCTTGATGCCGTACTTGCGCAGCAGCGCCAGCACCTGTTCGGTGTAGCGCGGATGCGGACCGTCGTCGAACGTGAGGGCGACCGTCTTGGGCTGGAATTCGTTGCCGAATATCTCATTGCCGCCACCGCGCATCTCGCCGTGCGGCTCCTCGGGCAGGACGTCGCCCATCTCGAGGAGAATGCGCTCGCGGCTCGTCTGCTTGCGGAGCGAGCCGACGTAGGCGTCCCATTTTTCGCGGGTGGCCGAGCCCCCGCGCGTGGCGAACTGCGAGAAGATGCGGCTGACCTCTTCGCGATAGCCGAGCTGGATGGCCTGCAGATTGGCGGAGGTCTTATGCAGCGAATCGACCAGCGATGTGCGCTTCGACGAGGCAGGCGGCACCGCCGTTAGCTGGTCGACTAAGTCAAGAAATGCCAGCTTATCGGCATCGTGCAGGCTCTTATCGTCATTCAGATACTGCAGCAACTGGCGGACCGCGCTCGTCTTGCCTTGCAGGTACTCGGCAGTAAGCCGGGCGGTAACCTGATCCAGCGCGTGGTGATTGTTCCAAAAGAGGATGCGTCCGGCCGCGATCGATCGGGCGCGGCTGACATCCTCGAGCTCCCCTGCCCCATCCACCAGGATAATGATCCTGCGGTAGTTGTCCGTGACACTTTGCAGATCGGCAGCCAGCGCCGGGTCCTGGCGGAAACTCATCCGCCGCAGCGGTTGGATGAAGATCAACATGCTGGCGATCGCCGCCGTCAAAGCTCCCGCCAAAACGTACTTCGTCTTCAGGTTCATCGGGCCGAGACAGTAGAATAGCAGATGGCCGTTAGCTATCAGCTTTCAGCGATCAGCTTTGAGCGTTCTGCGGGAGCAAGCGGTCTCTGCGGCGCCAAGCGGACTTCTGCGGAGCAAGCGGCCCGTGCGGCAGCAGCGGCCAGCGGTGAGATTTGACCGCTCAGCGGCAGCAGCGGTGTCTGCGGCAGCAAACAATCGCTGCGACAGCAAGCGGCCCCTGCGTCGGCAAGCGGGCTCTGTGGTAGCAAGCGGTGTCTGCAGCAGTAGTCCGTCTCTTCGGAAGCAAGCGGTCTCTTCGGCAGCAAACTATGTCAGCGATCAGCTCGGGGAACGGGGTTTAAGCTGATCGCTGAACGCTTCTCGCTG